>Ga0126369_10002302_pt1 | contig 13538 bp, 10 predicted proteins | sample PanSoiMetaPlot_1_FD_109646 | JGI IMG/M metagenome (GOLD analysis project Ga0126369, IMG submission 109646) | Tropical forest soil microbial communities from Panama - MetaG Plot_1 | ecosystem: Environmental > Terrestrial > Soil > Tropical forest > Bulk soil | place: Panama | collected 2016-02-17 | reverse complement strand
TTGCAGCCTCAGTGCTGATACCTGGTGACTATCTGTCTATCAATACGAATCTCTCCACCGAAGCACTGACGGCAATGGGATTCGCGCCGGCGCGCATCGCGGAATTGTCACAGTTGGTTGAAGTTGATGTCGCGGGGCGACCTGGTGGGGCTGTCTCCCTAGCGGTCGGCATGGCCTCAATCTTTTCTGCATTGCCCGGCATGTCGGGGCTAATGGCCTATTGGTATCAATTTGCGTTGGTGTTCGAGGCCTTGTTCATTCTCACGACGATCGATACAGGGACACGTGTGGCTCGCTATCTGATTCAGGAGATGACGGGCCGGGTCTACCCGCCGTTTCGTCAGATCAACTGGTGGCCCGGCGTACTGATGAGCAGCAGTGTTGTGGTTGGAGCCTGGGCTTACTTGATTGGCACAGGGAGCATCTCAACCATCTGGCCGATGTTCGGGGCGGCGAATCAGTTGCTCGGGACGCTGGCGCTCTGCATCGGGGCGACGGTGTTGATCAAGATGTGGAAGGCCTCATTCCTCTGGGTGGCGGCCGTGCCGATGCTCTTCGTCGGATTAATCACGCTCACCGGATCGTATGAGATGTTCCGCATGTTCCTCGCCAAGGCGGCGCCATTGGCAGCGGGTGAATCATTCCCCTTGTATCTCGACGCGGTGCTGGTAGCGGTGGTGGCCATACTGGGATTGATCGTGTTGAGCGACAGCATGAGACAATGGTACGGATATGTCATTCTGAAGCAACCGTTTACAAATAGTGAAGTTGTCGTCATGGCAGGTGGAGGTTCGGCGGGAAGAATGCAGACGGCTGTTCGGCAGGACGACCGCGATGACCGCTTCCGCTTGCCCCACGGCACTGGCTGTTGCTGAAAACCGAGCCTTCTCGCATCGCTGCGGTCTTGTTAACAGCCTGGAGCCTGCTGTATGAAGCGAACTGATCTGATTGGACGGGGAGGTGACTGTGGCTGATCAGTTTTCATTCGATGTTGTGTCGGAAGTTAATATGCAAGAGTTGAAGAACGCCCTCGATCAGGCGACGAAGGAGATTAAGCAGCGGTTTGATTTCAAGGACTCGAAAACGGAGATCTCACTCAAGGAGAAAGAGAAGGACCTCGTCGTCGTGTCGGACGACGAGTACAAGCTCAAGGCAGTCCAGGAAATCATCAAGGCCAAGTGCGTAAAGCGTGGCGTCTCGCTGAAGGCTTTCACTCACGGGGCTGTAGAACCGGCGTTGAGCGGCACAGTCCGGCAGGTGGCAAAGATTCAGAGCGGTTTGGCGTCGGAGAAGGCGAAAGATATTTCAAAGGCGATCAAGGATTCAAAGTTAAAGGTGCAGGCACACATTCAGGGCGAGCAGGTGAGGATTCTGAGCAAGAGCAAAGATGAACTGCAGTCAGCGATCGCATATCTCAAAGGGAAGGATTTTGGCGTCGATTTACAATTTACGAACTATCGATGAGCGACAAGCCGGCATGGTAGGGAGTCATCAGGCCGTCCTTTTTGTGTCCCGACTCTTCTCTTCTCTTCTTGTATTCCTGGGCGTGGTTCTCCTCGGCTGCGGTCGGAGCGATCCCATCGTCCTGATTCAGCTTCATCCCAAAAATCCCGATATCATTTACGTCGCGACGAACGACTACATTTATAAGTCGCGTGACGGCGGACGCACCTGGGCGAATCTTTCGAAGGGGATGAGTCATTCTCGCGTGATCGCGATGGCGGTTGATCCGGTTTACCCTGCAACGATCTATGCAGGTACGAAGGGAGATGCCGTTTACAAAAGCTATGACGGCGGACAACGCTGGGCCTCGATGCGTTCCGGACTGGATGATGCGACGATCTCCTCGGTGGTCAATCAATTTGTGTTCGATCCGTTTGATAACAATCATATCTTCCTTGCGACAACAATGGGCATCTTCGAGACGAAGAGCGGTGGTGGCGATTGGACGAAAAAGATGGAAGGGATGAAGGAGGTCTTGATGGTCGTGACGCTGGACATGGACCCGACCAGACCTGCCACTCTTTATGCCGGCACGAGCGGCGGTGTCTATAAAAGCATCAATGAAGGCGCGCACTGGGAAAAGGTGAATAACGGCTTGGTGCCACCCGAGATGGTGAAGACCTCGCGTGCGCTGAATGTGACGTCGATTCGCGTCGATGCCTTCGAGCCTGATACCGCGTATGCGGCTACCCTCGCAGGTCTCTACAAGACCACGGATGGCGCGAAATCCTGGATGCGGATAGGAGAATCGCTCTCGGATCAGATGATCATTGCAATGATATTGGATCGCAACAAGAAGGGGGTCATCTATATTACGGGTCGGGACGGCGTGCATGGTAGTGAGGATGGAGGTATGACATGGAAGACGCTCAATAAAGGATTTACTACGACGAACGTCCGGTCTATTGCACAGAGCGCCACGGATCCAAATCTTTTCTATGCGGGAACGAACGGAAGCGGACTCTATCGGAGTCGCGATGGGGGAGACACATGGGAGCCGATGCCTTCGCTCAGCAAGAGTGCTAGTTTGCAGTAAAGAAATAAATGGTTCAGAAAATCATCGGTTCTGCAACGTAGAACCAACGGCTGAGCCTCCGAAGGACGAACCTACTGAGGTGTCCTGCATGCTGGAGCCCACATTCGAGGAATTGATGCTGGAGCCGATGGTGGAATCCGATATACTGGATCCGACAGTCGATTGCTGAAGCGTCGAACCGACCGCGGATGATGCTCCCTGGTTCAGCGAGGAGTCTCCGATCCGAGGGCCCGCTCGACCCGTTGCGCCAATCTCGAATCCTGTTGGGCCGCTGCCTCCAATATCTCGACTGTTTTTGGGAGAAGCACCGATGTCCTGCCCGCTCAATCCTTCTCCGCCGATGTCGGCACCTGTCCTTGAACTTCGGCCGATGCTGGGGCCGGCGGCCGGAGCCACACCGATGTCAGGGCCAGTTTTGGCGCTTCTCGGAAGCTTTGGCGCGGTGATATCTCGTTCGATCGACTCTTCCAGATCTCGAATGCGTTGAGACTCACGTCCTGCCTCTTCAAAGCTCAGCGTCTCGCGACGATTGGACAAGTCGTTAATCTTTTCCAGACGCGCCCGCAGGATCTTCAGATCGCCTCTTGCTTTGGCGACCCTCGGGATCATTTCGCGGAGCATAATTCCCCGAGATGCGAGAGAGTGGTTCGAGAGGTTGGCCTGAGTTGACGCCAAGAGTTGATTGACTTCGTCTCCCAACTGTTCGACTTCACGAAGCTCATTGAGATCTGTCTTGCAACATTCAAGAAACTGGCGGTATTTATCCAAGAAATCAGTTACCTCCTTCTGGAGGTGGTCGATTCGGAAATTCCGCTGATTGCTGACGGTAGTATCATCTGACGGATGTTCTTTCTTTTCTACGAGCGGCACACAGCCTGGTTCCATCGTTGCTGAGTACTGCTGGTCGCCTTTTCGATCGGGACAATAATAGATTGTTGATGCGGCAAATACAGAGGGGCCAGTCAAGCAGGTGGCTGCTCCGACCAAGAGGCCGATCGCGAGGTGCGTGCGCAAGTTCCCAACTGATTCCATAGTTCCATTTTTATCCCCTGTCCGATCCTTGTCAATCAAACGAATGAACTTGGTCTTCTTGAATGGAAACTTGCAAATCAGCTAGGCTTCAATCGGTTTGATCTATCAAGCCGATTTCTCAAGGAGGATGACCTCAATGCCGGTGATAGCGATTGATGCCGCAGCGCAGCATGTGGGACAGGAAGTGACGCTCCGCGGATGGCTACGAAGCCGCCGTGACAGTGGCAAACTGCATTTTCTGACCGTTCGCGATGGGACCGGCGACATGCAGGCAGTTGTGAGCAAGAAGGCAGTCGGTGACGAGCAATTTGCGGTCTCGGCGAGTTTGACTCAAGAATCCTCTTTGATCGCAACCGGCCAGCTTCGACAGGATGAACGCGCCCCAGGCGGGTATGAACTCGATGTGAGCCGCATTGAGGCGGTTCACATCGCCGAGCCATTCCCTATTCAACCGAAAGAGCACGGTGTTGGATTCCTGATGGAGCATCGACATCTGTGGCTGCGATCACATCGGCAGCACGCCATTCTGCGCATCCGTCACGAAATCATCCGCGCCTGCCGTAACTTCTTCGACGAGCGAGGGTTCATCCTTGTCGATTCGCCGATTTTCACTCCGAATGCGTGCGAAGGCACGACCACGCTCTTTCAAACACAGTACTTCGATGAGATGGCGTACCTGACGCAGAGTGGGCAACTCTACAGCGAGGCCACGGCTGCGGCATTCGGTAAGGTGTATTGTTTTGGCCCCACATTTCGCGCGGAAAAATCCAAGACGCGACGCCATCTGATGGAGTTTTGGATGGTGGAACCGGAAGTGGCGTTCGCGCACTTGGCCGATATGATGGAGTTGGCCGAGCAGTTTTTGGGCTTTATTGTCCAACGAGTCCTTGAGACGAGACGAAAAGAATTAGCAGTACTGGAGCGCGACATCAGCAAACTCGAGCGCGTGTCGCCGCCGTTTCCGCACATTACTTACGAAGACGCGATCGGTATTCTCCAGAAGAAAGGCAATCCTACCAAGCTGGGCGACGATTTCGGTGGAGATGAAGAAACGATCCTCTCCCAGGAATTCGATCGGCCGGTGATTGTCCATCGGTATCCGGCCACGCTCAAAGCATTCTATATGCAGCCTGATCCGGCCCGGCCTGATCTCGCGCTTTGTATGGATGTATTAGCGCCTGAAGGATATGGAGAAATCATTGGCGGTGGGCAGCGCATTCACGATTTAGCGTTGCTGCGTGCGCGCTTGCAGGAACATGATCTTCCTGAAGAAGCCTTCAAGTGGTATGTGGATCTGCGACAGTTCGGTTCGGTCCCACACGCGGGATTTGGGATGGGTATCGAGCGCGCAGTGGCCTGGATCTGCGGTCTCGAACATGTCCGTGAGACGATTCCCTTTCCACGGATGCTGTACAAACTCTACCCGTAGCCTCAATTATCTCGACATCAAAGTAGGCACTGAACCCTGCGACCATCCTTCTCTTTCGCAAGAACCATAACGCTACCGTTAAAGATTTCTGAGCGGAGCGGGATGATTGCTCGTTCAGCAATGTTATCCCCAGTACAACCCCCAGTTCCGTCAGAACCGTCAAATACCCCACATATTGGTCCCCTAGTTGAATTCAAAGCGAGAGTGGCCACCGGCTATTGTGCGCCTCAGAATGCTGCATTTTTGAGGGGGCTTGGAAACTTCGTAAGTGTATGAATTTTCTGTTGACAATGTATCGCCGAAGAGTATACTCCGGCGTGGCGTGGGAGATTGTGGGTGAATCTGGGTATAGCAATCTCAAAGGCACTCCGCAGCATTTCTCTGTCATGCACGCAGAGGTGCTGTACTGGCTCCGCCCCCGTGCTGCAGGAATCTATCTCGACTGCACGGTGGGGTATTGTGGGCATGCCTTGGGAATCCTTACTACGAGCGCTCCAAGTGGAATTGTACTGGGAATCGATCGAGACATTCAGGCGATAGAGGCGGGTCTAAAACGGCTGGAACAATTCGCAGATCGGGCAGTGCTTATTCAGGGGAATTTTGTGGAATTGAAGCAGTTGCTGAACGATCGAGGCATTCAAGAGGTGCATGGAGCGCTATTTGACCTGGGTCTTTCCTCGCCCCAGATCGACGATTCATCTCGTGGATTCAGCTTTCAATCGAATGGCCCGCTCGATATGCGAATGGATCGAAGCAGCGGTACGACAGCGGCTGATATCGTGAATGCGGCAGCTGAAGTGGATCTCGCGAACATGATTTACCAGTTCGGCGAAGAACGCTACTCACGCCGAATCGCTCGTGCAATCGTTCGAGCCCGTGCGGACCGGCCTTTCACAACCACGAGTGAACTGGTGTCGGTCATTGAATCCGCCGTGCCGGCCGTGTATCGCCATGGACGTATTCACTGTGCGACGCGCACGTTCCAGGCTCTTCGCATTATCGTCAATCAGGAATTGGATCATCTCGATCAGGCACTCCGCGATGCCGCGGACTTACTGCTTCCGGGAGGGCGACTCTGTGCGATCTCGTTCCATTCCCTCGAAGATCGCATTGTGAAACAAACCTATCGGGCGCTTTCTTTCAAGACAGGTGGTGAGTGGGAAATTCTGACGAAGAAGCCACAGCTTCCAACGACGGAAGAGATCCGTCACAACCCTCGATCAAGGAGTGCCAAGTTGCGGGTAATCCAGCGGATCGCGAAGGAGATGCACACATGAAAGTCATCACGTTCATCGCCGGCTTATGCCTGGTGTTCTTGTTCGTGTGGGAGCGCGTGGACATCGTGCGGTTGGGTTACCACGTCGAGCGATTGAAAACGCAGAAGGTGTTGCTCGAGCGAGAGCGCGATCAGCTGCAAGTCAAGTTTTCCGCCCTGACCGCGCCGGAACGGATTGCCAAAGTGGCGACAGACAGATTGGGATTGGTTCCCCCGCAGCAGGGGCAAGTTTTCATCGTACATCCGCAGCCAGTCGTGCCTGTACCGGCGACACCGCCGGTTGAGCAGGTCCGCATCGCTCAAAGTATGCCGATCGGAAGAGGAGACAAATAGTTCATGGGCCCCTCGCGAAGCCGGCGGTATCTGCTACTGCTCCTGCTTCTTGCCGGATTCGGCATCATTTTGTTTCGGCTCGTGACGCTGCAAGTTTTGCAAGCAGCGGAGCTCACTGCCAGAGCGGATCGGCAACATCAGAAGAGTGTGACTCTGGAAGGGGCGAGGGGGACGGTCACCGATCGACACGGCAAGGTCCTCGCCATGAATATAGAAGTGCCTTCCATATTTGGTGTGCCGACATCGCTCGACAGCCCAACCAACGCGGCTCGATCTCTGTCTCCGGTGCTGCGTATTCGCCGGGATGAAATAGAAAAGAAGCTCCGCCAGGACAAACATTTTGTCTGGCTTGCACGAAAGGTCGAACCGGAACAGGGTCAACGGTTGGAGCAGCTGTCGATCGATGGAATCGGCATGGTTATGGAAGGTCGGAGATTTTATCCAAAGGGTCCATTGCTTGCGCATGTCCTAGGTTTCGTCGGCATGGATGGGTTGGGACTTGAAGGATTGGAGCGCCGATATGAAGCGCAGCTGCACGGTGAAAAACGTGTGACGATTCTACAACGTGATGCGCTGGGCCGAACCGTATTCCCGAAAGGATTACGCGAGCAAGTGCCGGCACCTGGACGTGCCCTGACTCTCACGATCGACGAGGTCATTCAATACATCGCCGAGAAGGAATTGGAGGAAGCGGTCAACAATGCACATGCGAAAGCTGGGACGATTATCGTCATGGAACCGCAAAGCGGCGCGATTCTTGCGATGGCTGTCAGCCCGCGATTCGATCCGAACACTGTTGCCTCGCTAACGGCCGACCGCTGGCGGAATCGAGCTTTGACGGACACCTACGAACCAGGGTCAACGATGAAAGTAGTGGTGGCAGCCGCTGCGCTCGAGGAAAAAGTCATGATGCCTGGTTCCATGGTGTTCGGGGAGAACGGTCGAATGACGATAGCCAACACGACCATCCATGACCATGAAAAGCTCGGATGGATGACGTTCGCGCAGATGATTCAAAAGTCCAGCAACATCGGCGCAGCCAAGACGGGAATGCTGCTGGGCGAGCAGCGGATGTACCGCTATCTCCAGACCTTCGGATTCGGCCAGCGTACCGACGTTGATCTCCCGGGGGAAGTCGGTGGATTGCTGAAATCGCCTCGAGAGTGGGGAAGACGGTCACTTGCCTCTATTTCCATGGGGCAAGAGGTTGGCGTGACCCCCCTGCAGATGGTCTCTGCAGTCTCGGCAATCGCCAACGACGGTGTGCTGATGAAGCCCTATGTTGTCTCTGAGGTGCGAGATCAAAAAGGGCAATTATTGAAAAATATCCTGCCCCACGTGAGGCGCCGCGTCGTGTCTCCGGATACGGCCAGAACATTGACGACCATCTTAGAGGGTGTTGTCACGAATGGGACTGGGATGAAAGCAGCGATCTCCGGGTATCGCGTGGCTGGCAAGACCGGGACTGCGCAAAAGGTTGATCCTCGTACCGGGACCTACTCCAGCTCTTTGTCCGTCGGGTCCTTTGTCGGTTTCGTCCCTGCGGATGCCCCCCGGTTGGCCATGATCATCGTCATCGATGAGCCGCAGGGCGAAGCGTGGGGCGGTGTCGTCGCCGCACCGGTGTTTCGACGGGTTGGAGAGCAGGTGCTAACGTATTTGGGTGTCTCTCGTGACGACCAAGTGAAGATTGCGATGGCGGCGCAGTAGCTGAAGTGAACATGACACCAAGTTCGATGACAGTCGCACAACTGACCGCAGCACTTAACGGGCAGGTCGCGATCCTTGAACAGCGCGGTCCATTCAATCGCTCGGTTACATCGGTAACCGACGATTCAAGGGCGGTTGCCTCCGGCAGTCTGTTTGTTGCCGTCAAGGGCGAACGTGTCGACGGACATCGTTTTGTGGCTCAAGCAATCCAGTTGGGAGCCGCGGCGATCGTGGCGCAGGAATCTGTTGAGGTGGCATCTCTCCCGTTCGTACAGGTGGCTGATTCACGCAAGGCACTCGGGCTAATCGGCAGCCGCTTCTACGGTGATCCTTCAGCTCAACTGTCGATGATTGGCGTCACCGGCACGAATGGGAAAACGACAACGACCTATCTGTGCAAGGCGCTGTTGGAAGGCGTCGGGCGCCAAGTGGGCCTAATCGGCACCGTCGCCTACCAAATTGGCGCGGACACGATTCCGGCATCCCATACGACCCCTGGTGCGCTCGAATTACAAGGCCTGCTGGTGAAGATGATCCAGGGAAAATTGAACACCGTTGTGATGGAAGTGTCTTCTCATGCACTGGCGATGGATCGCACAGCTGGCTGTGAATATGACGTCGCAGTTTTTACGAATTTGACCCAGGACCACCTCGACTACCATCAGACGATGGAAGAGTACTTCCAGGCCAAGCTGCGATTATTCACCGGGCTGGGGAGAGGACAGAAAACGGGTCAGCGGGCCATCGTCAACATGGACGATCCGCGAGGAGCCCATGTTCGCAATGCGTGCCGTGTGCCGGTTTGGGGCTTTGCAGTGAAGGGCCTGGCCGACATTAAGGCTGAAAAAGTTCAGCTCTCGATGAATGGTTCCACGTTCAGGGCAGCCACGCCATCCGGAAGCTTCATGATTGAAAGCCGATTGGTCGGCGAACACAACGTCTATAACTTGCTAGGAGCCATAGGTGTCGCACTGCACGCGGGAGCGACGTGCGATCAGGTTCGAGAATCAGTAGCGAGCGTAAGCAACGTGCCGGGCCGCTTCGAGCGCGTGTCGGCCGGGCAAGATTTTATGGTCGTCGTGGACTACGCCCATACCGAGGATGCGCTAGTGCGGTTGTTAACCGCGGCGAAGGCCATACAAACGCACCGGATCATCACCGTCTTCGGCTGCGGGGGCGATCGCGATCGCGGCAAACGGCCAAAGATGGGACGCGCGGCCGTCGAGTACAGCGATATCGTCGTGCTGACGTCGGACAATCCCAGGACTGAAGATCCCATGGCGATTCTTCGGGAAGTGGAAGTCGGCGTTCACGAAGCACTGCAGAGTCGCGGCCACGTTGAGTATCACCTCGTGCCGGATCGCCGTGAGGCGATCGGAATGGCCATGCGTCTGGCTCGGCCGGGCGACATCGTGCTTATCGCCGGCAAGGGGCATGAAGACTATCAGATCCTCGGAACGAAGAAAGTGCACTTCGACGATCGCGAGGTGGCTCGAGAAGCCATCCAGCAGTTGAGAAATTGCGCGTGAAAGTGCATCGGGGAGGACGAGCGGAGCGGAGCGAGGAGTTCATGGCGCTTTTTACGGTGGAAGAACTGCGCGAGGTGATCAGTGCCAAGGTGTTGGCAGGCGATCCCTCGCCGTCAGCCAAACGTCGCATTAGGAGCATCAGCACCGATTCACGGTCGATCAGGCGAGGAGATCTTTTCGTCGCGCTGAAGGGAGATCGGTTCGATGGTCACGAATTCGTGCCCGCAGTACTGGCCAAGGGTGCGGCCGGCGCGATTGTACATGACGCCTATCGCTTGCCACAGGGCGAGAGCACGCGGTCCACAGCATCCACCCGCAACGAACCGTTTCTTTTTGGCGTCGAGGACCCGCTTTTTGCCTACCAACAGCTGGCGACGCATCATCGGTGTCGATTCGAAATCCCCGTGGTTGCCGTCACGGGAAGCAATGGCAAGACGACGACCAAAGATATGGTCGCCAGCGTGCTCATGCAGCGGTGGCGGACACTCAAGACCGAGGGGAATTTCAACAACCGCATTGGTGTTCCTCACACGCTTTTCCGCCTGACCGCTCGGCATCAAGCGGCCGTAATCGAGCTGGGGGTCGATCACCGGGGCCAAACGACCCGGCTATGCGAAATTGCGCGTCCTACCATCGGCCTCATTACCAACATCGGGCCGGATCATCTGGAGTTTTTCGGCAGCATGGAGGGTTCGGCGCAGGCGAAGGCCGAACTCTTGGATATGTTGCCGGTAACAGGTACGGCCGTGCTGAATACGGACGATCCATACTTCGATTATCTCGCCGCTCGTGCGCAATGCCGTGTGATTTCATTCGGTCTGTCTGAAAAAGCCGACGTGCGCGCCACCCAGGTGTCCTCCGATGCACGCAAGGGCACCACTTTTGGACTGACGTTTCCAGGCAAGAGCCGGCACACCACAGTCGTCATAAAAGTGCACGGCGTGCATAACGTCGCGAATGCGTTGGCTGCCGCAGCTGTCGGGTATGCGTTAAACCTGCCTGGTGCCGCCATTGCACAGGGGTTAGCCAGATTCCGACCCGCAGCCATGCGCTCACAGGTCGTGATGCACCGCGGTGTGCAGATCGTCAATGATTGTTACAACGCCAATCCTGCCTCAATGAAGGCCGCATTGCAGCTACTAGCCCAGTGGACTCCCGCGCGCGAGCGAGTAGCCGTGTTGGGCGACATGTTAGAGCTCGGGCGGGAGGCTCAACAGATGCATCGTGAAGTAGGACAGTTCATGGCGACATTGCCGATATCCCGTCTCATCGTCTGCGGAGATTTAGGTCGTGAAATCGCAGCCGGAGCCAAACAGGCGGGGATGTCGGCAATCGTAGAAATGCCTGATGTGACCTCAGCTGCCGATTGGCTTAAAAAAACGGTTGGCAAAGGCGACGTGGTTCTGGTGAAGGCTTCCCGCGGTATGAAGATGGAACAAATCGTGCAGGTATTGACCGGTATGAAAGCCGTGACGAGGCAAGCGTCATAGCGTCGGGGCGGTCGAGACGGAAAGGGTGCATGCTTTATAACTGGTTGTATCCGTTGCACACGGAATATGGCTTCCTGAACGTTTTTCGGTATCTGAGTTTTCGGATCATCTATGCGGCCGTGACGGCGTTTCTCATTGCCTTCGTATTGACTCCTTGGTTGATCCGGAAACTGCAGGAGATCAAGCTAGGCCAGCAGATACGGGGAGACGGACCGAAGCATCACTTGGCAAAGAGTGGCACACCGACGATGGGTGGGCTGCTGATCATCTTTGCGGTCCTCCTCTCGACGCTTCTCTGGGCGGATATCACGAAGCCGTACGTATGGCTTGTGATGATCGCCACGTTGGGGTTTGGTGCCATCGGATTCGCAGATGATTACCTAAAGTTCATTAAGGCTCAGTCCAAAGGACTCTCTCCCACTCAAAAATTTACTGCGCAGATCGGGGTGGCCCTCTTGATCGCGCTCGCCCTGTATTTCCTTCCCAGCTATTCCACGAAGCTCAATGTGCCGTTCTTCAAGAATTTCATGCCGGATTTGGGCTGGTTTTACGTCGTGTTTGTCGTACTGGTCATTGTCGGCAGTTCGAACGCGGTCAACTTGACAGACGGACTCGACGGTCTGGCGATCGGGCCGATTATGATCGCAGCGCTGGCTTATACGATCGTGGCCTATGTCGCGGGCCACAGGATCATGTCCGACTACCTGCTCATTCCCCATATTGAAGGTGCCGGAGAAATCGCTGTGTTCACGGCTGCCATATTGGGTTCAAGCCTCGGATTTCTCTGGTTTAACACGTATCCGGCGTCCGTCTTCATGGGAGATGTCGGTTCACTCCCACTCGGAGCCGCGCTCGGCACGGTTGCCGTCATCAGCAAACATGAACTCTTGCTCCTGATGGTTGGCGGTGTGTTCGTGATCGAAGCGGTCTCAGTCATTTTCCAAGTCGCCTCGTTCAAGTCCCGAGGCAAACGGATCTTTCTCATGGCGCCCATCCATCACCATTTTGAGATGAAGGGATGGGAGGAGCCCAAAGTGGTGGTACGGCTCTGGATCATTGCGATTCTCCTGGCGCTCCTCAGCCTCAGCACGTTGAAACTACGATGATGGGCATGATGGGAGTTGATCAAGTGGAAGTGGCAGGAGCTCAGGTGACGGTATTGGGGCTGGCGCGTAGCGGTGTCGCCGCCTGCCGTCTGCTGCAGGAAGCGGGCGCGCGCGTGACAGTGGCCGACCGCAAGAATGAGAGCGAGTTGACAGCGGTGCTCACCAACATCGATCGCGATCATGTGCATGTGGACGTCGGGGCACAGTACGAACGATCGCTCGATCGCGCCGATCTAGTTGTTATCAGTCCTGGCGTGCCCTACCGCATGGAAGCGCTCGAACGTGTGAGGCGGCGTGGCGTCAAAGTGATCAGCGAACTGGAGCTGGCCTCCCGCTTTCTGTCCGCACCGATAATGGCGGTGACGGGGACGAATGGCAAGAGCACGACCGTGACGCTGATCGGAAAAATGTTAGCCGAACAGGGCAAACGCGCGTTTGTCGGTGGGAACCTCGGCACAGCCTTGAGTGAGGCGGCTTGGTCGGCGCTGCAGGCAAAAAAGCAGGGGAAGCCAGATCCCTTCGATTACCTGGCGGTGGAAGTGTCGAGTTTTCAATTGGAGACGATCGACCAGTTCCATCCCTGGATCGCCGCAATTCTGAACGTCACGGTGGATCATCAGGACCGTTACGACTCGATCGAGGAATATCTTTCTGCCAAGGAGCGCATTTTTGAGAACCAGACCTCGCAGGACTTCGCCCTCTTCAATCTGGATGATCCCCGGGTTGCCGCGCTTCGGGGGCGAGTCCGGGCCAAACGTCTCGGCTTCACCAGAACTCAAAAGATTGGGTCTGATTTAGATGGAGGGACTTATCTCGAAGGTGATCGCATCGTCACGACTGTCACAGGTTCGCGGCAGGAAATTGGCCGGCGTGGCGATCTCAAGATTTTGGGCCACCACAATGTGGAAAACGTCATGGCGGCGGCCACCTACGCGACGCTTTGGGGCTGCCCGGTCGACGTCATTCATCGGGTGATGTCGACCTTCCCCGGGCTCGAGCATGCGTTGGAACTGGTCAGGGAACGGCGCGGCGTCCGCTTCGTGAATGACTCGAAGGGCACGAATGTTGATGCCACATTGAAGGCGTTGGAGGGC
>Ga0126369_10002301_pt1 | contig 13540 bp, 8 predicted proteins | sample PanSoiMetaPlot_1_FD_109646 | JGI IMG/M metagenome (GOLD analysis project Ga0126369, IMG submission 109646) | Tropical forest soil microbial communities from Panama - MetaG Plot_1 | ecosystem: Environmental > Terrestrial > Soil > Tropical forest > Bulk soil | place: Panama | collected 2016-02-17 | reverse complement strand
TGCAGTTGAACGGACGCAACTTCACGCAGCTCATCACGCTCGTCCCCGGTGTGAGCAACCAGACCGGCCAGGATGAAGGTGTTGTCGGCGCCGAAGGCAGCATCAGCTACAGCGTCAACGGTGGCCGCACCGAGTACAACAACTGGGAAGTTGATGGCGGCGACATGATGGACAACGGCAGCAATTTCTCGCTCAACGTCTATCCCAGCGTGGAGGCTATCGAAGAAGTGCAGGTGCTGACCTCAAATTACGGCGCGCAATACGGAAGAAACGGTTCGGGCACCATCGAAGTCGTTACCAAGCCAGGTACTAAGAGTTTCCATGGCGACGTCTACGAGTACCTGCGCAACGAAGTGTTCAACGCCAACGACTTCTTCAGCAACGCCGCGGGAAATCCCAAGCCGGCTTATAAAAAGCATGACTTCGGGTACACCATTGGCGGACCCGTTTATATTCCCAACCACTACAATTCAAATAAAGAGAAAACCTTTTTCTTCTGGTCCCAGGAATGGCACCGCGAACGCAACCCCTTCGGCTTCAACCAGCAGGTGCCCTCCAACGCCGAACGCACCGGCGACTTCACTGATGTCTGTACACCGACTCCCACCGAGTGCCCCACGAACCCTAATGCTGGTGGAGCCCCCTACCCTGGAAACAAGGTTCCCATCGACCCTAACGCCAAGGCATTGCTCGATGCTCTCATTTCTCCCGATACGATTGACAATGGTGCCAACTCTTTCTTTGTCCAGTCGATTGTCGAACCCCTCACCTGGCGCCAAGAGTTGGTTCGAATCGACCACAATTTCTCTTCCAAGCTCCGCCTCATGGGTCGCTACATCCATGACACTAACTCCAGCGTTGATCCTACGGTCTCGTTTGTGGGCAACCCCTTCCCCACGATTCAAACACAAATCGGAACCCCGGGAACCAGCTTCGTCGTACATTTGACTGCCACGCTCACCCCATCGCTCCTGAACGAGTTCGTCGCCAGCTATACAGCTGACAAGCTCATTCTGGTCAATACCGGCCCATTTCAAGTCCCCTCAGGCTTCTCCATGACCAGCATCTTTAATACTGGCTCGGGTGGACAAGCACTCGCCCAACTCCCCGCCGTTTCTCTAGCCAGCGGCGATGCGTACGGTGGCGGTTTCACCATAAACCCCGGTTTTATGCCCTGGATCAATTCCAATCCCGTCTATGATTACCGCGACACGGTCACCAAGATTGTTGGTCCGCACAACCTCACCTTCGGCGGTGAGTTTGTGGCCGCGCAGAAGAATGAGCCCAGCGCCCCTACTTCCGTCGGACTTGGCGGCGTTCTGACGTTTGACGAAACTTCTCCCGTATCCACAGGGAACTCGTTTGCAGATTTCCTCACCGGGAACATTGCTTCGTACTCGCAGACCAGCGCCATTGTTAAGTACTACTACCGCTATAAGATCTTCGAGCCCTATTTCCAGGACGACTGGCGCCTCAACAAGCGCTTGACCCTTAACTTGGGGCTCCGCATCAGCTTGTTCGGAACCAATCGCGACATCACCAAGACCTCTTTCAACTTTGAACCCTCGGTTTACAACGCCAGCGCCGCTCCGCCACCGAGCATTGCTAGCGACGGCAGCTTGGTCCCCGGTTCCGGCAATCCGTTCATTGGTTTCGTCCAGTGTGGTGGCTCAGGAGGCACGAGCTCCGTCCCCGCCCCCATCCTCGCCGCTTTTCCTGCTTCAACCGTTGCGGGGACTTCTCTTCCGGGCTGCGTCAAAGGTCATCTCTTCAATCCTGCTCCGCGGATTGGCTTTGCTTGGGACCCCAAAGGCGACGGCAAAATGGCCATCCGCGGCGGCTACGGCATCTTCTTCGAGTATGGCAACGGCAACGAAGCCAATGCCGAGTCCCTCGAAGGCACGCCACCTCGAGTTCTCACCACGAGTCAGCCCCTTATTTCCAGCGGCCCCAATAGCACTGCAACTTGTGCTTCACCCAAGACCGGGTATGAGTGCATCGGCGGCAACGGTGGTGTTCTCTTCCCTCTCGCCGTGAACAACGAGCCACCGGCCAATATTCAGACGGTGGCGCAGTGGCCGTACGTTCAGCAGTGGCATCTGGATGTCCAGAGAGAACTTCCATCACACTTTGTGGGAACACTCTCCTATGTGGGCAGCAAGGGCACCCACCTTACAGATGCTCGCGACCTCAACCAGCTAAAGTCCATCGCGGCGAAAGGCGTGCAGAATCCCTATGCGGCTGGGCAAGCGATGAGCAACTCGGACTGCAACAATTTCACAACGGATCCTGTGACCGGTCTTCCCACCGCTGCCACGCTGGGTAACGGTGCCCCGGTTCCATCCGGCGCTTTGCCAAACCTTTGGTCTGCTTGTGGCAACGACGCCGACCCGTTCCGTCCCTTCGTAGGACTCAACACGCTCGAGCTTCTCGAGACCCAGGCCAACTCTCACTATCACGCTCTTCAAGCTACTGTCCGCCGCTCTTATGGAGGACTCGAATTGAACCTGGCCTACACCTACAGCCACTCGATTGACGATTCTTCCGACCGCGCTGACGCGACCTTCGTGGATTCCTACAACTTGAGGGCCAATAGGGCTAGTTCCAACTTCGATCAGCGGCACATCCTGAACATCAGCTACGTCTACGATTTGCCGTTCTTCAGTAAATCCTCCGGGCTGACGAAAGCCCTTCTTGGCGGCTGGCAATTGTCGGGGATTGTGAGTTCTCAAAGCGGAATCCCTATCAACATCAGGAACACCGTCTTTGGCGATAACGCAGGAGTTGGAAACGGCGTCGGGACAGGCTCTCATCCAGACCTCGTGGGGAATCCTCACGCCGCGCCGTGCACGACCTCGAGTGCGCCCGGGCCCCTTCTCTTCAACCCTTGCGCGTTTGCTGCACCGCAAGGCTTGACGTTTGGGAATGTCGGCCGCAACACTTTGAACCGGCCCTATCGAACTAATTTCAACATGGGCTTATTTAAGAGCTTCCCCATCAAGGAGTCGACCTCCATCGAATTCCGATGGGAAACCTACAATACCTTTAACCACACCCAGTTCGACCACGTGAGCAGGTCGTTCGGCTCGGGCAGCTTCCTGACGGCAACCGACACGCATGATCCCCGCATCATGCAGTTCGCCTTGAAGTTCATCTTCTAGAACCGGGACCAGGAACTCTTCCGTTTCGGGCGGCATTGACTAATCCAAGGGCGGCGATGCAAGTCGCCGCCCTTCCTCTTTGGAATCCCTGTTCCCTTTTCTTCTTGAAGAGGTAAAATGCAGCCCATGAACCGACGCACATTTCTCGGCAGTTCCATCGCTGCAAGTCTTTCTTCCGTTTATTTCGAATGGGCCGCCGCTGCCAAACCCAGCTGGGCCGCGGACTCCACACATCCTCTTGAACCCGGCGCAGCCAATGCGCCGCAGGCTGAGCACTCCATCAACCCGATTGGCCTGCAGCTCTACACGGTTCGCGCAGCCATGAAGACCGACTTCGCGGGCACCATCGCCAAAGTCGCCGCTACTGGTTACAAAGAAGTTGAATTCGCCGGCTATTTTGACCATTCGCCAAAAGATGTTCGCGAACTGCTCGACAAGAACGGCCTGGTTTCTCCCTCTTGCCACGTCGACTACCCGACGGTGCAAGACAAATGGCCCGAAACTCTCGAAGCCGCGAAAATCGTCGGCCACAGCTACATCATCTGTCCCTGGATTGATGAAAAGCAGCGCGCCCAAGCCGGCGGTTGGAAACGCGCCGCTGAGCTCTTCAACAAAGCCGGCGAAGAAAGCAAAAAAGCCGGAATCCAGTTCGGTTACCACAACCACTCTTTCGAATTCCAGGACGATAAATCTCTCGGCGGTAAACTCCCTTACGATTTCCTTCTCGCCGAAACCGATCCCAAGCTTGTGGCCATGGAAATGGATCTCTGTTGGATCAGTGTCGCCGGAAAAGACCCTCTGACTTACTTCGAAAGGTATCCCGGGCGTTTCCCTTGCGTTCACGTCAAAGACTGGGTGAAAGACGCCAGTTCCAATAGCGGCTACCAAGGCGCCATGGGCCAGACGGTCAAGTATGGCGGCCATATGGCCGACGTTGGCCAGGGCTCCATCAACTGGAAGAATCTTTTCGCGAACGACGGCAGAGCCGGCATCAAGCACTATTTCGTCGAAAACGACGACCCGAAGTCCGCTTTCGACGACATCAAAATCAGCTACAACTATTTGCGCGACCTGAAGTTCTGATTCGCGCCGGTTTCTCGGAGGATGCATGTTTCGCAAACTGGCGGCTATCGGCGCCTGCGTTGGGATGTGCGGCCTTGCCCTGGCGGCTCGTCCGCAATCGAAAGAGTGGAAACCTCTATTTAACGGCAAGGACCTCGCGGGCTGGAAGCACGTCGGCCCCGGCAGCATGACCGTCGAAGACGGCCTCATTCACACGCACGGCGGCATGGGCCTGCTCTTTTGGACGGGGGGCAAGGTCGGCAATTGCCGCATCCGCGTTGTCTACAAAATGCGCGACATGAACGACAATTCCGGCGTCTTCATTCGCATTCCCATCGAGCCGCGGGAAGCATGGATGCCCGTCCATTACGGCTACGAAGTGCAAATTGACAATCATCCTGAAACGTCGAACGAAGACGAGTATCACGTCACCGGCACGCTCTATTCCTTGACCAAGCCTATGGCCAAACCGGGCAAGCCCGGCCCGGAGTGGAATACCATGGTCATCACGCTCGACGGTCCGCATACGATCGTGGTTCTGAACGACCAGACCGTCACCGACTACACCGAGGGCCAGCCGGTTCCCGAGCGCAAATTCGATTTCGAGCCGCAGCGCGGCCGGCGGCCCGACGAGGGCTATTTCGGTTTGCAGAATCACAGTGATAAGGATGTCGTTTTCTTCAAAGAAGTCAGCATGCAACCGCTGAAATAGTTCGTTCTGCACTTCTTTTTGGGCCTGGACTTTTTCATTTCTGCATCGAGGAGCGCAACATGAAAAACGATCTCACCCGCCGTCAATTCCTGAGGCGCACTGCCGGAGCGGCCGGCGCGGCTGCCATCGCGCCGAAAATGCTTAACGATCCCAATCCCATTCCGCCGCGCAGCACCTACGTTCCGCCGAGCGACCGCGTACGCTTCGGCATCATCGGCATCGGCATGCAAGGCTCCGGCCTGCTCACCAACGCCATCACGTTGCCGGGGATCGAATGTATCGCCGCCGCCGATCTCTGGGACGGCCGCCACCAACTCGCGAAGGAAATCACCGGCAAGAGCAATCTCTTCACTAGCCGCAAATACCAGGAACTCCTCGACAACAAGGAAATCGACTGCCTCATCGCCGCGGTTCCCGATCACTGGCACAAACGCGTCGTCGTGGACTCGACCGCTGCCGGAAAAGACATCTACATCGAAAAGCCCATGTCACACACGGCCGCCGAAGGGGTCGCCATGGCCGAAGCACAGAAAAAAACCGGCCGTATCGTGCAGGTCGGTTCGCAGCGCGTTAGCTCCGTGATCTGCGCCAAAGCCAAGGAAATGATCGCTGCCGGCGCCATCGGCAAAGTGACGCTCATCGAGGGCACGCTTGGCCGCAACGATCCCACCGGCGCGTGGGAATATCCGCCGCCGCCGGGCCTCTCCCCGCAAAACTTCGATTGGGATACCTGGCAAAACGGCGCTACGAACCGTCCGTGGGACGCGGACATGTCGCCCAAATGGTTTGCGCGCTGGCGCTGCTGGAAGGAATACGGCACCGGTGTCGCCGGCGATCTTCTCGTTCACTTGGTCTCCGGCATGAACTTCATGATGGGCTGGAACGAGCCGCCCAAAAAAGTGATGGCCCTCGGCGGCATCATTCGCTTCCCCGATGGGCGCAACATGCCCGATGTACACGCCGCCTTATACGAATACGCGTCGGCCGGCGGCGCACCCGTTTATCTTCGCCTCAACCTCGGCTGCGAGAATCCCGAAACGTACCGCTTCCAGGGTTCGCATGGCATTCTCGAAGTCACCGAGTTTGGCCTCGCCCACTATCCGCAAACCGGCGAGGATTCCGCGCCAAGCTATTACACCTACGGCTTCCCGCAAGCGATGCGCGAAGCCTACTTCAAGGATTGGCACACGAAGCACGATCCGCAAGTCGGCAAGGAGCCGCTCTCCGAGAACTACGTCTACAAGGGCAACGATTTTGACGACGTGCGTCCGCACCTCTGGACGTTCTTCAGCTCCGTCAAATCGCGCAAGCCGCTCACGGAGGACGCCGTCTTCGGCCACCATGCCGCGCTCGCGTGTCACATGGCCAACGAATCCTATTTCCGCGGCGGTGTCGCCGTCACCTGGGACGCCGCGACAAGCACCATCAAGTCCTGAGGAAGCAGATCGAAACAAAATCGATTTAAGAGGGGCACGGAGTTCTCCGTGCCCCTTTTGTTCGAGCCCAGGTGTCAATGGCAAAGGGAGCGGCAATGAGCAGACTCCATGGTGAACGTCGAAGCAAGGACCATCCGAGCAGAGCTACCGGAAGGGAGCGCAAGGCTCGGCCCTCGCGCCGATGTATTGGAATGCTGGCGGTTCTGTTAGCGGCCATGACCGCTTCGGCCGAGGCTCCCAAGACCGGTTTCACCCGGACGCTTGCCGAGGTGAAGTTCCCGAAAGACGACAAGCCCGATTGCCTCCAGTTTGCGATCGAGAATGGAGATCTGAAGACGGGCCCGTCCACGGCAATTATGAAGGCCGCTCCGCATTGCGTCGTGCCTCCTCATTACCACACTGCGGAAGAGCAACTCATCATTGTTCGCGGAGAGGTTTCGACCGGAATGGAAGGGATGCAGGATGCGCTGCTGGGCCCAGGCGGATTTGCCATGATGGCCAGCAAGCAGGTGCATTGGTTCACGTGCACGGCCAAAGAAGAATGCCTGATGTTCGTAACCTTCGACCGGGCCTACGACATCGTTTGGGTGAAAGACAAGAAATAAGAAGCGGCTCCAAAGCTCGCGGCAGCGCGTCCAATGAAATGGAAATTGAGGGGGCTTTGATGAAGCTGTTGGGAATTCTCTCGCGCGTGGCAGGGTTCTCGCTTGGCGCGAGTGTCGCTGCGGCGCAAGTCACGACTTCGCAGTATGACAATTTGCGGACTGGCGCGACGCTCAACGAGAAAACGTTGACTCCGCAGAACGTGAACGCCAGCCAGTTTGGAAGGCTGGGGGCGTTCAAAGTGGATGGAGCGGTCTACGCGCAGCCCCTGTTTCTGCCCGGCGTGGAGATTCCCGGCAAGGGAAAACGCGACGTGCTCTTTGTGGCCACCGAGCACGACAGCGTGTACGCGTTCGACGCCAACCGGCCAACTGACGCGCCGCTGTGGCAGGTAAGTTTGCTGGACAAAAAGCTCGGTGAAGAAACCGTTCCCGCGCGCGACGTGGCTTGCCCGTTTCTTCAACCGGAGATCGGCATTACTTCTACGCCGGTGATCGACCTGCAATCCGGGACGCTCTATGTGCTGGCGCGCACAATGGTCGGGCATCTCCTCAAAGACAATGAGTACTTTCAGCGTCTGCATGCGTTGGCGGTCACCACCGGGGCCGAGAAATTCGGCGGCCCTGGGCAAATCGCCGCGTTGGTCCGCGGGAAAGGCGACGGCAGCAAGAATGGCGAAGTGCGCTTCGACGCGCTGCGGGAAAATCCCCGCGCGGCACTGCTTCTTGCGAACCATGTTCTCTATCTCACCTGGGGCTCGTCCTGCGACGTAGACCCCTATCATGGCTGGATCATCGCCTACGATCCCCAGACTCTGAAGGCCAGGGCCGTGTTGAACGTGACGCCGGATGGTGGCGAAGGCGGGATCTGGGCCAGCGACACGGGACCGGGCGCTGATGAGAACGGCAATGTGTATGTGCCGACCGGCAACGGGACGTTTAACGCCGCTTCGGGAGGCCGCGACTACGGCGATACGTTGCTGAAGCTTGCGCTGGACGGCCCTTCGCTCGTGGTGCGGGATTACTTCAGCCCGTTTAATCAAGCGCAACTGAGCGACTCCGATCTAGACCTGGGGTCGAGCGGGCCAACACTGTTGCCCGACCAGCCGGGCCCGCATCGGCACCTAGTGCTGCAACCTGGGAAGGGCGGGATGATTTACGTGATTGACCGCGATCAGATGGGACAGTTTCGGGCGGAAGGCGATGCGGTGGTGCAGCGGATTCGCATCTCCGGAGGCGGCTACGGCGCGATGGCCTATTGGAACGGGCACGTTTACTTCGCGGCCAGCGACGATCGCCTGCGCGATTATGCGCTGGAGAATGGGCAGTTCAAGCTGCGTTCAAGCTCCAACCTGAAATTCGCGAACCCTGGCGCTACGCCTTTGGTTTCTGCGGACGGCAGCAAGAACGCCATCGTGTGGGCCATCGCAACAAAAACGTGGAACGGCCCTGACCACTCCGGTGTGCTCTATGCGTTCGACGCGGCCAACCTGAGCGAGCCGATCTACAGTTCGGAGCAGAACAGCAAGCGCGACCGCCCGGGACTGGCGACGAGGTTTGTGATTCCTGTTTTGGTGAATGGACACATGTATTTCAGTGCGCGAGAAGAGGTGGAAATGTACGGTCTGTTGAAATAGAAAACGGAAAAATGAAAATGGAAATTGGTGAAACGCCGGACCTTGGAGGAAAACGATGACTGCGTTTCGAGGACGCACTGAGATCTGGGGACCTACGCGGCTGGCATTTGTGCTTGGGCTACTGATTGCTTTGTTGTTCGCCGGTGCCGGCAGAGCGCAGGAAACAGCAGGAATTACAGAAATTACGGCGAGCGTGGTGGTGTTTGCCACCAGGACGGGCAACGTGATCGCCTTGGTCGGGCCGGACGGCGCGCTGCTGATTGGAACGCCCTCGGCGGACAGCACCGAGCGCATCAGCAGCGAATTGGGAAAGCGCACGAAATCCCCGGTGCGCTACGTGGTGATTGCGCCCCAGGACGCCTCTGAGTCGGAAGGAGATGCCGGTTGGGAACGGCGCGGGGCCTTCGTGGCCATGCAGGAAAAGGCTCTGGAACGCATTGGCGGCCACGTCATGGGAGCCCCGCCGCCGCTGTCAGAGCGGTTCGTGAAGCTGGGAGTGGACCGTCCGCTCGTGGCGTTTTCCGAAGTGCTGACCTTCGATATGAACGGAGAGGCGGTCCACATCGTGAGGCAAACCGCCGGTTACAGCGACGCGGATGCGCTGGTGCATTTTCACATGGCCAAGCTGGTTTATTTCGGAGAAGTGTTTCCCGGAGACGGCTATCCAGGGATTGACGCCGAACATGGAGGCACGCTGGACGGGCTCGTGAAGATGATCGATGGATGGACCGATCCCGGGTTCCACGTGGTTCCCGCGCGGGGCGAAGTGACCAACGGAGCGGCCCTGAAGGCCTTTCATGACATGGTTGTGGCAGCTCGCAAGCGCGTTCAACGGTCCATCGACGCAGGGAAGACGGAAAGCCAGATCGTTCAAGAGCATCCCACGGCGGAGTTCGATGCTAAGTGGGGAAACGGAAGAGTACCGCCGGACGCGTTTGTGCAGGAGATCTACAAGGACCTTACGCGAAAGAAAGAGAAGTAAGCCTGGAGCGGGCCAACAAAAGGAGCGGCCTCGCCCCTACCAGGGTACGAGGCCGCAGCGACATTGCCAGCAAAAAATCGAAGGCGCAACGGCCTTGCGACCGCTGCGCCCTCTTTCAATTGGGCCGTTAAGTTTTTGAGGCTTCCCGGCTCAATCTGTGCGAGACGATAAACCCGCCGCTTTTTCTTGGCAAGAAGAATCTGAAAACTCAACTGTGGAAAGCTGTGCAAGCCTGTGCAAAATTCGGAAATTCGAGAATGGAAGATTGCAAGAGGGTGCGGCAGCGGTCAGCGCCAGTTTTTGACGCGGGGCCAGAGGGCTTGTAGGTTTCCCCGCAAGCCGCGGCAAAGAAGGATCGGTCGCGTTTCGTAAGAGTAGGCATAAGGAACATTCACCGTCGCCGCAACTTCGACGGAAGCGAATTCTTTGCGCGCGGATTCTTCGGATTCGCCTTCGAGAATGACGATCTCACCGGTGTAGTTGCGCGGCCCCCAGAGAAAGTAATTTTGATGGCCGCTGATGGCTTTGGGCAAGCCGTAGCGCGAACCGAAAAAGTCGATAGCCGCCGCCTGGCCGTAGTTGTCGCAGAAGATGGCGGTCTTGGCTTGCTCTTCCGGCGAAAGTGAGTGAAAGGCACGGGACACGGCAGCAACCTGCTCCTGCCAGGGAAGCTCATCGGCGTAAAACTGCGGGAGGATGGTGCCGACAAAACTGCGCTCGGTCGGTTTCGGTTGCATCGGCAAGTGCGAGAGATAGCGAACGAGACCCTCGAGCGGGAGCAGCGGCAGAACAATAGGCAGAAGCAGGCCGACGCCGATCGCGAGCCAGGCAAAGGAGCGAGGCTTGAGAGCGGCGCGCCATTTTGGAGGCGTCTCAAGGGTTGGGGAAGTTAACAGATGTTCAGCCGCAAGCGCGCCGGCCGCGAGCAGAATCGGATACGCTGGAGCGGAATAATAATCCTTTCCGTGCGAAATCAGGAAGAAGGCCAGAGTGATGACGAAAGCCCAGCCAAAATTGCGATACGGCTTGGCGGCGCGGGAGAAAAAGTAAAACAGCAGGCCTCCGAACCAGAACGGAAGACTGAATGGATTCATCATCAGAATTTGCTGGCTGATATATGCGAGAGGCGGATAGGCGATGTCCTTGCCAGTGACGCGTATGTTGTGCATCAGCTCGAGAAAGGGCCAGTGCTGCTGGATGTTCCAAACCAGATTAGGAAGGAAGAGCAGGAGCGCAACGGCCCCGCCAGCAAGAAGCCAAGGCGTGAACAGAAGCTTGCGCTGTTCGGTGAGGAGAAGTCCGAAAAGCAAGGCGAACGCAAAGACCGCAATGGAGTATTTGTTTTCGAGGCCCAGGCCAGCAATCACGCCGAAAGCGATCCAGAGTTTTGGATTTTGCGTGTGCATCATTCGCAGAATCACGTAAGCGCAGCCGGTCCAGAATAGCGGCTCGAGCGTGTTCATGGCGAATTGGTGGTCCGTGACCCACCACACCGCAGGAGTCGCAGCGAGCGCGGCGGCAAGAGCAACGCCGAAGCGCTTGGCGCCGAGTTCGCGTGCGAAGGCAGCGACCAAAATAATGCGGGTGGCTCCTGCCAGCGCAGGCCAGAAAATCAAGGCGGGGAGCGAAGTGCCCAGCGCATGCCGCGCGATCCACGCGATGAAGGGAAAAAGCGCAGGCTGATCGACGTAGCCGAAAGCGAGATGGTCAGCGCAGGCAAGATAGTAGAGTGCGTCGCGAAAGTAGCCATAGCGCGTTGACGTAAGCATGTGCAAAGCGAAATAGGCAATCGCCATGAGGTAAACCCACGGCCAAAGAGAAGGCCGAACAGAGGAATCCTGGTTGGGAGGCTTGGAGGACAAGGAGCGCAAGAATAACAGCACCAATGCGGCGCGGCAACTGCGGGCAAGCGGAGATGCGGGCAAGCGGAGAGAGCCGGAATGTAGTTGAGCCTTACTCCGGGAGCGCAGGGCAGCCGGGGAATTCGCGAAGCGACGTGTTGCCGATGTAGCCGAGGTCTGCGATTCCGATTTTGCTGGTGTAGTAACCGTCGCAAGTCATGTTGCGGAGAAAGCCGAAGAACGAAACGCCCTGGCTCAGCGAGGGATCCTGCTTGGCGTTTTTGCGGAAGGCGATGAGATCGAGAACTTCCTTCTTTTGTTCCGGCATGCATTCGAGAAAGACTTTGCCGTAATGGTCAGTGCAGTAGCCGTCGAGCCAGAAGAGGCCGCCGCCAAGCCGCAGTTGAAACTTGTCGTTTTCACTGGTGAGCAGATCGATGAATTCCGGCGCACCTGCTTCGACCGCGCCGCCGCACTTTTCGTCCTTGGGGATAATCATGTCACAGAGATTGACAAGCGTGGCGTATTGTGCGGCCGAGAAATACTTTGGAGTGTAGTTCCCTGCCGGCGCGGCCGCTTTTTCCTTGTGCACCATCTGATGGACGTATTCGGCGGCTTCTGCGGGAATGACTTGCAGAACCGAGCCAGTTACGCCAACCGCGAGCGTGCGGAGAATGTCGCGCCGAGAGATGGATTCGTTGGCCATATTAAATGTTGCCCTTTCTGGCCTCATCGAGGAGGTATTCCGAGGCGCGCCACGAGAGAGCCATGATGGTGAGAGTAGGGTTCTTATCCGGATTGCTGACGAGCGGAGCGCCGTCGGTGACGAAAAGATTCTTGACGTCGTGCGCCTGGCAGAAACCATTGAGAACAGAAGTTTTGGGATCGGCGCCCATGCGCGCGGTCCCGACTTCGTGGATGATTTTGCCGCCAGGCTCGATGCCGAACGGATACTCACCGTGGATGGTAGTTTTGGTTTTGTACTCGCCACCCATGGTTTCGACGATGGAGCGAAAAGTCTCCTGCATGTCCTTGGCCTGCAGCAATTCGTAATCGGACCATTTGAAGTGGAAGCGCAGGACGGGAATTCCCCACTGATCCACAACGTCGGGATCGATTTCGCAGTACGTGTCGGGATTGGGAATCATTTCGCCGCGGCCGGCGAAACCGATGTGGCAGCCATATTGTTTGCGGGCCCGCTGCTTGAGAGAGAGGCCGTAGCCCTCTTCGTCGCGATTCATGCCGTTCATCATGCCGACCCCGGGCATTTCGCGGCCGCCGCCAAATTCGATGTGATAGCCCCGGGGAAAATCATTCTTGCGGTCGAATTTCCACCACGGCATGTACATGTGCATGCCGCCAACGCCGTCGTGATTGTGCGCCGGCATTTTTTCAAGCTGCGGGAAGTAGCCGTAGCCACCGCTGCCCACCGAGTCGGTAAGGTATCTGCCTACTGCGCCGGAGGAGTTGGCGATGCCCGTCGGAAACGCGGTGGATTTGGAATTGAGCAGAAGGCGCGCGGATTCGCAGGCGCTGGCGGCCACGACGACGGCGCGGGCATTAAGGCGTTTTTCGGAGCGCGTGGCTTTATCAATGTAGGAAACCCCGGTAGCCTTACCATCTTTGTCCACGAGAATCTCGCGGGCCATCGCGCCAGTGATCATCGTGAGCTTGCCCGTTTTCAGCGCGGGCGGAATGAGCACTTGGCTGGAACTGAAGTTGGAGGCGGTGATGCAGCCGCGTCCGCATTGGCCGCAGTAGTGGCAAGGAAGACGGCCGTTTACTGATTTCGTGAGGATGGCGAGGCGCGATGGGATGCAAATGATTCCCAGCTTGTCGCAGGCTTTCTTGACCATCAACTCCGTGCAGCGAGGCTTGGGCGGGGGCAAGAAAACGCCGTCAGGGGCGCTGGAAACATTTTCCTTGGTCCCGAAGACGCCGATGTAGGACTCGACTTTGTCGTAGTAGGGCGAAAGGTCTTCGTAAGTGATCGGCCAGTCGTCACCGAGTCCGTCGCGCGTTTTGGACTTGAAGTCCACGGGAGCAAAACGTAGCGCGATGCGGCCCCAGTGATTTGTGCGGCCGCCCACGATGCGGGAGCGGAACC
>Ga0126369_10002300_pt1 | contig 13551 bp, 18 predicted proteins | sample PanSoiMetaPlot_1_FD_109646 | JGI IMG/M metagenome (GOLD analysis project Ga0126369, IMG submission 109646) | Tropical forest soil microbial communities from Panama - MetaG Plot_1 | ecosystem: Environmental > Terrestrial > Soil > Tropical forest > Bulk soil | place: Panama | collected 2016-02-17 | reverse complement strand
TAATGGGAATTTAATCACTGGCACTACGATTCAATCAGGCTCTGTAGGTAGTCCGTGGGGACCTGAGGGATATACAGGAAGAAAGTTACCAGCATTAACTGATGATCCTATGATAGATCAGTTGATGCCAACGAGATTGTTAAGACATTATTACATGGGAGGATTGATTAATTCGGATGGCGTCGCTAGTGGTCCAGTTATGTCGATGCGTCGTAATAAGATCGTTCCATACTGGGAACCATTCAACGGAGTCGGCGCACTGAATATCAATCAGGCTCACTACAATGGAACTACTAGTTGGCGTCAATGTGACGTGATTAGTGGAGTTCAATGGATTGATTACAAGGGAAAGACAGGGCTTGTATACACTGGATTGATTGCAGGTCAGGATGCGCACGAATGGTATTCGAACGTAGGAGTCGGAGCACTGAACTGCCCCGCGCATAATGTGGCTCCTCCCGTTCAAATCACCGGACCTGTATGCACTAATATGGTTCCTGTATTCATTGTTTATCCACTTTCTGAAATCGATCGAATTGCGAGAGGTGAAATTCCTGATTATGGGGCTGAACCCTCTCAATTCATTGATGTAGAGAAGGAATTCGGAGTGCATATCGCACCAGAAGTCGTAATGGCACCCGGATTCAATAATGGTTATTTCGATAAGGAGACGGGACGTTACTTTGTTCTTTCTCAGAGAGCTGATGATGTGACGGTGTGGGGCACGCTTACATCATTAGTTCATGTATTTCAACTAGGCTAGACCAACCCAGAGAGGTGTCTATGATTGATAAACCATACGCGTATCATAAACCAAGTACGCGTGGAATGGAAGCAGTGAATCGACTGAGAGAAATATTCAGTCAAGTTGAACGAACAATCAATGAGGTATGTCCAAATAGCAGACATAAGTCATTGGCTATTACGAACAATGAACAAACTGCTATGTGGGCAATTAAAGCAGTCGTGTTCAACGATCCTGACTCAGAGGTAGAACAGTGAGGCGAACATGAGAAACTATCATTTGGTATTGGAAGATGGAACTGAACGGAACATTCGAGCAGAACACTTGAGAGTAGTTGATGGAGTTCTTGAGTTCAAGAATGGAACTCAGGAGCAGGGATTCGAACTCGTGTGCGCGTACGCGGCTGGTACGTGGAAATACGTCGAAGTCGAGAGATTGGACGACAAGGGATAATGATCCGACAGCTTTTGTACAAGTGGTTCAGGTTAGATCCTCCTCATTGTGAGACGTGTGAGGTGTTGAGAGTTCAACTCGAAAAAAGCGAGAGGGAGCGAGTTGATCTACTTCACAGGTTAATAAATAAGGAGGAGAAACCTGAACCACCTGTAGAGATGGGGGATATGCAGCCGGTTAAACCGCAGTATATTCCTTGGCGTATTAAACAGCAGATGTTAGAGGCTGAGGATAGAAGGAGAGCGGAAATACTGAAAAATAGAGAGAAGGAGATCGATGATTTAGAGAAGGAACTTAAGATAGGGGGATGAGATGTTATCCGCGCTGATTACGACGATAATCGTTCTCGTGATTCTCGGCGTCGCTCTGTATCTCATCGAAACCTATATTCCGATGAGTAATCCGATCAAACTAGTCATCCGAGTAATTGTAGTGTTGTTCATCATACTTTTTCTCCTCAATATATTTGGACTATATACCCTTCCTTTGAGAGGTAGATAGTTATGGCATCTGTTAAAGGCTTTTTCAAAGGGCTTGGTAAGGCTGCACTCAAAATCGCTCCGGTTGCAGCCGGATTCATTCCGGGTGTAGGTCCTCTTGCATCTGCTGCAATAGGAGGATTGGCTAGTGGAGCATCGAAGAAACTAGAGGGTGGTAGTTGGAAAGACGCGCTCGTCTCTGGTGGTATCGGTGCAGGAATGGGATATGGTGCGGGTAAGGCCGCGCAAGCCATTAAAGGTATTGGTCCATCTTCACAGGCTGCAAAGGATGTAGCAGGAGTAGCAGGTAAAATCAATAAGACTGGTGGAATTGGACCTACTATTGGAAATATTGGTAAAGGAATTATTGGAGCACCAACTGGTGGAAGTAAGGCTGGATTGATTGGGAAACTCGCACTTCCAGCCATCGGTGCATTAGGTGCGGTTGGTGCAATGAAAGGAATGTCAAATAGTGGAATCAGTCCCTCGAATGCACCTGTATTGGGATCAGAAGAAGATCAACTGAGGAATCCAAATCTGTTCGATGCGATTAGTGCAGGTAGAAGAGAGGCAATTCAGAATCAGCCATTCAGAACACCTGGAACATTCGACTATTCGACGGGAGTTCCTCCAATCAATACTAACTATGGATTAGGTCCATCGAATGGAATGAATAGACGTAGAAGAAATCAGGCAGCATAATGGCATTACCACCTACTCCTCAAGATTTGAATCCTCCGGTTCAGACTCAGCAGAAGAAAAAGAAGGAACTGACTGATCGAACTAAAACTCTGATTAAATCTATTGTAGACCACTTCGACGATGAGGATCGTGCAGTCAGAGACAGACAGATCAGAACTTGGAGACGATTGAAATTCTTGTGGGAGAATATTCAACACGTTTATTACAGTGAAGTAGCCCATGATTGGAGAATTCCTGAAGATGAACGAACGAGTGAAGAGACTGATCAGAGTTATTATGACAAGCCGGTCAACATCTTCCGCGCCTATTTGGAGTCAATCATTGCTGCTCTTAGTGTCACTGTCCCTCCTATTACTTGCTATCCTGATGACGCTGACAACCCATTAGATATAACTACGGCTAAGGCAGGAGATAAGATCGCTGAGTTGTTGTTCCGTCATAATGATGCGCCCTTACTATGGCTCCGAGCACTCTTCATTTTTTGTACTGAGGGAATGACCGCGTGTTATTCCTACGTCGATTCAAATGAGAAATACGGAACTTACAAAGAGAATCAGTATGAGGATGGAACTGAACTGCAACAACAGTCAATCTGTCCTTTGTGTCAGTCAGAAATGGCTGATCCAACTATTCTGTCTGATCAGTCTGATAAGTTTCAGCCAGGAAATGCAGATGTTCCAATCAATTCGGCAATGGATCAGGGGTTGCAGGATATTTGTCCGAATTGTGCGCAGATGGTGGTCCCTGATATTCGTGAGCAATCAGTCACTGTAACCAAACTAGTCGGAACTACTACACACGCGAAATCACGTATTTGTATGGAAATGTTCGGAGGATTATTCGTTAAAGTCCCTGTATGGGCGCGTAAACAGAAGGAATGCACGTATCTGATTTATTCGTATGAGACGCACTATTCAAACGTGATCGAGGAATACCCTGATCTGAAAGATAAGGTTCAGAAAGGTCATTCGAACTATGATCTGTATGAACAATGGGGACGCACTTCACCACAATACAGAGGTGAGCATCCAATAAATAATGTGACGGTTCGAAATGCTTGGCTTAGACCCGCATCATTCAATATTCTGAATGAGGAAGATCGAGATTATCTCAGGAAACAATTCCCTGATGGAATTAAAACAGTGGTGGTAAATGATGAGGTTGCAACCGCGTGTAACGAGAATCTTGATGATTGCTGGACTCTTACTTACAATCCCCTTGCAGATTATATTCACTTCGATCCGCTTGGTCTACTTCTCACTTCGGTTCAGGATATCACTAACGACCTCGTTTCACTCGTACTTCAGACTATTGAACATGGAATTCCGCAGACGTTTGCAGATCCGAAAGTTCTGAATTTCAAGTCATATCGCGAATCTGAGGTATTGCCGGGTGGAATCTATCCTGCCACTCCTAAAACAGGCCGTCCATTAAGCGAAGGATTCTATGAGGTCAAGACTGCTACGTTGAGTCAGGAAGTTCTACCGTTTAGTGAGAAGATTCAACAGATAGGTCAACTCGTCAGTGGAGCATTGCCCTCACTATTCGGTGGTCAGATGTCTGGTTCTAGAACTGCTAGTGAATATAGCATGTCTAGGAATCAGGCATTGCAAAGATTACAAACGACATGGAAGATGCTGACCTATTGGTGGAAAGAGATTTTTGGTAAGGCCATTCCTCTCTACATTACTGAGATGAGGGATGATGAAAAACAGGTGAAGAGGGACGAATTTGGCAACTTTGTAAATGTGTTCATACGCAAATCAGAGTTGCAAGGTAAAATTGGTTCGATTGAACTGGAGGCGAATGAGAATCTGCCCATTACATGGAATCAGCAGAAAGATGCAATCATGGAATTGTTCGGTATGAATAATCCTGATATTATGGCTGCTCTTATGTCTCCTGAAAACATGCCATATTTGAAGGAAGCAATTGGACTGAATGATTTCGTGATTCCAAATGAGGATGATCGGCAAAAGCAATACGAGGAAATTCAGCAGTTGATAAATAGTGAGCCGATTGTCATGCCTCCTGATCCTGCAATGATGCAACAGGCTATGATGAATGGAATGCCTCCACCTCAGGCTCAACCACTTCCTAGTGTGGAACCAGATCCTGATCTGGATAATCATGCATTGGAAGCTGACATTTGCCGTAGATGGTTGGTATCTGATGCAGGTAGATTATGTAAGATTGATAATCCTGCTGGATACCAAAATGTTCTTCTACATCTTAAAGCACATCAGATGATTGTGCAGCAGCAACAAATGCAACAAATGATGATGCAACAACAGCAGCAGCCAGGTCCAAGAGGCGGACCAACCAAACAAGAAAAGCCTCCACAGCGTAATGCTGGAGTACAAATGCAGGGAGATCAGAATGCCCCCACCATCCAGTAATCCTGTTCCTGAAACATTAGGAAAGGAAAAAGAAACACTAGAATTGTTGAACGAGGAAGAGGTTCAAGATGAGGAAACCATTGACCTTTCAGAAAATAAAGGTAAAGAAGGAAAGAGTGCGGAAGGAGAGACAGATACTGAAGGAGAAGGTGAGGAAGGAGAAAGTTCCGAGGAAATTGATGAGTTGAAAGAAATCGAGGAAGAGTTACAAGGTCCTAAGGAAGAGGATCTTGAACTTACTACGCCTGTTAGAAGGAAAGAGATTCTAAAGAAATATCCAACTCTGTTCAAGGATTTTCCATATCTTGAAAAAGCATATTATAGAGAGCAGCAATTCACTGAGGTGTTTCCTACAGTAAATGATGCGAAAACTGCTAATCAAAAGTCTGAATTCCTAGATCGAATTGATAATGAAGTAATGAATGGGGATATTTCAACTGTCTTAGGTGCAGCGAAACAGAATAATCCAGAGGCATTCAATCGAATCGCGGATAATTATTTACAGACTCTGAGGCAGGTAGATAATGGTGCGTATTATCATGTGTTAGGAAATGTTATTAAAGATACGATTATTACGATGGTGAGGGAGGCGCGCGCATTAGGAGAACAAGGCGCACCATTACAAGCAGCCGCGAATGTTCTGAATCAATTCATTTTTGGATCTCAGAACTTTACGCCTCCTCAGATGTTATCAAAACAGGCCAGACCTGAGGATAGACAGCGTGAAGAAGATATAAAGAGGCAAGATCAGGAGAGATTGAATAATCAGTTCGTTTCGGTTCGTGATGATCTGCAACAACGAGCCGATAATGTGTTGATTGCTACAATCGATCAACATATTGATCCTAAGGGGACAATGACTGATTATGTGAGACAACACGCGGTCAGGGAGGCTCATTCTACGTTAGAGGACTTGATTTCTAAGGACTCACGATTCAGAGGACTCCTTGATAGATTGTGGGATAAAGCATTCGAGAAGGGATTTGACAAATATACTACAGACCAGATCAAAGCGGCCTATCTGAGTAAGGCAAAAACACTTTTGCCTAGTGTCATTAAAAAGGCACGTAATGATGCTCTGAAAGGATTAGGCCGAAGAGTTAGTAGTGATGTGGAAGATCAAGAAGAAACACCGGCCAAAAGAGGCCCAATAACGGGACCAAAGACTCCTACTGACGGCAGGACAAAAGTTAGAAAGCCGTCCGATATTCCTAAAGGCATGAGCACGTTAGATTTTCTGAATAGTGATTGATATGATTGCCATTAGGGATATCGCTTGGGTAGCTGGTATTTTAGAAGGAGAAGGTTCGTTTGGTTTGACCAATAACAAGAGAACTCCTTGTATTTGGTTGAGCATGACTGACGCTGACATTGTTGAAAGAATTAGGGTTTTGATTGATCCCTCCAAAACAATCCATATTCACGAGGATCAGCGTAAAGAAAGTTACAAGCCCATATATCGACTTACCCTCAATGGCACGAGGGCGATTCAATGGATGATGACCATTTATTCATTGATGAGTATTAGACGAAAGGCTAAAATTGGGGAAGTTCTTAACATCTGGAAATTGGTTACTCTTGATGAGAGTCAATTGAGAACTTCCAACCAGAGACAAAGACAGGGTTTAGCTTTTCGTTTACGTCGTAAGGGCTATTCAGATGATCAAATCGAGATAGCTAAGGTTTTCAAGGCTCGTGGATTGTCTGATGATCAAATTCTTGTGAAATTGGAAGAGTTGAAAACTACCGGAATTCATTGAATTTCGATAGTTTTCGGAGGGTTTTTTAATGGCGGTCGTGGAGGCTCAAGTAGCTGCCCTTGAATTAGAGAGGGTAGTTCCTAAGGTCCGTGTCCTGTTTGAGAGAGACGACAAATTCTACGCTAACATCAAGAAAAGAGACGTAGAAAAGATTTCTCACAGACAGATGCGCGTGCCTCTGGAACTTCGTCCTGGAGGTTCGTTTCAATACTTCAATCCAGATGGTGGTGATCTGGGTCGAGGTGGTGGGCCTACGTTCGATAAGGCTGTGCTGAATTCAGTATTCTTGTCAGAGAATATTGAATACACAAAGCTGAGTCAGTGGGCTACTGATGATGCGCGTAAAGCCATCATTGAATCTGTTCGTAGATTGACTGCTACTGCACTCGATGAGATGCGTAGACAGTTGGATGCGCAGATGATGCAGACGGGAGATGGTGTAATCGGAACGGTTACGTCAGATACTCCTGCTGGCGGTTCCAACGTAATCTCTCTCACAACTGATGGGTTTGGTGCGCGTCTGATGCGATATGGTCAGACCGTTCAGGTGTGGGATACTGCGTTGGCAGTAAACAAGGGAAGTGGTAAGATTACACAGTGGGATGTGGAGAATAAGGTAGTCAATCTTACTCCACAGGTCGCTGGCGTAACGGGTGGTGATAAGATCGTTACTGATGGTCTTTCAGCACCTGCCTCTCTTCCTGCATTGTTCGGAGTTCCTTACCATCATTCCAATGCTTCGGCAGGAACATGGTTGGGATTCTCTCGTTCAACTACTCCTGAAATTCGTGCAAATCGAGTGAATGCGGGTAATGCGGCACTCACTCTACCTCTTCCACGTCTCGCTGTTAACAAGATTGGTAACAGAGTAGGAATTGAGAACGATTTCAATCCTACTGCATGGACCCATCCTTGTCAGCAGCAGGCTTACGAAGAGATTGGTCAGCTTGTTTCAATCATCCAGAAGGCTGCAAAAGAAGAAGCACTGAATATGTATTTCGGTGGTTCTAACATGCAGTTGGCTGGTGCAGCAGTTGAACCTTCATTCAACTGGGACAAGACAAGGATTGACTTCATCGTTGACGAGGTATGGGGTAGGGGAGAAATCCTTCCTATCGGATTCTATACCACGGACGGTAGGAAAATCTTTGAGATTAGAGGACCATCAGGTGGCGTGGCTACTGCGGAAATCTTCTACATGGTGGTGGGTATGCAGACGTTTGTAAGCAATCCGGCTGCATGTTCATACATCGATCAGTTGGCTGTTCCAGTAGGTTACTAGGAGGATTTATGCCTATTCCAGCATCAGATTGGGCTAACATCTCTCCAAATAGCCCAGTGGCACCGGTCACATTGGCATCAGCAGCCACGGTAGCACCAACTACGTTCCTGACAGTCCTGACAGGAAATACGGGAATCGCGACCATTACACCTCCTGTAACCGGTGGACACATGCTTGGATTCGTGTTCGCGGGTACTGCTGGTGTACTGGCTACTGGTAACATCGCCACTGCTAAAGCATCGGTAGTTGGCGAAGTCATGTTGCTGGTTTACAATCCTGCAACACAGAAGTATTCTCCTGTGGGGTAATTGACATGGACCTATTGCAGAACAGGGAGAGGATACTGAGAATATTAGAGGAAAGAACCTCTATAAACTCAGTAACTGGCTGTTGGGAATATCAGGGGATAAATAAGGGTGGATACGGTCAAGTAATAATTGATCATGTTCACTATTATGTCCACCGTATCTCGGCAGTTTTATTTCTAGGTTTCAATTTGGATCTAGAATATCTCCATGTTCTGCATAGGTGCAACAATCGAAGATGCTGGAATTATAATCATCTTCACATTGGCACGATTGACGAAAATGCCAATGATAGAGTTGAGTCGGGAAGATCTAGAAATCAAAATACAGATAAGATTTATTGTAAAAGTGGACATGAGTTTACTGAAGAAAATACTCAGGTCCATACAGATTCTGCTGGTAGAGTTCATCGAGTCTGTAGGGAATGCAGAAAAATTTACAATAGAGAGCGTTATCTACGTGCAGTAAAAGACCAGGCAGGATAGTTTTCCTGCGGTGGAGGAGGCTGGTTATGTTACCGGGTCTAACTAGCAAGGTCAGTGAGGGATTTTTGGCATCTGCGGCCACAATCTATCCAAAGACAGATGTGGTCTATTTGTCAGGAACTACTGGAGTGAATACTATTGTTCCGGCCTTTGGTGGTGGGTTCAGTGGTATTCTATTTCTGGTTACTACAGATGGAGCAGTCACTCTTGGTACTTCTGGGAATATCTCGAAGGCTGCTACAACTGTGCAAAACCAGATTTTGGTAATGATTTACAGCAAGAAACTGGGGAAATGGGTGCCGGGCGCACTCTAATGGAATCTATTGAAACATTGAATGATCGTTTGACTGAGTTCTATGGGGCCGATTCTGTAACGGGTCGGCCCATCTTTAGAATTGTGTGGGCAAATGATCAAACTGAGAAGAGAATGGTAGAGAGTTCAGAAAAAGGAGTTCAATTCCTCTTTCCTGAAGCTCAAATAGTCAAGAAATACCCATATTTGAAGGATTTATACGTGTTAGAACGATTAGTCATAGTTCCTGATTTTCAACGAGCCGAATTACTGGACTTAAAGGTGTCATATGAGCCGGTTTGGGCGTATTGCAATGCTGATAGGAATCCTGTTCCTCCTGTTTGGTGGGCTACTAAGTTCGTAGTGGACACATTATATGCTGCACTGGGTAAAAAGAGTATGGCGAAATATGTGGAAGACGAAAAGAATACGACGAAAGAGGGTAGAGAACAGAGAATACAAGAAATACAGGCAGAATTATTCGGAAATGAGACAGAAACTACGGATGCATTAGCATACAAGGAAGGAATTGTAGTTCCAGATTCTTATAAAAAGGAGGACAAATGATACTTACAGATGTAGAAATTGCTTGGATTGCTGGATTACTAGAAGGTGAAGGTTGCTTTGCGACTAGTAAAAATTGTCCGGAAATAATGTTGGCCATGAGTGATGAAGACGTGATTCGAAAATTTAGGGATTTGACAGTTCCCACTAACACTATAAGCGTTATACAGGGAAATAGAATTGGGCGTGATTCTAAGCCAATGTATAGAGTAGGAGTTTATGCGAAAAGTGCAGTTGAATTGATGGAAACAATTCTTCCTTATATGGGTATTAGAAGAGCAATCAAAATTTCTGAAATTTTATCTGAATATACACGATATCATGAACATAAGGGTAATTTTTGCAAGCACGGTCATGATTTAACTGATTCTAATAGTTATACGATTAGAGGAAGTGGTCAGAAAGTTTGTAAAATTTGTCAGCAAGAGTGGAATGCTAAAAGAAAAGGAGCATGAAAATGCCGGGACGACTTGTAGGAGAATTCTTAGATCCAAATAGACGTACTATACGTGCCCCTACCAACCCAATGGACAAGTCAACGGTAGTGTCAATCCTACCGAAGAAAATAAGTGAAAGAAAAGCAACTATCCAACCCGGATTATTTGAAATCGAGGCTGGAAAATTCGACAATCCATCAATTCTAGTAGTAGGACCATCAAGTTGGTGGAGAGAAATTGATGAGAATCAGCCACTACTTGAAATTCCTGTTTCAAGTATTCAAATTGCTGATTCAATTGTTAGGGATTATTGTAATGGTCTTCTTGCTTGCGATATGGCTGGCCGGATGCCCGGATTATTTTATATCCCTGGAGAGTTCAATGTCGAAAGATTGAGAAAAGATCATAATCAACTGTTATTGAATGCAAGAGAGAAACAAAAGGCGTGGTTCCTTGAATTGATACGCATCGCTGATATTCTCTGGTCGAGGAGTAATGGGAATCCTCTCTCAATATCAGATGATGCGCGTCTCGCATGTCGAGAACTACACATTGAGAACAAACCGTGGTTAGGAGATATTCAGGCAGCCGAACTAGTCAGGTGTATCGCGTGTGGAAACTTGAGAAATCCTCAGTATCCCGTGTGTCCTGTTTGTAAGGCTGTTGTAGACAAGGAATTGGCGAAGAAACTTGAGCTAACCTTTGCTCAGTAATGAGAGAAGAGGTGATACGTGACAGAGCCACACAAGGAAGTAAAGAAAGAAGAAGAGGCACCGAAAACTGCTAAGGAAATGTTGGAAAAACTACAAGAAGTTCTGAAAAACTATGGTGGGCAGGAATCAAATATTCCCATGAATCATGAATACTGGCAATTGCAGGGAACGTATCGTGCAATGTTGGCAGCCGAGAGAGATAATCCTCCTGCCGAAAAGAAAGAAGAGAAGAAACAGGAGAAGGAAAATGCCTCATCAGGTCACGGTCACAGGTAAATTGGGACCAAATCGGGATGCAACAGCTACAGTTGTCCAGAATGTAACCCGAATCGACCTAGACATGAACGATAAGGTCATGCAGGTCTATCAGGATACATCCTCCTACAAGGAATTCGATTTCGGTCCTGCGACTACTCTAACTTGCACTATCACTGCTGGTAACTTTGCCTTCGTAATTTCTTAGGTGAGGACATGAGTACCACGTCACTGACAGCCGGCGAAGTAATGGATAGGGTAGCTGCACTACTCAATGATCCGGCTAAAACTGACTATACCTATGTGACGCAGCTACCCTACTTAAACATGGCAATTGATGAATTAGTGGAGAGTTTGGAAGAAAGTAACTCATCTCCAACTAATCAAACCTCTGCTGTAATTACTGTTCCTGTGGGTGGAACAATGATTACTCCATTAGAACATCCAACTACTCCTCACTATCCAATCGATTTAGTGGAAATTCAGGAAGTGGGGGAAAGAGATCAGAATACAACTGATAAATTCGTTCAAATGGTTCGAAGAGACTTTGTTGACAGGTTTCCTCCAAATAGATCCTTTCTATTCTGGTATTGGGAAGATCAATGTATTAAATTCAATCCTCTCGGTGCGTTGAGTATAAGGGAGGTTCAATTGAGGTATGTGAGACAAGGAATTACTCAGGCGGCTAATGAATTGTCTGTAATTGGAACTATTAATGCAAGGAGTTACCTGAGTTACAAGACTGCCGCATTCTGTTCGATGTATATCGGGGAGAATGAGACGCGCGCTCAGGCATTGGAGGTTCAATCTGAGAAAGCCTTGGAACGAATCACTACGATCAACAATAAAGGAAGACAACAGATCGTAACTCGTCATCGACCTTTCAGAGCTGCGTATAAAATGAGAGGTGGATACTAATGCCTACTGTTAGAGATCATGAGCCGGTAGTAATTGAGGAATTTGGTGGATGGTTCGATCGTGGTGACGATGAATCATGTCCATCTGAACATTTCACTGTTTGTGATAATATTCAATTCTACAATTCTGCCATAGAAACTCGTTCGGCTCTTGATATCTATCAGAATGTTGCATCTCCACTTGGTAGAATTAGGAGAATTTATGACTATGTAATGCAAACTGGTCAATCTCTCCTAGTTCTGACGGATGGAGGGAAAATCTATCATGTAATTGGTGCGACTACTGTGTATGGACCGATTCTGACGATTCCAACGATGGAAGACTTTGGATTTGTCGCATATAATGGACGCGCGTATATTACTCCCTTCAAAACCTACGTGGATGTGAATGGTGTAAACTATGAATTGGGAATCAAGAATGAATTTCTCTATGTCTATAAAGGAGATGGAACTCAAGCAAGGAAAGCTGCTGGAAAGGGGCCTACTGGATCTGCATTAACTGCATCGTTAGGTTCGGCAGGATTAACTGATTTCGGTGATCATCTATTCGCTATAGTCTATGAAACTGATACAGGTTATCTGACCAGTTTAGGACCAGAAGTATTCGCTAAACTCGAATTAACTGGAACTAATAAAGTTTTGATTTCAAATATTCCGGTCAGTTCTGATCCATTCGTGAAGAAGAGACATATTGTAGCCACGAAATGGATTCCTGAATATAATGGAGATCAGAATGGATATCAATTTTTCTTTGTGCCGGGTGGAAATATTGATAACAATACTGATACGACGAAGGAAATTGAATTCTTCGATTCAGATTTGATTAGTGATGCGTCACATCTGACTGATAATTTCAGTGAGATTCCTGCATGTGTGAATCTCAATACTTATCACAGCCGATTAGTGATGGTTGGGGAGTTTGGAACTGATGAAACTCTCGCAGGATTACCAACCGGAATCGTTGACAACAGGTCATTGGCTAGACTCTCATTTCCAGGAGAGCCGGAGGCAATTAGCAAAATTGATGGACTCATTATCGCCCCTCTTGATGGAAATCCTCTCACCAATTGTCAAGAATTCAGAGATATCTTGTATCTTTTCAAGAAAACACGCACGTTCGCGTATTCGGACAACTTCGATGAACCGGCTACGTGGGAAGAAGAAGTATTAGATCAGGGAGTTGGAGCGCCTGTTCATGGAATTGCAACAGTCCTAGACACAGGAGGAGTAAACATTGATTTTCTCCTCATTGTAGATTGGTCAGGTCTGATGTTATTCAATGGAACATACGCGCGCCCTGAAATGAGCTGGAAAATCGAAGACTATTGGATGAATCTGACTCGTAATGATTTTAGATTCATGCAAATCGTGAATGATTCTCTTGGAAAGAAGATTTGGATCACTCTACCTCCTCCTAATCAGCATATGATGCTTCATGCAAATTATGCTGATGGAATGGATTCACAGAAAATCAGATGGTCGAGATGGATATTTGATGTGAAGATTTCGGCTGTTTGTTTAATTGAAACTAATAAATTAATTTTAGGAGGTCTTGAAAATGCCTCCGTCTAATATTACTTCCGATACTGCCATTTTAATTAATACTTTACCATATACTAATAGTCAATCAGTATATGATAGTGGAACTTGGTATACTGTTTGGTATAAATACGTGGCCAAGTCCGATGAGAGATTCGCCGGAGCTTGGGGAACTAATGATAAGGATGATGGGAGTCACCACACAACTATTAGTGTGTATCGAG
>Ga0126369_10002299_pt1 | contig 13556 bp, 8 predicted proteins | sample PanSoiMetaPlot_1_FD_109646 | JGI IMG/M metagenome (GOLD analysis project Ga0126369, IMG submission 109646) | Tropical forest soil microbial communities from Panama - MetaG Plot_1 | ecosystem: Environmental > Terrestrial > Soil > Tropical forest > Bulk soil | place: Panama | collected 2016-02-17 | reverse complement strand
TCCCATTCTTCGGGAGGACCCAGCAGCCTTCGCACCAGTTGTCCGAGTTGTTCATCTGTAAGTTCAACTGATTCATTTTCGGGCATGGCGCGCAATTCTCCTTGCTGAGAAGTCGCCCCCTACCCGCCGCAATTTTTCTATGCAAGACTCTTTTTCAGAAAGACGAGGTTGGTTGTCTTCTAAGGAGCTAGCACAAGACCTATGCCACAGCTTTGCAAGACCAACACAGATTTACCCCACTACCTGATCGCCGAGGACGTTGAGGGCGCAGGCGATCTCTGCTAGGATTTGCCGCCAATGCAACAGCCCCCGTTGTTGTCATGTCGTTTCGCGCTGTCTTTATCGCTATCGTTGTAGGGTTCGCGCTGATTGTCGCGGCCTTTATGATCAATCGGAAGCGACCGCGCGTGGAAACCGATCAGCCGAACGCCTCACTCGTCCGGGCGACCGGCAAGTGCGCCGAATGTCACTCACGCCAGCAATACTCCGTGGTGCACGAATTTGAAATGAGCCGTCACGGCGAGAAAGGGATCACCTGTCTCGATTGCCACCAGCCGGCGCCAAACCAGCAAGGCAAGGAACATAACGGATTTACCATCACCACGCAGATGACCTCCGGCAATTGCCGCAGCTGTCATGAAGGTGTCTATCAGGAGTTTCAGCACAGCCGTCATGCAGCCGTGTCCTGGGCGGCGGTGTTTGGGGCTGAAGGTTTGTCTGCGGAGCAGGTCGCCTTTGCGGAGAAGTATCAGCCGGGTTACGCCAACCGGCCGCCACATCCGTTTGTGAAAATGGAGGGCATGTCCTCGATGGTCAGCGGCTGTGCCCAGTGCCACAGCGTGGGGAAGCCAAATGCTGACGGCACCATCGGCACCTGCACGGCTTGTCACACGCGTCATACAAGTTCAGTCGAGATTGCGCGCTTGCCCCGAACCTGTGGTCAGTGCCACATGGGACCGGACCATTCGCAGATCGAGATTTATGAAGAATCGCGTCATGGCGTGATGTTCGAAGCGCAACACGATCAGCTTAATTTGAAGGCGCCGCCGGCTTCGCTCACCACCCGCGATATGTTCATTCCCACCTGCGCCACCTGTCACATGAGCGGCATCAACGGATTGAAGATGACGCACGATCCTTCCGAGCGACTCTCTTACTATCTGGCCGACGCCATCTCGAAGCAGCGTCCGAATTATGTGCAGGCGCAGAACAACATGAAGCAGGTGTGCTCCCAATGTCACGCGTCCACTTTGGTAAATCGCGTCTTCGATCAAGCCGAGAAGGTGGTAACCGACACCAATACGAAAGTAGCAGCGGCGAAGGAAATTGTTGACGGATTGAGAAAGGACAACCTGGTGACAGGGCCGCCGTTTTCAAACCCGATCGACTTTACCTACTTCGATCTCTGGCACTATGACGGTCGCACCTCAAAGCACGGCGCCTTTATGGGCGGGGCTGATTTTGTGCAGTGGCACGGGAACTATCCCATCATGGTCAAGACCGTTGAGTTGAAAGCTCAGGCTGACGAGTTACGCAAGGCGCATGGCGGTGGCACTCAAAAAACTTCAGGAGCAAGCCCGGCGGATTCAAAGTAAGCCGCCCTTCGATCGTTGGCTGAGCGATCCGCAGTTGTGGATCGAGGCCTTCGTGCTGGTGAACCTCGCCTTCCTCTCCCTGGATATCTATCTGGCCCACTCAACCAATGAATTTCACCGGCGCACTGAATACATCCCTCTGTATTTCTCGCTACTGGCGCCGTGGGTTTTATTGATCGGGTTAATTGCGCGCGAACGATTCGGCTACGGGGCAGTCTGGCGGGACCTGGGCTACCTGGTCGGGTGGCTGGCGATCCTGATTGGGTTGACGGGCGTGGTCCTTCATCTGGACAGTCGCTTTTTCTACGACAACACTTTGAAGAGTCTCACCTATGCGGCTCCCTTCGCGGCGCCCCTGGCATATACCGGTCTGGGATTGCTCTTAACCATGAACCGAATGGTGAAACCGGAAAACTCGGAGTGGGCATATTGGGTCCTGCTCCTGGCCCTGGGCGGGTTCTTCGGCAATTTCGTCTTCAGTCTTTCTGATCATGCCATCAACGGCTTTTTCCGATCCATCGAATGGTTGCCGGTGATTAGCAGCGCCTTCGCGGTGAGTTTTCTCCTGGTGCCGTTTGTGGTCCGGGTGGGCAAACGCTTCCTCCTTCTCTCCGCTGCCATTCTGATCTTTCAAGCCCTGATCGGAGTCTGCGGCTTTGGGCTGCACCTGTTGGCCGACCTTGACGGGCCATCGAGCAGGCTTCTCGAAAACATCGTGCACGGGGCGCCCCCCCTGGCTCCCCTCTTATTCCCCAATCTCGTATTGTTAAGTGTGATTGCCCTCTGGGAATTGAGACGTCACGTAGCGGAAAATTAGGATCACCGATCGCAGCCAATCCCTGTTTTCAAATCGATTTGCTTAGGAGAGTCCCGATTGCGTTCTCCTCTGTGTCCCTGTGAGTCCTCCGCGTCTCCGTGGTGAAAATTGGTTCAGAAAAGAACTCACCACAGAGGCGCCGAGATCTACCGAGACACAGAGAAAGCGAAGTTGGGACACGACGATTTGCCCTGCCGGACTGATCATTCTCTGAAGACTTGTGAAATAATGACTACCCCCCTTGCCCGCCTTGCTTGATTGGAGTACGGGATGCTCGAAGAAGTCGTCACTTGTCGGAATCAAGCGGCAGTTCGATCGAAATGGCGATGGTCGCTGGTGGCGCTGGTGGTCTGCGTCATCGTCGCCGGGAACGCGCGCCGGGCAATCTCGCAAACTGATTCGAGCTCAATACCCGTCACGACACTGGAACTGGGCCGGCCGCTCGAACGTGAGCTTGCCGGTGGTCAGAGTCACAGTTACCGGTTCAATCTCTCTGCCGGACAATACGTCAAGATAGCAGTCGAGCAACGCGGCATCGATGTGGTGCTGAGCATCGTCGGGCCAGACGGCAAACAGCTCGCTTCGTACGACGGTGAGGTTCGGTTGTCGGGTGTCGAGAGCGCCGAATTCGTGGCGGGCCCGGCCGGCGGCTATGTGCTCAATGTCGCCGCAAAGTACCGGTTTGTTCCGGCGGCCCGCTACCATATTCAAATGGTCGCGTTACGCGAAGCGACCGATAACGACAAATTAGTTCAGGCGAGAAACGATCAGATCGCCAGGGTGACAAAGCTCTATTTCGCGGGCAAGTATGATGAGGCGCTGCCGGTCGCTGAGGGGCTGCTCGCAGAGTTAGAGAAAGCGGGTGAGGGGGAAAGCCAATTGATGGGCAAGGCCCTCAACCGGCTCGGCGGTATCTATCACGGCAAAGGGGATTACGCTAAAGCGCAGAGCTATTTTCTGCGCGCGCGCAGCGTTTTGGAGAAGTCCGTTGGGCCGGACCACCCCGACACCCTGATGGTGCTGTACAACCTCGGCATCATTTCCAAAGAGCAAGGAGACTACGCGAAGGCCGTGCAGTTTCACCAGCAGGCGCTCGACGCGAGGGAACGGGTGCTGGGGCAGGACAATACTCTGGTCGCCGCTTCCCTCACGGATCTCGCCACCGTTTATCGGGTGACCGGCGATTACGCCAAGGCCGAGGAGTTGCAGTTGCGCGCGCTGGCGATTCGCGAAAAATTGTTCGGCCCGGAAGACGAGAGCGTGGGGCAAGTGCTTTTCAACCTTGGCGCACTCTACGGTACCAAGAAGGAGTGGGCCAAGGCGGCCGAGGTTACTGAGCGTTCCCTGCGCATTTGGGAGAAGATTCTCGGACCGGACCACGAGGATGTCGGGCGCATCCTGAATAACCTCTCGGTTCAATATAAAGCTCTGGGCGAATACGACAAGGCCGAGGCGGCCAGCGTCCGGGCCATCGCGATCAGCGAAAAGACTATTGGGCCCGACAATGTCCGGCTGGCCGATCAGTTGGAGAGTCTCGCCGACATTTACGCAATTAAAGAGGAGTACGCCAAGGCGGAAAACCTGTATCGGCGGGGACTGCGGATTAGAGAGCAGTCGCTCCCGGCCGATCATCCCGAGTTGGCGTTCTCTTTAATGGGCCTCGCCGATCTCTTTTATTATCAGGGCCAGTACGAAAAGGCCCAGCCCCTGTTCGAGCGCGCGCTGGCGATCAGAGAAAAAGCGCTGGGCAAAGATCACCCCGACGTGGCCGAGACGCTTAACGACATGGCGCGCTTCTATGAGGCGAAGGGTGACCTCGCCCAGGCATTGAGCTTTCAGCAGCGGGCTAACTCGGTGGTTGAGCGGGAAATTGAGTTGCAGCTTTTTGCCGGCTCGCAAAGTCAGCAGGCCGATCATTTCGCTTCGCTCGCGGAACAGACAAATCAGACCATCTCGCTTCAAGTGCGGCTGGCGCCGAACGATCAAAAGGCCTGTGACCTGGCGGCGAATACCATCCTGCAACGCAAGGGACGAGTCCAGGACGAAATAGCCGGAAGTATGGCGTCATTGCAGAGACAAATGGGGGCCAACGGGCGCGCCTTACTCGATCAGTTGAATGACACTACCTCTCGGTTGGCCAAGCTCGTGCTCGATGGGCCCGGCCATGGCTCGGCCGAGGACCATCAGCAACAGGTGAAGAAGCTCGAAGAAGAGCGTGAAGGGCTGGAAAGAGAGATTAGTCACCGCACCGGGGGGTTCCTCGAACAAACGCAGACGGTTACTTTAAGTGCGGTCGAAGCGGCAATTCCGGATAACGCTGCCTTAATCGAATTTGCGATTTATCGCCCGCTCGTCAGGAGAGTGGCGGACAAACAAAAAGCCTACGGTGAACCCCGATACGTGGCCTACGTTATTCGCCATCAGGGTGAAGTTCGCTGGCAGGACCTTGGCCCCGGCGCCGACATCGATGTGATGGTGTCCTCACTGCGACAAGCTCTGGCCGATCCAAATCGCAAGGATGTGCAAACACTCGCGCGGGCGCTTGATGCGAAAGTCATGCAGCCCGTTCGGGACTTGATTGGTCCTGCGAGTCACTTGCTGATCTCGCCGGATGGCCCGCTTAATCTCCTGCCCTTTGCCGCTCTGAGCGACCCTCAAGGACACTACCTGGTTGAAACACAAACCATAACCTACCTGACCAGCGGCCGCGATCTATTGCGCTTACAGGTGGCGCGGCAAAGCAAAAGCCCCCCGGTCGTCATCGCGGCCCCCACCTTCGGCAACCCGCCCTTGCTGGCGGAGTCCGGAGCGCCGAACCGGGATAGAGTCAAGGTAAGCAGTCCCGCCCGAGTCGACTATTCCCAGGTCTTCTTTGGTCCGTTGCCGGGAGTCGCCGATGAAGTGCGAGCGCTCCGAGAGTTGTTACCAAACGCAAAGTTTCTCACCGGCGATCTGGCCACCAAGACTGCGTTGGAAAGCGTCGAGGCGCCCAGTATCCTGCACATCGCTACTCATGGCTTCTTTCTTTCCGAACCAGGAGAGCAGGCGACTCAGACCGCGGGACCGGCAACGCGGGGCATCAACGCGAATGCCAAAATCGCGGATCCGCTGCTGCGCTCAGGGCTGGCCCTTGCAGGCGCTAACCGCAAGGACGAAAGCGGCATTCTGACAGCGCTCGAGGCGTCCGGTCTGAACCTCTGGGGCACCAAGATAGTGGTACTTTCGGCGTGTGATTCAGGTGTGGGCCAGGTGCGCAACGGCGAAGGGGTCTATGGACTGCGGCGCGCGTTGGTGCTCGCTGGTGCGCAAACTCAACTGATGAGCCTGTGGCCAGTCTCAGATCGGGCCACCCGCGACCTGATGATTGGGTTTTACAAAAACCTCATTAGTGGTCATGGCCGAGGCGATTCATTGCGTCAGGCACAGTTGCAGGTTCTTAACAGTCCGGCTCACCGCCATCCTTATTATTGGGCCAGCTTCATTCAAACCGGCGAGTGGGCCAATCTCGACGGCAAGCGTTAAGCGTGCTGGAGTTTCCCCGGACTGGTTTGCGCCACCCTCAGCCAGGAAAACTTTGACAATCAAGAGGTCTTGATTTTGACTAAGGCTCGATGACAGCCGCTCTCACAACCGGCTCGTTTGCGAAACTGCTGGCGCGTCTCGACTCAGATCCGCAGAAGGCGGGCGACGTCTATGAAGAGTTGCGCCGGCGTCTGCTGCGCTTCTTTGAATGGCGAAGCGCGCCTTTCCCTGAGGAGCACGCAGACGAAGTTCTCAACCGGCTGGCGCGAAAGATCGATGAGGGCGTGATCGTGCAAAACGTCAACAGCTATGCCCACGAAATCGCGCGCCTCGTCCTGCTCGAGGCATTCAAAGGGCCGGAGAATTTGCGAACTTCGATTGACGAGACACATTTCGAAGTGGTCGTCGCTCCCGAGGATCAGACAGCTGAAAGAGAGCTGCGATTTGATTGTTTGGATGAGTGCCTGGACAAACTGCCGGCGGATGGCCGCAGTTTAATCGTTGAATATTATCGCGAAGCACGGGATCGGATTAATCACCGGAAGGAAATGTCGAGACGTTTCGGCTTGAATCGCGAAGCGCTGGCCAACCGGGCGCAAAGGTTGCGAGACAAGCTGCAGCAATGTGTCACGCGCTGCCTGACGAAAAAATCCGCGATATGAATGAGGAGAGTCTTACACAGATTAACGGAACAGGTTTGTGTGCTCTGATTTTGTAACGCAATCTGTTAGATGCGCCGCAAACTGAACAGTTTGCGTTACCAGATTAGGCCGCCGTCAACCGTTTGTGTGCTGCGACTGATGAGTGAATCGAATCAAGCCCTGACTCGCTATCTGCTGGGTGAATTGTCTGAGGCTGAATGTTCGGCGTTGGAACAAAGATACTTCACCGATCCGGCGCTGTTCGATCAGATAGTCGAAGTCGAGAATGAACTCGCCGATGACTATGCGCGCGGGCGGCTTGATGTCCAGACCCGGCAGCGTTTTGAAACGCACTACTTGAACCATCCGCAAAGGCGTGAACGCGCAGACTTTGCCCGGGCTTTGGCGGCGAAAATCGACCGGCCGGTGGTTCGTGACTCGACCCGACATGAGTCCTGGGTCGCGCGCCTGGCGGCTTCGATACAGCGGCCAAAACTGGCGTGGGCTTTCGCCGCCGCGTTGCTGCTGCTTTGTGTCGCCGCCGTTTGGTTCGCCCTGCAAACGCGCAATTTGCGCCGGCAATTAGCAGAAATGGAAGCTGAGCGGGCGAGACAAGAGCACAGTCAGCGCGACCTGAACCAACAACTGGCAGATGAACGAGCCCGCGCAGATCGATTAAACGACGAACTGAACCGCGCACAATCGCCAACGCCGCCCACCTCCAGCTCACCAGCTCCGGTTGCCACGCTGGTGCTGGCGATCGCCGGGGTCAGAAGCGGTCAGACCGGCCCTCCGGCGCGGCTGGTAATCCCAACCGGAACTGAGCAGGCACGGTTCCAACTCCAGCTCAGCAGCAACGACTATTCCTCTTACGACATCCTGATTCAGACAGCTGACGGCAGGCAGATTTTTAAGACCGGCGGCTTGCGGGCCAAGGGCGCCCGGGCGGCAACTTTGGTCGCCACAGTGCCGGCTAATAAATTCTCCAGCGGCGATTACCTCCTCACGCTTCAGGGCGCGACGCCGGGCGGCGAAGTCGAAGATGTGAGCAAGTCTCTCTTTCGCGTCGACAAGAAATAACGTCAGGCGAGCGCGCCTCAAAAGTCATCAACGCGGCTCAGTACCCGGAGCGGTAGCGACGGGATCAATACGGCTCTATTTATTAACGGGAGATTCCTGCTGATCCCGCTCCGCGCCGGGTACTGACGCGATATGGCCAGACAACCCGCCTCTTGAGGCAAAACCCGCCCGCAACCGTTGCGGATCAACTCGCTCAAAATACCGGCCGCGAAAATTTCCGCGATATGTTTGCCGGCATATCGCCACTCGCAATTGAAGCCGTTAGATCGTGTCATTGAGCGCGAATTACGACGGACAAAAGGAGTGGAAATGAAGAGAGCGCAATTCCTGATTCCCGGACTTCTGCTGGCCTTTGGTCTGAGCTTGCAAACCACCGCAGCGCAATCGCCGCCGCTGGGCCCGGCGACTTTTCGCTCTGAGGATCATCAAATCCCGGTCGGGCTGTTGACCAACATCGTGAGGTCAAAAGTTCAGGAGGTGGTTGATAACGCCAACGTGATGATTAAGAGCCAGACCAGCCTGGCTGATGCGAAGCTGAAGAATGTCAAAGTTTATCCGCCCTTTCGCGCCGCGACGGACTACAAGGATCGCCCCAATCAGTATTACATCGATGTGCCCATGAACATCGAGGTCGACATCGACATCACGGCTGCCGCTGATCGGCAAATCTATTTTCCTCTCGATCTCAAAATTTCCTGCGACGGTTGGCAGACCGAAAAGGGAACCATTCTCATTGTGGCCCAGCCGGGCCCTCCGAGCATCGAAGGCGGAAGCATCATCGAGGACATCCTGCATGTCAGAGACTACATTGACAGCAAGATTAGACAGAATGTCTCGCAACCCGGGGCGATCAGTATCCTGCTGCCTTCGCCCTGCGAAACGCTCGGAGTCGTGCCCAGAACCGGCAACGATGTCACCTTCAGTTATGTGGCTTTCGATCCGCCTTCGCGACGCACAGTAATCTCCGGCGCGTTTGCCCCGACCATTGAGGTCAAACTCCTGCGGCTCAAGCGTCTGGAAGCGCGTGGCAACGGAGGTATCATCTACAACCCGACTGAGAACATTCTGCTGTCTGCCTTTGCGGATTTCTCATATCGCCAGGCGAACTTAACCATGAAGGAAGACGATGATGTCGCGCTTAACATTGCGCCCATCATTCTCAAGCCGCCGCTCTACGATAAATTTGTCCTCATCGCCAACATCACGCAGCAGCCGTCGGGCCAGCCGGAAGACAGTTCTTATGACACGACGTCTGCCTCCGCGAATTACTCACCAGGCACCCACACGGTGCGAATCACCAAGACCTACGTGATTCCCCCGAGTCAGCTGCATACCAAGCCGACCTTTGTGCAGGTCCCGGCATACGAACTGACTTACAGCCTGGAATATTCCAGTGCGACCAAGCCGGTCGGCTCGACGATTGTCGGAGCGCGCCCGTGAAGTCGCGAATGCGCCGGCAATCATGCCGCCGCCGCTGCTGTTGATTGATTCTCAAAACATGCGCCGCCTGACGGCATAACCATCGGGAGTAACGAAGTGAAACTGCGCAAACTTCTCAGCTATTCGTTCGCCTTGACCATTCCACTGTTTGCAATTCTGGTGGCCGCCACGGCGGTGTCGGGACAGACCTCCACTTTCACCTATCAGGGCCGCCTGACAGACGGCGGCCAGGCGGTCACCGGGAACTATGATTTCCAGTTTGCGCTGTGGGACAGCGCGAGCGGCGGAACGCAGATGGGATCAACCCTGACGGTCAGCACGGTCGCAGTGAGCAATGGCGCGTTCAGTGTCACTCTCGACTTCGGCGCCAGCAGTTTCAATGGCGCGGGCCGCTTTCTTGAGATTAGCGCGCGACCAGTCAGCAGTGGCGCGTTCACCCTGCTATCGCCGCGACAGCAAGTCACGGCCACGCCTTATGCAATTCGCAGCGCGAATGCTTCGTTTGCCGACAATGCCACGAATGCCGGAACGGCTACTAATGCGACCCAGTTGGGCGGTGTTGCCGCTGGCCAATTTGTGCAGACCAGTGATTTACGCTTGACCGACGCGCGCACGCCCACTGCCGGCTCGACCAATTACATACAGAACGCAACCAGCCAACAGGACAGTACTAACTTCAACATCTCGGGCGCGGGGACTGCGAGTATTCTGAACGCAACAACTCAGTTCAATCTGGGCGGTAACCGCATCCTTGGGACATATAACGGCGCCGGAAACGAGGGCGTGTTCGTCGGGTTTCAAGCCGGCGTCAGCAATACGAACAACACCCACGGCAGTGATAACGCATTCTTTGGCAGTTTCGCCGGCCAAAAAACAACAGACGGTGGTTCGAACTCGTTCTTTGGCAGTACGGCGGGAAATAGCAACACGACAGGCGGTTTGAATTCCTTCTTCGGAGCAGGGGCTGGCATGTCGAACATCGCCGGTCAAAGTAACTCGATCTTCGGCGCAAGCGCGGGTTTCTTCAATGTGCAGGGCAATGAGAACTCCCTCTTCGGTCTTGGTGCGGGCACACGTGTTATCGGCAGCTTCAATACCTTTGTCGGCAGTCGTGCCGACATCGGGGTAAGCAATAACGCTGTAGGCGATAACGACACGCTGTTGGGTGCGGGCACTAATGTGGGCGTCGCAGTCAGCAATGGAACGGCCATCGGCTTTAAAGCACAGGTAACCCAATCTAACTCGCTCGTGCTTGGCAGCATCAGCGGCACAAATGGCGCAACGAGCAGCACCAGCGTCGGCATCGGCATCACCGCACCCACTTTCAGACTGCATGTAGTTGATCCCGGCGCAGCCGGCTTGCGCGTGCAAACCAACACCGGCGGCGGCGCAGTCGCTTCGTTCGGCGGTAATGGTGATTTCCAAATTGATGCGAATGGCGTAACCGGCGGCCGGTTCGTCGTGCAGCAGGGCGGCAATGTCGGCATCGGCACCAATGCGCCTGACAATAAGCTGACGGTCAATGGCACCGCGGACAAACCGGGCGGCGGCTCGTGGGGCACATTCTCTGACGAGCGTCTGAAGAACCTCAGAGGCCGTTTCACTCCGGGACTGCGATCCGTCATGCAGTTGCAGCCACTCCGCTACGAATACAAGCCCGACAACGCACTAGGAATTAAATCCGAAGGCGAGCACATCGGCTTCAGTGCCCAGGCAGTGCAGAAAGTTATTCCCGAAGCGGTGACGGCGAATGACAAAGGCTACCTGGTGGTCAACAACGATCCGATCCTCTGGACCATGCTCAACGCGATCAAAGAACAACAAGCGCAAATTGCTGAGCAAGGCGCAGAGGTTACTTTGCGGCGACGAGAAAGTCTGAGTCAGCAACAGCTGATTGCGCAACAACAAGCCGAGCTGACGCGGCAAGCGCACGAGCTTGCCACGCTGAGAACCCTGGTGTGCCGCTCACTTCGACGCGCCGCTGTCTGCCACTGATCGAGTTTTGGGGATTTATCAAAATGAAATTACAAAGACTTTCCTGCCATCAATTCTGGTTAATCGTCGCGCTCCTTTCAATTCTGGTGGCCGCCACTACGGTGTCGGGACAGACCTCCTCTTTCACCTATCAGGGCCGCCTTACGGACGGCGGCCAGGCGGCCACCGGGAACTATGATTTGCAGTTTGCCCTTTGGGACAGCGCAACAGGCGGCGCGCAGATTGGATCAACCCTTTCGGTTAACACGGTTGCCGTCAGTAACGGCGTCTTCAGCGTCTCGCTCGATTTCGGTGCCGGCAGTTTCAATGGTGCGAACCGCTTTCTGGAGATTAGCGCGCGCCCCAACGGTGGTTCCTTCACGCTGCTCTCGCCGCGGCAGCAAGTGACGTCGACTCCCTACGCGATTCGCAGCGTGAATGCCTCGAGCGCCGACAACGCTACCACGGCGGCAAATGCCACGCAGTTGGGAGGGGTGGCGGCGAATCAATTTGTGCAAACAAGTGATGCGCGGCTTTCTGACCTTCGATCTCCGGCTCCCGGTTCCGCGAATTACATTCAGAACTCAACTAGCCAGCAGGCGGGAGTTAACTTCAACATCAGTGGCGATGGCGCGCTGGGAGGAACGCTGTCGGCGAATATTGTGAACGCCGTCAGCCAGTACAACATCAGCGGCACCGCGGTCTTGAGCGCTTCAATCTCCAACGGTAACACTTTTGTGGGTACGCAGTTCGGCACGGGAGGATCACTCAATACGATCGTCGGATCTCAGGCAGGAAAGAACAACACCGGGAATAACAATGTAATTGTCGGCGCCCAGTCCGGCGAGGTAAACACCGGCACAGACAACATTATCATCGGAGTGCTTGCGGGGTTGGTTAATACCTCAGGTGGAGAGAACGTCTTCATCGGACGCTCTGCTGGTCAAAGCAATACCACCGGTGGATTCGGCGTCTTCATTGGCTCGGGCGCGGGAGCGAATACCACCTCGCCGAGCAACAACGTATTTGTCGGAGGGGACGCAGGCATTGGCGCGACCACGGGCGGCTTCAACGCCTTTTTTGGCACCAGCGCCGGCAGCGCTACTACCACCGGTCAAAGTAATACCTTTATTGGCGAAGAGACCGGCCGTTCAAATTCTACGGGTTCGAACAACACGGCGCTTGGGCTTAGCGCCGGACCGTCCGTCAGTAATTTAACCCAGTCGACAGCGATCGGAGCGAATGCGACCGTCAGCACCAGCCATACCATTGTTCTTGGCACGAGCGCCGAAGCGACGCAGATCCCGGGCTCGCTTACGGTTTCAGGAGCGAGCACCTTCTCCAGCGATTTGCGAGTGAATGGCGTGCTCACCATTCCAAGTCTCGGCGCAGCCAGCAGTACCCAGGCAAGCTTGTGCCGGAACACTTCCAGCCAGCTCGCTTTCTGCAACTCATCCAGCCTGCGATACAAGAAAAATATCGCCACCTTTAGCGGTGGCATGGACATCGTCAATCGCCTGCGCCCGATCTCCTTTACCTGGAAACAGGACGGTGTAAAGGACATTGGCTTTGGGGCTGAGGAAGTCGAAAAGGTCGCGCCGCTTTTCACCTTCAGAAATGACAAAGGCGAGATCGAAGGCGTGCGTTACGACCGGCTAGGCGTGTTGTTTGTGAATGCCTTCAAAGAGCAACAGCAACAGATTGAGACTCAGCAGGAAGAGATTAAGTTGCGGCGTCAGGAAGCGCTCCGGCAGCAACAGCTAATTGAGAGGCAACAAGCGGAGCTTGCCCGGCAAGGCCGGGAACTTCTGGCCCTGAAGAGTCTCGTTTGCCGATCGCACAGGCACGCCGGCGTCTGTAGGTGACTACCCTTGAGTCAGTGCAGGCACGAAAATGTTTATAGCAGCGATCGCGATTTTGATGTCCACGAGCCCATTTATGAGCAAGAGATGTTACGCACCTAAAGGTGCTTTAAGCGATTCATTTTTGTCTGATGTCTTTGAAAATAGCACCGCGACGCGGCTGAAGAATTTGAGGTTAACGCAGTGAAACCACGACAAGTTTTCAATCATTTATTCGCGTTAGTCGTCGCGTTGCTTTCAATTCTGTTGACGACCTCGGCGGCGTTGGGCCAAGCGACCTCCTTTACGTATCAGGGCCGTTTGACCGACGGCGGTACGGCGGCCAACGGGAATTACGATCTGCAGTTTGCGCTCTGGGACAGCGCGAGTGGGGGCGCGCAGATTGGATCGACTGTAACGCTCAACACGGTGCCGGTGAGCAACGGCGTCTTCAGCGTCTCGCTCGATTTCGGCGCCGGCAGTTTCAATGGTGCGAACCGCTTTCTGGAGATTAGCGCGCGCCCCAACGGTGGTTCCTTCACGCTGCTCTCGCCGCGGCAGCAAGTGACGTCGACTCCCTACTCTATTCGCAGCGTGAATGCCTCGCGCGACGACAGCGCGACAAATGACACACAGTTGGGTCGTG
>Ga0126369_10002298_pt1 | contig 13562 bp, 13 predicted proteins | sample PanSoiMetaPlot_1_FD_109646 | JGI IMG/M metagenome (GOLD analysis project Ga0126369, IMG submission 109646) | Tropical forest soil microbial communities from Panama - MetaG Plot_1 | ecosystem: Environmental > Terrestrial > Soil > Tropical forest > Bulk soil | place: Panama | collected 2016-02-17 | reverse complement strand
GGGATCGGGATCGGGATCGGATAAAAGGCTTCAATGAGGCCGAGGCGCGCGCGCCTCGGATACCTGACGAATGATGAAATCATCGTCCGTGCAGCGAATCGCTTCAATGAGGCCGAGGCGCGCGCGCCTCGGATACTGCCAGCATACAAGCCCTTGCGGATCAAAGCAATCTCAGCACGCTTTCGAGCGATGTCCCACAGCGTCCGGCAGAAGACCGGCGGCGCGAGCGGCAAAATCCTTACGATGTCAAAGAGCGATACTCAATACAACAGGTTACACCGATTCGAGCGGAGGCAGTCGTTTCGTTAGCACCTCACCTCTCGAAGCTTGCCGGCGAGCGAAGTTCGAAGCGAACATTTGTCCGAATCCTCTGCGATCCTCCGTCAACGTATCAAATTACGGTGGCTCGGCGCTCCATTTTCGAGAACGTCTTGCCGATGCTCTCCACCGCCAGCTCGATCTTGTCTGCCGGTCCGACATCGATCAGGAGGACATGGTCCTCGCCATTTCTTACCAGTTCGCGCAACCGGGTTTCCAGCTCAGCACGGCGCCGACGGGAGAGACGGCATTGGAAAACCGAAAGCTGGAGCCAGTCGCCGAATCCTTGCATCGCCTTGAAGACGCGTCGCCAGCGGCGCTGGTCCGCGATATCGTAGGTTACAATGAACAGGCGCTCCTCTTCCATGGAGGGCCCTCACCGCGGCAAATAGTGCGGATAGCCCGGCAGCTCTCCAAGAAGAAATCGAGTGAGCAGCCGCGCCTGCACCAGGAGCATTCGCCGCATGCTGACCTGATAGCCGAACACCGGGTGGGTCGTGTCCTGCGAGAGCCGCCGTTCGAACGCCTCGACAAAGCGCCGCCGGCCGCTTTGTGTCAAAGCGGTTCCGGTTGCGGCCACGACGAAATCATTTGGCCCGATTTCGCCAGTGTTGATGGCGGAGAGTACAACGGAGTCGGCAATAATCGAACGAAACGGCTCCATGATGTCGAGCGCAAGCGCCGGCCGCCCATAACGAGGCGCGTGATAGAAACCGCGATAGGGATCGAGGCCGACCGATGCCAACGCGATCGTCAGGTGCCGGATCAGCATCGCGTAGGCGAGGGACAGCATGGCATTCACCGGATCGGTCGGCGGCCGGCGATTGCGGGCATCGAAGCGAAACGGCGCGAGCTCGCCGCTCTGCTTCTGCTTGTCGGCAGGCGGCTTGATGAGACCGGCGAATGCCCGGAAATACGTTGCTGCCGCGTCCCCCTCGGTGCCCAGCAGCGCCGCCAGCGTCGTGGCGGCATCGGCCGATCTGCGCGCTGCCGCCAGGCGGTCCAGCACCGCTTGCCGAGCATCCGGTTCGCCGCGCCAGTTTCGCCGCAGGATCGTCCGCTGGTTTGCGATTTTTGCCGCAACCAGTTCCCGCGAGAACCGCAGGCAGGACGCTTCGTCGAAGCTCATGCGATATTGCGCCGTTCGCACCTCGACATTGCGATGACCGATGCCATGGGCGACTCCGCGAAACCATCCACCGTGGCTATGGAAGGTCACGGGAATCTCGCGTTCGAGCAGAGCCGACAGTGCCGGGGTGGTGATCGACACATTACCGAACAGCGCAACGTCCGAAATCTCGATGAAGCGGACCCGCGTCTCGCCCTGCTCCTCGTCGCTGATCTTGAGCGTCTCTCCGTCCTTGCCGATCCGCGCATGCTGCGACTGGACGACGAGCGGCAACGCCTCGTCGGGAGGCACCGCGATCGGTCGGGGTGCGAGCGCGGAGCCGGAAAGCGCGCGAATCTCGTCGGGCAGGCAGACGGTGACCAGGGCGCAGCGGGGACATTTCGGACTGTCCTTGAGCGGCGGCGGGATGCGGCTTTGCGAGACCGTCAGCCGCAGATCGCTGACCGCCGATCGCGCCGCCGCGCGCAGCGCGTCGTCGAACACGATGCGCACGCGCTCGCGGCTCTCGGCATAATAGATGGCGCCTTCGTCCACGCGATAGCCGTTCTCTTCGAGCAGCAGGCCCTGCAGGCATATCTGGATGCGCTCCGGCTCATAGACGCCTTGCGCCACATGCGGACGCTTGCCGCGCTTGTAGTCGACAGGCGTTACCGCGCCGTCCTCGGCCTCCGCCACATCGAGCTTGGCGATGACACCGAGGCTCGCCGAGGAGAGGGTGATGGAGCGGCTGATGATTTTGTCCGAGGGCGCCGGGCCGTTGTGCTGGAGCGTGGCCTGTTCGTTAGGCCTCGCAGCTGCGGATTCGATGTCGGGCGTCGCGGTTGCGTCGGTGGGCGCCGCGGCGGCTGCGCCTTCGAGCGCCTGCGGCGCCGGCAGCGGCGCGCCCGGCCGATCGACCCGGGAATGCACGCGCCGCCCCTCGACCGTATCGCCGGTCTCCGACCACTCGCCCTGCGTCCACATCAGGTAGGCGAGGCGAGGGCAATAGACGAACTCGTTCACCATCCGGGCCGGGACGAGCGGGGTCTCGCCGGTGATGGGGGGCGCGGGGAGGTGGAATTCGAGTTGGTGGTCGGTCGGCATGGACGCGCTCGATCTACTGGAGGGGACGAGCACGTGAGAAGTTCATGAACTTGCCGACCGAAATACGTCGGGCTTCCAGAACGTGATCGACTCCAAGATGCTTGAGTCCGCCAAGCTTGCGCAAGTCCGGATGAGCAAGCAGCGCTCGGATCGCGGACAACGTCGCGGGCTCATGCCAGATCGGCCAAGCGAAGGAAAATCCGTAGGTTCCGAATGCGCCGCCGATGATGCTCGGACGCACGCGTCCGGCTCGCATTTCCGGGACGAGGGTAAGCGTGGCTAGGCTGATTGCAGCGAGACGGTTGGCGCCGTGCTGTGTGCCGGTCTTGTAGGTCGCGTCAGTAGGATCGCCCGCCATCAGGGCATAGCGCACATCTTCCTCCGGGTCCCAACGAAAAGAAAAGGTTGGGTCGTCCCGATGCCACGGCTGAAACAATGCTTCGTTTAAGCATTCGGATGCAGACAAGGCAGTAGCTTTTTTTCTCTTTCCGCGCGGTGGGGGCGCCGGCTCATGAGGCACGCCCGCCAGGCGATCGAGGAAGTGTTGATGGCCTTGACCGAAGAGCAGACAGAGTGGCGTGGGATCGATCGGTTCCTTCTTGTCATCCTTAACGGCCGCGTCGCTCATAAGTGCCGCCAACAGATCGGCATGTTCCCGTAGATCGAATCGAGCGGCTTTCGCGCACTTTTCTAGGAGAGTGCGGCATTCTTCTTGTGAATGGTTCAGGTCTTTCCGCCCGTCGAAGTCATGCGCGGCTGCGAGTACGTCAAGCCCCTCGGCTGCACTTTCCGTCACTTCGTCTTGGGTAATATCTCGCCCCAGAAACAGCTTCGGCCGTAGCGGTGGTGCATCAACGTCCCATGCGGCCCGGGGACGGAGTTTGTTATCTTCCGAGCGCTGCTGGTCGACAGCTTCCAGGGCCCGCAACAGTCCGAGCAGCGTCAGGAAAGCGAGCAGATTATCGGGCTCCAGTCCATCAAGGCGATGGCACGTTGCCATGGTCATTCTGTCTCCTAAGCGGCTCTCTCCTCGGAAGCGCGATGGTCCGCGAGCCGAAGGATGGCCTCCATGCGGGCTAATTCCCAAACGCCGTAACGTGCCTTGACCCTAGCGAAGAGAGAGGGCCAATCGAGACCTTGCCAATTGAATGAAAGCGATTGCGGACCCGTGTCTGGCGTTTCCTCCGCCGGGTCGTGATGCGGGAAGAAGGGCCGTCCATGTCCATGATGCGTGCCGATGAGCCAGAGCACGAGTTCGGGGTCGTTGGCTTCGAGGAAGCGCTTGTCCGTCCGTGCCAACCGCACCGAAGGCGCCTCGTGCCGCCAGTTTTCGGGTAGCCCAGATGCTTCGCGCGGCAAGCGGCGCCCTGACTTGGCGAGAATCATTTCCGGTTGGCCTGGGTCCGGCCCCAATGGATCGCCGTAATGAAGCCAAGCTTGAAATCGCGGATCGGCCTTACCGGCATCGTGGAGACGGCCAGCGATTTTCAAGTCCGTCACGCGCTCTTTCGTAAGACCAGCAGCTTTGGCGAAGGCTTCGGCCTTTCTCTCCACATCCTGGCTGTGCTTTTCGAGCGCGAGCGAAAAACCAGGCATGGAGCCCGCCGTATCGTCTTCGGTCGAGTTCGACTGCCCATCATCGTCTTGCATTTTATCTTTGATCCCAAACGCCGCCACGAAGACGACACCGCGAGGACGATCCTGATCGTCTCTGCCATAGACATCCGTATAGGCTTCGACTTTATGCGCATTAGCATTGCCTAACGCTTCAAGATCGCTCCATAGGGCTTCGGGAAGAGCTAGCTCGAATAGAGCGGTCCGCAAATCCTGCCAGCGGCGCGATGCGGCACCAGCCAGGGCGTCGGCCAGCGCTTCATCACCTACAGATTCGCCAATGAGTCCCGGCGCCACACGAACCGCGAACCGGCGTCCGGCAAAAGGTGCGGCGGCTCTCTGCCCAACATCGGTGGCCAGATTCTTATGTTCCGGATTCCAGCCGAAATCATCTATGCCGCCATAGCGCGCGGGCGCGACAATGGTGTCTCCCGGGCGAAGATCACGGACAGCGATCCATTGCGAGCGCTCATCATCTCCTTTCCAGCGGAAGACCTTGCGGACTTTGCCTTCGATCACATGAGATTTGTCTCCCGGTTCGGCGCTAGCTACGTCTGCCAGATGATCCGGCTCTTCCTGGTCGCCTTTTGAGAGCCAGTGACGCACTGCCCAAATCGGTAATGCTATTGCCTCCGCCGAGCGTGGCGGAACAAGCATCAGAAGTCGACGGGTTTCCTTGTCTACATGCCTCTCGGCGTCAACATCCGCACGCCAGACGATTGTGATCGAATCCGGCTGGAGGTTCGGTCCATGCAGATAGAGCGCAATATCCGGATCCGAGGCAGGAATGGGCACGTGTGGCTTAAGAGATCGAGATGGGCAGGAAGTAGCACGGGAGCATTCGCCTTGGGGGCGAGGGCATCAGCCTTCATGCGAACATTGAAGGCATTCACGCCGAAATCCACTATTTGATCATTGGACCCTTTGCTTGCCACCTCCGTTAAGCAGTCCCATGCAGGCTTTATCTGTTTTTCATATACCGGATCATCATAACGCGCGGAAATGTCGGATTTCCTGGCGATGATGGCGGCATAGGGCGTGATCTTTCGGCCGGCACGGTTGAGTCGTCCGAAGCGTTGGCGCAACGCGTCTAGGGGGGCGGCTTCAGTAATGAGTGCATCAAGATCAATGTCCACCCCGGCCTCGATGCACTGTGTCGCGACAAGGAAAAGCGGCATCTCCAGAATTCGCCTTTCGTCATCTTTCCAAGTCCGGGTGCGGATCGGTTCAAGGGTTTTTGCAAGCTCGTCCCGGTCCAATGGTCGTGAAGGCCCGATCATCAGGATCGGCTCGCGGACCTCGTGATTCTCGATGTTTTTTTTGAATTCCCTTTTCAACCGTTCAAACACTGCGCGCGCACGAGCGACTCGATTGACGACCACGCCAATCGCTGGGTTGCGGGCTCCATTCCCAGCCGACTCGAAGTGCTCAAATGCACGTTGCACTTCTTCCACGATCGTCGTGGCGCGGCGCAAGAGGTCCTTGTCACCGCTATCCGTTTCCTCGTCATCAGCTTCCCCCGTATCCTCTGTCTTGGCTTTGGGCTTGGCTGGAGCGATGAGACGCGCGGGCTTGGGGGCGTTTAGGCGCTTTTCCAGAACGGGATGCGCACGGTCTTCATCGTCAAGTGAAAAGCCCTCTTGCGGCCTCTCGCCAGACGTTGCCGTGAGAAGTGCGACGCCCCAAGGCATCGTGCTGTCCGTTTCGCGCCACTTCTGATCCTGGTAGATTTGCACCCATCCAAGTGTCTGCCGAAACGGTTCGGCCAGATGCGCCTCGTCGAGCAAGATCAGGCAGTCCGATCCGATGAGGCCGGCATGGACCGGCTTCATCGAATCGGAAACGCCGTAGCCGCGAAACAGAAGGCGTGATCCGACCTGATCGACCGTGGAACAGAGGACCGTCGGCTGCGACGGCGTGCGCGCCCAGTCGTTCTCACGCGGGATTCCACCGCGCAGACGCTGTACGATCAGCGGCAGGCTATCGCCGGAGAGCTTTTTCAACTGTTCTGCCGCGCTCGCTGTGGCCGGTCCTTGCGGGTCGGTCAGTGCTTCCGCGATCTTCTTCGCGCGCTCGAACGCATCATCCACCACCAGACGACGGTCCACCACGAAGGCAATGCGGACTGGGGCACGCCGAACCTCCCTGTGTTCTGCCTCCAGCGCCAGATGAAAGATCGCGATGTCGATCGCCGCCGTCTTACCGGAACCGGTGGGCAAGTCCAACGTCTCCGGCCACTTGCCCGTCTTCGTAACCTGTCGAAGCAGCCGCATCTGCCACGGAAAGGGCTGGTAGCCGTGAACTTCTTCGAAAAAAACCGGGAAATCATCCGGCGTCGGCATTATCCGTCTCCGGATCAAGAGCGCGACAAAGACCAAGCCCCATGAAACGTCCCGCGCCGAGGATCACGGGACCTTCGACGCGTGCGGCAAAGCGGATCACCGCATGTGTGAGCTGACGACTTGCCAGCGAAGGCGGAAGACGCCAGCGCATCCACGCCGGCGATTTGCCGGAAGGATAGGCCGAAGGCGCACCTTCGAAAGCTGAATGTTTGTCGGTAACGATCTCCTCCGGGTCCGGCAAGCCGATATTGCGGCAGGCGGTGGCAATCTGCGCTCTGATTTCGTGCTGTTGCGCCTCGCCTTTTTCCTTCAGGTGCCGGTCGAGCGCAATTGGAGTGACCGTCGCGAAAAATCTTGCACGCCTAGTATAGAGGGCTGGGTCTAGTGAGCGTCCGGAGGCCTCAAATGTGGGGGAGAAATCAATTGAGAAGGCCCGATCCGGCCCGGCTCCTCCTTTCGATCTGATCGTCAGGATCCGGCGCCCTCGCCTTTCATCGATCGGCGCAAGCGTTCTTAATACCATGCGAAAATCCTTGTCATCCAGGATCGCGCTATCCCTTGGTGGAGCGAGTGCGAAGCCCATTATGTGACTGTCCGCATAGCGAAAGCCGGTGAACGACAGCGGCACAACAGCGAAATGCGGAGCGTGGGTCGGATTACCGTCTGAAGCATGGCCGCTGGCAACCTCCGGAATTGCGTGTCCCAGGCTGATCCGCTGATAACCACTCAGCAACGCATCTCGGATTGTCTTTGCAATGAGAGCGCAGGCGCGAATGTCCGGCATCTTGCCATCGACATGTTCAAGTATGAGCCAGCGTTCACCGAAAAGATTCGTTCGTTCCGGCTTTGCGTCCGATACTGATGCGACCCGCGCACCGGCAAGCGGCCTGCGACCCGCATTGAAGGTCCGACACAGTTCCGCAAAGCGTCCACCGTAGACTTGTCGTTCCGGTACCGTGGCGTCGTTCAGGCCGGAAGCAGCTTGGTCAACCCAAAAGTGGCAGCGCGTGAGGCTTGCCGAATGACCAATATAAGCGGTATCGCGTGCCAGACCTTGCAAGCCGGCAAGCATTTCCTGTTTCGGCTCAGCTTCAGGCCAGAAGAGCCGGATGATTCGATCGTGCGGGCGGGCGGCAGGAAAGCGCCGCCATTGGCGGCGACGCAACGCTGGCAGAACGCCCTTGGCGTGTTTCTGCTTGTCGCTGCGTGGATCGTTGGGCGGGACAAAGACGATCGCACCTGTGCGCGGCTCTGCAACTGAAGCGAGAATGCGCGGCGCCGGCAGCTTCTCCAGCCATTCGAGCGCTTCCGCTTCCCGGTCGACCTGACCATGCGCCGCCCATGTGGCGACAAGGGCGGAGAAGATGCGGTCCGGCTGCGGTGGCCAGTCGGGTATCGGGCTGTCCGGGCCGAAGGCGGCGAACGCAACGCCCGACAGATATTCAATTTCCAGAACCAGTGTCATCGCCGTCCACCTCGTTCTCTTCGCCGCCTACGCCGGCAAGAGCCAGTTCCTGGCTCCTGCGGACAATCTCTACGAGCTTGTCCTGAGGAGTTAGCGGAAGCGGTTTGACGGAGAACGAAAAGCCAGCTTCTTGCGCAGCTTGGGAAGGTTTGTCGTCGAGTTCGAACTTAAAATCGGCTCTTTGGGTGGCTTCGAACGCCTCCTTGTAGAGCGCGCGCGCCGCTTTGCGATCGAGTGCGATGGGGTCCGTTGCTCCGTCCGAATGCACCAGTTCCAGCGGCACGCGCCCTTCGCATACGAGATCGCAGCGGGAGCGAAGCGCATAGCCGCGCGCGTCTTGCTCGGCGAGCGCGACGAGCCCGAGCGCGGCGAGCAGGCTGCGCCCTGCTAAATCCTTGTTGCCGCCGCCGAAGCGGAGCCGGCGTAGTGCGGCGAAGCTCAGCACGAAGCTGTGTTCGATATGGTCGCAAGTGACGCCGAGCGGTTGGATGGAAGGAGCAATATTGCCGTGATTGATCTCGGACGGCCTGACTTTCTTCGCCTTTTTGCCGGCGGCGGCTTCGGTCGTGCTCCAGCCGCTCTCGCCCTTGAAAACGTCGACCTTCTTCAGCACGCCTAGGGGATCGATCCGGCTGCCGGTGCGCCGACCCGAAGTCTGGATGTCGATCTCCCCCGTTCGCCGATTCACGACGATGTCCTCCACCGGCACATCGACGCCAACGATTTCGGAGATAAGACAGCGCGCGAACTTGGCGCCAAGCCCGCCGCCTTCGCCGGTCGAATGCCAGGCGCCGAATAGAAGCGCCGTGGGCGAGATTTCCAAGAGCGCCGAGGCGTCCTCCACCTTGGCCTTGGCAAGGCATCGTCCGACGGCGCTCGCCATGAACGGTTCGCCATTCAGAAGGCTGTCGCGCAGAATGGCGTCATAGACGCGATGCGGGGCGTCGAGGGAAGTGATCCTCGCGATGCCGTCGAGCCCGGCCTTGCTGAAATCCACGACCACATGGGGGATGGGCATGCCATCGCAGATCGCATCAAGCAGGCATTCTTCCAGCCGGTTCGCCTGGGACTGCACGCTGTCGACGAGGACACACCAAGCTTCTCTTTCGCCTAGCCGCCGGCGCTCATAAACGTGGCGGGGCGGGGCATTGCGGTTGGCTCGCTTGGCCTCGTCTGAAGGGGGATAGGTCGGGGGGAAGACGCGATCACCCTTGCCTCCGACGGGCTGGAGTATCTGCCTTCGCCGCAAAGCAGCGTCTTCAACCACCATTCGATTGAGTGCTCGGATGTCCATCGCGCCCTCCGCCTCTGCGTTGGTATGGTGAGTATATACCCGTAATGGGTGCAAGGTATAACCGTAATGGAGGTAGGGATCGCGGCGACTTGTTCAATCAAGTTGCTCGTACTGCTGGAGGTGAGCCGATCCGCGAGCCGCATCACATCGGCGGCCTTCATTGTGCTGGGCGTGACCGGCATCACTCACCTCCAGCCACCGCGTCGAGGTGACGGATCACGTAGCCGGTCCCAGGCGGCAAACCGGTGACGGCCACGACCGTGCCACCCTTTACGTCGATCAAAATGAGATTGCCGACCAGTTCCAAGAAGTAGACCGGCGCCACGCCGCCGCCCGTGGTGCACTTGCCATCGGCCAGGAGGGTCGCGCGGCAATCCTGGTACTCGACCTCATCGTCGGCGACTGCCTCCCATAGCGGGACGGAGCGGCCCACCTTGCCGTCAGTGTCGGTGATGTCGACGAGCAAGTCGGACGACCGGGCCACTCCACCGACGACGTCGGCCGCGGCCCGCATGTCGCGTTGCATTTCAGGCTGATCGCGCAGAACGATGGTGTCGGCGCGGCTCCGTAGGCGCTTGGCGAGGGCGGACAAATCCGCCGGGCTCATTTGAGGTACAGCTGTAGCGTTGCTACTGTACTCGGTAGCCATAGCGACCCTCCTATACAGGGTTGCTGTGGTCAGGCCGCGTGCGGTGCTTCCAACACCGTGCGCGGCCGCTCCGGGTCTATCCCGGAACCTGGGAAACTCCTTTGCGTGCCGCCCGCCGCTCGTCGAGTGATGCTATGTTGTCCGCTGGCGGATTGACTATGCGCTCGATGATGGCGGCGAGCTTGGTGATCTCCGAGTAAACCAGCCGTTCGAAAATCTTGAGCCGCTGTTCCGCAGAGCGGAGCTTGCCATTGAACGTCGCCTTGCCATCGGCGTCGCGCGTCTCATCTCGGCCACAACGGTTATCTTGGATGCACAGCGCTCCAATAGGAATAGTAGGCCGAGACTGCCGAAGCGACCGCCGATACTGACGCTACGATTGCCGACCAAAGCATATACTTGGCCTTTCTCTCCATCGCTACAGCCGCCTTCTCCGCTGCCCTAGCGCTCGTTATGCTAGCTTCCGCTGCCCTTGTTACAGCTTCCGCTGCTTTCCTTTGGACCTCTATTGCTTCTCGTAGCGCTTTTGTCGCCTCATCCTGTGGATTTCGAAGCGTAACTTCGGTTTGGCCCTCAGCTGATGCGGCAGCCTGCTGCAACATAGTTGATAGCTGCTCACCTATCCTATCACGTTCCGCCATCTCCAAACCTCCCAAATTGCGCCGCAGGATAGCCTATCCGATCCTCGTTTGCCAAATAGCCGGGCGGAACCTGTGGATAAGAGTCGGGGCCTCAAAATTCAATAAAATTCAATATTATATAATTCTGGGAACCTTGAGTTCCTAACCTACTATATTTCTGCATCGCACAAACTCGAAAATTGCACTCGGCCGAATTAGGTCCTCGGGGCCGCGCCAGCACGCCGATTTTGGCCCCGCCACCACCTACTAAGTCATTGACGATATTTAATTCCTTCCACTGAGTCGTTTCGCCGCATCCCGCTAGCGGTCGATCGCGCCCATTATCGGATTGTGCTCGCAGTGAGTATAACCGACGGAGTAAACCAAATGCAATCACAGGATTAACTCAGGCCAAAACTAACGGCAAACCCTTAGTCGATGAATTGATGGCGCGAGTCGTGGCCTTGCAAGCGCAACTCGCCAAAAAGAACACCATAACCCTCAAGGTCAGCGATAAGGGAGGCCTTAGTGCCTATGGCTTAGGTCGCTATCCCGTCGCCTTTATCGGGAGCAGTGGGAACGGCTCTTGGGGGCCAAGGAAGAAATCGTCGATTTCATCGGGCTGAATATCGCCAAGCTTAGCACGAAGTGAGCAGCCGGCATTCCGAAAACGCTCTCAGCAATGGGGGCGTTTTCTTTCGCAACATCAATGGACGCTCCGAGCGCTGGCGCCCATTCCACAATCGAATGTTTCCCGAATGGAGGCCTTAACATGAAATGGCAGTATCTCGATAAGATGAATTTCCAGCAATTCGAGGATTTCATCTGCTTGCATGGCCAAGTGCTGGAAATTCAAGGAAACCATTGGCGATAGCATCGTGACCATGATGGAAGGTCGAACGCAATTCGTTCGCTATCGTTGCGACAACATCCGCGTGTGGTGTGCCCAATGAAAGCAGCCCTCTATCTCCGCGTAAGCACTAACGAGCAAACGACGGACAATCAACGCCGCCAGCCAGAGCAAGCTTGCTTGCTGGGAAGACGGCAAGTGGGTTTCGGGCAAACCCAAGGGCCCGAAGATCCCGTATCGTCTGCCCGAGCTTCTCGACAGCGACCGCAGCGAACCGGTATGGATCACCGAAGGCGTGTGCGAACGCCGTTGCTGGTCTTGGGCTGATGGCGACATCGGCCAGCGAGGGCGCCGGTAAGTTGACGCCCGATCTTAACGAATGGTTCCGCGACCGGATCGTCCACATCCTGCCCGACAACGGTGAATCTGGCGAAAAACATGCCGAGCAAGTCGCCCGTTCCCTGGCCGGCATCGCCCGAGAGATCCGCATCGTCAACCTGCCTGGTTTGGCCGCGGGAGACGATGCGTACGAGTGGATCAGGCGGGGCGGCACCCGCGAACAACTGGATGAGCTCGGAGGGGCGGCATCTACATTCCAGGCCACAGGGGAGCACAACCCAAATCAGCTGCGGTTCCAACTCATCCCATTCGATGATCTGAGATCAACCAAACAACTGTTTATCTCGTCAAGAAGGTGTTCCCGCGCAGAGGGCTCATCATCGTTTGGGGACCGCCAAAGTGCAAGTCCTTCTGGGTCTTCACGGCGATGATGTACGTCGCGCTCGGCTGGGAGTATCGCGGCCACCGGGTCCAGAAAACTGAGATCGTTATTTCGCGTTGGAGGTCGATCTGGGTTCGATGATCGTGCAGAGGGCTTCCGCCAGCGTCATCTGAAGCCCGACCAGAAGGTGCCGGAATTTAAGCTCTGCGGCGCATCGCTTGACCTCATCAAAGACCACCAGCAACTGATCTCTGACATTCGTTCCCAAAGTGCAACTCCGGGCGCCGTGGTTATCGACACCATGAATCGCTCCCTCCTAGGGTCGGAGAGCAGTGACGAGGACATGGCGGCCTATCTCAAGGCCGCGAACGCTATCGAGGAGGTGTTCGGGTGCGCGGTCATTATCATTCACCATCGCGGCACCGACGACAAACGGCCGCGCGGTCACAGCTCCCAGAGCGGGGCCGCCGACGTCCAGATCGCGGTCAAGAAGGACACGTCGGACATCGTCATCGCCACGGTCGAATACGCCAAAGACATGGCGGACGGCACCATCTTCGCAAGCTGCCTCGAGGTGGTGGAGCTCGGCACCGACCAAGACGGCGACCAGAAAACCACGTGCGTCGTCGTTCGGTCGAGGCTGCACAGAATGAGCCGGTCCAACATACGTCGCCAGGCAAATCCAGACGGACCGCCAAGCCGGCGAAAATCACAAAGGCGGTGCAGACAGCCTTGCGGGCGCTCCGCGAAGCTCTCGACGAGATGGGTGCCGATGCGCCCGCGTCCAACCACATCCCAGAAAGACGAAAGCTGTGACGGTCGGGCAGTGGCGAGATGACGCCTATCGCATGGGCATCAGCACGAGCGACGAGGACCGCGCCAAGCGGCAGGCGTTCAAACGTGCATCTGAATACCTGATCGGACTGGAGCCCCCCGCCCGTCAAGGTGTCGAACGACCAGGTGTGGCTGGTGCTGAGAGACGGCAAATGACCGGTGCAACTACAGAACGGCGAACACAACTTGCGAACAGCTTATGCGCTAACGAACAAACAAACATTCCCCCTTAAAGGGGGAAATGTTCGTGTTCGCGTTGTTCGCCGAACAATGTTCACCATGTCAGCAGAAATGTTCGCCATGTTCGCCTACCGAAGAAATTACTGTGCCGCAGCAACTTCCTCACCGCCGATGGTACCAAAATCAAAAATGTTCGCCATGTTCGCTAGCGTATCCGTAAGCACGGCAGGCAATTACAACCCGACGCGAGAAAATGTTCGCTATGTTCGCCTACAGGCCAATCCAGTCTCGACGGCCGGAGGCAAAATCAGACCGCGTCCAAGACCACTGCATGCGAACTCTATTAATCGGTACATAAGTAAGTGGACTTTTCTTGACATGTCGACACGAATATGACTCGCGTTGTGCATGAGGGCAAACGATGCACGACGACTGGATCATACCACGCTGGAGGCGATGCGTG
>Ga0126369_10002297_pt1 | contig 13567 bp, 10 predicted proteins | sample PanSoiMetaPlot_1_FD_109646 | JGI IMG/M metagenome (GOLD analysis project Ga0126369, IMG submission 109646) | Tropical forest soil microbial communities from Panama - MetaG Plot_1 | ecosystem: Environmental > Terrestrial > Soil > Tropical forest > Bulk soil | place: Panama | collected 2016-02-17 | reverse complement strand
GGAAAAGAACGGCGCCACGTCGGCGCTTACCGAGACACTTGCGTAAGCCTCGCGGACGCGGGCGAGATCCTCCTCGCGCGCCTGCTGCACAATATGCAACCTCGCGCGCAACGTCGGTTCGAGCAGCGTAATGGCCGCAGGCACGACGTCGGCCATGACGCGGGCGCCTTGACTGCCGCCGAAGATCAGCAGGCGCAGCACGTCGGCAGGTGCGCTGTAAGATATTGCCGCGGAGGCGATCACCGTGGCTCGAACCGGATTGCCGGTGAGCGTTGCCTTGGCCGCCAAATCCGGCGCTTCGCGGAAAGTCTCGGGAAAGGTCGTGGCGATGGCGGTGACACGCGGCGCCAGAAGCCGGTTGGCGCGTCCAACGACCGCATTGGCGTCGTGGATCACGGTCGGAACGCCGCGCCACACCGCGGCAAGAACCGGCGGAAGGCTGGGGTAGCCGCCAAAACCGACTACGGCCGCCGGATGCAATCGGCCGATCAGGCGCCAAGCCTGAAATAAACCGCGACCGAGCGCAGCTGCCGTTTGCGTCAGTGCGAGCGGATTGCGCGACCGGATTGTCGCGCTGGCGACGACATGGATGACCTCTGGCGCGAATGTATCGCCGAATCGTATGGCGCGACGGTCGGTGGCGAGATGGACTGCGATACCGCGTTCGGTGAGCGCGCTGGCCAGAGCCGCCGCCGGAAATAGATGTCCGCCGGTGCCGCCGGCAGCGACCAGCACCGACGGCGATTGCGAATTGTCCATCAGGCTGGACTCGCGGCAAATCCATGTGCGCTGGCAAGTTTGGCGCGTGGGCGCTCGCGGGTGAGCGCCACCAGCATGCCCATCCCGTAAGCAAGCGAGATCAAAGACGAGCCGCCGTAGGAGATAAACGGCAGCGTCATGCCCTTCGCGGGCATCAGATGAACATTAACCGCCATATTGATGGCGGACTGCAAGCCGAACAGCATGGCAAGGCCCGCGGTCGCGAAGCGAATGAACGGATCGTCGGTCGCCATGGCCTTCGCCAGCGCGCGAATTACGACGAACGCGAACAGTGCCGCAAGAATAAGGCAAAGCACCACGCCGAATTCTTCGGCCGCGACTGCAAAGACGAAATCGGTGTGGCCTTCCGGGAGCACACGCTTGATGGTGCCTTCGCCCGGGCCGCGTCCGAACCAGCCGCCGCGGATGAAAGATTCCGTGGCGATGTCGATGTTGAAAGTGTCACCCGATGCCGGATCGAGAAAGCGGTTGATGCGCTGTGCGACATGGGGGACCGTGAAGAAGGCGGCGATTAGCCCTGCGCCAGCAGCACCAGCGAGCCCGATCACCCAGATCAGACGCATGCCCGCGATATAGAACAGCGCGCCCCAAACCAGCGCGATCAGCATGGTCTGACCAAAATCGGGCTGCAGCACCAGCAACGCGACGACCACGACGAGCAGCGCCAGTGCGATCGAGTTCGCCGGCATTTCGGGTCGCTTCGCGCTTTCCGCGAACAGCCAGGCGATGAGTATGACGAAGGCGGGTTTTAGGAATTCCGAGGCCTGGATGTTCACGCCCAGAATGACGAGCCAGCGCCGTGCGCCTTTGATCTCGGCGCCGAAGTAAGGCGTGACCGCGGTCAGAACCAAGCTCACGGCGAACACGATGAGCGCTACTTTGCGGATTTCGCGCGGGGAGAGAAACGAAGTCGCGACCAGAACCAGCGCCGCGGGGATGAGAAACAGAACCTGGCGATTAACGAAGTGAAACGGATCGAGCCCGATCCGCGCGGCGACGGGCGGGCTTGCGGCGAGGCACAGCACGATGCCGCCGAGCATCAGCGCCCCCAGCGCCGCCAAGATCAACCGATCGACGGTTCGCCACCACTCACTGAAGAAGGTCGGTTGCGCGCGGGAAGCCATGATGACGCGATGTCCGTCCGCAAAAATCCCCGGCCTAGTCCTGCATCGGACATGGTTTCCAGGTGATTAAGAACGTCACTAAGAACGTTTTCGGCCTCGTGAACGGCCGGCCGGGTTTCAGCGCTTCTGCAGCCCGGGCAACGCATGGACCAGTGCCCGGAAGGCGTCGCCTCGCACCTCGAAATTCCGATACTGATCGAACGAAGCGCAGGCGGGCGAAAGCAAGACCACGGGCTCATGAGCCGATGACGTGGCGGCATCCCGCGCCGCAGCGGCCAGTGCCTTTTCGAGCGTCCCGGTGATCTCGTGGGGCACCGCATCGGTCAGAGTGGTGGCAAACTGATCGGCGGCCTCCCCGATCAGGTAGGCCTTGCGGATCCGGGGGAAAAAAGACCGCAGGCCTTCGATTCCTCCGGTCTTGGGCCGCCCTCCGGCGATCCAAAAGATATCGTGGAAGCAGGCCAGCGCCTGGGCGGCCGAATCGGCATTGGTGGCCTTGGAATCATTGACGAAAAGAACGGCGCCGCGCCGTCCGACTTCTTCCATCCGGTGCACCAATCCGGGAAACGATCGCAACCCCGCCTGGATCGCCGCAGGTTCGAGGCCAAGCGCGAGCGCGGCAGCGGTCGCGCAGGCGGCGTTCTGCGCATTGTGCAGGCCGCGCAAAGAGCCGATGCCGCCGAGCTCGGCAATCGGCGAGGATTTCCCCTCCCGCGCGCGCAGGATCAGGCCGGTATCAACGTAGAGTCCGTCCTTCAGTTTGCGGTCGACCGAAATTTGCACCACGCGTTTTCCTATTTGCGCAAGGCGCGCGGCGATCTTCTCGCACCATTGGTCATCGACACCGACAATTGCTATACCGTCATCGGGCACGCCGCGGACCAGACGCTCCTTCACCGCAGCGTAGTTTTCCATCGTGCCATGGCGGTCGAGATGGTCTTCACTGAGATTGATCAGGATTCCGACCGAAGGATCGAGCGACGGAGCGAGATCGATCTGATACGACGAGCATTCGATCACATGCACGCGACCGGGCTGCGCCGGCGCCAAAGAAAGAATCGGCGTACCGATGTTGCCGCCAAGTTGCGTATCCATGCCGGCGGAGGCCGTCAGATGCGCGATCAGCGCGGTGGTCGTTGATTTGCCATTAGTCCCGGTGATGGCGACGAACGGAGCGTTTGGCGCGTCGCGACGGCGCTCGCGGCAAAAGAGTTCGACGTCTCCGATCACCCCGACATTGGCTTTGCGGGCGAGTTGTACAATCCAATGCGGCGCCGGATGGCTGAGTGGAACGCCGGGCGCCAGCACAAGCGCCGCGATCTTCGACCAATCGGCCTCGCGCAAGTCGGCGGTTGGAATTCCGCCCGCGCCCGCTTTGGCGACGCTTGCGGCATCGTCATCAAACGCGACAACATCGGCGCCGCCCGCCAACAGCGCGCTGGCGCTGGCCAGACCCGAGCCGCCGAGCCCAAACACCGCAATCTTTTTGCCGGCAAAGGTCGTGATCGGAATCACGCCGCCTATCTCAGCTTCAAGGTGGAAAGTCCGGCGAGTGCGAGCACGACCGACACGATCCAGAACCGAATCACGATCTGCGGCTCGGTCCAGCCGAGCTGCTCGAAATGATGGTGGATCGGCGCCATTTTGAATACGCGCTTTCCGGTCAGCTTATATGAAACTACCTGTACGATCACCGAGACCGCTTCCAGCACAAACAGGCCGCCTATCACCGCAAGCACGATCTCATGTTTGGTCGCCACCGCGACCGCGCCGAGCATGCCGCCGAGCGCGAGCGAGCCGGTGTCGCCCATGAAAATCGACGCGGGCGGCGCGTTGAACCAAAGAAAGCCTAAGCCCGCGCCGAGCACCGCGCCACAAAGCACCGACAACTCGCCGGTGCCGGCCACATAATGAATTTGCAAATAATCGGCGAAAACGGTGTTACCCGAGAGGTACGAGACCATTCCAAAGCTTGCCGCGGCGATCATCACCGGAACAATCGCAAGGCCGTCGAGCCCGTCGGTGAGGTTCACCGCGTTCCCCGCACCGACGATAATGAACATGGCAAAGAGCACGAAAAACCAGCCGAGATTGAGCACCAGTTCCTTGAAGAACGGAAATACCAATGATGTTGAGAACGGCGCATGACCAAGCCGCACCAGCGCAACGCAAGCGAGCCCGGCAATGCACGCTTCGATAATCAAACGGGTGCGGCCGCCAAAGCCGTCATGCGACTGCTTCGTGACCTTCAGATAGTCGTCGTAGAAGCCGACCAAGCCGAAGCCGAGCGTCACCCACAATACCACCCAAACGTAGGGATTGGTCGGGTTGGCCCACAGCAGCGTCGAGACCAGCATGCCGGAAAGGATCATCAATCCGCCCATCGTCGGAGTGCCGGCCTTAGCGATAATGTGCGATTTCGGACCGTCGGCGCGGATCGGCTGCCCCTTGCCTTGCAGAAGCCGCAGCCGGTCGATGATGTTCTGTCCAAACAAAAAAACGAACAACAGCGCGGTTATGACGGCACCGCCGGTGCGAAACGTGATGTAGCGAAAGACATTGAGGACGGAAAGCTTGTCCGACAGATCGACCAGCCAATACAGCATATGCCATCAACCTTGTACGGAAGCGTCTTCCAGCGTTTCATGGCGCGGATAAGCGCGCTGCAGAGCTTTGACGATCACCGCCATGCGCGAAGCCAGCGAGCCCTTCACCATCAGGACGTCGCCGGCACGGATTGCCGGCAACACTTGCGCCTCGAGCCCGGCAGAGTCCTCTGCATAGCCGCCGCGGCAGCTTGCAGGAAGAGCTTGCCAGAGCGCGTGCATCAAGGGGCCACAGCAAAAGACCAGATCGATACTATTGGCAACGACTGCACCGGCCAGCGCGCGATGCAAATCCGAACCCGTCGGGCCAAGTTCCAACATATCGCCGAGCACGGCAATGCGGCGGCCCTGCGGCCCGATTGGCGATCGGCCCAGCACCGCCAGAGCCGCCTCGACCGAGGCGGGATTGGCATTATAGCTCTCGTCGAGAAGTAAAGCCCGACCGCCGGGAAGCTCGATCGTGATCGGCGCGCCCCGACCAGCCGCCGGCTGCAGCTCGGCAAGCGCCAAGGCGGCAAGTGCAATATCGGCACCGACCAGTTCCGCCGCTGCCAACACCGCAAGCGAGTTGATGACGAGGTGCCGTCCCGGTGCGCCGATCTTGTAGCTGAATCGGGTACCGAGGATGTCCGCTTCGACCGTCGAGCAACGCGCGTGCAGCGCGCATTTGATCAGGCGCGCGTCTGCTTGCGCATCTTCGCCAAACGAAATCACGCGTTCGATGCCGGCTTCATGCGCGCGCTCTTTAAGTTGCGAGAATTGGCCGATGTCGCGGTTGATCACGGCGGCGCCGTCGGGCGGCACGCCGAGGAATATTTCGGCCTTGGCATCGGCAATATTGGCCAGCGAACCGAGAAACTCGAGATGCACTGGCGCAATTGTAGTGACGACCGCGACATGCGGCCGAACCAGGCGAGCAAGCGGCGCGATTTCGCCGGCATGATTCATGCCCATTTCGAATACCGCAAACTGGGCGCTTGCCGGACAACGGGCCAACGATAACGGTACTCCCCATTGATTGTTGTACGAAGCGACCGATGCATGGGTTTCGCCATCTTTTGACAGCGCAAGCCGCAATGCTTCCTTGGTTCCGGTTTTGCCGACCGAACCGGTGACGCCGATCACTTTACCCCGCATACGGTTTCGGGCGGAGGCGGCAAGGTCCCGCAAAGCAGCGAGTACATCCTGCACAACCAGCAATGGCGCCTCGGGCGGAAATTGCGCGCGCCGGTCGGCCGCCACCACGGCCAAAGACGCTTTGGCCGCCAAAGCGTCGACGACAAAGTCATGGCCGTCACGGCGATCGCCGCGAATGGCAAAGAAAGCCTCTCCGTGCGCAGCACTGCGGCTGTCGATCGAAAGGCCGCAAATCGATTCCGGGAGCGGCCCCTGGCGCGAAGCGCCCATCGCGTTCGCCATTGCTTCGACAGTCCACAGCGCGCGCGCGGTCATGCAGCAAGTTCCTTAAGGGTGGCGGCGACCGCCTCGTGATCGCTGAAGGGCATGATCCGGTCGCCGATGATTTGGCCGGTTTCATGGCCCTTGCCGGCGATAAGCAGGATATCGCCGCCCCGCAATTCGGCGATCGCGCGCCGGATCGCCTCGCGCCGATCGCTGACCTCGGCAGCCCCCGGCGCCGCCGCCAGGATCGCCGCGCGGATCGCCGCGGGATCCTCGCTGCGGGGATTGTCATCGGTGACGATCACACGGTCGGCTTTGGCTGCGGCAACCGTGCCCATCAACGGCCGCTTACCCTGATCGCGATCGCCGCCGGCGCCAAACACGACGAGCAGACGTCCGGTCGCGTAGGGACGCAAGGCCTCGAGCGCCTTCGCCAGCGCGTCCGGCTTGTGTGCATAATCGACGAAGATTTGCGCGCCGCGACTTTCGCCGACGCGCTCGAGCCGCCCTTTGGCGCCATCGAGGCGTTCGAGTGCCGCAAATACCGCACCGGCTTCGTCGCCGGTGGCAATAGCGAGGCCAGCCGCGATGAGCGCGTTCTCCGCCTGGAACTCACCAACCAGTGGCAAGCGGATCCGATAAAGCTTGCCCTCGTGTTCAAGCTGAAGCTTTTGACTGAAACCTTCGCGCACTGAATCGAGCAACCGAATTCCGGTTCCGTTGCGGCCGACTGTCGTGATCGCAAGACCGCGGGCTTGCGCCGCGCTTTTCACCGCTTCCGCATGTTCATGATCGACATTGATGATCGCGGCCGCGCCTTTAGGCAGCAATTCCTCGAACAGCCGCAGCTTGGCGGCAAGATACGATTCGAAGTTGTGATGATAGTCGAGATGGTCGCGCGTGATGTTGGTGAACCCCGCCGCCGCGATGCGCAAGCCGTCCAGCCGATATTGGTCGAGGCCGTGTGACGAGGCTTCGATCGCAAGATGGCTGACGCCATCGCCGGTCAGCGCATCGAGCGAGCGATGCAGCGCGACCGGGTCGGGCGTCGTTAGAGCGCCGTAGCTTTCGCCGCTCGGCGATACGATTCCGACCGTGCCGATGCTGGCGGCGCGATGACCGTTCGCCGCCCAGATCTGCCGTGTGAACGCCACCACCGAAGTTTTGCCGCTCGTTCCAGTGACGGCAGCGATCGCCGGCGGTTGGCGGGGGTAGAACTTGGACGCGATCGACGCGACGGCGCGCCGCGCATTGGCGACCCGCATGAAGGCAATCCCGGATGGCAGCGGCGTTGCCGGCGCGCGCTCGGCGACGATCGCGACCGCACCGGCGGCGATCGCCGCATCCGTAAAGCGCGCTCCATCAGTTTTGCCACCGGCGATGGCGACGAACACATCGCCGCGCTTGACCGCGCGGCTATCCGCCGTCACTCCGCTGACTTCGATTTCGGCATGACGCGCATCGAGTTCCGCGTCAGCGGGCGCAATCTCGCGAAGCTTCATGTTAGGGTCAAAACCCTCAGCTTCTAATCAGTTCTCAGTTTCCCGGCGGCTTAATTGACGATGCTGCCTTATCTGCTTTCCTTCACTGAGGCCAGTATCAGCTGATCGGCGCCTGGCAGGCCTGGACGCGGTTCAATTCCAAGCAGCGGCGCGATGCGCGCGACCACCGCGCCGCCGGTCGGAACGGCGTTCCAGCCCGACGTGGTGAAACCATGCGTTTCGGGCGTCGCGTGCGGCTCGTCCAGCATGATCAAGAGCAAATAACGCGGTTGATCGGCCGGGAGCACCGCCATGAAATCGGTCAGCACCTTGGATTTCGAGTAGCGACCGTTGACCACTTTGTCCGCGGTGCCAGTCTTGCCGCCGATATAGTAGCCGGGCACGTCGGCTTTGGCGGCGGTTCCCTTTTCCACGTTCAGCCGCATCAAATAGCGCATGATGGCGCTGGTTTCCGGTTTGATCACGCGCTTGCCGAGGGCACGCGCATCGGCTTCCGAGCGTTTGAGAAACGTCGGTGGAATGAGAGTGCCGCCGTTCATCAGCGCGGCGATGCCCATCGCGGCTTGCAGCGGCGCAACCGAGAGGCCATGGCCAAACGCGATAGTGGCCGTATTCAGGTTCACCCAACGCTTGGGCACAATCGGTTCGGCGCTCTCCGGCAGTTCGGTACGCAAGCGGTCAAGCTGACCCATTTTTTTCAGAAACGCTTTGTGACCGTCGATGCCGACCGCGAGCGCCATGCGCGCCGCGCCGATATTCGAGGAATAGGTGAAAATCTCCGGCACCGAGAGGATACGATGCTGCGCTTCGAAATCGTGGATGTCGAACCGGCCCATGTGCAAGGGCACGCGCGCGTCGAAGGTCGATTTGAGCGTCGCCCTGCCGGAATCGAGCGCCATGGCGACGGTGAATGCCTTGAACGTCGATCCCATTTCGAACACGCCGGTGGTCAGCCGATTGATGCGTGACGGATCGAGCGCCTGGCGTGGATTATTCGGGTCGTAATCGGGCTCCGACACCATCGCCAGCACTTCGCCGGTGCGAACGTTGAGCACGAGACCGGCCGCCGCCAGAGCGCCAAACTTCGCGCGCGCCGCGGCGAGCTCCTCATGCAAGACGTGCTGAACGCGCAGATCGACGGCAAGCTCGATGGGATCCTGTAGGCGATCCGTCGCTAAGCCCGCCATGTGCAAGGCGGCCAATCCTTGGCCATCGAGCCATTTCTCGATTCCGGCGATGCCCTGATTGTCGATATTGACGTGGCCGATCAAATGGGAAATTTCGGCGCCGTCGGGATAATCGCGTTTGTTCTCGTTGAGAAAACCGATTCCGGGCAGGCCTTGGCGATAGATCTCGCGCTGCTGTTCCGGGGTGATATCGCGCCGGAGCCAGACAAATCCGCGTTTGGATGAAAGCCGCTCGCGCAGCTCGTTGGCATCGAGATCGGGAAGGTCCGCCGTGAGCAATTCGACCGCTTCATCGACATCGATCAGGCGACGCGGTTCGGCATAGAGTGAAGGCACACGCACGTCGGTCGCGAGCTCAGTGCCGTTACGGTCGAGAATATCCGGCCGCGCGGTCGCGATCGCGTCGCTTGATACCACACGATGGGCGGCATGGCTGTTTGAAGCCAGCGCAAACATCACCAGCCGCGCAGCGATAATCGAATAGACTGCGGCGAAAGCAATGATGGCCAAACCGATGCGCGCCCGCGCCTTGGCATGGCGATCCACCGCGGTGCCATAAAGGATCTTAGCGATCAGCCATTGCCGCCACGGCGGACGCGCTCCGCCGGCGATCGGCGCGGCGAGCAGCGAGTCAGCGACTGCGCTCATTTTTCGATGCTCCGGTTGCGATGCCGCCGGTTGGACGGGGGGACGCCGCGCCATTCGGATTTGCCGGTGCCGGGAGCGTGCCGGTCACCACCTCGATCCTGCTCGGCTGTTCGAGATTCTCGATCATTCCGCCAATCGGATCGGCGCGCGTTGCGATATCCTGGACCGGACGTTCGGGCAGGCGGTCCAACGCGTCGAATTGTGTCGGCGCAATCGGCCGCAGCGGCAAGTACCGCTTCGCGAGCGTTTCGATACGCGCGGGGCTGTCGAGCTGTTCCCATTCCGCGCGGAGCGCTGCAATCTTGTCGCGCTCGTGACGCAGTTCGCTGCGCAACCTGGCGAGACGCTCGGCCTGAACCGTGGCATCGAATTTGATGCGGTAGACGTAAGCGGCGGCAAGCACCAGGACGCCGATCACAACAAGGTTCAACACGCGCAGAATCACCTCGGCCCTCGCATGATGTCGGTAAGTCGCGGCAGCGGTGGCAAGAGACCATCGATATCGTCCTCGCGCGCCGGCGCTTCAATCCGTTCCGCGGCACGCAACTTCGCCGAGCGCGCGCGGGGATTGGAGGCCAGTTCGGTTTGGTCTGGGGTTTCTGGCCGCTTTGTCAGCACGCGAAATGTTGCGGGCGCCGATGCGGATTGAGGCCGGTGACGCGAACCGCTTGGCGCCCGGCTGTGACCGATCAGAAAGCTTTTGACGATCCGATCCTCGAGAGAGTGAAACGTGATCGCCACCAGCCGGCCCGAAGCTTTAAGCACGCGCTCGGCGGCAACGAGCCCTAGGACAAGCTCGAAAAGTTCGCTGTTGATGAAAATACGCAGCGCCTGGAAAGTTCTGGTCGCAGGGTGGATCGCACGATCGTGCGCCGACACCACTGCGCTGACGATCTCCGCAAGCGCGCGGGTCGACTCGATCGCGCCTTTGTTGCGCGCCCGGACGATCGCTCGCGCGACTGCGCGGGCGCGCTTTTCTTCTCCCAATTCAGCGATGATGGTGGTGAGTTCACGCTCGCTGGCCCGCGCGACGACATCGGCCGCTGTCGGCCCCGTGCTTGACATGCGCATATCGAGCGGCCCGTCGAGGCGGAATGAAAATCCGCGCGCCGCTTCATCGAGCTGCATCGACGAAACGCCAAGATCGAACACGATTCCGTCGATGCGGCTGATGCCGCCTACTATCGCCTCCAGATTGGAGAACTTGTCTTCGAAGAGCGCGAGCCGGCCCTGCGCCTCCGCCACGAGGGATGCGCCTTGCGCGATCGCCGCCGGATCGCGGTCAATGCCGATCACCCGCGCATCTGCGGTTTGCAAGATAGCGCGCGCATAGCCGCCGCCGCCGAAAGTCGCATCGACATAGAGGCCGCCGGGCCTGACCGCGAGCCAGTCGATGGCGGGGCGGGCGAGCACGGGAATGTGACGAGCCAGTCCGCCAGCGACAGCATTGCTGTCGCTGCCCGCTGTCATTCCCGTGCTCCGAGCGGTTTTGCCGCCGCCATCCGGGCACCCAGCTCCTGCTTGAAAGCGCGGACCTTCTCGGTGGCCTCCGCGAGTTCCGCGCGAAAGCGGCCGGGTTCCCAGATTCGAAATTTGTGGCCGAGACCGACAAAGGTCGCCGCATCGGTGATGCCGGTGTGCGCCTTGAGGCTCTCGGTCAGCACCACGCGACCTTCGCCGTCGATCTTCAACGTTTCGCTCGTGCCATAGAGCGAGAGCGCAAATTGTTCGCGCTGTTCGGAATAGGGCGGATACCCGGTAAGCAGCGCCTGGATTTCCGCCAAAAGCGCATTGCCGCCGGCATCGAGCGCGGGCCGGTCGAGCGCGGGATGACAATAGAGTCCATCGAAGCCGTCGCGCGCCAAAACCGCTCGGAAGGATGCCGGCACCGAGACGCGTCCTTTCGCATCGAGACGAAGCATGTAGTGGGACACGAACTGGTCCATCTTGCCCCTCGCCGCGAGGCCGGCGCGATAGGCGCATTGCGCTCGGCTTCTGTGGTCTGTGCCACCAACTTGGTGCCAGCCGCCGTCGTGGGAACAAATGGGCTACCATGGGCAATAATGGTCGTCAACGGGCCAAGGAGCATGCGGCAATGGCCTCGGAGCATTCTGATTAACGAGGGGTAAGCTTAAGGAACCGTTGAAGCGCAGGGGTCTCGTTCTGTGGTTTTTCGGGCCAATCAAACGCTGCTTGTCAGTCCGCAAAAGTCCGGTCGCCGACTTTCCGCGCTTCCGAAGCAAGGCGTTTCGGCTTTATTGAACGTTTCCTGTGCGCACGGGCACAAATCGCCTTGTCGCCAACCGGTGTTCTCCTAAATTTCGCTCCCATGTCGCGTCCTGCGTTTACGCCTGATTCCAGTGTCGTCGTTGAAGTGACGCCGTCGCCTAATCACGGCGAGCGGAGCGACGGCCGGCGGCCGGATATGATCCTGCTGCACTATACGGGGATGGCGGACGCAGACTCCGCGCTAGCGCTGTTATGCGCTCAAGGCAGCAGTGTCTCGGCTCATTATTTCGTCTTCGAGGACGGCCGGATTATGCAGATGGTGCCGGAAATCCGCCGCGCCTGGCATGCCGGCAAATCCGAGTGGGCTGGCGAAACCGACATCAATTCTTGTTCGATCGGAATCGAAATCGCCAATCCCGGCCACGACCACGGTTATCCCGATTTTCCAAAGCGCCAGATCGCCGCTGTCACCGCGCTCTGCCGCAGTATCCAGACCCGCAACGCGATCGCTCCGGCGCGGGTCTTGGCGCATTCCGATGTCGCGCCGAGCCGCAAGCAGGACCCTGGCGAAAAATTTCCCTGGCGTACGCTTTATGAATCAGGTGTCGGCCATTGGGTGAAGCCGACGCCGATCATGAATTTTGGCCAGGTCCTTGCGCCGGGGTCGCTCGGCGACGCTGTGGCCGCGCTGCAGAATCTCCTGCGCGAATACGGCTACGGCATAGAGCCCAACGGCGATTACGATTCGCACACGTTAGAGGTCGTGACCGCGTTTCAACGCCATTTCCGCCCCGACCGCATCGATGGCCGCGCCGACCCATCGACGCGAAGCACGTTGCAGGACCTTCTCGCCAGCCGCGGCCGAGCCAAGACGATCGCGGCGCGGGTTCGGACCGCGATGCTGCGCGCCGCAACTTAAACTTTTAAGCTTGTAGCGCGATCGTCTGCCTCGCCCCTTGACGGACAGCCTCGATATCCCCATCCCTGCGGGTGTCAGTCGGTCGGACGGCCGCTCCGGCGAAACCGAAAGGTTGCCGGAGAGGAAAGTCCGGGCTCCGCGGACAAGCGGTGCCGGATAACATCCGGCGGATGCGAATCCAGGGACAGTGCCACAGAAAACATACCGCCCCGGCATGTTGAGTTAGCCGCGGCAAGGGTGAAATGGTGCGGTAAGAGCGCACCGCGCCGACGGTAACGCCGGCGGCACGGCAAACCCCACCGGGAGCAAGACCGAATAGGGACGGCGCGAAGCCATGCGCAAGCACGAGCTTCGGGATGGTGTCCGGATCCAGCCGTCCGGGTAGGTTGCTTGAGGCGCCGGGCGACCGGAGCCCCAGAGGAATGGCCGTCACGCATGCGGACTTCCGTTCGCATGCCGTCCAGAACCCGGCTTATAGGCCGGCTGACGTGTGAATAAGGGCGCTCGGCGGAACCCCGCCGGGCGCCCGCCAATTTTTGCGACGGGCTCTGGCACGGCTTTTGAATGGAAATTGGTAAAACGGCGAACAGAACGGGCGATGCCTTCGCTTTAGGCTTCGCACTTGGGTCCTTCTTCAATTACGGCAATTTGGAGTGAATATTTCCAAAGATGACTATGCAAATTGCCGGTTTTGAAACGACATTCTATGTCTAGGTAAGCTGCCATGACCCGTGCACCTGAACAGATCGGAACCGTCCGGATGGCGCCGCTGTCGCGCCTTCCAGCCTTCTTCGCGCTCAATGGCAAGCGCGCGGTGATTGCCGGCGGCAGTGCCGCCGCAGCCTGGAAAGTGGAGCTCCTGTCCGCGGCCGGCGCGCAGGTCGAAGTGTTTGCGCCGCAGGCGAGCGACGACATGCTGGCGCTCGCAAGCGCTCCGCCGAACGGCGCCGTCGTTATCCAGCTGCGAAACTGGTCCGTTGACGATTTTCATGGCGCCGCGATCGCGGTCGCCGATTGTCCGGACGACAAAGCCGCCGCGCAATTTGCCACGGCGGCACGCAATGCCGGCGTGCCGGTCAACGTCATCGACCGGCCGGCATTCTGCGATTTCTCCTTCGGCGCGATCGTCAATCGTTCCCCGCTGGTCATTGGCATTTCGACCGAAGGCGCT
>Ga0126369_10002296_pt1 | contig 13571 bp, 12 predicted proteins | sample PanSoiMetaPlot_1_FD_109646 | JGI IMG/M metagenome (GOLD analysis project Ga0126369, IMG submission 109646) | Tropical forest soil microbial communities from Panama - MetaG Plot_1 | ecosystem: Environmental > Terrestrial > Soil > Tropical forest > Bulk soil | place: Panama | collected 2016-02-17 | reverse complement strand
CGCGGCAGGATCGATTTGACCGCCTCGACGCGCTTGAGATCGTCGGCAAGCGGCATGCCGCCGACTTTCATCTTGACCATCGTGTAGCCGGCATCGAGATGGGCGCGCATTTCGTCCTGCAGATCCTTGACGGTCTTGCCGGGCGCATACCAGCCGGCGCCGACATAGCAGAACACCTTGTCCGCGGCTTTGCCGCCATTGAAACGCTCGGCCAGCAGCTGATGCAGCGGCTTGCCGGCGATCTTGGCGACCGCGTCCCATACCGCGACCTCGATCGTGCCGATGCCAACCGAACGCTCGCTGTGGCCGCCGGACTTTTCGTTGCGCATCATGGCGGCGAGGATTTTTTCCGGGGCGAGATTGTCGCCGGCCTCGTTGAGGAGCGCGCGCGGCTCAGCCTTGAGGATGCGTGGAATGAACCGCGCGCGCATCTGCGCGCCGCAGGCGTAACGGCCGGTCGAATTGAAGGCGAAGCCGCAGACCGTTTCGCCGTCACGCTTGACGTCGGTGATGACGGCGACCACCGAGGTCGTCATCTCGGAGAAATCGATGCTCGAATTGGCGAGAGTCGAGTTGAGCGGGACCGACGTCTCGCGGATGTCGATGATGCGCATGGAGAGCGAGGTTACAATTTAATCGACATGGATACCGGCAGTCTTCACCACTTTATCCCAGCGCGCCATTTCTAATTTGATGCGCTCGGCGAACTCGTTCGGGCTGTTGGCGACCGGCACGAAGCCGAGCGTGTCGAGCTTTTTCTTGGTTTCCGGATCCGCGGCCATTTTGACGATCGCCGCATGCCATTTCTCGATGACCGCTTGCGGCGTGCCGGCCGGCGCCACGATTCCGGTCAAGGTGTCGCTTTCAAGCCCGCTTACGCCTTCCTCGACATTGGTCGCCAGATCGGGAAGGGCAGCCACGCGCTGATTCGCCAGCACCGCGACGCCGCGCAGGCTGCCGTCCTTGATATTGCCGATCGCCGGCGGCAAAGCGGTAAAGGCGATTGGCGTGTGATTGCCCAGCGTGGAATTGACCGCGAGCGGCGCGCCATTGAACGGCACAGTGACGAGATCGAGATTGTAGATCTGTTTGAACAATTCACCGGCGAGATGCGGCGTCGAACCGGTGGCGGGCTGCGCGAAACTGTATTTGCCGGGATTGGCCTTGATCAGCGCGATCAGCTCCTTGAGGTCTTTCGCCGGCACCGAAGGATGCACGGTGACGACATTGGGCGACGCCGCGACCAGCGAAATCGGTGCGAAGTCCTTGACCGGATCGTAGCCGATCTTGCTGTACATGCTCGGATTGATGATGAAGCCCGTCGACACGACAACGATCGTGTAACCGTCCGGCGCCGCGCGCGCCCCGGTCTCGACGCCAAGATTGCCGCCGGCGCCGGGCATGTTCTCGACATAGAGCTGCTGGCCCCAAGCCTCGGACAATCGTTCCGCCACCATGCGCCCGATCACGTCGGTCGGGCCGCCGGCGGCGAACGGCACGATCACGCGCACCTTGTGTTCGGGATAAGTGTCGGCGGCGCGGCTCGGCGCGGTCAAGAATCCGGCAATTGCCAGACTTGCGCAAAACGCGGATAGACGAGCCCACATCCCGAACGCGCGCATAGCTTCTTCCTCCCATGACGCGCGGGGATGCTATCATCGTCCAGTTTTGTCGGCGAGCATGCTTTCGAACCGCGCATGCGCGCCGCGATGTGTTGAATCACCGCATCAGCAAAGAGGGGCAGGAAAACCAATGGCCGGGCGCAAAGTGACGCGAGACGACCTCCGCCAAGCGGCAGAGAAATACAAGAATTGGGGTAAATGGGGCCCCGACGACGAAATCGGCACGCTCAATTACACGCAAGCCGAAGACATCGTCGCCGCGGCGCGGCTCGTGAAAAAGGGCAAGGTGATTTCGCTTGCGCTCAATTTCGACAATAACGGCCCGCAAGGCGGCAAAACCTCGTATCCGGCGCTCGGCCGCATCAATCCGTTGCACACCATGCTGCGCACCGGAACGGATGCGTATTCCGGCGTGCTTGATAAGCGCGGCATCCGCGCCGCCGACGACATGGTGGTGATGCCGCTGCAATGCGGCACGCAATGGGACGGCCTCGGCCACGTCTTCTATGAGAATTACATGTGGAACGGCTACGACTGCCGCGAAGTGTCGTCGTTCGGCGCGCAGAAATGTGGCATCGAAAAAACCAAGAATAAAATGGTCGGCCGCGGCGTCTTTCTCGATGTCGCCCGCGCGCTTGGCAAAGAATACCTCGACGACGGCTACGGCATCAGCTGCGCCGATCTCGAGCTGACGGCGAAAAAACAGAAGGTCGAATTCAAGCGCGGCGATTACATCGTCGTGCGCACCGGCCAGATGGAGCGTTGCCTCGACGCCAAAAGCTGGGACGGTTATCCGGGCGGCGATGCGCCGGGCTTTGCTTTCGAGACGCTGGAATTCGTCGCCCGCACCGAGCTCGCCGCGCTCGCCAGCGACACCTGGGGCTGCGAAGTACGGCCCAACAATACCGAAGGCGGCATCAACCAACCGTGGCACTGGATCACGATCCCGATCATCGGCATGACCATGGGCGAGATTTTTTATGTCAAAGACCTCGCCGAGGACTGCGCCGCCGATGGCGTTTACGAATTCATGTTCGTGGCGCCGGCAATCCCGATCACCGGAGCGGTCGGTTCGCCGACCAACCCGTTGGCGATTAAATGACTGATCGGTCCGGCGGGAATTTCAAACCAGTCAGTAGCGCGACACCGGCGAGGACGGTGAGCACCGCCGCGAAGATCACATGCGCGGTGAGCGCGGTCGCCGCAGCCGAGAGAAATCCGATGCCGATCACCGGCACGGAGTTGCCGGCAAACAGCGCAATCATGTAGCTGGAAACGACTTCGCTGCGCCGATCGGGGGGCGCGATGCGATTGATCACTTCCAGGCTGCCGCGATAGCCGAGCCCGCCGGCAAGTCCGCCCAGCGCCGCGGCGAACAGAAGCACTGCCAGCGAGTGGGCGACTTCCGCTCCGACCAGAACCCATACGCTCGGCGGCAGCAGCAGCAATGCAGTGAGCGTGGCGGTCTGGCTCGCCAACATACCGCTCGCCAGAATCGCGACCGCGGCAACGAGAAACAATTCGCAGACCACGGCGCCGGCGACCAGCGGCGCGGATTGATGGAGCGTCTCGCCGAGAAGGCTCGGGATGAGTGCCGAATAGAAGCCGATCAGCGAGAAGGTGGCGAAGCCGGTCACGGCAGGAGAAATGAATTGCAGCCGGATTCCTGGCGGCACGCCGATGCGCGGGCGAAGCTCGATATTACGAAGCGGTTTGGGCCGCATCACGGTTTCGCGCGGAACGAAAATCGCACCGGCGGCGCCGCACAAAAGAACCAGATAGGCGAGGTAGCCAAGCCGCAGCGGAGCGGAAGCGAATTGCGCAAAAACCCCGCCGATCAACGGTCCGGCGGCGCAGCCGAAAAAATTCGCCGCCGAGGCGACGCGGGCGGCGCGGCTCTTGTCGTTTCCCGGATAAAGTTCGGCGATCCAGGCGGTGGCCGCGCCGGAGGCGAGACCGGTCGAAAAACCGCTTACTCCGCGCGCCGCGAACAGCCATCCGGTGCCTTGCGCCGCGGCAAAGACGATCGCGCTGGCGATACCGACTGCGACGGCCGGCAAACTTGCCGGCCGGCGGCCGATCTGGTCGGCAAGGCGGCCGAAGAACAGCAGTGCCGTCAGGTTACCGAGGACGTAGGTCGCGTAGATCAGCGTCAATGTGACGCCGGAAAATCCAAATGCTTGCCGGTACAGCGGATAAAGCGGCGTCGGCAAGATCGCGCCGATGAACATGATGCCGAGTTGGGTGGCGACCGCGGTAAGCGCGAGGCGATTGTTATCGGCGGGTGTGGGATTGCGCATTGCCATACATCGATTACGTTTAGGTCGATCTATATCGCGTACGGCATACCGCCATGAGTAACACCATGAGCACCAACGTCGACACCAAGCAATATCCTGTCAGCCATACCGAAGCGGAATGGCGCAAAATCCTCACCCCCGAGCAGTATCACATCATGCGCGAGCACGGCACCGAGCGGCCGGGCAGCTGCGCACTCAACTACGAAAAACGCGCCGGCACGTTTTATTGCGCCGGCTGCGATCAAAAACTCTTCGTGTCCAAGACCAAGTTCGAGAGCGGCACCGGCTGGCCGAGCTTCAACGATCCCGAGCCCGGCGCGGTCGAAACCTCGACTGACGGCAGTTACGGCATGGTCCGCACCGAGGTGCATTGCAGCCGCTGCGGCAGTCATCTCGGCCATGTCTTTGAGGACGGTCCGCCGCCAACGCATTTGCGCTATTGCATCAATGGCGTGGCGATGAATTTCAAGCCGCAATAAGCCGCCAAGCGGCGACACAGGGGGAAGAATGCGGATCGTCGATCTCAGCCGCGAGCTTTATCATCGCACGCCGTCGTATCCCGGACAGCCGCCGATCATTCACGGCATCTGGAAAACGCACGAGGAAGCGTTCGTCGATTCCGGCAATGTTCAAGGCAACATGGTGATGTTTTTCTCCATGCCGGATCACGGCGGCACGCATATCGACGCGCCGCGGCATTTCGGCAAGACCGGCACGCCGATCGACAAGTACCCGCTGGAGAACTGCATCGTGCGCGGCATCTGCATCGATCTGCGCCACATCGCACCGCGCGCCGAGATCGCGCCGGGGGATCTGGAAGCCGCGGTGAAGAAGGCCGGCGTGCCGATTCCGAAAAAGGGCACCGTACTCCTTTGCACCGGCCACCACGCCCGCACGTTTCCGACGCCGGCCTATTCGACCGACAATCCCGGCGTCAACGTTGCGGCGACCGAATGGCTTGCGCAGCAAGGCATCGTGCATTTCGGCATCGACTCGATGCGGCCGGGGCCGGAAGGAAAAGTCAACGCTCTGGTGCACAAAGCCTGCCTCGAGCTCGACATCACCCATATGGAAAGCCTGTGCAATCTCGAAGCGCTGCTCGGGCAGGGCGAATTTCAATTCATCGGTCTGCCGCTGAAATGGCGCGAGGGCACCGGCTCGCCGATCCGCGCGGTGGCGGTATTCGATAGCTGATGTTCTGAAATCATTGTTGGGTTTACTTGAGCGATTTGAGACGCCTCCCCATAGTGAGGGAGGCAGATCCGCGAAGCGGATCGGAGGGGTACCTTTTTGCTCTCATTCAATTCTCTTTTTCAGGCACTTCCCCCTCCCTAACCCTCCCCCACAAGGGGGAGGCGACACGCGCAACGCACTCACGATAAAACTTTGTAAGCTGAGGGAAAGCATGCAACTCGGACACAATCGCAAAATGAGCGGGGCGCAATGCCTCGCCGACATGCTCAAAGGCTATGGCGTCACGCATGTGTTTCATGTGCCCGCGGTCTTGCGCACCACTTTCGCCGAAATGGAGCGCCGCACCGATATCAAGCGCCTGCACGTGCATGGCGAGAAAGCCGCCGCCTATATGGCCGACGGTTACGCCCGCACCTCGGGCAAGCCCGGCATCTGCATGGCGCAGGTGATCGGCGCGCTCAATCTCGCCGCTGGATTGCGCGACGCTTGGCTTGCGCATGCGCCAGTGATCGCGATGACCGGCGGCCGCGAACCGAAGACCAAGTTTCGCAAGGTTTATCAGGAAATCGACGACATGCCGGCGTTCGAGCCGGTGACGAAGTTCAACGCCACGGTCGACGATGTTGCGCGCTTTCCGGACATGGTGCGCCAAGCCTTTCGCGCGGCGGTGACCGGATGTCCTGGACCGGTGCACCTGCAATTTCGCGGCAACGAGGGCCAGATCGATGCCGAGGAGGCCGACATGGAGCCGCTGGTCGAGCCGCAATTTGCCCGCGCGCCTGCTTTCCGTCCCGAACCGGAAGAGGCAAGCGTGCGCGCGGCGCTGAAAATCCTGCAGGACGCAAAACGGCCGGTGATCGTCGCCGGCGGGGGCGTGCGCGCGTCCGGCGCGGCGACCGAGCTCGTCGCGCTCGCCGAGGCGCTGCAGATTCCTGTCGCCACTTCGCTCAACGGCAAGGACGTCATTCCCGGCAATCATCCGCTTGCGGTCGGCGTGGTCGGCACCTATTCGCGCGAGAGCGCCAACCGCGTAGTCAATGCCGCGGATCTTGTCTGCTTCATCGGCAGCGAGACCGGCGGCATGACGACGCATTTTTGGGCGGCGCCGAAGATCGGCACGCCGGCGATCCAGATCGACATCGAACCGGAAGCGCTCGGCCGCAATTACCCGCTGCTCGCCGCCGTGAACGGCGACGCCAAAGCGACGCTCGCGCGCATGCTGGCGCAGGCCGATCGCGCCAGCGCAGCGAAGCGTAGAAACTGGATCGCCGAAGCGCAGACGGTTTGTGCCGAGTGGCGGAAGAAATATCAGCCGGAGCTCACCTCCGAGGCGGTGCCGATCCGGCCGGAACGATTGTGCCAAGAACTCACCCGCCACGTCCCCGACGATGCCATCGTCGTCGTCGATACCGGTCACGCCGGCATGTGGATGGGCGGCATGTTCGACCTGACCTCGCCAAGGCAAAGCTATATGCGCAGCGCCGGACATCTCGGCTGGGCCTTCCCGGCTGGGCTCGGCGCCAAATGCGCTTGTCCGCAACGCCCCGTGGTCACTTTCACCGGCGATGCCGGCTTCTGGTACCACGTCGCGGAAGTGGAAACGGCGGCGCGGTGGAACATCAATGCGGTGACGGTCGTCAACAACAACGGCGGCGGCAACCAGTCGAAACGCGGCTTCGATCGCGTCTATGGCGGTCAACAGACCGCGAAAGCGCGCGAATTGTGGACCTTCAGCAAAGTCGATTTCGCGCGCATCGCGCAGGATATGGGCGCGCTCGGCATCCGCGTCGAACACGCTTCCGCGTTTCCGGCGGCGCTCGCTCAGGCGCTGGCGGCGGAACGCCCGGCGGTGATCGATGTTGTGACCGATATCGACGCTTTGGCGCCGACTGCGGTGGTCTAACGCTTAAAAGGACGCGATGCGTGTGAAACTCCGCGCGCTAGCCCCGCGCGGAACAAACGCATCATTGACCAGTTGGTGCGACGACGAAGTTGCGATTCCAACCGCGTCCGAAGATTCCGCGAGGCAATATGTTCCAGTATCGCAAATCGAATTTCGCCCCGAGCGTCGCTGCCATTCAGAAGCATCTCGGCGCCGTCGAGACGGAACTCGAGAAGATCGGCCGCATGGCCGGGCGTCAAACGTCCGACGCCGCGGCCGCCGCGAGCGACCAGATCGGCGACGCCATCTCCACGATCGTGAGCGAGATGGTGGATCGTTTCCGCAAAGGCGGCCAAGTGGCGGGCGATCAAGCCGGCCGCCTCGGCAATCAGGCGCTCGATCTCGGCACCAAGTATGGCAGCGATGCCTTGCAGCGGGTCGCCGACGAAGCCGAACAGCGGCCGCTGCTCACCGTCGGCGTGGCGCTCGGCATCGGTATTCTGATCGGCGCGGCGCTCTTGGGTGGCGCCGGCAGCGCCAACAGCAGCGGTAGGCGGCGCCGCCGTTAGCTCGGCCCGAAATCAACCTTCGCCGATCTCGCGCAAAATCTCCGCGCCGTGCTCGCCGAGACGCGGTGACGAGCGATCGGATGCCATTGGCGCGCCGTCGAGAACAATCGGCGTGCGGATGCCGGGAATGACGCCGCCTTTGGCCGCCGGGCTTTTGAGTTCGAGCCGCATGCCGCGGTGCACGACCTGCGGGTCGGCAAAGACCTGTTGCAAATCGTTGATCGGACCCGCCGGTATGCCGGCGGCTCGGAGCTTGTCCAGAAGCGCTTCGCGTTTCCACTGCGAGGTCAGCGCGCAAAGCTTGCCAATCAGTTCGGCGCGATGCTCGACGCGACCTTTGTTGTCCTTGTAGGCCTCGACCTGTGCGAGTTCCGACGCGCCGAGGATGCCGCATAGCTTCACGAATTGCGCATCATTGCCGGTGGCGATGATGACGCGGCCGTCGGCGACTGGAAACTCCTGATAGGGAACGAGGTTCGGATGCGCATTGCCGATCCGCTTGGGAAGCTCACCGGAGACGAGATAATTGAGCGCCTGGAAAGCAAGTGTCCCGACGGTCGAATCGACGAGCGCCGCATCGACATAGCCGCCGCGACCGGTTTTCTCGCGCCGCATCAGCGCGGCCAGAATGCCGATCGTGGCATAGACGCCGGAGAAAATATCGGCGATCGGTACGCCGACACGCATCGGCGGACCGTCCGGAGCGCCGGTCATCTCCATGATGCCGCCGTAGCCTTGCGCCATCAGGTCGTAACCGGCGCGCTCGGCGGCGGGCCCGTTTTGCCCGAAACCGGTCACCGAGCAATAGACCAGCCGCGGATTGGCGGGGCCGAGGCTTTTGTAATCGAGGCCGAATTTGACGAGGCCGCCGACCTTGAAGTTCTCGATCAGCACATCGGAGCGCGCGGCGAGTTTCTTGACCAGCCGCTGGCCTTCGGCGGTGGTGAAATCCAGTGCGATCGAGCGCTTGCCGCGATTGGTGCAGTGAAAATAGGCGGCGTCGAGGTGGCCGCCGTCGGCGGCGGGGACGAAAGGCGGGCCCCAGGCGCGGGTGTCGTCGCCGCTGCCGGTGCGTTCGACCTTGATGACGTCGGCGCCGAGATCGGCGAGAATCTGCCCTGCCCACGGGCCGGCTAAAATGCGGGCAAGTTCGAGAACGCGTAATCCAGCCAAGGGGCCCGGCATGATCAACTCCGAAAAGCCGCACGGTCAAAGCCGCGCCGGCGCTTAACTGCCCAAGCGGCGCCGCTTTGTCTACAGGGCTTTAACCAGCTTGTTATTAGAGTAGCGCAGCATTAGCTAACTCTTGCCGGACGGAATGACGCGGTGAACACCACCTTCTTCAGCGAAATGCTGCAAAGCATCGCCGACCGTAGCCGCGCCCTTATCAAGCGCGAGCGGCGCGAGCCGGCCCATGAACGTTCGGCGGGTTTGATCGAATTATGCGAGGATTTGCTGTCCGGCCGCGGCGAGGCCTCCGGCGTCGCGCTGGCGCAGGAAATTCTGGCGCGTTACGCCGAGATGACGACCGGGCCGCGCGTCGCCTTCTTCGAATCGCTGGCTCGAACCTTCGGCCACGATCAGCCGCGCATCGATCGCGCCATCGCTGCCTGGCGGCAAGCGCCGTCGGATGCGACCGCGGCCGGTCTTCACGCCGCCAGCGAACCGCGGCGCCTCGAACTGTTTCGCCGGCTCAATCTGGCGCCGGGCGGTACCGCGGCGCTGGTGCGCATGCGCGAGCAACTGCTCGATGCCATGGACCATCGCGACGACCTCTCTGTGGTCGACAATGATTTCGTCCATTTGTTCTCGTCCTGGTTCAATCGCGGCTTTCTGGTCCTACGCCGCATCGATTGGTCGACTTCGGCATCGGTTCTGGAAAAGATCATTCGCTACGAAGCAGTGCATGAGATCAGGGACTGGGCGGATTTGCGCCGGCGCATCGACCCGCCGGATCGCCGTTGCTATGCCTTTTTTCACCCGGCGCTCGTCGACGAGCCGTTGATCTTCGTCGAGGTGGCGCTCACGCGCGCCATTCCCGGCGCCATCGCGCCGATCCTGTCCGACAAGCGTGATCCGGTGGAGCCGAAGCGGGCGACCACCGCGGTGTTTTATTCGATCACCAATTGTCAGCGCGGTCTCAGCGGCGTGACGTTCGGTCATTTTCTGATCAAGCAGGTGGTCGAGGAGGTGTCGCGCGACATTCCGAGCGTCGGCACGTTCGTGACACTGTCGCCAGCGCCGAATTTCGCGGAATGGCTCAACCGCGAGCGCGCCAAAAGCGCTTCGGTTGCGATCGACGATGCCGATCGCGAAGCGCTCGCAGGGCTCGACACCGACGGCTGGTGGCGCATGCCCGAAATCGCCGAGGGAATGCGCGAGCCGTTCCTTCGCGCCGCTGCGTGGTATTACCTGCGCGCCCGCAACGGCCGCGGCTTGCCGGTCGATGCGGTGGCGCGATTTCACCTCGGCAATGGCGCGCGGCTAGAGCGACTCGATTGGCTCGCCGACACTTCGGAGCGGGCGCTCAAACAGTCCTATGGCTTGATGGTGAATTACCTCTACGATCTCGATTATATCGAGCGCAATCACGAGGCCTACGCGCAGCAACGCGCGCTGGTTGCCGCCAACGCCGTAACGCGCCTTGTGACCATGCCGGAGCAGGAAATCGTTCCGGTCGCCGGATAGCTTGAATTACTTCTCGTCGCCGGCGCCGGCGGATGCTGCCGCATGGGGAAACGGAAAACGGCAATGCCTTCTCTCCTCGGCGTCCTTGAAACCGTTCTCTACGTCGAGGCATTCGAGCGCGCCTGTCCGTTCTATGAACAGGTCCTAGGACTGAACAGCATTTACCGCGATCCGCGGCTTTGCGCCTACGACGTCGGTCGTCGCGGCGTGCTGCTGTTGTTTCTGCGTGGCCACTCCCTGCAAACCGTGCAGCTTCCTGGCGGCACGATCCCGCCGCACGACGGGCACGGTCCGGTGCATGTGGCTTTTTCAATCGCCGCCGATGACCGGCAAACCTGGGAAAACCGCCTCAACGAGGCCGGTGTCGCGATCGAAGGCCGCACCCATTGGCCGCGCGGCGGCGACAGCATTTATTTCCGCGATCCGGACGGCCACCTGCTTGAATTGGCAACGCCGGGCCTCTGGGCGGGATACTAAGCGGCGGCGCCGATTACCGCTCATTCCCGCGCAAGCGGGAATCCAGAATCAACATCAACGCGACTGTCTATGACTTTCCGTAGACCGGAACGATCGCGCCACGGGTGACCAGGTTTTCGGGCGAACCCAAAAACGCTATGGTCGCCGCCACTTCTTCGACCTTTGGCCATAACGCGTAATCGGCTTTCGGTATGGCCTGCCGATTGACCGGCGTATCCATGATCGAAGGCGCCACCGCATTGACGAGGATGTTGTCCTTGGCGACTTCCTCGGCGAGCGCCGCGGTCAACGCCGCCACGCCGGCTTTGCCGGCGGTGTAGGCCGTCATGCCGGCGCCGGTTCGCCATTCCAGCCCCGGTCGCGCGGCGACATTGACGATTCGGCCGCCGGCGCCCGTCATGGAGCGCACCGCGGCGCGGCAGCACAAGATGCAGCTGATGAGGTTCATCTCGATCTGCTGGCGGATCGTCGTCAAGTCGGTATCGCGCAAGGCCGAGGCGGCAAAGCCACCGACAGTATGGATTGACGCCCACAGCGGCGTCACCCCGCCATAAAGCTTTTCGATCGCTGCCTCGTCGGTGAGCGATCCGCTGACGGTGACCGCGACTTGCTTGTGATCGCGCAGACGAAAGCGTGCGACCTCGGCCTCGTTGAGGCAAGGCACGTGGCAGACCGCGCCCGCCTCGATCAGCCGCGCGACCACTGCAGTGCCGAGCGCGCCGGCGCCGCCGGTAACAACGACATGACGATTGCGAAAGTCCATGCGTAATATCCGCTTACGAGATAATCACTGATCTTGCACCCGAGGCAAGATCACGGTTGAGGTCCGATATTCCCCCGCATTGGAGGCGCAATGGCTGATTTCGATTTGGCTGTTGTCGGCGGCGGTATCAATGGCACCGGAATCGCGCGGGACGCCGCGGGCCGCGGCCTGCGCACCGTGCTGATCGAGCAAAACGACCTCGCCTCCGGCACGTCCTCGGCCTCCTCCAAGCTCATTCATGGGGGCTTGCGTTATCTCGAACACGGCCAGTTTCGGCTGGTACACGAGGCCTTGCGCGAGCGCGAAGCGTTGTTGCGCGCGGCGCCGCACCTGGTGCGGCCGATGCGGTTCGTCTTGCCGATCGACGAGGCGCGCCGCTCGGCTTCGCTGCTGCGGCTCGGCCTTCTGCTCTACGATTGGATTGGTTGGCCCAAGATTCTTCCCGCCACGCGCGAGCTCGATCTCGTCACCGACGAGGCGGGGCTGCCGCTCAAAGTCCGGTTTCACCACGCCTTCGAATATTCCGATTGCTTTGCCGACGATGCGCGGCTTGTTGTGCTCAATGCCGTCGATGCAGCGGAGCGCGGTGCGGTCATTCGCACCCGCACGCGCTGCGTGCGGGCCGAACGCGGCGACAGCTGGCGGCTTGTTCTCATCGCCCGCGGTCAGCGCGATGTTGTCACCGCCCGAATTCTCGTCAACGCCGCCGGAGCCTGGAGCGAAATATTCGCCGAGACGGCACTGCGCCAAGGACTGGAGCATCGGCCGCAGCACCGGCTGCGCCTCGACAAGGGCAGCCACATCGTGGTGCGCCGGCTTTACGATCACGATCGCGCTTACATCCTGCAGGCTGCCGATAAGCGCGTTGTTTTCGCCATTCCGTTTGAGCGCGATTTTACGCTGATCGGCACCACCGATCGCACTTTCGCCGGCGATCCCTCGACCGCGACCCCGAGCGGCGAAGAGATCGATTATCTGTGCCGGGTCGCCAACGAATATTTCCGGACCGAAATTGGCGCCGCCGACGTCGTCTGGGCGTTTGCCGGTGTGCGCTCGCTGTATGACGATGGCGCGCGCAAGGCCCAGGACATCGGTCGCGACTACGAATTGATCCTGGACAAACGCTACGGCGAAGCACCGCTTCTGACGGTCTATGGCGGTAAGATCACGACCTATCGGCGTCTTGCCGAACACGTATTGGCGCGCTTGCGGCACTTTTTCCCGCAGTCGCGGCCGTGGACGGCGCAAAGCCATTTGCCCGGCGGCGATTTCGTTTATGACGGGCTCGACACGCTGGTTGAACGCACGTTGCGAACCTGGCCGTTCCTGCGGACGGACCATGCCAGGCGGCTCGTGCGCGCTTACGGCAGCCGGGTGGAGCGCGTGCTCGAGAACATCGGCCGGGCGGAGGATTTGGGAACAATTTTCGGCGCCGATCTGACCGCTGCCGAAGTGCGCTACTTGATGCGCAAGGAATGGGCGCAGACCGCGGACGATGTGCTGTGGCGGCGCTCGAAGCTCGGACTGCGGTTTTCTCCGGAACAGACCGCGGCGCTCGAACGCTTCATGGCCGAGGCGCATCCGACCGCGCGGGCATAAGCGAGGCTTGCCGCGCCGCCGCCGGCGTTTCCGAGAATCATGAAAATGCATTAGCGTGGCGACGGCCTCGGCACTAGCAAGTACGCGCGGACGATCGATGGCGGCTACGACAGCGACCTCGGGATTTGCCAAACGGGGCTTTGCGCCCTGGGCCGAACGCAATCTACAGCCGCTGTTGCGTGTTGAAGCGCTCAGCAAGCGCTTCGGCACGTTCACCGCGGTCGATCAGCTTTCGCTCGATGTCTTTCAAGGCGAATTCTTCGCGCTGCTCGGCCCTTCAGGCTGCGGCAAGACCACGCTGCTCCGGCTCATCGCCGGGTTTGAGCGCCCGAGTTCCGGCCGCACTGTTCTCGACGGCGTCGATCTTGCGGCGGTGCCGCCGCATCGCCGGCCGGTCAACATGATGTTCCAGAATTATGCGCTGTTCCCGCATCTCACCGTCGCAGGCAACGTCGCCTTCGGGCTCAAGCAGGAAGG
>Ga0126369_10002294_pt1 | contig 13572 bp, 11 predicted proteins | sample PanSoiMetaPlot_1_FD_109646 | JGI IMG/M metagenome (GOLD analysis project Ga0126369, IMG submission 109646) | Tropical forest soil microbial communities from Panama - MetaG Plot_1 | ecosystem: Environmental > Terrestrial > Soil > Tropical forest > Bulk soil | place: Panama | collected 2016-02-17 | reverse complement strand
TCCTCGTTTTGCGGAGTGTTCGACTACAAGCCGACCTACAACACGTTCAACAAAGCAGGACTTAAGCCCGCGGCCGAAAGCATCGACACGATCGGATGGATCGCGCGGTCAATCGAGGACATCGCGCTCTTGACGGCAGTGTTGCGGATGGACGAACCACGCCCGCTGCGCAGCATGAGCGCGGCGCCGCGTATCGGGCTCTGCCGCACCGAGCTGTGGGATAGCGTGCAACCCGAAACCAGGAGCGCGGTCGAAAATGCCGCGGCGGCGTTGAGCAAGGCTGGCGCCGTCGTTCGCGCTCTCGATTTGCCGGGCGAGTTCGCCGGCCTGCCGGCGCTCGCGCGCGGCACCATCAATCATTTCGAGCGTGCCGCTTGCATGGCATTCGAATGGGACAACCATCGTCAGGCATTGTCGCCGCAGATGCGGCGCTACATCGAAAGCGGACTGCAAACCTCGCGCGCGGACTATGTCGCCGCTTGGCGGCGCATTGAGCAATGCCGCGCCCTATTGCCGGAGGTTTTCGCCGGCATCGATGTGCTGCTGGCGCCTTGCGTGCCGGGCGAGGCGCCGAAAGGTCTGGCGTCGACAGGCGATCCGAGCATGCAGGCGATGTGGACCGCTCTGCACACTCCGACCATGACATTGCCGACACACCGCGGGCCGAACAATCTACCGGTTGGCATTCAGTTGATCGCGCAACGCTATGACGACGATCGCCTGTTCGCCTGTGCGCGCTGGATCTGGGACAAGATCGGCGCGCCGGAGATGGTCGGAGTCGCTCGAATATGACTGTTTTCGCCAATCCGATGGCGATCGAACGTCCCATGCACAAACCCGGCTTTACCGTAAGATCACTCCTGCTCTTCGCTGCGCTTGCTGCTCCGGCGGGCATCGCCGAGGCCGACGGTGTCGCCGATTTCTACAAGGGCCGCAGTGTCTCGATCATCATCGGTTACAGCGTTGGCGGCGGCTACGATGCTTACGCGCGGCTGTTGGCGCGCTATATCGGCAGGCATATTCCAGGCGAGCCTTCGATCGTGCCGCAGCAGATGACCGGCGCTGGCAGCTTACGCGCGGCCAACTACATTTTCTCGGTGGCGTCCAAGGACGGTTCGGTGCTGGGCACGTTTTCGCGCAGCACGGGAATTGCGCCGCTATTGGGTCAGGCCGAGTTCGACAGCCGGAAGTTCACCTGGCTCGGCAGCATGACCGACGACGACACCACCTGCGTCACCTGGAATACTTCGCCGATAAAGACCTGGAACGATTTTCTCAGTAAACCCTCGAAGCTCGGCGGTCTCGGCGCCGACGCCGATCCCGATATTTGGGCGCTGCTGTACAAGAATGTGTTCGGCGCCAAAGTACAGCTTGTCAGCGGTTATCCAGGAACCAATGACGTCGTCCTGGCCATGGAGCGCGGCGAAGTCGACGGCCTTTGCGGGCTGTCATGGAGCACGATCAAGACCCGGCATACCGAATGGTTGACCAGCCGCTCGGCCAACATCATCGTTCAAGCAGCGCTAAAAAAAGAGGCGGAGATTGCCGCTGTGCCGCTCGCGACCGATCTCGTGAGCAATCCCGAGCAACTGCAGATCATCAGGCTGTTGCTGACGAGCCAAGCCATGGCGCGGCCCTTCGCGGCGCCGCCGGAGCTTCCAGCGGACCGCAAAGCGGCGCTGATCGCCGCCTTTGATGCGACGATGCGCGATGCCGATTTTCTCGCCGAAGCGCAGAAGCTGAGCTTTGAGATCCATCCGGTGAGCGCGGCGACCGTCGAGGGCTTGCTGGCTGAAGTCTACGCCACGCCCAAAGATGTCCTCGCCAGAGCGGCCAAAGCGATATCGAGCGCCGGCCAGTGAGCGCGAGCACAATCGGCGCGCGCGTTCTTCGCCTCGAAGACCAGGCGCTGGTGACAGGCGCAGGACGCTTCGTCGATGACATCCCGGCCGCGGGCGTTTGCGTCGCCGCTTTCGTTCGCAGCCCGCACGCGCATGCCCTGATTCGCAGCTTTGATCTGAGTGCCGCGCGCGCCGTTCCCGGCGTCGTCGCGGTGCTAACGCTCGACGATCTCGCCGCCGTGATGAAGCAGCGGCGCATGAATCGCGTTTCAAATTCCGGCACCAATCTGGCGCAGAGCTGGCCGTTCGCGCTCGCCAATGGCGAGGTCTCTTTTGTCGGCGAGCCGGTCGCCATTGTGATCGCCGGCGACCGCTACATCGCCGAAGACGCAGCCGCGCTGATTGAAGTCGATTACGAGGTACTTGCCGCGTCAATCGATTGCCGCGCCGAAGAAGCGCCGCCCGCGCGCCGCGAACTGCGCTCGAACCGCGTGATTTCATACAAGGTCGGCTACGGTGACATCGAGACCGCCTTTGCGAAAGCAGGGCACGTCGTGCGCGAAGAACTGTGGGCGCATCGCGGCGGCGCGCATTCCATGGAAGGTCGCGGCATTCTCGCCGAAGTTTCCGGCCGCGAGACCGTCGTCTGGGCTTCAACCCAAAAGCCGCATGACCTGCGTACTGCTTTGGCTGACTATATTGCGCTCGATGAAAGCCGGCTGCGGGTGGCGACCCCCGATGTCGGCGGCGGCTTTGGACCGAAGCTTTGCGTCTATCCCGAGGATGTTGCGGTGGTCGCCGCTGCGACCTTGCTGCGCCGTTCGATCAAATGGATCGAGGATCGTCGCGAACATTTCACCAATGCGGCGCAGGAGCGCGACCAATATTGGTCAATCGCGCTTGCTGCCGACTCTGACGGCCGCGTGCAGGGCATTCGCGGCCGGCTCATTCACGACGTCGGAGCCTATGCGCTTCAAGACGTGAATATTCCCTACAATTCAGCGACGACCTTGACCGGTCCCTATGTCGTTCCTGCATTGGCGATCGACGTTGCCGCTGTGCACACCAACAAGGCGCCGGTCTCTTCGGTGCGCGGCGCGGGCTATCCGCAGGCGGCCTTCGCGATGGAACGCTTGCTCGATCGCCTGGCGCAGGCGTTGCGGCTCGATCGCGCGGAGTTGCGCCGCCGCAATCTGATACCCGCGGAAAAGATGCCGTATCTCAAGCCGTTGAAATCGCGCGCTGGCGAGATAGTGCAATACGACAGCGGCGATTATCCCGGCTGCCAAGCCGAAATTGCCAGCGCCGCCCAATGGCAGGATTTTCCGCGTCGTCAGGCGGCCGCCCGTGCGGAGGGCCGCTACGTCGGCATCGGGCTGGCGCACGGCATGAAGGGAACTGGCCGCGGACCGTTCGAATTCGGCAGTGTCCGGGTGTCGCCGACAGGCCAGATCACTGTTTCGACCGGCGCCGCGCCGATGGGGCAGGGGCTTTGCACGGCGCTTGCACAAATCTGCGCCGACACCTTCGGTGTGCCCGCACAGGATGTCACGGTGATTGCCGGCGACACGGCGGCGTCCCCGCTCGGGCTGGGCGGTTTCGCCAGCAGGCAGACGGTCACGGCGGGTTCTTCGGTGAAAATCGCGGCGGCCGCCGTCGCGGCGAAAGCGCGAAAGCTTGCCAGTCAGATGCTCGAGGCCGCCGAAGGCGACCTTGAGATCGCCGACGGCGAAGTGCGCGTGGTCGGTGCGCCGCAGCTTGCCGTGAAGCTTGGCGACCTGGCGCGCGTTCTTAAGGGTGCGCCGGGCTATCCATTTCCCAAGGCCATCGAACCGGGGCTTGAATCCAGCGCTACATTTCGCGTCGACCAGCTCGCTTACTCCAACGCTTGTCACGTTGTCGAAGTTGAGGTCGACATCGAAACTGGTGGCGTGCGCATTCTTCGGTATCTTGCGATGCAAGATGCCGGCCGGCTGATTAATCCTATGATCGTGGACGGCCAGGTTCACGGCGGCATCGCTCATGGCATCGGCAATGCAATATTCGAATGGATGGGCTATGACGAGGCCGGTGAGCCTGTTACGACGACGTTGGCCGATTATCTTCTGCCAACCGCGAAAGACGTGCCGAAACTACAAACGCTCTACAAGGAATCGCCGTCGCCGCATAATCCACTCGGCGTCAAAGGTGTCGGCGAAGTCGGCGTCATTCCCGCCGCCGCGGCGATCATATCCGCCGTCGAAGACGCGTTGTCACCGTTCGATGTCCGCATAACACAGATGCCGATCACCCCCTGCAAGCTCGCCCAACTGATCGCGCGCGCGAGGAAGCGGGCTTAGGGGGTGTGACGACATAGGATTTTGACGGGCTCGGCTCGGCAGAGCAAACTCCGTTCCGATTGAGGAGACGCCAATGACTTTCTTGAGAACTGCGATGCGCCTTTTGCGATGGGTCGTATTACTGGTGCCGCTTGCCGCCCCCGTGCGCGCGGAGACGTTTCCGTCACGGCCCATCCACTTGATCATGCCCTACGCGCCCGGCGGGATCGTTGATTTTGCCGGACGCGTCGTGGCGCAGAAGCTCGGCGAGGCTTTAGGACAAACGGTCGTGGCTGAGAACCGTCCCGGCGCCGGCGGCATCGTCGGGGTCGAATATGTCGCGCATTCGGCGCCGGACGGCTACGACCTGGTCATCATGGACCCTGCATACGTCATCAATCCGGTCATGCAGAAGTCCATGCCTTACGATATTTTCAAGGACCTCGTGACCGTTTCGGTCGTCAATTCCTCGCCGGAAGTTCTGGTCGTTGCGCCGCAGCTCGGCATCAAGACCTACGCTGAGCTCGTCGCTTATGGAAAGGCGAATCCAGGAAAGCTCAATTATGCGTCTGCGGGCGTCGGCACGACGCCGCATCTTGCCGCCGCGATGTGGGCGCAGCGCAGCGGCATCGAAGCGGTGCACGTGCCTTACAAAGGCGTCGGCCCCTCCTATGTCGATCTGGTCAGCGGTAAGGTGCAGATGCTGTTTTCCAGCATCGCCGGCGCTTTGCCATTCACGAGCAAAGGCAGCGTCATCGCGCTCGCGACCACCGGAAGCAAGCGCTCGCCGGTCTATCCCGATCTTCCGACCGTCGCCGAAGCCGGCCTGCCTGGTTATGACGTCGACCTGTGGCTCGGCGTTTTTGCGCCCGCGACAGTGCCGCGCGATGTGCTTGCCAAGCTGAACGAAGGGATTGCCAAAGCGCTCAAGGACGACCAGCTCAAGGCGTCATTCGCGACGTTCGGCTTGACCCCGCGCGGGACGACGCTGCCCGAGGGGGCTGCCTTCACCAAATCCGAATATGAGAAATGGAAAAAAGTGATCGACGACGGACACATCACGCTGGAGTGAAGGGCGGTGCGGCAGCCTCGCGGAGGCCACTATGAATTCTTCATCGCGTCCATGGCCGACCGAGCTGCGTCTGCGCAAAGATCGCAAGACGTTGACGGTCGCCTTCGATGATGGCGAGAGTTTCGATCTCCCGGCCGAATATCTGCGCGTTTGTAGCCCGAGCGCCGAAGTCCAGGGTCATTCGCCGAGCGAGCGACGGACAGTTGCCGGAAAGCAAGACGTCGAGATCCTGGAACTGCATCCGATCGGTAATTATGCGGTCCGGCTGGTATTCGACGATATGCACTCGACCGGAATTTTCAGTTGGGATTATTTGTTCGAGCTCGGCCGCGACCACGAGGAAAATTGGCGCCGCTACCTCGCTGATCTCGCGGCAAAGAACCTCTCTCGCGCGACGCAAAAACCGTAACGCCGATCCGCGACATTGCCTGGCAACCGCACAGTGGCAAGGGTCGCTTTCAGGCATTCAAATTTAAAGAGCGTGTTTACCACGTGCGACGCGGGGTCACCCGACGTTAGCTGCAGTCACCCTGGCGTCAACGATCGATCAACTTCGGTTCGGCATAGTGGCAGCAGTGTCGGGGGGGGCATTTGATGGGGCACCATCCGACATCGGAACGGCCTCAGCTCTCTCACCCTCAGCTGAGGCCGTTCGTTTTCTGCCGCGCTGGCAATGGAAGTCGCATTCGCGGCCGCACATCCGACCATTTTAAATATTCACGTCATAGTTGATCAAACGTTTCGATCGCGGGCGAACCAGTCATCCCGAGAGCGGCTGTTTTTCGTTCGGACGACAATGCTAAGATCGCAGTGGGCAGCGCCCTAACAATGCTGCCGCTAAGGGAGGAAAATCCATGACGTTGCGTACGCTCACGACTATTGCGCTCGCGGCCGGCCTGCTCGCGGCCGGCGCCGCCTTTGCCCAGCAGCAACCTGCAGCGCCGGCGCCAGCCGCGCCGCCCAATCTGGATGCTGTCCCCGATAAAATGCCGTTCGCGACACCCTATGGCGCGCCGATTACGATGGAGCGGGCGCAAGCGGCGGTGCAAGCGGCCGTTGCCGAAGCCAACAAGCGCGGCTGGGCGCTCAACGTTACGGTCGTCGATCCCAATGGCGACCTCGTTGCCTTTGGCCGCATGGATGGCGCCCAGCTCGCCTCGATTGCGATTTCGCAGCATAAAGCGCGGACGGCGGCACGTTACCGGCGCCCAACCCATGCATTCGAGGATGGCGTCACAAAAGCCGGTTTGAACTATCTGTTGACGCTGGATGACGTGATCGCGTCGCGCGGCGGTATTCCGTTGGTCGAAGGCGGCAAGCTGATCGGCGCGATCGGTTGTTCGGGCGGGACCGGCTCTCAGGACGAGACCGTCTGCACCGCAGGGGCCAATACGATCAACAAATAGCCACGGTAACGGCGCCTTAGATGGGCGCCGGTCTATTGCGCGAGGGCGGCTAATATCGCCGCCCTCGTTGCGTCATAGAATCGGTTATGAAGATCGTACCGGCCCGAAACGCTGTGCCGGATGCACAAACCATGCCGGTTCCTGAAATACATTTAAAGGGGCGCCGCTTGCATCTTGAAGGGCGCCATTTGCGTACCGCTCTGTTGGCGATCGCGATCGGCGCGTTTGTGGCTTCGCCAGCTGCGGCACAAAGTCCTCAGAGCGCCGAGGTCGTGGCGCAGCAGCCGGAATTGGCCGCGGCAGTGGCGCAGTACCGCCGCGCGCTCGAGGAATACGGTAAAGCGTGGCAAAGCTACACCGCGGCATCGAGCGCGTACTGGAATCTGATCTCGGAAAAGCGGCAATTGCGCAATGCCAAGCGCGCGCGCGGCGAGCCGCTCTCGATGTCGGACTACGTACTCGTGCAGCCGCCGGTTTATACGGGTCCGCCAAAACCGCGAAATCCGCTCAAGCCTGAAGTCGCCCCGCCTCGCGTGTATGTGCCGATAGTCACCGACTTTGTCGCCGCGGCGCGCCAGGAATTCAGATTCATCCCGCGGTTTCCGCAAAGCGAAACCGAGTTCAAGCGCGCCTACGCCAAAGTGGCGCTTGCTGCAGGTCTGACGCGTGAGCAGATCGTGAGGATCTACGGCTTCGAGGCAACCGGAAACGGCAGTTACGACATCGAGGCCGGACTCGAATTCAACAAGCATGGCCGAGCCATCACCACCGCGCTCGGTTACAACCAGTTGCTGGCGACCAATTCGGTGGAAATCCTGGCCGAGAAGGGTCCCGAATTCATCGCAAAATTCGACGGCAAATCCGCCGTAATCCCGGTCGCCGAGCACCAGTCGCTCGACGGCAAAATCGACGTGTTGCGCAGGATGGTCGCCTTCGCGCGCAGTGTTCCGGACGCTTGGGGTCAACATGAGATTCTGGCGAATACGCAGAAGGGGCTTGGGGTGCACGCCCTTAATCTCGATCTCGATGTCGGACCGATGCTGCAGACGCAAAAGCTCCTGGATTCGATCGTATTCGCGCGCCGCAAGGGTTTTTCGCGGCCCCTTACTGCGGCCGAACTCGAAATGATGAACCTGACCGGCGACGGCAACGGCTTCGATATGGTGACTATGCCGCTGTCGTGGCGCGACCAGGTGCCGACCGCAAATTTTTTCCGCGCGAGCGGCTATGCCGACAATCCAGTGGCCCAGCGCAACAACGTCGCCGCGAAGTTAATTGCGGCCACTGACTTGCGCATGGATGAAGAAATCAAAAAGCCGGGCGCACGCGAGCTTGCCGCATATTTGCAGTGACCGCGAGTTGTAGTGATCGCAATTAGGCATTGCGACCCCGCCTCGGATCATTACCATGCGCGCTGGCAAGAGCGGGGCTATGAGGCGACGCGAATTCATCGCATGGCTGACCGGCGGCGCGGCGGCCTTTCCGGCGCTATGGCCGATCGCATCGCTTGGGCAAAATCCCGTCTCCGCAAGCCAGCCGGCATCGGCGGCTGATGACAATTCGGTCGGTCAAGTCGCGAGCATCACGGGTACCGCAGACGTCACGCGCGGCAATAGCACTCGCGCGCCTTTGAAGGTCGCCGATGCCGTCTATGCAAAAGACGTTTTGCAGACCGATGTGAATTCTCATTGGGGATCACCTTCGATGATGAAACGACCTTCAGCCTTACTGCCAATACCCGGATCGTGATCGATTCATTCGTCTATCAGCAGGGCGGCCATGGCAATCTCGCCTCGTTCAATGTCGCGACGTGCACCGCGTCCTTTATCGCCAGCCTCGTCGCCAAGACAGGCGAGATGAAAATAACGACGCCGGACGCAACCCTGGGTATTCGCGGCACGACCGGCATCACCGAGGTGCCAACGGCGGGCGGTGGCGCGGCGCCGACCGTCAAGCTCTTTCCGGACGCCGATGGGCATGTTGGCCGCATCGAGGTCTTCAATCGGCAAGGCGCAAGCCTCGGCGCACTCACGCAAGGCGCGAGCGCATTCGCGCTGCGGCCCGGGCCTGGCGGCCGCATCGCCGCGGTGCCGTATCAAATTCCCGCGGCGGAAGCGGCGCGCGATCGCGGCGCCTTGCAGCGGCTCAGCCTCACCCACACGATTGGTCGCCAGATGCTGATCCAGCGGCAGAGACTGCGCGGACCCGGCCGCCAAGGCCCGAATAATCAGCGGCCGAATAACCAGCGGCCGAACAACCAGCGCCCGCGCGGCGGGCAGAATCTCCGCCCCGAGCGCGCGCCGCAGCAGCCGGTCAATCGCCCGCAGCGCTTGCCGGGTCAGCCGCGCCCGCGGCAACGCAAGAACATTTTCAACCAACCGAAACGCTAACTATCGCCGCTATAACAGGGAGAAAAAATCATGCGCGCCTATCAATTGCCCAAAGGCGGCGCCGGGATCGAAGGGCTCGTCCAGGTCGATCGTCCCAATCCGAGGCCAGCCTACCGGCAGGTGCTGGTGAAGGTGAAAGCATGCTCCCTCAATTTCCGCGATCTCGCCATTGCACGCGGCAGTTATCGCATGCCGGTGCGGGAAAACCTCATTCCCCTTTCTGACGGCGCCGGCGAAGTCATCGAGGCCGGTCAGGGGGTGACGCGGGTGAAACTCGGCGATCGCGTCGCCGGGAATTTCTTTCAGCGCTGGAGCGGCGGCGCGCCGGCGGCCGACGCGTACAAAAGCGCGTTGGGCGGAGGGATTGACGGCATGCTCGGCGAATACGCCGTTCTCGAGGAAGACGGCGTCGCAAAAATTCCGGCACATCTGTCGCTCGAGGAAGGGGCGACGCTTCCTTGCGCGGCGGTCACGGTCTGGCACGCGATGGTGGAGCACGCCAAGCTCAAGGCGGGCGACACCGTGTTGCTGCAAGGGACGGGCGGCGTTTCGATTTTTGGGTTGCAATTCGCGCGCGCCATGGGCATCCGCGCGATCATCACGTCATCAAGTGATGAAAAGCTTGCGCGCGCTAAAGCGCTCGGCGCCGCCTTCGGCATCAACTATCGAACGACGCCGGACTGGGAAAAAGCGGCAATGGAATTCACTGAGGGCACCGGCGTCGATCACGTGGTCGAGGTCGGCGGCGCCGCGACCCTGACGCACTCATTCGGCGCCCTTCGCGTCGGTGGCAAAATCACCCTCATTGGCGGACTGAGCGGCGGCGCCACCGAGCTCAATCCGGCGCTGATCTTTGGTCGTCGCGCCAACGTGCAGGGCATCTCGGTCGGCTCAACGCAAATGTTCGAAGCGATGAACCGCGCCATCACGGCGAACACGATCAAGCCTGTGATCGATAAAGTGTTCGATTTCGCCGAGGCGCAGGCGGCCTATCGGCACATGGCGGCCGGCGCGCATTTCGGCAAAATTGTCATTCGCGTCGACTGATCAACGATAGTCCGCAAGTCCCGGGCTTATCGCAGGTCACGCGTCGATTTTCACATTGGCGCCTGCCACCGATCCGCGAATCAGTTGTCACAAGGGCTGCCCGCGCCATCGCACGCTGGCGCAAATGAGCGGCTCATGAGGAAACATGCGCGCGACGCGACAATTTGCGCCCAGGGATAAATTGCCTCGAATCGGCATCTAATCGACGCTTTTTCGTCAGGGCACCATCAATTTTGCACCTAAATCGTGCGAGATTGAGTGGCCGCGCGGCATCGCTTTGTGCGCCGGAGCGATTTTGCTAGATTGTGGCGGGGCGGTAACGATCGGCACATTTTCGCTGTGCTATGCTGTGTTTACGGGGTCCGCACTGAGTCGGTGGCACGGACTGCGGACGAGTCGGGGACCTAGGGGATGATCATAAGGGCGTTGCAGCTCGCCTTTATCGTTCTGGCGATTGCGGTCATATATCCGTTTTCGGCGCGCGAGCCGGTGCTGTTTCCGAAAGATACGGCAACGTCGGACGGCGTCGTCCGCATGCAGAAATCGGACCGCTTGCCGCAGCCGAAAGAATCCGGCGACGACCCCATCGTGAATGCGTCGCTTCCGTCAGCCGAACGACAAACAGCCGAACAACAAACAGGCGAGCAACAAAAAACGGCCGATGATCGCCCGTTCTTCAACGCTCATTCGGCTGAGGCTGGTCAGCCCGACCAGGACCTCGTGTATCTAGCGTACTACGCCTATTCGGAAGTCCCGCCCGATGAGAAACCGGCGGATACAGTTTTGGCGGCGTTGAAGGACGTTCCCGTTGGAACACCGGTCGAGGAAATCAAGCGCGCCTCAGACGCGTTGGGTATCGATTTCACTTTCATGAAGACGGTTGCAAAGATCGAATCCGATTTCGATCCCAAGCAACGCACCGGCTCCTATATCGGGCTATTTCAGTTGAGCAATTATGAGTTCGACAAATATGGTTCCGGCAGTATCACCAGCCCGCGCGACAACGCCATCGCCGCTGCTTATAAATTTACGACGGCGGCCATCCTGTTCGAGTTACAAACGCACCAGAAGCCAACCTTGAGCGATCTTTATTTGATTCATCAGCAAGGCACGCAGGGTGCGGCCGAGCACGTCAGCCATCCGGAGCGTATTGCCTGGAAGTCTATGTGCGCCACTGATGAGGGAAGGCAGAAAGGCGAGAAGTGGTGCAAGCGCGCTATTTGGCAGAACACGCTTCCGGCCATCAAGCAAGTCTGGAAGTCGGTCGAAAACCTGACGTCGGGCGCATTCGTGCAGATGTGGCAGCAGCGCGTGGCGCAGTTCTACACCCGCTATTCGGCGGCGATCACTGCAAAATAACTAAGCGGAATTAATCCGACCAGCCCTATATCGAAAGAAACGCGCTCCAGCCTTCACCGAAAGCCGGAGCGTGGCTTTTCAGTACCTCATCAAGAGAGGGGGGCGAAAAAATGTTTACCGCCCAATCTGCCTGCTGACGCCGTTCTCCTGCTGATTAAGGACTTTTTGTTCGCCTTTGGTGATGTGACCGCCATTCATTTTGGCCATGTCCCGTTCTTCCTGGCGAATCCCGTGATCTTCCCGGTGAAGCTGACGAGCTTGTTGTTTGGTAATCTCGCCCTCCTTCAGCTCGTGATTGATTCGATGATTCTGGTTTGCGAGCCGGTCGTTGACCTGATCGCGGCGCGGGTGGTTGCGCTCCCACTGCGTTTCGGCAAAAGCGGCCGACACGGTGCTGCCGAGAACGGCGAACGAAAGAACGAAAGCAGCGGTTTTGAGTAAGCCACGCATTGAGTTTTCCTTCTTTCAATGGCCGGTGAACGATCGCCGACCTGGAAGCGAATTTGCCTGGACGATGCTGAATTGGCCGTGAGATGTACGTTTAATTTCAGTTCATCGGATGGGCGAAATCGTGGTCGCTGCGGGAAAGTCGGCAAAGATGGGACGTGCCTGTGCAAAACTGCGCGCGAAAGGGTGAAATGCTTTCATCATTTTCCATGCTGTGGACAACGCGACCCTAGTCTCCGGGATGTTAATATCCGTTCATGCTCTGCCGAGGATATTGGCGGTGGAACGCCCCTCGATTGTGCGCTATTCCCGAGCTATTTTTTCGGCCATTCTACGGTAAGCGCGGAGCAATCAAGAACGCGGGAACGCAAGAAAGGCAAGGAAATGTCCAAGCAAAGGATCAACTACGTTCCTCTCGAAAAGATGGACCCCAGAATGCGGGCGGAAATGGAACGATGTCAGCGCGAGGGCACGCCGCGGCCGGAAAGCTCGGCCATCCGCGCGCACGTGCCCGCGTGCTTCTGGTTTTTCGCGGACTCCTGGCACAACATTTTTCGCAACGGCGTCCTCGATCACGCGATCAAGGAACTCTGCCGCCTCTATGTGTCCCGTTCGGTCACCTGCGAATATTGCGGCAACCAGCGTTCGGTGAAGGCGACCACAAGCGGCGCCCTGATCGAAGAGCAAGTGCTTGATCTTTTGAACTTCGAAAAGTCGGCGAATTACAACGAGCGTCAGAAGGCGGCGCTCGCCTATGCCGAGGCCATCGTTTGGCGGCTCGACACGGCTGATGATTTCTGGGAGCGCATGCATCGCCACTTCTCTGAGCCGGAACTGGTCGAGCTCGGCTGCATGATCGGCCTCACGCTCGGCCAGCAAAGTTGGCTCCGGCTTCTCAATATCGAGCATCATCAGGTGCTGGCTGGTACGTCGGCTTCGATGGCGCCGGGTTTCGAGACCGCCGAGGATCTCAAATCCACCAAGTCGCAAGCGGACTATTGGGCGAAATCCAAGACTGCAGCCCGGTCTGAAAACGCCGCTTGATGGCGGGCCGAAATCGACCGGCGGCGAGCGCAGCGGACAACTAAAAATCAATGGAGGATGGTGAGCGGAAGAACCAGGCAGCGAACAGCGAACGACGGTAAAGGGAGGATAACGTGGCAAGACAGATAAGCCGGCGGAAATTCATGGCCGCGACCGGCGCAGCTGTCGCAATCGCGCCGGTGGCAAAACCTGCTGTCGCGCAGCAAAGGCCGGTCAAGGTCGGACTGATGACCGTGAAAACCGGCGGGCTCGCGGCTGGAGGCGTTCATCTCGAGGAGGGGATCGCCTGCCTTCTGAGGGACAGGAACTTCACCCTTGCCGGCCGAAAGATCGAGCTTGTCGTCGCCGATACCGCGGGTGTGCCGGCGACTGCGAAAGCCAAGGCCATCGAGCTGGTGGAGCGCGATAAGGTCGACCTCGTCATGGGGCCGCTCGCCGCCTTCGAATGGCTCGCCATCAAAGATTATCTCGGCGAACACAAAATGCCGACCATGGGATTTGGCGGCGCCGAGGATCTGACCCAGCGGCATCGCGATCCTTACCAGGTCCGGACATCGGACAGCTCGGCACAGTGCCTTTATCCGCTTGCCGATTACGCCAGCAAGGAAATGAAGCTCAAGGCGGCGATTACTGCCGGCGATGACTTTG
>Ga0126369_10002293_pt1 | contig 13573 bp, 11 predicted proteins | sample PanSoiMetaPlot_1_FD_109646 | JGI IMG/M metagenome (GOLD analysis project Ga0126369, IMG submission 109646) | Tropical forest soil microbial communities from Panama - MetaG Plot_1 | ecosystem: Environmental > Terrestrial > Soil > Tropical forest > Bulk soil | place: Panama | collected 2016-02-17 | reverse complement strand
GACGGGCTGCTCGATCTGGCGGTCGCGAGGTACCCTGGCCCCATCGCTGTCGTAATCAACAACACGCCTCGCTAACGCAGCTCGCGCTGTCACGGCAAGAGGCTCTAACAACGTCTGGCCGAGCTTCGGCCCGTAGGCCACGGATTGGCGCGCGGGCCTCACCCGTAGTTTTCGTTCAAGTTGGGGCCCATCAAAGCAAGCAGGCAAGCAGTGACACTTCGCGGAGTCGGCAGGTCAAATCGGCCCGAGAGCTACCTCGGAGTCCTTGCCCGGATGCGCGGATAAAGCCGTCCAACCTCCGGGTCTGGCATTGGTCGAGCCCCGTGACATTCCGTCGATTCCGGTAGAACGGTTGGGCCCTTCTAGGACGGCAGAATCGCCAGCACGGCGTGACATTTCACGATGCATCCCGTGATGGAATGCAGAGATGATGTGCGGTACTCCCGTGACGCGCCAGCAGCATGTCTGCTACGGACTTTGGCGTTCACCAGTCAGCACTCCACTCGGTATCGTGACATCTCATAGAATCTTACTGAGGTAAAATTGTGACGCGTCAGCGGTCTTGCTCGACGTCGATTTGGGATCCGCCGCATCGTCCTCCTTTGCCATGTCGTGACATCTGAGAGGACTTGGAAGGTTCCGACGTTCCCGTTATCGTCGTCGGCTCTCGTGACATCCTGGGGAGGCCCTCGAGCCTGGAGCTCGAGTTTGTGGCGGGAATCTTCGTTACCAATCGTGACATTTGGCGAACGTTCGTCCCCCTCATCCAGAGCGCTTGACACGTTTGACGCACCGCATGGCCGAACCGACGTGGGCCGCATTCTTATACTGACAGCCGATCGCAGGCCGTGACATCTTGGCGTTTCTACAACCGCATGCGTGGGGGAGACACATGGACGCGTCCGAGGCTCGAAGCATACCGATAGTCGAAATTGGGCGGTGCCCACTCTTGGATGAAACCACCGGTGGACAGGCGCAAGTCGCCTCTCATGCAGATCGCCTCTCGAAGAAGGGCCTAGCGAAGCCGCTGCTCCTTCGCCCGTCGGTAGAAAAGAAGGGCCCTCCGTACGAGCTGATTTGGGGTAGAGCTTGGCTAGCCGCGGCCAAGCAGTTGGGATGGCCCACCATTGCCTGTCGAATCGAGAAACTTTCGGACCAGCAGGCCCTGGTCGCGGGACTGCGGGAAGCCGCTGCGACTGGCGAGCTCAACCCCGTCGCCCGTGCAAGGGGCTACCGCCGCTTGCGTGAAGCTCCCTTCAATCTTTCCTTCAAAAAGATCGCCGATGAGCTCGGCCTCAAAGATCCCACCCCGGTTCGACGATTCGATGGATTGCTTCTGCAGCCGCAAGAGATTTTGGACTTGCTCTCGCAAGGGCTGCTCCACGAAGGGCACGTGCGCTACCTCAATCGAGTGACCGATGCTCGCTACCGGGTGGCACTCGCCAGGCGCGCAGCAAGGGGGGCGTGGAGCATCGCTCGGCTGCGTAGGCGCATCGGACGTCCCCGTCGCGCAGCCACCGCACGCGGCGGCGGTGGTGGCGAGGGTTATGACTACAACGGCTTTCACCTCGTCCGGGACGGCGAGCGAATTTTGTTTTCCGGCCGAGATTTCTACTTCTCGCGCGAGTCGCCGGAGACCTACGCGTCCGCGCTGAAGGTTGCCCTGGAATCCTTCATTCAAAACAACATGGCCGAAGAGACCGCGGCGGCGATGAGAGCAATCCAGCAAGCCATCGAGTCTTCCAAGGCATGAGAAATATCGTTGATCCCGGCCAGCCTTGCGATGGCATTACGGATGGCTTGCCGCTCGGCGAGGAGCTTCCCGTAATAGGGTCTGTGGAAGACGAAGACGGCCAGTGCGATCAAGCCGCCCCGTAGTCGCGACCAACGCTCCTGTAAGACGAGCGCGAGCCAGCCTGACAGCGGCACGACAGCGATGCTGGCGATAGCGAGCCAAGGGCCAAACCGCGCCCAAACGAGGACGGTCGTTGCGAACCAGGTCAGCGGGTAGAAGGTCAGGGCCGCGAATACCTTAATGGTCGCGACAACGTCCACCTCGTCGCCCGCCATCTGCGAGGCGACGGTCCGAGTGAGCTGGTAGGCCGGGTAGTGGAGCAGCGCACCAGCGATGGCGAAAGGTGTGAACAACAGCCAAAACAGCGCGAGGGCAAGTTCGCGAACGACAAGACCGGCGGTAAAGGGTGCACTTGGAAGATCGCTCGCAGCCAAGCCGAGCGCGGCCAATTGGCGATCATACGAGAGTATCTTCTCGGCAATGTCCAGAAGGTCGCGCGGGCGATGTTCGCGCAGCTCAACATATCGCTCGATGAAACTGCGCTCGAGCTCGAAGTGACTGGCGACTCCGCGGCTTTTGATGTCGCCGTCCGCGGAGTAGAGCCGCTCTGCCCATGCGATCGCATCGAGCGTCTCCTGCCTCTCACTTTGAAGAGTCACCACAGCGAGGCCGCGGCCAACCTCCGCGGTGAGCCGGCGCACGGCCTCAGTCGGCGGCTCCCCTTCCTCGGATAGATCTAAAGGCTTCACCGCTATGGGATCGCCGAAGCAAAGCAACGCGTCGCTGCGGAAGCGACCCTTGTCACTGTAGTAGAGCCCTGCCGGGACGATCTGGATTTCGTTGTGTCCGGCCTGTGCGGCGCCGAGCGCGATGCGGGCAAGGCCCGTCTTGAGAACGCGAAGCTTGGGATCGTCGTGCGAGGTTCCCTCGGGAAAGATGGCGATCGTTCCGCCAGAAGCGAGGATCGCGCGCGCCCTCTCGAAGGTGGTCTTGTTCTCGGATGGGTCAGCGTTGTCTTGGGCGCGGTACACAGGTATGCAGCCCACGCCGCGCACGAGCCTGCCGATGATTGGCATCCTGAAGAGCGGCTCCTTGGCGAGGAAGTGCACCGGTCGGTTCGCGAGCCCCAAGATGAACATGGGATCGATGAGCGCACTCGGGTGGTTGAGCGCGAAGATGACGGGGGCCCTCGCGGGCACCTTTTCCTGCCCCACGACCTCGATGTGGCGAAAAAAAATTCGCAGGACAAGGCGCGCAAGCCCCACGAGAAAAGCTCTCATGCGGCCCAACCCCGCTTGTCGCCGATGAAGGCTGCGACCGTCCAGATCACGCCCGCGAGCAGCAGAACCGCCGGCACGATCAGCACCGCGCTCTGAAGCGAGGTCGCATCCGACAGAGCTCCGATCAGCGGCGGGGACGGCACGTCTCCCAAGATGTGGATGGCAAAGATCGATACCGCAACCGCCGTCGCGCGGATGCCAGGCGAAACCACGTTAACGATCGCGGAGTTGATCGGCCCCGTCGACGCAAAGATGAGCAGCTCGGCGCCGACCGTCGCGCCGAGATAGACGCCCGGCTCCTTCGCGAGAAACGCGACGAGCGCGAGTGGCACGGACATGAGCGTGGCAATGCCAGAAACCCAGAGGTAAGCCTGCCGGCTCTTGGTCAGAAAGTAGTCCCCGATCCAGCCTCCGCCGAAGGTGCCAAGGAATCCCGTCACCACGACGATCGCGCCGAACTGCACAGTCGCCTCGGCTTTGGGAACGCCGCGCACCCTCTCGAGGAAGGAGGGCATCCAGAAGGCGAGGCCTCCCAGGGCAAAGGTATAGGCGGCGTAGCCGAGCACGGTAACGGTAAAGGGCACGTTCCTCACGAGTGTTGCGTACGCGGCGCGGTTAGTTGGCGCTGCGTGGGTGTCCGCCTGCTCGTCGTGTGCACCGCGGGGTGGGTCGAGGATCCCGAGGCACAGCAATGCGAGCAGGATTCCCGGTCCTCCAGCGACGAAGAACGCCGCGCGCCATCCGAAGTGCGTATCCATCAGCCCGCCAAGGATGTAACCGAGCGCGGAACCGAGGGGAATCGCGGCATAGAAGACCGCGAACACCCGGCCGCGCAGCCGCTTGGGGTAGTAGTCCGCCAACAAGGCCGGCGCGATGGTGGCGTAGGCAGCCTCTCCCACGCCCACCGCCGCGCGTGCCGCGAAGAGCGAGGCGAACGAGTGGGCGAAGCCGCCGAGCATTGTCGCCACCGACCAGATGGCCACGCCTGATGCAATGAGACGCGGGCGTCCGCGCTTGTCGCCAAGCGCGCCGAACACCGGCGAGACCGCCATATAGACGACCACGAAGCCAGTCATCAGAAGCCCGGCCCGGGCGTCGCTCAGCGCAAGCTCGGTTTCTTTTTTTAGACTCTCGACGAGCGCCGAGACCACATAGCGGTCCAGATAGTTGAAGAGATTGATGAAGGTAAGGATGAGCATCCCGATCGTAGCCGCGCGTCCGAACGTGGGCCCATCGCCAGCCTGATACCTCTCACGCGACGCGCTCGGTTCGGCTGCCATCCCCGTTCGAGTGTTTCAAATTGTGGCGCCCTGGGCAACCATCAGCCGACATCATCGCGGCGTCGTTGGTGAGAGCGAAACTCCCAGATGCTCCATTCGGGGACCACTCAGTCCGTTCTTGGATGCCGTGAACGTCCCAGTTGCGGGGTCGAAGATTTCGACGCTTTCCAGCACGCGGTCGGGGTTCTCGCCCCGCCCACCTGCGAATAGCACTCTCCCGTCTTCGAGAGCGCTCGCCGAGTACACGGTGCGCGCCTCGTGCATCCGCCCGGCCGCCGTCGAGAGCTTTTTGCTGGCCGGATCGAAAATGACCACACGCCCGTCTTCCCCGGTTAGCAAAACTTTGCCGTCCTTGAGTAGCACGAGCTTCAAGGCCGAGTTGGGAACGCGCTCTTTGAGCGCTTTGGAACTGACGGATGCCGGATCGAAGATCTCCAAGGAATGGAGCATTCTCGCTTGGTTGTCCCAACCACCCGCGATCAGGACCGTGCCATCGCGGAGAAGGCAGGCGCTGAGATCATCTCGCTTGGTACGCAACTTGTCCCTGGTTAAGGCGAATCGACCGGTTACCGGGTCGAAGATCTCCGCCGAATCGAGCGCGTGACTGATGCCGCCGCTGGCGTGGGCGCCGCCGACAACCAACACCCTGCCGTCGTGCAACAGGGTCGCACTATGGCGGAAGCGCGAAACCTTGAGCTTGCCCGCGGTGAGCTGAAACCGGTTCACAGTGGGGTCATAAATTTCGGCGCAATCGGAACTGACATCGTCGGAGATACTGCCGCCCGCAATCAACACGCGGCCATCTTTCAGCAGCGTTGCGGAATGAAAACCGTGGCCGCACAGCATGTCCGGAGCGTTGGTCAGGCTTTTCCCCGCGCGTTCGAGAATGAATGCCTGTTTGGAGGGGCCCTGCGGGTCGAAGCCACCCACGATCAGTATCCGGCCGTCGTTGAGCAGGGTTGCCGAGTAGCGTCTCCGATCGGGAGCTATTCCCGGCACCGCGCTGAATCTTTGGGTCGCAGCGTCAAAGTAATCGCCGCTGCTCAGTTCGGCGGGGCCCATTGATCCGCGTCCACCCAATAAGAGGACGCTTGGGCCGTCGGCTTGATCCGCTCGTGCAAGAGCGCCGATCCCGGCAACAGCGGCGGTCACAGCGAATGCGGCTGCGCACATCACGCGCGCAATGGCGCGGACCCGGATTTCCACTTCGAATCCCAGTCTCAGAGTCCCACCAACGCTAAGCTGTTCATAGGAAAATCGATTTTTTGCGCCGCGCGCGGCCTCGTCCTTGGAACTCTATTGATGACCCTTGCGGCTCGTTTTGGAAGTACGAGACAGATTTCTTTACGGGACGGTCCAGATGGTTTCGGTCAAGATTGGGTAGACGTAATTCGTGTCCATGATGAAACCACTTTGGTTAAGAATGCTCCCGATCACCGGCTCGCCTACGTTCACCCGCTGCAAGGCGTAAACTCCCCCCGGATCGTCCATATGCTCCACCACGCAGCTTAAAAAGACGGTGTCGGCAGCCCCCAACGCAAGCGCGTAAGTCAGGTCGTCAATGATGTAGTTGACCCACAGGAAAAACAACGTGTCGTAGGTCGAATTAATGAGCCACGCCGGCAATATTGGAAAATGATCGGGGTTGAAAATGTAACTGGAATGCTTTCTCCGGCTCAGCCAAATGTTGAGATGCCAGTACGGATCCACAGGGGTACCGGGATTGAAGTAGGCGCTGTGATCAACGAATGTGTGTTCATGAGCCGCGGTGTAATAACTGTATCCCTTGTAGTCCAACACATTGAAGCTGTACGTGTATGGACTTGGGGTTGGAGCGAAAAACAGCGCTGCAGAATGCTCCCAGTCAAGGTAGTGATCGTGCAGACCATCCATCAGGCTCACAAGGTCGAGCCCGACGATCCCTCCCAGGAAGCCTGCGGCAACGTAGCAGTCACCGCCAATCTCCAGACCGCTGTCGTGGTCCCAAAGCGTAAGATAGTTGATCTGGATGGCGCCGTATTGAAAACCATCTGGGAAAATCGCGAACCCCATTGGCTTCACCCGAAAATAGCTGAAGGGGTTGGGTCCCAGTCTTTGCCAGGGCGTCATGGGAACGTAGTCGTAGAAGGTGGAGAAGTTGTCCGGCTCGCCCCGAGACACGTGATAGAACGGTGTAAAAGCATCCGCTAACTGCTGTTCAAATTCGTCGGGCAACCCGTCGTGGTCATCGTCGATGGCTTGGTCGGGTGTCGAACCCTCGATTAATGGGCCGGGCCTCTCGAACAGGAGCGCACCCACCTCGCTACTCGAGGAGTGCATTGTGCCATCTGCGATGGTCTCGGCAGAGAGAGCCTGTTTGAAGGCGCCTTCGTTGAGGGCGCCCACTTGCGCCCGAATATCCCGGCTCTTCAGGTCAGCCTGGTGTTCCTTCATCGCCTTCTCCAGAGCAGCCTCAAAGTACGGTCGCAACTGCTCGCTCAGCGCTCGGAGCTGCTCAGGGGTAGCGGACCGCAGAGCGGCCAAACGCTCTGGGGTTGAGCCCACCACGGCCAGTGGGTGTAGCTTGGCGTTCAGGCTCTGATAGCCGAGGGAGGGCAGTTGATCTTTCGCGGGGTCTTCGCAACTCGCGCCCTGCGCCCAGGTTGTGATTGGACTTGCCAGCTCCACGAATAGCAGGCTGAAAAGTGTGATCGTTGTACTGATGCACCTCATGCTTTCCTCCTCGCTGGTTTGGGTGAGAGGCCGTTTTGGGGAGGGCCCTGGAGCTGGCTACTTACTCCTAAAGGCGCAACAGATGGGCAGCATTCTGGCCGAAGATTGCGGCGCGATCTTCTTCGGAGATCGCCAACCCCCGGATGCTGTCAAGCATGAGGCGGAGGCTTCCGATCTGATGGGGATAATCGCTGCCTGCAAGGAGATGGCTAACCCCAGCGAACTGAATGGCATTCTGTAAAGAGCCAGCATCAAAATTGACTGTGTCGTAATAGAAATGTTTGAGGTATTCGCTGGGTGGCTTGCGGATATTGGCCCGGCATTCACGAAACGCGTGAAACCCTCGATCCAGACGCTCCGCAATGTAGGGGATCGCGCCGCCCAAATGTGCCAGGACCCAATTCAGGCGCGGAAACCTTTCAACCACACCGCTGAACACCAGTCCGGCTGCGGCCAGCGTGGTTTCAAACATAAATCCGACGAGTGGAGTCAGCCAGAAGTCTCGCATCCCCTCGACGTTGGCGGGATTCGTTGGGTGGATGAACAGGATAGCGCCCAGCTCTTCCGCCTTCTCATACAAGCGCCAGAAACGTTTGTCGCTCAGGGGAATGCCATTGACGTTGCTGAAAATCATTGCGCCCTTGAGGCCAAGCTGCTTGTAGGCTCGCTCGAGCTCAATGACCGATGCCTCGGGCTCGTTCAACGGGAGCGTGGCGAGCGCGGCAAATCGCTTCGGCTTTTTCTCCGTTATTGCTGCGAAGGCATCGTTGACCAGTCTCGCTAAAGCGACCGCCCTTTGCGGGGTCTCCACATGAGTGCCTGGGGTCGTCAAGGTGAGGATCTGCTTATCGATCCCGTGTTGCTCCAGAATCTGCTCTCGATACTCGAGATCTCGGTGGCCTCGCACGGCCGTGTTGTAATCGCCCGGATAGTGCAGAACCGGATTGCCCTCGGAGTCCACGGATAGTGTCACGTTGCTCGGCCCCGAACGCAGGGCCGCCAGGTATTCAGGCGGATAGAAATGGTTGTGGAAGTCAATGATGGGCATTTGAGATCCAGACGTAATAGACCGGCAAACCAAGGCCGACAAGCAGCAAGCCGAAGGAGCTTTCCAACGGGGCAGAGACGATTTGGTTTAGCACGATGAGCGCAGCGGAGACGGCAAAGAGCACCGGGACGACCGGATAACCCCAGGTCCGATAAGACGGGCAATACCCCGGCCGACGCCGCAACAGAAACAAGCCAACTGCCATGAGCCCGAAAAAGATCCACTCGGTATAAATCACTCTCGAGAAAAGGGCTCGGTATGTACCGGTGGCGACGAGTACGGATGCCCAGAGCGCTTGGAGGACAATGGCCCGGTGCGGCGTGTGGAACCTGGGATGAATAGCGCCGATCCAGCGGAACAAAAGACCATCTCTCGCCATGGAGAAGTAGACGCGCGGCCCTGCCAGGATGATGCCGCTCAAGGCGCCGAACGCGGAAACGATCACGAGTCCTGAAATCGCGGCGGCGCCGCCCTTCCCCACCAGACTCTCCGCTGCATCGGCGGCTACTCTTCTAGAGGTGATCACTGTCTCTAGCGGCAAGACATGGAGATACGCCGCGTTCAACAACACGTAGCAGGCCGTAACGAAAAATGTACCCATCATCAATGCGCGAGGGATCGTCTTCCGTGGATTGGACGTCTCGCCGGCGGCATACGTGACCATGTGCCAACCGCCAAACGCAAACAAGCCAGCGACCAAAGCCTGGATGAAGTTCGTCAGAGAAATGCTGTCCGACACCGCGGCAACCCCGCCGTGCAAGGCAAGATTCGGGTTCGGCGCCAAAACGAACGCCAGGATGATGATGACGGATATCGCGAGAACCTTTCCCAGAGTTAATGCTGTTTGCAGAGTGCTTCCTTGCTTGACGCCGAGATAGTTGACAGCGGAGAGCAGGAGGACCCCACCAATCGCTGTTGCCCGGATCTCCAGGTCGCCGAGCGGGACGAAGAAGCCGACGTACCGCGCAAATACAACCGCGATCGCCGCGATGATTCCTGAATGCACGCTCCAGAACATCGCCCAGCCCCATAGGAAAGCCACGGCCGGCGAATACTCCTCTCTAAGGAAGACATAGACCCCACCCGTTTGTGGAAACGCAGATGCAAGTTCCGCACAGACCAGCGAGCCGAAGAAAGTCAAAAGGCCGCAGATCGCCCACGTCCAGAAGACAGCGCCTGTCGAGGGAACCCAGCGGGTGATTTCGGAAGGTTGGACAAAAATCGCGGCCCCGATGATCGTCCCAACTACCATCGCCGTTGCTTGGATCAGGCCAATGGAGCGCTTCAGCTCGATGTTCTTTCACCGCTCCATCGAAAGTGCCTTCACCGCCTCGGGCCTCCACAACAATCCAGTACCTGGGCGATCTGGAGTGCGGGCAAAACCGTCCTGAATCTGTAGAGGCTCTTCGAGGATCGCGTCGGCCCAGTCGACATATTCAAGCTTATGACAGGTCGGCGTGGCGGCCAGCAGGTGCGCGCTCAGCTCCGGCATTAGATGCGACGACATTTCCATCCGCCGCGCCGCCGCCATCCCGGCCGCTTGCATCCAGCCGCTCACCCCGCCGATGCGGTTTACGTCCGGCATCACGTAGTCGCATGCCCCGGCTTCGAGCGCCTCCGCCATCGCCTCCGGGCCGTTGAAGTTCTCTCCGAGTTGCAGAGGTACGGCGAGGGCTCTGGCAACGGCGGCGTTGCCGGCGTAGTCGCCATGGCGGATCGGTTCTTCGAGCCACGCGATGCCCTCCGACTCAAGCGCGCGGCCGCGGCGGATTGCCTCGGCGACGGTCAGCGCTTGGTTGTAGTCGACCGGCAGCTCGACTGCGTCTGGCAGCCGCTTCCGGACCGCGCGCGTCACCGCGAGGTCCTGCTCGAGGCTGGGGTTGCCCAGCCGCAGCTTGATCGCCCGAAAGCCTCGCGCCAGGAGCTTTTCAGCCTCATCGGCAGCAGCTTCCGGCGACATTATGCCCAGCCCGCTTGAGTTGTAAGCGGGGATAGGCTTGGGCTTGGCGCCGAGCAACGTCGCCAGTGGCAGACCGGCGCCCATGGCAAGCGCGTCCCACAGCGCCGCGTCGAGTGCCGAGAGCGCCATCCGGACGACGCTCGCCACGCCGATCAGCGCAAACCGTCGTTCCAGCTTGGCTCGAATCTCGAGCGGCGCCACGCTCTCGCCTTTGACCAGTGAGACGGCGTCGCGCAGCAGAGCATCGATCGCCCGCGGCCCGCTTGGGCGATAGCAGAAGACGTAGCTGCGGCCGGTAACCCCGTCCTCGGTCTCCAGGTCGATCAGCAGCAACGGCGCTCTGCGAACTGCGTCGGCGCTGGTGCCAAGCGGGTACGTCATCGGCACTTCGACTGCGCTGGTCTTGACCTCCCTGATGGTCAACGGCGGCAGGCGGACGCCAATCTGACGAGCCATGGTCAACGCTCCTCCCGCCACAGCGGGTAATGATTGCGAGCGTCTATCCGGAGGCGAGAATCATGCAAGCTCAAAAATCGGCAATAAGCGTCCCGCACGGTCAAAACGACGGTGCTCAGCGCCACGTGACCAGTGATTTCGTATCGAATAGGCTGAGGGAATGGCGCGCGTGCTCGATCCCGAAGGAGCGCATCTCGCGGCGCTGCGCCGGCTGCAGGACTTCACCAGCGCGCGCGTTCTCGAGGTGGGCTGTGGCGACGGCCGGTTGACGTGCGGCATCGCCGAACGTGCGGCGAGCGTGTTGGCCTTCGATCCCGATGAGGCCGCCGTGGCGACGGCGCGCGCCACCCTGCCCGGCGCGCTGGCCGGGCGGGTGGCTTATCGAGTCGCCTCGGCCATCGACATCGAGATCGCGCCGGCCAGCTTCGACATCGCGCTGTTCTCTTGGACACTCTGATGAATCGCCCCTAAGGACGTCGTGCACGTCCTTCGCAGATTTCATGGGGCAGTTGTCCCCCGTCGAATCGTCCTCGATCTGCAGGTCATCAGGCCTGATCCGCGCATCGAGTCGGATGGCCAAGTCGTCCACGTCGGCGATGGCAGTCCGCTGTTCGAGGGAGCGGATGCCGCACGAGCGGCGGTGGACCTACTGATGGCCGAGGGCCGGTTTATCGAAGAGGGTATCGACGACCATGACGTCCTCAAGCATTTCGACAGCGGCGCCGACCTGGTGGCGAACTGGCCGCGAAGGCTCGCCAAGCCAACAGATCAGACCGCGTCACTCTTGAGAAGCATCACCAGCGAGTGTGTCGTCCGAGAGCGGTGTCGCTTGCGCCGGCTCCGGCGCGTCTGATGCGTTCGATGGAGCCTTAACGAGGCGAGGGCCCGCCACCCTGCCCGCGTAGCTCGTTGAGATGCTGATTTGCGGTGTCCCACGCCATGCGCTCGCGCCGACTTGAGCTCAAGCTTCGCGACAGTCATCGCCCGCAACTCTTCGCAAGAGCGATGCCAGTCATTTGGTTTAACCACCTCGGCCGTAAGCCCGCATTACGATTTTGCCTAAGACCTTCCGCCGAGAGAGGCTAATCTGAAAACTGGAATGCCAGTTCTACGACTTGGAATGGGCGCGCCGCGGAGGCTGAATACCGTGCCGCTTGAGCTTTTGGTACAAGGAGCTCAGCGGCACGCCTAAGATCTGCGCGGCCGCATCCACCCTGCCTCCGGTCGACGCTAAGGTCAGCTCAATGTGGCTCCGCTCCACCGCGAGGAGGGTGGCGCCTTTTGAAACCTGGGGTGGCACGGGCGCCATGGCGCGGTCAAAGCTCAAGTGTTCCGCCTCGACGAGCTCAACCTGGTGAAGAAGGACAGCCCGCTCGAGCACGTTGCGCAGCTCTCGAATGTTGCCGGGCCACGGGTAGCTTCTAAGCGCCCCCAGCGCCGCATTCGACAACGCCAGCCTTGGCTTTCCGAGGTCGACCGCGAGCTGATGGAGAATGTGCTGAGCGAGAATTGGAAGGTCTTCAATGCGCTCGCGCAACGGTGGCAGTCGTAAAGGGAGCGTGCTCAGGCGGAAGTACAGATCGCTGCGAAATCGGCCTTCTTGCGAGAGCGACGCCAGATCCCGGTGCGAGGAGGCGATGAGCCGAAAATCGACCGCGCGCGTCTTTAGATCGCCCAGTCGCCGCAGGCGCTGCTCTTCCAAAACTTTGAGCAGCTTCGGTTGAACCTGCAGATCCATTTCTCCAATTTCGTCGAGGAATACGGTCCCGCGATGGGCCACCTCGAGAAGGCCGGGTTTCGAGCTTACCGCCCCGGTGAAGGCTCCGCGCTCATGGCCAAACAGCTCGGATTCAAGCAGCTCAGCGGTAAGGCCCGCACAGTTCAGGTCAACCAGCGGCGCATTCGCCCGCGGTCCGTTGGCATAAAGCCATGTCGCGAGCACACCTTTACCGGTACCGGTCTCCCCCATCAACAGCACTGGCCGGTCCGTTATCGACACTCGATACGCTGCCGCCTCCAAGTGGCGGATGAGTGGGCTGTCACCCAAGAACGGGCTGATCGGGCGGCGAGCTTGACCGGCTTCCCGAGCAACGCGTTGGTTGCGATTCCGTGAATTCTCGATGGCTCGCTCCAGCACCACCTGCACCGCTGGCAACTCGACCGGTTTCGCGAGGAAATTCTCGGCGCCTTCTTTGATTGCCCGAATCGCGAGGTCGATGGTTGCGTGCCCGGTGAGGATGACCACCGGCATTTCAGATGCCGACTCACGTAGCCTCGGAAGGAGCGACAGGCCGTCCCCGTCCGAGAGCTTAAAATCGACCAGGGCGACATCGAAGACGTCCTCCTGCACCGCCGTTACCGCACCGGCACAATGTTCAACGTCCTTAACCTCAAAGCCCGTGGTTTCGAGATAACGGCGGACGCTCAGCCGGGTATTGGGCTCGTCTTCCACGAGCAACACCTTGCTTTTGCGGGTAGGCATGGAGATGCTGAGCCCAAACATAACCGCAGCCTGAACGCAACTCTTGGGCCAAAAGGACGGTGCTCGAAACGTAAGGTGGACGCGATGGACGCTCTCGCGGAGCGCCTCCCCATTCTCGTACCTGAAATGGTTTCTGGAAAAGGATGGCCGTCCACGCTTGTGCGTCCATGGGACCTGGAGTTAGTGATCCTCTGAAATGTCGAGCCGCTCTTCGGAACCGCTGCGCGTCGGCCCGGACGTCCAGGCCCTCATCAACGCGTGGCCGACTTTTGTCGCGATCCACGCCGAAGGCCGAGTTCTTTACGCCAATGCGGCAGCGGCTGTGACCTTGAGGCAGCGCTCGGCGGAATCGGCCATCGGACTGCGCGTTGATGACGTGGTAACCCCCGAAGATCTTCCGCTGCTCGAGCAACGAGATAGGGCTCTTGCCGAAGGTCGGTTTCCACAGGGCCTGCCGTACCAAGTTCGCGTCTGGCGGTCGGACGGCAGCATCTGCACCCTCACCGGGGCGGGCTTGGCCGTCGATTTCGATGGGAAGCTAGCGCGCCTGATTGTCGCGT
>Ga0126369_10002292_pt1 | contig 13574 bp, 13 predicted proteins | sample PanSoiMetaPlot_1_FD_109646 | JGI IMG/M metagenome (GOLD analysis project Ga0126369, IMG submission 109646) | Tropical forest soil microbial communities from Panama - MetaG Plot_1 | ecosystem: Environmental > Terrestrial > Soil > Tropical forest > Bulk soil | place: Panama | collected 2016-02-17 | reverse complement strand
GTGGACGAAGACGTCCCTACCACCGTCGACCGCGATGAAGCCGTAGCCCTTATCCGCGTTGAACCATTTGACGGTGCCCTGAGCCATGAACAACAACTCCCTAACTCTTGCCCGGGCTTCGGGCCTCGCCCTTACCTCGCGAGACCCGTTTGATCGCGGACGAGCTAGACGTGCCGCACAAGCTGCGCCTGGCGTTCTCGCCGTACCGACAGCGACCGGACATCACCCTACAGGCTCACGGGGCTCGGCGTGCTGAGATACCCGCCAAGTTCGCCTCGGCTCATCGCGCGGCTCCTTCCTTGCGGTTTCTGCAGGACATACCCCCGGGATCCGGAGAAGCCTGGGTGGTCAGTGGCCGGTTTCATGGGAATGAATGGCGCCGGGATTCAGCCGGCGCCGCGCACGGCACCGGACCCGTGCAGCCTGTCGAAGTCGGCAAGCCGGGGCCGGATCGGTGCCGGAATGCTGACCGCCGAGACGACAGCATCCAGCGTTTTCAATCCATCGCCTGAGTTGATGATGACGGTCTCGGCCTCTGGGTCGATCGCGCCAGCAGCCAGCAGCCTGCGCAGCACCGCCAGCACAGTGCCGACCGCCGTCTCGCCGAAGATTCCCTCTGTCGCGGCAAGCAGCCCGATCGAGTCGACGATCTCATCGTCCGGAGCGTCAGCGACGGCACCGCCCGTGCGGCGCACGACGTCGAGAACATAGGGCCCGTCAGCCGGGTCGCCGATGGCCAGCGACTTGGCTATGGTGTCCGGCTTAACGGGTTGCACGATCTGCTGCCCGGCGCGGAACGCCGCAGCGACCGGAGCGCAACCGCTCGCCTGGGCACCGTAGACCTGCACCTGCGCCTCGGGGACCAGCCCGAGCGCGGTCAGTTCGCCGAACGCCTTGTCGATCTTCACCAGCTGCGCGCCCGAGGCCACGGGCACGACGACCTGGGCAGGCAGCCGCCAGCCCAGGTCCTCTGCGATCTCGTAGCCGATCGTCTTGGATCCCTCGGCGTAGTACGGGCGGACGTTGACGTTGACGAACGCCCAATCGTCGCGATCCTCGGCGAGTTCGCAGGCTAGCCGGTTCGCGTCGTCGTAGCCGCCGTCAACGGGCACGAGCAAGCCGCCGTAGATGGCCGAGCCCAGGATCTTCTGCGGCTCGAGGTTGGCCGGCACCAGCACCACCGAGGCGATGCCCGCTCGGGCCGCAGCCGCGGCCACGGCGTTGGCCAGGTTGCCGGTGGACGGGCAGGCCAGGACCCGGTATCCCAGCTCGACGGCTGCCGCGAGCGCGACCGCGACCACGCGGTCCTTGAAGGAGTGCGTGGGGTTGGACCGCTCGTCCTTGACCCACACCAGGCGCATCCCCAGTGCCGCGGCGAGCCTATCCGCGCGCACGAGCGGAGTACGGCCCGGTTCGGTGGTCCTGGCGCTGGCAATGTCTGAAGGCACCGGCAGCAGGCTCGCGTAGCGCCAGATGTTGTCCGGACCTGACTCGATCTCCGCCCTGGTGATCGACGGCAGTTCGTAGGTGACCTCAAGCGGGCCGAAGCACTCCGAGCACGCGTGCTGGCTACCGAGGTCGAAGCGTGCTTGGCACTCGCGGCAGGTGAGCGAGCTCGCGTGACCGAATCGCCGCCCCGCGGCGGACCTGGCGGTCGGCGCGGCAGCGAACGGAACGCTGGCAGGTGGGAACGTGACAGATGACATAGCTTGAGGCCTCTCCTCATCTCTCCCGCTTCCTCACGGAAGCGGGCCGGAGTTGGCACCTGTCACGCGATGGCCTCACTGACCTTGCACAGGTCGAGCGCGGAACTTGTCAAGCGCGCATCAGCGTGATGGTTGCCGGGGCTTCACAGGGCCGTTCCCTCCACCCCTCTGGATGAGCTGTATGAAGTTGTGACCGCAGCATAACCAATCCACCGCGGACCCCGCCAACCGCGCCGAGGCTGCCGCCCGGCGGGTCGGGGCCCTCCGCCGGTCGGATGAGTGGAACATTCGCCACCGCGGGCGGTGGTCAATGTGCCACCGACGCGCGGGGCGCGCCGAATGACGGGTCGCTGCCGGAGGTTGCCAGGGCGCGGCGTTAACCTCACTCGGTGGGCGATGCAACTGCGGGCAGCCGCATCCTCGTGGCCTCTAATCGGGGGCCGGTCTCGTTCTCACGCGCCGACGACGGCCAGCTGACGGTCGCGCGGGGCGGCGGCGGCGTCGTCTCTGGCCTGTCCTCCGTGGCCAGCCACGAGGACCTGCTCTGGGTTTGCGCTGCGCTCAGCGACGCCGACCGCGCGGCCGCGCGGCGGGCACCAGGCGGCATGCTTCCCTTGGCCGACCAGGAGGGCGGCTCGGCCGTGCGGATGCTCGACGTGCCGGCCGCCACCTTCAACCGCGCTTACAACACCGTCGCGAACTCGGTCCTCTGGTTCGTCCACCACATGCTGTACGACACGCCGAACCGGCCTCAGTTCGCCAGCGCCTTCCGGCGCGACTGGGCCGCCTACCGCGACTACAACCGGGCCTTCGCCGAGGCGCTCGCCGAGGCCGCCCGCGTGCAGGCGGCGACACCGGACCAGGCGCGGACCCCAGAGCAGGCGCCGACCCCCGACCGAGCGCCGACCCCCGACCGAGCGGCCTCCCGCGCGCTCGTCCAGGACTACCACCTCACGCTGGTGCCGCGGATGCTCGCCGACCTCGCGCCCGCAACCCGCATCGCCCACTTCTCGCACACCCCGTGGGCGCCCGTCGACTACTACCGGCTGCTGCCCGAGGCCGTCGCGATGGAGGTGCTCGACGGCATTCTCGGCGCCGACCATGCGGGCTTCCTGTGCCAGCGGTGGGCCGACGCGTTCGCCGACTGCTGCGAGCAGGTGCTGGGCGCCATCGTCGACCGCGACCGGCACCTGGTCACCCACCGCGGCCACGTCACGAGCATCGGCGTGCACCCGCTCGGGGTGGACGCCAAGGAGCTCACCAGCCGCGGCGCCCAGCCTGACGTCGAGGTGCGCATGGCCTCGCTTGCCGAGGCCGTGGGCGACCGCAGGCTGATCGTCCGGGTGGACCGCACCGAACTGTCCAAGAACATCGTCCGCGGCCTAGCCGCGTACCGCGAGCTGCTGCAGTCCCATCCGCAGTGGCGTGGCAAGGTCATGCTGCTCGCGCTGGCTTACCCGTCGCGGCATGACCTGCCCGAGTACCGGGAGTACGCGGCCAGCGTGCAGCGCCTGGCCCGGGAGATCGAGGACGAGTTCGGCTCGCCGGACTGGTCACCGATCTTGCTCAGCACTCATGACGACTACCCGCGCTCGCTGGCCGGCTACCGCCTCGCCGACGTACTGCTCGTCAACCCGATCAGGGACGGCATGAACCTGGTCGCCAAGGAGGGCCCGATCCTGTCCGACCGTGGTTGCGTCCTGGTGCTGTCCCGGGAGGCCGGGGCGGCCGCCGAGCTCGGCGATCACGCACTCATGGTCAACCCTTTCGACATCTCGGAAACGGCGGCAGCCCTGCACCAGGCCCTGCTCATGACAGATTCAGAACGCAGCCGCAGGTGCCGGTCGCTGGCCGAAGCCGCTGGTGCCGTGCCTCCGACCGCATGGTTCGCCAGCCAGCTCGCCGCTCTGGACGCGCTCGACTCTCACCAGGATCGTGACTGACGCGCGCCGATCTGGCCGACGAGCCAGCCGAGCAGCGCTGCGACGCCCTGCGGGCCATCTACGACCAGGTCGGCCTCGCCGCTGAGCTCGCTGACCTCGGCCGAGGCACTGCACACCGCGATCCCGGGCCGCCCGGCGGCGCGCAGCCGGGCGATGGCCTGGAATGCCGGCCGGTCCCCCAGATCGTCTCCGCAGAACATCAGCGCCGATGGCGTGCGTTCTCGCACAAGATCCGCTAGGGCTTGACCCTTGTCGGCACCGGCCGGGCGCAGCTCGATCACCAACCTGCCGGGCTCCGCCACCAGGCCGGTCCGCTCCGCCAGGTCGATCAGCGGCAAGCGGATGAGGTCGAGCGCGGCGGCCGGATCAGCTGTTCGCCTGGTGTGCACGGCCACCGCATCCTCCTTGTCCTCGACCCAGGTCCCAGGCGGTGCGCCCGCCGCGGCGAGCAGGGCCGGGACGCGTTCTCGCGCCGTGGCGAGGCCGGGCGCTGGCGGCGGCGCCGTCAGCACGCCGTCGTGCCAGCGCTGCCTGCCGTAGTGGCCAAGGACAACGATGCCGGGCACGGTGTCCAGCGAGCCGTACTCCACGGCGACCGGGGCTGGCCTGCCGGTGATGACCGCGAGCGTGCCGACAAGCGGCGCGAGCGAACGCAAGGCGGCGACCGCCTCCGGCAGCGCGCGCGCCTCTGCCGGGTCGGCCACGATCGGGGCGAGCGTGCCGTCGAAGTCGAGCGCGATGAGCGCCTGCCCGGGGGCCCGCAGCAACGCCGCGAGCCCCTCGCGTCCGCCAGCCGTGGCGGGCACCAGAACGCCGCCGGGCCCGGTCATCTCAGCCGGCTCATCTGCCTGCGCCCTCCCGCGTCTGCATGCGACCCCTTATTCCCCTCCGGCGGCACGCAGCATGCCGCGGACGGTGCGGCGCCTCCTGAGCCCGGCCACAAGCGCCGGGTCGAACCTGGCCGCCTCTGGCCGGTCGATCAGCTCGTTCAGGAGCTGGTAGTACCTGGTGGGCGGGATCTGGAAGGTGTCGAGAATCTCCCGTTCCTTGGCGCCTGGAGATCGCCACCAGCTGCGCTCGAACGCGAGCATGCGCATCTGTAGTTCGGTCAGCGCTGCCAACCGGCCACCGGCCCTTCTCCCCCGATTCATCGTAGGGCCGCGGCGGCGAACGTGCCTGGCAGCGCAGGCGGGGGTCTAGCGTGCGGGCGGGCGGCGCACGTACGCTCACGATTTGTGGGCTCGCGCACTTGCCTGACCTTCCTCACCGACTTCGGGCTTGAGGACGGTTTCGTCGCCGCCTGTCACGGCGTGGCGGCTGGCATCGCGCCTGGCGTCAGGATTATCGACATCACGCACCTTGTGCCGCCCGGCGATGTGCGGCGGGGCGCCGCGGTGCTGGCCCAGACGGTTCCCGCGATGCCACCCGCCGTGCACGTCGCCGTGGTCGACCCGGGCGTCGGTTCCGCGCGCCGCGCGATCGCCGTCGAGGCCGGGCCGGCGATCCTGGTGGGCCCCGACAACGGGCTGCTGTCCTGGGCGATCACCGCACTCGGCGGTGCCGACATGGTCGTGGCCCTGACGAACTCGGCGCTGTGGCGCCGTCCGGTCTCCCCGACCTTCCACGGCAGGGACATTTTCATGCCGGTGGCCGCGCACCTGGCCGCCGACACCGCACTGGCGGAGGTTGGAACGCAGATCGGCGGGGACGACCTGGTCTGGTTGGCACCGCCGACGAATCGCGTCCAGGGCAAGGAGGCGGAGGGCGAGGTGTTGTCCGTGGACCGGTTTGGCAACGTGCAGCTATCCATACCCTGCGGGACCATGACGCAGCTCGGGATCGGCTTCGGCTCGGTGCTGACGATCCGCTGCAACCGGCGTGAACTTACCGCCCCGTACGCGGAGACGTTCGGGTCCGCGGCACCTGGGGAGCTCATCGCTTTCGCTGACAGCGCTGGTCAGGTATCGCTCGCGGTCAGCCGCGGCAGCGCCGCAGAGACCCTGTCCCTGCCGCCTGGCGCCCGGGTCCGGATCGCCGCGTCCGCTCCAGCCTGACGTCCGTTGCGAGCGTGCGAGGACCGGTTCCCGCTCCCGTAGGCCCAGTCACGCGATCTGCGGTCGGCACCGACGAACCAGATAAGACGTGGCAGAATGCGTCGTACAGACACGGAAGGCCACGGTGGCGTGCCAATCAGACCTCTCCGCCTGGTCAAGGCCGCGGCGATTACGAGCCTGGCGCTTGCGCCGCTAGGCACCCTGGCGTGGCCCGCGGCCGCGGACACGGTGCGACAACAAGAGTGGTTCCTTGCCGCCGAGCACGTGATCGGAGCCTGGAAGTCAGGCACGGGCGCCGGAGTGATCGTGGCCGTACTCTCCGACGGAGTCGACGGGAGGCAAGCCGACCTCACCAACTCCGTGCTGAGCGGGCCCGACTTCACCAGGTCCGGCCGAGCGCCCGGCTCGCGTCACTACGGGCTCCTGGGAACCAGCCTGGCCAGCCTGATCGTGGGGCACGGGCACGGCAAGGGCAGCGCGGACGGAATAGTCGGCGTGGCGCCCGACGCCAGGATCTTGTCCATCCGGGTGACGCTGAGCCCTGGAGACCCGCTGTGGCGTGACAGGAAGATCACTTCCCGGCTGCCCGATGCCATCGCGCTCGGCATCAGGTACGCGGTGGCGCACGGTGCCACGGTCATCGACCTGCCCGCCGATCCGGCCGTGGGGGGCGCGCCGGGGAGCGCGCTGGACAGCTCTGCGGCAGCCAGCGGGCGATCCGCCGAGCGCGCGGCGATCGCCTATGCGGAGCGCATGAACGTGGTGCTGATCGCCCCGGCCGGGGACAACGCTCTGTCGGGCAACGCTCCCGCCTACCCGGCCGCCTACCCCGACGTCATCTCGGTCGGCGCCATCGGACCGAGCCTGGCCCTGGCCCCGTACAGCAGCCAGCAGTCCTACGTCACGCTGACCGCAGCCGGGCAGGGAGTCGAGGTCGCGACTCCCACCGGCTACCAGGTGATGAACTCGACTAGCGCGTCGAGCGCGATCGCAGCAGGCGTCGCGGTCCTCGTCAGGTCGCAATTCCCCAACCTGACGGCCGGGCAAGTCCGCAGCTCCCTGATCAACGGCACGCTGAAGCAGGCGCAGGGCGCTGCGGCCACCGGGTCGGGCTACGGCACGCTGGACGCGCTCGCCCCGATCAAGCAAGCAATGACCATGTCGCCGCCGCACGCCATGCCGGCGATGGAGTCGGCGCAGCCGCGCATCCGCCCGGTGCCTCCCGCGATCCCGTCCGAGAGCTCGGTCATCGTCGGCGACCTCATGCACGACGGGGCGCTGTCTGCGGCCGTGCTAGTGCTCCTGATCGTCCCGATCGCCTGGTATAGCTCGAACGCGCGCAAGCGTGAGCGCCGGCTGGCGCTCACAGCGGAGCGGGAACGGCTGGAGGGGATACGCACCGGCCAGGCGGCGATGCTCGCTGACCCGCTGCTCGAGTTCTTCGGGCCGCAGCACGCCAGGCCTGCCGAGCGGCCCGCGCGGACGCGGGTGCCGACCGCGCCGCGGTTCCATCCGACAGCGGGCATGGGCGCGAGCTCGTTCGTCGCGCAGTCGCGACGCGCGGGCAGGCTCGGATTCAGCGCGATGGGCCTCGCGCCGAGGGCGATCACCGCGGGCGGTCCCGACAGCCCCGCACCGGCTAGCGGTGGGTACCCGGCCAGCGAGGCAAGCGGTTGGTCCAGGTCCGGAACCTGGCCAGTGCGCCGCCCGGGGCTCGGCCGCCAGGGTGGGCCAGCGGAGCCTGGTGTCCTGCCGCACCGCGGCGACCCGGCCTACCCAAGCGAGCCCGCGTTGCGGGGCGAGCCGGGCTTCCCCCGCGAGCTGGGCTTCCCCGGCGAGCCCGCCTTCCTCAGCGACCCGGCGTTCCGAAGCGAGCCGGTTATTCGCAGGGAGCCGGTGTTCCGAAGTGAGCCGGTATTTGGCAGCGAGCCCGCATTCGGCGGCGGCAGTCTCGATCCACTAGCTCCGGGCGGACCAACGACGCCGACCCCACGTCCGCCTGAGCCACGTGCCCAGGTCACCGGTTCGCCGCCCTGGGGTCCCGCGCCGGAACCCACGAGCGAGCTGCCCTGGACGGTCGCTCCCGCGCCGCCGGGAACGGGCCCGCGCCCGGCAATGTCGGCCGCGCCGACGCCACGTCGGCCCGGCCCGCCGGAATCGGTGTGGGACGAGGCGCCACCGTCGCGCCCGTCTGCGCCCGGGCCGCGAGAAGGAGCCGGGCCGGACCCCGCCGACGCTGTACAGCCGCAGCTAGGCGCCGAGCGGCCGGACACTGGCGGGCGCCCGATCTACGTGTGGAACCCGGCGGCGACCGCCGACGTTCCTACCGACTCTGACACCTGGGGCGACGGGACGAGTTAGGGTCCGTGCTTGTCCTGCGTGCCTCAGGCACGAGTGCTCGGGTGCGCTTTTGCCGCGGCGATCTGCTCTTTCCGGACCGATGCGTACACCGGCGCGTACTCCTGCCCGGACAGCTCCCTGATGGCCTCGATCACCTGGTCGGTCACTGCGCGGCGCTGCTTGTTGCCGGCAGGCTGGTCCGCGAACTCGTCGAAGACGATCGGCTTGCCGATCTTGATTGAGATCCGGCCGGGCCGGGGGATCCAGTGCCCAGGGGGCAGCAGCCGGTCCGTGCCGATCATGGCGACCGGGATCACTGGCACCTGGGAGTGCAACGCCAGCCAGCCCACGCCGGTCCTGCCCCGGTAGAGCCGCCCATCGGGCGACCTGGTCCCCTCCGGGTAGATACCGAACAGCGCGCCCTCGTGCAGCAGCCCGAGTGCGGCCTCGAGCATCTCCTGCGCCGCCCGCGCGCCTGCCCGGTCCACCGACAGCTGTTTGGTAGCTCTCAGGTACGCCCCAGCGACTCGCTCGTGCGGCCGCGTTCCGGTGAAGTATTCGGACTTGGCGGCGAAGGTGACCGGCCGATCCAGCGCGAGCGGCAGGTAGAACGAGTCAAGCACCGACAGGTGGTTGGAGGCGAGGATCGCGCCGCCCGAGGCCGGCACATGCTCGGCGCCGATCAGCTCGGTCCGCGCCAGCAACCGGAGCCCGAGCCCCAGCGTGACCCTCGATAGCTGGTACTTCACCCAGTCCTCCCCCATGCGGTTCAGGCCGCAGCCGCACTGCTGGGCGCCCGCCAGTAATTATTGAACGATTGCCCGGTAGCTATAGATTAGCCCGTTCCTGGTCGCCGTGACCCCAGGTCATGGCTCCCCGAGGCCCTGAGCCGCAAGGTCGTCAGGTTACCCGCACTCGATCCAGACGACGACGGACTCGCCAGGCGCTCCCGAGGTCGACCGGATGCGGATGACGCCGATGGTGGCCTTGACGGGCTCGGGCGAGCCGGGCGTGACGCACCCGGGGCGGCCGCTGGCGTGCCATTTCGCGGCAGGAGGAGCGGATTGCCAGGGCGTCGGGCTGGCCAGCACGAAGTGCTGCTCCGTGCCGTTGCTCGGGCGGAACACGAACGTGATCGGGCCACCGCCGGAGCCAGCGCGCACGCTTAGCACCGTGCCGGTCTCGGAGTTCGGCCACGCCGAGCTTCGCGGCCAGGTATAGCCAAGCACCACGCCGAGCACCAGCAGCGCAATGCCGATGAAGAAGCGGCGGACCTTCCGCATCGATTCGTAGTCCGTGATGCCGGCCATTCCTTGACCCGCCGATCCCAGTGCGTGCCGATGATCGATTCAGGTATATCCCCAACCTCGCGCATCGTCCATGACCGGCATGGCGCGCCTAATGCCGACTTCCGGGACGTCAGATGTTCGCCTGGTACGCCTGCCCGAGCAGGCCGATGACCTCGTCATCCAGGTCATCAAGGCCGGAGAGCGGAACGCGCAGGTTGATTCCGCCGCCCGCCGTTGTGCGCCCATCGAGCAGCCGCCCGCCCGGGCCCACGCCGTCTATCCGCAGGCCCAGGTCCACCCGCACCTTGGTGGTCGGGCGCACGGCGGCGAACGTGCGGCGCGGGGTCAGCAGGGTGGTGTAGGTCTTGCGGGCCTGTACGTCGACCTCGCCGATACTGGCCGCGGCCGCGAGGACCGCGTCGAGAATCGGCCGCAGCGCGGGCCGGTCGGCGTACTGTCCCTCGATCAGCTCAGCTGCCGATGCCAGCATGAAGTCCGGATATCCGAAGGTCTCCATGACCAGCAGCATCTGCGGATAGCCCGTGACGTCCTGGTCCGCGAGCCAGGAACGCAGCGCCGGTTCGTCGGCCGGAGCCTCTGCCGCGATCTGGCCGTTCCACCAGGCAAGGTCGTGGCCGGTGCGCTTGTGTAGCAGCTCGATGATCCAGCTGCGCATCTCTTCCCAGGTCCGCGGGGCCACGACGGCGATTCTGCCACGACACGCTGTGGTCGAGCTTGCAACGGGCCGGTCCAACCAACCGCTTCCAATTGGCGTCTAAGAGAGCTGAGATGGCACATCGTCACAAGAGGGGGCACTCATGAAGCTCACCGCAATCCGCGGCAGGCGCCTGGCCGCCGGGATCGGGCTGGCCTGCGCTGCCGCAGTGCTTCCGATCGCAGCCCTGGCCGCGTCCGGATCATCCGGGGCGCCGCCCCGGCCGCCCGCGCTGCGCCACGCCGCGTTCCAGGCGGGGCAAGCGAGCGCAGCCGTAAGTTCCTGCCGGTATGCGGGAACCACCGTCTGGATGCCCTCCCAAGGCGAGGGCACGGCGGGTCATTTCTACTGGGAGATCGAGTTCAGCAACACCGGGCACGCGGCGTGCACCTTGCTCGGCTGGCCGGGCGTCTCGGCCGCGAACAATTCCGGCCACCTGGTCGGCATCCCCGCCACGCATAGCGGCCAGCAGGTCACCCTGACGATCCCCGTTGGGGGGACCGTGCATGTCCTGCTCACGATCACGGACCCGGGCGCGGTGTGCGCCCACCCGCTGAGCGCGTCCCATCTGAAGGTCTATGCACCCGGGCAATTCGGCTTCCACCTGCTGCCGTTCTCCATCCAGGTCTGCCCGCACACGGCCACGATGCACGTCGACACGGTGCATCCGGGCGCGGGCATCCCGTTCTACTCGAGGAGCTAGGACCAGCCTCGCCGAGCTGGAGGCCCGCCGGGACCTGCCTCCCGGCGGGCCTTCGCCAACGGCTGCGTTCTACTCTGCGAGCGAGCCGGGATTGGCGGGGACGTCGATGGCGTGCTCGCGCAGGGCGTCGAGCGGGACGATGTCCAGCGCGCGCTCATGCGTCGACGCGAGCACCACGAAGCAAGCCGCGCCATCGCGATAGGCCTGCAGCCAGTTCGCGGCGGTGACGCACCAGCGGTCACCGGGCACCAGGCCAGGGAACCTGAAGTGCGGCATCGGCGTGATGAGGTCGTTCCCGATGCCCCTCTGGTGAGCGAGGAACTCCGCCGTGACAACCCCGCAGATGGTGTGACTGCCCAGGTCCTCCGGGCCCGTGGTGCAGCAGCCGTCCCGGTAGAAGCCGGTCACGGGGTCATCGCCGCACGGCTCAAGTTCGCCGCCGAGCACGTTCCGCTCGCTCATGGCAGAAGTATCACCTAGATGTCCGAGCCGTGAGCATCGAAGGGCGCCCGGCCCTCAGTGGCGGCTAGGCCGCGCGGCAATCCCGGATGCAGGCCGTCACGAGGTCACCCGGGTGACGCCATCAGCTGGTCAGCACCTCACGCAAGGTGGTAGCGAAAGCATCCGGCTCGCCCATGCCGCCGAATTCGCCGCCGACGAATCCGTCGTGGCCGCCGGGGAAGGTGACGGGTTCCGTTCCAAGTCGCTGGGCAACCGCTGCCGCCGCCCGGCCGGCCAAGGCCTGGTTGGACTGCGCCCCGATACCAATGACGATGCGAGTGGACGCCGCCCGGAGCGCATCGAAGTCGTGCCTGTGGCCGGGGCACGACGGCATATTCAGGCACAGGAGCGGGTCGTCCCGGGAGCCGTCGTCCACGGTTGGCAACCCGAAAGTTGCCGGATCGGGGCCGGCCTGGTCAGCGAACCCGGCCGGGATCGGGCCTTGAAAGCTAACCAGCGCGATGAACCTGGCCATCGCCGGGCCAAATCCATCGCACAGGTAGGTCCCCTTGATGGCTTCGCACGCGGCCAGCACCGCCTCGCGGTCCGGCAGCACCAGAGCGGCCGGCGGCTCGTGCGCCACCAGGGTCCGGACCTGGTCCGGGTGCTCGGCCACCAGGGCCAGCGCGTTGACGGCGCCACCGCTGCTGGCGAAGATGTCCACCGGCCCACCGCCCAGCGCGTCGATCAGCCGGTGCAGATCATCGGCCTGCTCCTCAACCGTGGTCTCCGAAGCGCCATCGGTGCGCTTGCTTCGCCCCGCTCCGCGCGGATCATAAGTGACCACCGTTCGGTCGGCGAAATGCCCGGCCTGGCTGACGAAGCCTTGGGCGCCCATCGGCGAGCCGATGAGCAGTAGGACGGGCAAGGTGCTGGCGTCATTGCGTCGGACGTCGTAAGCCAGCACCGCGCCGGGCGCGTGCAGAGCGCGGGTTCCGGTTCGCTCATGACCGTCCCCTTCCGAAGGTCCTCTGCACTCTTGCTTACTCATCATGGCCAAAAGTCATACCTGCCGCCCGGGTTCCGCAACCGCGCGGCTCCGCCGACCTCTTTCTGATCGCCGCGCATGTGCCCAGCTCGGCGACGAGTTGCACCGGCGCGACCTTCGACAGGACGCTATGGCACATTCCTGATCTCACGGCAGGGACACCTTTTAGCCAGTCGTTTCCGACGCCGTTGCAATGGACCCCCGCGCCAGGCACCGCCACGTGTCTCTTCGCGGGAGAATCCGGTCAGAATCAGTCGACCGCCACGGTGAACGCCGTCGGCTTCTTCGGCCGGTGACCGCTCGCCGCAGGGCGCGCCGGGGAAAGACTGCCAGCAAATGAATCTAGTGGCTGGCTGTGACGATGAACGCTCCGGTCATCCCCTGGCGGGCGTGGCCAGGGACTGCGCACAGGTACCGGTAGGTGCCCGGCGTGATCGCGGTGAATGTGAGCGTTCCGGCGTGCATGCCGGCGCTGGTCGGGTTGCCCAGGAACCACACGGCCGAGCCGACGAACGCAGGCTGCGCGGTCATCATGGGCAAGTCGGAGCTGGCGCCCTGGCTCCCCGTGACGACGAGGCCGTGGGCGGTGTCGGGGTCGGCGTTGACGACCTCCATCGTTACTCTCGCCCCGGCCGGGACAACCAGCTTGGGATTAACCAACCCGGCAATCCGGAAGGTCTCGTCAGGGCCGCCGGCCGGGCTGGCCACGACAGACAGGCGGACGCTAGCGGAGGTGAACGTGATGGTATCGGCGGCGCGGTTCACGTGAGCGCCGACGGGGACCCGGTCGCCGAGCGAGGTGGCCTGGGCGGGACTGACCCGCGGGCCCGGCGCGTTAGCCCAGAACCTGCCCATGATCTTGCCGGGATCCGTGCTGCCGCGCATCATGTAGCCGGGCAGCCGGCCGCCATGCATCCAGCCCGGAATGCCGCCAGCACCGGTCATCCACCTGAAGCCGACGCCGCCAATCATCCAGCCGCCACGGGCGCCGTCCATCATCGATCCGCCGTTATAGGCGCCCATCATCGAGCGGTAGTAGGTGTACTGGGTGTTGTGCGCAGCCACATGGCGATGCACTGTTGCTACTGTCCCGCACGCAGCTAGGACGGTGGCCACGGCCAGGCTAGCCGCTACGGCCGCGGGGCGGACGAGCGTCCTGCTCCTCATGATCATTCTCTCCTCGGCGCTTGGGGGAACGCAGGTGTGTCACGAGTGCGACGTGTCAACGAACTCGCGCTTGGCGTCTCCGTCAGCGGCGCTGTCCTGGGTCACCTGCGCTGGAAACTGAGGCACAGCAGGAACCCCGGCCCCGGAAACGGCCGTCGACGGCACATC
>Ga0126369_10002291_pt1 | contig 13574 bp, 9 predicted proteins | sample PanSoiMetaPlot_1_FD_109646 | JGI IMG/M metagenome (GOLD analysis project Ga0126369, IMG submission 109646) | Tropical forest soil microbial communities from Panama - MetaG Plot_1 | ecosystem: Environmental > Terrestrial > Soil > Tropical forest > Bulk soil | place: Panama | collected 2016-02-17 | reverse complement strand
GGTACTCCTCCAGGCCGAAGGTGCCCAGCTCGCGGCCGATGCCGGACTGCTTGTAGCCGCCGAAGGGCGCCATCACGTTGAAGTTGGCGCCGTTGAGGTAGACGCGGCCGGTCCGCATGCGCGCGGCCACCGACTTGGCGTGCTCGAGATCCTCCGCCCACACAGCGCCGGACAGCCCGTATACCGTGTCGTTGGCGATCCGGACCGCCTCCTCCTCGGTGTCGTAGGGGATGATCGACACCACCGGGCCGAAGATCTCCTCCTGCGCGATGGTCATGTCGGAGCGCACGTCGCTGAAGATGGTCGGCTTGACGTAGTAGCCGCCCTCGACCCCCTCCGGCGGCTCGCTGCCGCCGGTGACCAGGCGCGCGCCCTCCTCGACGCCCCGGTCGATGTAGCCGCGGACCCGCTCCAGCTGCACGCTGGACACGAGCGGACCGAGCGTGGTCTCCGGGTCGAACGGGTCGCCGAGCTTCGCGCTCTCGGCGGCGCGGGCGGCGATGCGCTCGACATCTTCGAGCCGCGCCCGGGGCACCAGCATCCGGGACAGCGCGTCGCACGACTGGCCGCTGTTGCGAAGCACGTCCTGGACCCCCGCCCGCACGGCCTTCTCCAGGTCGGCGCCCTCCAGGATGACGTTGGCCGACTTGCCGCCCAGCTCCAGCGCGACCCGGCGGACGCCCCGGGCGGCCAGTTCGGCCACGCGCTTGCCGGCCCGGGTCGAGCCGGTGAAGGAGACCATGTCGACCTCGTCGTGGGAGGCGAGAGCCTCGCCAACGACCGGGCCGAGGCCGGTGACCAGGTTGAAGACCCCGGCGGGCAGGCCGGCCTCCTCGATCACCTCGGCGAGCACGAAGGCGTTCAGCGGGGTGACCTCGCTGGGCTTGAGCACGACGGTGCAGCCCGCGGCGAGCGCCGGTGCGACCTTGAGCGCGATCTGGTGCAGCGGGTAGTTCCAGGGCGTGATCGCGGCGACGACGCCGACTGGCTCGCGGAGGATCAGCGAGTTGCCGGCGATGCTTTCCGGCTCCTGCTTGCGGGCCAGTCCCGCGTAGTAGCCGAACGCGAACGGGGGCGTGCCCAGCTGCAGGAACGGGATCCACCTGGTGGGCATGCCCAGCTCGGTGGCGATGATCCGGGTGAGCTGCTCCGAGCGGCCCACGATGCCGGCCTGGACCTTCTCCAGGAAGCCGGCGCGCTCCTCGGGGGCCAGCTCGGACCAGGCCGGGAAGGCCTGCCGGGCGGCCCGAACGGCGCGGTCGGCGTCACCGGGCGTCCCCTCGGGGACGGTGGCGACGACCTCGCCGGTCGCTGAGTTGGTGACCTCCAGCTGTCCGTCGCCCTCGGGCTCGACCCACGAGCCGCCGATGAAGAGCCGGTCGCGGCTCTGAATGCCGGAGCCTGCAGTCTGAGTCATGGGCCTCCTCCACTTGCTTACAGCGAGTCAGCGGCGCAGAGGACCCGATGATACGGCGTGACAGAGGATCGGCCATGGCCGATCCTCTGTCCTTCCTCTGTGGTGTCTGCCGGTCGGGCCTTCAGCCGCAGCCCGTCGTCGAGCCGCAGTTCATGCACTTGTAGCAGGCGCCGCTGCGGACCGTGATCGAGCCGCAGTCCGGGCAGGCCGGCGAGTCGGCGTTGACCACGAAGGTCAGCTTCTGGGCGCCGGCGGCGATCACGCCGCTGGTGCCGTTCAGGGGCTTGGGCGTGGCCGCCTCCGCCGGGGGAGGCGGCGTCGTCGCGGGCGCTGCTTCGGTCGCGCCGGTTGGTTCGCGGCGCAGGATGCCGACGGCGTCCTGGTCCTCGGAGTCCAGGAAGCGGCTGGCCAGCCAGCGAAAGATGTAGTCGATCAGCGACTTCGCAATCGGGATTTCGGGGTTCTTGGTGAAGCCGCTCGGCTCGAAGCGGACGTGGCTGAACTTGTTGACCATCTTCCGGAGCGGCACGCCGTACTGGAGGGCCATCGACGTCTGCAGCGCGAACGCATCCATCAGGCCGGAGATCGTGGACCCTTCCTTGGCCATCGTGAGGAAGATCTCGCCGGGGGTGCCGTCGTCGTACAGGCCGACCGTCACGTAGCCCTCGTGGCCGCCGATGTCGAACTTGTGCGTGATCGAGCGCCGTTCGTCGGGCAGGTGGCGCCGAACCGGTCGCGGCTCGGCAGGCGCGGCCTCCGCCGCCGGCGCGATCGCCTTCTTCTCCTTCGCGCTGTCGTCGGAGCGCGAGGTCGAGAGCGGCTGCGAGCGCTTGCAGCCGTCGCGGTAGATCGCGATGCACTTGAGTCCGAGCTTCCAGGACTCCAGGTACGTGCCGGCGATGTCGTCGACAGTCGCTTCGTGGGGCAGGTTGACCGTCTTGGACTGCGAGCCCGAGACGAAGGGCTGGACCGCCGCCATCATCCGCACGTGGCCCATCGGCGCGATCGAGCGGAGGCCGTTGAGCGGCTTGAACGCGCAGTCGAACACCTCGAGGTGCCGGTCCAGCAGGTGCGGAGCGCCCTCGATCGTGTCGTGCTCGTCGATGTACTCGACGATCTCCTCGACCTGCTCCTCGGCGTACTCGAGGTGGCGCAGGGCCTGCGGAACCGTGCCGTTCACGATCTTGAGCAGCCCGCCGCCGACCAGCTTCTTGTACTTGACCAGCGCCAGGTCGGGCTCGATGCCCGTCGTGTCACAGTCCATCATCAGACCGATCGTGTTGTGGCTGACGAAGCCATTGGCGACGTATGTGACGTTGTCCGGCACCGAGAGGTCGAAGGTGTACTGCTCCTCGCCAAGCTCCGCCGAAGCTACGGTGTCGTAGAAGAAGCCGAGCAGCTCGCGCAACTCGACGCTGTCAGTACGCTCCAGGAGCTGTGTCGCCGCGCGACGCGATACGGTCCCGTTGCGACTCAGCGAGAGCAGCATGGTCTTCCGCAGGCCGTCGTTCTCCCGAGCCAGCTGGTCGACCAGCGGCCGGGGGACGGGAATGTGGTCGAACCGCGCCGCTTGGGGATGACAGCCCTCAACGTTGAGCGCCTGCTTCCGCGCTGACATGAAGCCGATTCGGCGGGCGAAGGCGCCGCCGCTCGCCTGGTTGAGCAGCCGAACGACATATCGGGTGGCGGTTCCCCATCGGTCGCCACAGGACTCCTCGACCCGCAGGGTCGTGACCATGCCCAATGCAAGCATGATCGTTTGCACATCCCGCGCGAAGCGCTCGGACGTGCTGGAGAACGACAAATAACCGGTCGTCATGGAGCCATCGGACTCGAACAGTCCGCGGAGGAAAGCGGAGTAGATCGCCGGGTCGTTGGTGGCAAGGATCGCGTCCGGGACGTGGGCGACATGTCCCTTGCCTCGCCGGCCGTCGGCGGGCACCTGCTTTGCGAGTCCGCACGCTTCCCACCACATCACCAGACCGACCGAGTGCAACGCGACCTCGACGTAGCCACGCTTCTCCGCCACTGCGGCCTCCAGGCCGAACAGCGAACGGGCCAGCCACCGAAGGCGCTCGACGACGTCCCGGTCCGTCGCTGCCACGCAGAACCGCAGCCCCCTGGCGTGCAGCGATCCGTCGCCCATGAAGTAGCCGACCAGTTCCGCCAGTTCGGCGATCACCTGCCGCGGCGCCACGGTGGTCGGACCAGAGTTCCAGTGGTCCTCGCCGATCGGCGGGAGAGGGATGGAGCGCGGCTCGCCGACCATTCCGCCGAGCATGAGCGGGACACGGTCGCCGGACCTGACCTCGGCCATCCGTCGCCACTGCCAGGCTCCGGACTCGTCCACGACTTTGATCCGGTGCGTGGCGGTGCCCTGGATGCGGTAGCCACGTTCGGTCTCTATCGTGACCACCGGCTCGGCGCCGTTGACGTAGAACTTCGTTGCCTGACGCGGCCCCTGGTCGGTCGCGACCCTGAGGAGAAGTTCCTGCCACCGTCGACCCTCCGGGTCGCCGAGGCGGTGCAGGCGGACCAGCCCACGATCCGTCATGACGAGGCTGTCGCCAACCAGGCAGCCCGTCGGTGCAATGACCGTCGACTGGGCGTTCCGGTAGCCGTGGCGTTCGCCGAGGGTCACGGCCTCGTCCCACGTGGCGCGCGCGCACTGCACGACATCGTCAGCCTCGCCGCCCGTGGGCAGCGCGTGCGCGGCCGCGCGGTGCTTGGCCATCACGCGCAGCATCGGCTCCCGGTTCTTCGCGAACTCGGCAAACGCGCCCCTGACCTCGGCCATCCTTGCCGATTGGGCGTACGCGCGGCCCGTCATGATCGCCGTGATGGCGCCCGCATAGCGACGGCCCTCGTCGGAATCGTAGGCCAGGCCCATGGACATCAGCAGCGCGCCCAGGTTGGCGTAACCGAGACCGAGCGGGCGCAGGCGCTCCGAGTTCTCGGCGATCGCGGCCGTCGGGTACGAGGCGTTGGAGACCATGATCTCCTGGGCCGTGAAGCACACGTCCACCGCATGCTGGAACCGCTCGACGTTGAACCTGCCGCCGGCATCCTGGTACTTGAGCAGGTTGAGGCTCAGCAGGTTGCAGGCCGTGTCGTCGACGAACACGAACTCGGCGCATGGGTTCGTCGCGTTGATGCGGCCCGTGTTCGGGACGCAGTTCCAGTCCTGGATCGTCGTGTCGAACTGAACGCCCGGGTCGCCGCAGATCCAGGCGGCCTCCGCCATCGCCTGCCAGATTCCTCGGGCTGCGTGCGTTTCGAGCGGCCGTCCGTCCGTGACGGCCTTCACCGTCCACTTGCCGTCCTGCTCGACCGCGCGCATGAACTCGTCGGTGACCCGCACCGAGTGGTTCGCGTTCTGGAACTGGACCGAGTCGTACGCGCCCCCGGGGACGTTGAACCCGGGGTCGTAGCCGGCCTCGATCAGGGCCCAGGCCTTCCTCTCCTCGTCCGCCTTGCAGTTGACGAACTCCATGACGTCGGGGTGGTCGGCGTTGAGGATCACCATCTTCGCCGCCCGCCGGGTGGTGCCGCCCGACTTGATCGACCCGGCGAAGCTGTCGTAGCCGCGCATGAACGAGACCGGCCCCGACGCGGTGCCGCCTCCCGCCAGGTGCTCCTTCGAGGAGCGCAGGACCGACAGGTTGGTGCCGGTGCCCGACCCGAACTTGAAGAGCATGCCCTCGGTCCTGGCCAGCTCGAGGATCGACTCCATCGTGTCCTCGACGGAGTTGATGAAGCATGCGGAAGCCTGCTGGGCCCGGCCGGGGACGCCGATGTTGAACCAGACCGGGCTGTTGAACGACGCGTGCTGCGTCACCAGCAGCCACCGCAGGTCCTCCTCCCAGTTGGCGGCGTCGTCCTCGGTCGCGAAGTAGCCGCCCTCGCGGCCCCAGCGCCCGATCGTCGTGACCACCCGGTCGATGAGCTGGCGGGCGCTGTTCTCCCGGTCGGCCGCCCCGAGGTGGCCGCGGAAGTACTTCTGGGCCACGACGTTCGTGGCGAGCTGCGACCAGGCGCGGGGCACCTCGACGTCGCGCTGCTCGAAGATGACGGCGCCCTTCTCGTTGGTGATGGCCGCCGTTCGCCGCTCCCACTCCACCAGGTCGTAGGCGTGACTCCCGGGAGGGGTGAAGTAGCGATCGAATCGCAAACCCCTCGGTCGGTCGGCTTCGTTGATCTCGGTCTGACCGCCCTGGGCTGCGACGTCTGCTACGTGTTTGGCCATCTGCTCGAGAGCCTCCTGTAGTGGGATGCGAACCTGTTGGTCGGCGAGCGGCGGAAGGCTCGCCGGAGAAGAAAGAGACCCCAGGGCATGCCCGCCACAGATGCCCCAGGGCCCCCTCGATGACAAGACGATTGTACATCGGGTGGGGGCGGGCAGTCAACCCCTAAACACAAGATATGCGGTGCATCTGGCGCTCAGGACCCAACATATAGGCGGATGCCTGTGCAAAGCCTGGGGAATGGTTGTGCGAACACGGCTAGAAACTGTGCTCTTCCTGGGGATTCGCGACGCCCGCGCGGGCGGCTTCCGCGGTCACCACGACCGCGTCGCGCCAGGCCTCGGCCGCGGCGCAGAGGAAGTGGGCCATGTCGTCGAGCCGGCCCACCACGGCGCGCCGGCGCTGCTCGCGCCGCACGGTCTCCTCGAGCGTTTCGCACGGCGCCACCGCATGCCGGAAGCCGCCGTCGCAGCCGTCCCACACCGCCTCGGCGAGCTCCTCGATGAAGTCGAGCTGGTTGTCTGCGCCGTCCAGCGTATCCGGGCTGAGCAGCGCCAGCGCCACGTTCCGGCGCAGCACGCGGACGCCCCACGCGGCCCCGCAGCCGGTCAGGTCGGCCAACTCCTCGAGAAGGCCCCGGAGCTCGCGGGCGCAGTCGAGCAGCTGGGCGGGCGGCACGGGTGTCGGTCGCAGCGGCAGTGGGGGAGCGGCCTGGTGGGTGCGCGTGGTCTGCTTCGTCGATCGGGTCACCCGCCAAGTCTCCGACCTGGACACGGACAGAAAACGGACGATGCGCGGTGCCCGAACCAGCATCTCAGCAGCTCCGGGAGCGGCATCGTCGGAACCGCCCGTCCGGGGAGATGTGCGGTTCTGCCGGCACCATGCTCAGCCCTGCCGCAGGCTCAGCAGCGGCTCGTCCGCAGCCGCCGCCTGGCCGCCGCTGTCCTCGATCCGGCCCGACGCCTGGATGCCGCGGACCGCGGCGCGGATCCGAGCCGTCACCTGCTTGCCGTCCTGGTACGTGTTGCCGAGCATGGTGACCGCCCGCTGGAGCCGGTTCTCCAGGGCGGCGTCCAGCACGTCGAGCTGCCGGTCGACCTCCATCAGGCACGCCTGCAGGTGCTCCATGTCCACGCTGCGCGCGAACTGGAGGTGGAGCTGGTAGAGCATCAGGAGGTACGGCAGCGTCAACGAGTAGGCGACGATCATCACGTGGCGGCGGTGTGCCTCGGCGAACGCCGACCGGCACACCGCGTACGCGGCGTCCGGCACGGCGGCCAGCGCGAACGGCGCGGTCGTTGTCGGGTCGATGTACTGGCTGACCTCGCGCACCCGCCGCTCGACCTCCTTCTCGACGGCGGTCGCGAGCTGCGCCCGACGGGCGGGCAGCGCGTCCGGCGCCGCGAGCTCCTGCAGCGCCGCGCTCGACGTCCACTTGGAGTCGATCGGCAGCAGCTTACCGCCGGGCAGGTGGAGGCCGAACTCGACCACCTTGCCGTTGACCCACACGTTGCGCCGCACCATGTCGGGCGGCAGGTGCCGGAACGCCTCCTCCAGGATGTTCTCGCCGGCCGCGCCCCGCGCCGGGCTGCCGGCGAGGACCGCCTCCAGCCGCCTGAGGCTCTGCCGGGCGTCCTCCTCGGCCTGGTGGCGCGCGACGAACACCGCCCGCATGCCCTCCAGGAGGGTCTGGGTCTGGCTCAGGCGCTCCCGCAGGTCGCTGGAGGCCGACTCCTGCACCTGGCCGCCGGCCGCGAGCTGGCCCCGCAGCTCGGCGAGCTCGGCCCGCTGCGCCTCGGCCCGCCGGTTGATGCTGGCGACCGTGAAGGCCACCACGGACATCCCGGCCACGAGGCATACAAGGAGCAGTGCGAACAGGAGTTCGGAAAACAACATGTGGGACCAGTGTAGGGAAGGGAGGGGGTGGGGGGCAATGGTTAACATGGGTGCGATGCAGGTGGAGGCACCCGAGCGGATCCCGCTGGAGGAGGTCTACATGCGCATGGCCGAGGAGCTGGCCAAGCGCTCGACCTGCTCGCGGAGCCAGGTCGGATCCGTCGTCACGACGGGTGACCTCACCCAGGTCCTGGGGATCGGCTACAACGGCAACGCCCGCGGCCTGCCCAACGCGTGCGACAGCGACGAGCCCGGCCGCTGCGGCTGCCTGCACTCGGAGGCGAACTGCCTCATCAAGGCAGGCGCCCACGTCGAGGGCAAGCTGATGTTCGTCACGATGTCGCCGTGCGTCATGTGCGCCAAGATGATCGTCAACTCGAACGTCCGGCGCGTCTACTTCCGGACCGCTTACCGCGACCCCGCCGGGATCGAGGTGCTCCAGCAGGGCGGGGTGGAGGCCTGCCTGTACGACCGCTGGCGCGACCGCTGGCGCTGACGCTCAGCCGCGCTCCTCGACGATCTCGAACCCGCCGTCCGGCCGGCCCACCACCCGGGGCGTGACCGGCGGCGTCTCCGGCCGGCGGCGAAGGCGCGCGATCAGCCGCGCCGCGTCCGGCTCGCCGGCCACCGACTCCAGGATGCGGCGCGTCGCGTGCACCAGCGTCGGGCCGCCCGGAGTGAGCGCGTCGGCCGGCGACGTCCACAGCCAGTCGGTCACCTCACCCGGCTGCGGGTGCACCGTCTGGCCGGACGGCCGCCTGGCCACGTAGAAGCGCGTGTCGAAGCGCCGCGAGACGGCCTCCGGCGTGATCCAGCGGGCGAGGAACGCCAGCCGGTCCAGCGCCGGGGTCAGGTCCAGCGAACGCAGCGACTCGACCCATCCGCCGCCCGCCGAGAGCCGCTCGCGCAGGTCGGCGCATTCGCGGTTCCGCGCGAACCGGCGGTCGCGCCGGCGCGCCAGCAGCAGGCCCACCTCCTCGAACAGCTCGCGCACGGCCGCCGCCCGGTCGCGGTCACCGAGCTCGGCGTCCTCCGGGTGCACCGAGCCGCCGGGAAAGACGTAGGCGCCGGGCGCGAAGTCCGCGCCGCCGGGTCGCCGCATCATCAGCAGCCGCCAGGGGCTGACAGCGGGATCGACCAGCAGCACGGTGGCGGCCGGACGAGGCGTGACGGGAGTCCCCCGGTTGACCATCGCCGACAGGCCTCGAGGGATCGGGGAACTGGGGGTCACCGCTGAGCAGTTTAGGGCCCGCTTACGATTGACGGCGTGGACTTCGGCCTCGGGGGCGTGACCGCCCTGGTCAGCGGCGCGACCCGGGGCATCGGGCGCGCCATCGCCGGGGCTCTGGCCGCCGAGGGGGCCCGGGTCGCGGTCGTGGCCCGTACCGAGGAGGACGTTCGACGGGTGGCCGCGGAGCTGGACGGCGTGCCCATCGTCGCCGACCTGACGACGGAGGATGGCTGCCGCGCCGCGATGGCCGCAGCCGGCGACCTCGCCGTGCTCGTCAACAACCTGGGCCTGCGCGCCGGCAGCGCCTGGACGGACACCGGCGTGCCGGAGCTCCAGGCAGCCATGGCCGGCAACCTCTACCCGGCGGCGCGGCTGAGCCTGCTGGCCCTGCCGGCGATGCGCCGCGCCCGGTGGGGCCGGGTCGTCGTCGTCTCCTCGCTGTTCGGTCGCGAGGCCGGCGGCGCGCCCGCGTACAACATCGCCAAGGCGGCGGAGATCAGCTTCGTCACGTCGCTGGCCCGCGACGTCGGAGCCGACGGGGTCACCGTCAACTGCGTGGCGCCTGGCTCGATCCTCTTCGAGGGCGGGTCGTGGCACCGGCGCCGGCTGGCCGACCCCGAGGGCATCGCCGCCTTCGTCCAGCGCGAGCTGCCGCTCGGCCGTTTCGGCACCCCCGAGGAGGTCGCCAGCGTGGTCGCGTTTCTCTGCTCGCGCCCGGCGAGCCTGGTCAACGGCGCCTGCTGGGCGGTCGACGGGGGGCAGTCGCGGAGCAACATCTGAGACCAGGAGGAGGGGGAAGCGCGCATGAGCTCGTTCACCACGCGCCCCGAGCTGCGGGGCACGTTCGGGATGGTCGCGTCCACGCACTGGTTGGCCAGCTCGGCCGGCATGGCGGTGCTGGAGCGGGGCGGAAACGCGTTCGACGCGGCGGTCGCGGCCGCCTTCACGCTGCAGGTCGTCGAGCCGCACCTGAACGGCCCAGGCGGCGACATGCCGGCACTCCTGTACAGCGCCGAGCGCGACCGCGTGCTCGTGGTGTGCGGCCAGGGCCCGGCGCCTCGCGCGGCCACGATCGATCGCCTGCGCTCGCTCGGACTGGACATGATCCCGGGCAGCGGCCTGCTGGCGCCCTGCGTCCCGGGCGCGTTCGGCGGCTGGCTGCTGATGCTCGCCGAGCTCGGCACCTGGCGGCTGCGCGACGTGCTCGAGTTCGCGATCCACTACGCCGAGAGCGGCTTTCCAATCGTGCCGCGCATCGCCCAGGCGATCGCGAGCGTCGAGCGGCTGTTCCGCGAGGAGTGGACGGAGTCCGCGGCGGTCTGGCTGGCCGGCGGCACGGTGCCCGAGCCCGGAACGCTGCACCGCAACCCGCTCCTGGCCGCGACCTATCGCCGACTGCTCGCCGAGGCCGAGGCGGCCGGCGGCGGGCGCGAGGCGGAGATCGAGGCGGCCAGGCACGCCTGGTACGACGGCTTCGTGGCCGACGCGATCGACGGCTACCTGCGCCGGGCGGAGGCACTCGACGTCACCGGCGTCCGGCACGCCGGCCTCCTGCGCGGCGAGGATCTGGCCGCGTGGCGCGCGACCGTGGACGAGCCGGCCACCTTCGCGTACGGCGACTGGCGGGTCCACAAGACTCGGCCGTGGGGCCAGGGCCCGGTATTCCTCCAGCAGCTGGCGCTGCTGAGCGGCTTCGACCTGCGCTCGATGGGCCCGGGCAGCGCCGACTTCGTCCACACGGTGGTCGAGTGCGCCAAGCTCGCGTTCGCGGACCGGGAGGCGTGGTACGGCGACCCCGACTTCACGCCCGACCTCACGGCCGAGCTGCTGGCCGCCACGTACAGCGACCGGCGCCGGCGGCTCGTCGGAGACTCGGCGTCGATGGACCTGCGGCCGGGCTCGCCCGGCGGCCGCCACCCGCACGTGCCGCGCCCGGGGCGGGCGCCGTCTCAGGACGTGGGCAGCGGCATCGGCGACCCCACGCTCGGCGATCCGTCTCTCCAGGCGCGACTGCCCGGCGACACCTGCCACGTCGACGTCGCCGACCGCTGGGGCAACCTGGTCTCCGCCACCCCCAGCGGCGGCTGGCTGCAGAGCTCCCCGGCCATCCCCGGACTCGGCTTCTGCCTCGGCACGCGCGCCCAGATCTTCACGCTGGAGGCCGGCCACCCCAACGCACTCGCGCCCGGCAAGCGGCCCCGCACCACGCTCAGCCCGAGCCTGGCCGAGCGCTCCGACGGCCTGCGCCTGGCCTTCGGCACGCCGGGCGCGGACCAGCAGGACCAGTGGTCGCTGACCTTCTTCGCCGCGCTGGCCAGCAGCGACGCGAACCTGCAGGAGGCGATCGACGCGCCGATGTTCCACACGAACCACTTCCCGCGCTCGTTCTACCCGCACCACGCGATGCCGGGGACGGTCGTGATCGAGGACCGAGCGGGGGACGGCGTGATCGCCGAGCTGCGGCGGCGCGGCCACGACGTCCGCGTGCAGACCGGATGGTCGCAGGGCCGCCTGTCGGCGGTGGCCAGCGATCCCTCCGCCGGCCAGCTGCGCGCCGCCGCCAACCCGCGCGGGATGCAGGGCTACGCCGTGGGCCGCTGATCGGCCGCCGGGCAGCCGCAACTCGCGCGGATGACGAGCTGCGTGGGCAGCGTGGCGACCTCGCCCGGGCCCGGTGGGCCGTCGATGCCCACCTGGAGCAGGGCAGCGGCCCGGGCGCCGAGCTGCGCGAGCGGCTGACGCACCGTCGTCAGGGCGGGCGAGACGAAGCGAGCGACGGGGATGTCGTCCCAGCCGGTGATCGCCACCTGCTGCGGGACGGCGAGACCGAGGGCGTCCGCGGCCGCGCAGGCGCCCATCGCGATCTCGTCGCTGGCGCAGAAGAGCGCGGTCGGAGCCCGTTTCCGGCGCAGCACGAGCCCGGCCACGCGGTAGCCGTCGGCCTCTCGGAACGCGCACGTCTCCGGCGCCAGTGGCGGCCGCATCGCCGCGCCCCGCAGCGCCTCCTGGTAGCCCGTCCACCGCTCGCCGGCGTCGGGCGACGACGCGGGGTCGCCCACGAACGCGATGCGGGTGTGCCCGTGCCCGAGCAGGTGGCCGGCCAGCGCGCGGGCTGACGCCCGGTTCTCGGCGCGGATCGTGCTGGCCGACCCCACCTGCGGCCGCCCCAGGAGCACGACCGGCATCGCGGCGGCGAACTCCGTGACCGCCTCGTCCGGCACGGTCCGGCCGAAGAGCACCAGGCCGTCGACCTTCGTCGCGAGTCCCCGGACCAGGTCCTCGGCGTCCGGCCTGCCGTGGGTCGCGGCGATGAGCACGCTCTGGCCCAGCGTCTGCGCCGCCTCCTCCAGGCCCAGGATCACGCCCGCGTAGTACGGTCCGGACAGGTTGGGGAAGACCACCCCGATCGCTCCGTGCCGCTGGGTCGCGAGCGCGCGGGCGGCGCCGTTCAGCCGGTAGCCCACCGCACGGGCTGAGGCGAGCACCCGCCGCACGGTCTGCTCGCGGACCGGAGCTCCCCGCCCACCCAGGACCCGCGAGACCGTTGCGATGGAGACGCCCGCATGGTTGGCGACGGTGTACATCGTCGGCCGCACGATCAGTGCCCTACTGTAAGGGCTTACATCCCCCGGATGGTGATCGGGGCCTGTCGGGTCACGTGGTCGACCTGCAGGGTGGTGTGCTGGATCCCGAACCGCTGGTCGAGCAGGTGCTCGAGGTCGCGCCGGGCGGCGTGGCAGTCGTCTCCCGGACGCACCAGCACGTGCGCCGAGAGGGCAGGGAACCCGGACGTGATCTCCCACACGTGCAGGTCGTGAACGTTCGCCACGCTGGGGTGCGCGCGCATCGCGGCGGCGATCTCCTCCGGCACCACGCCCACTGGCGCCGCCTCGAGGAGCACGCGCACCGCGTCGCGCAGGAGCCCGTAGGCGGCCCGGACCATCAGCCCCGCCACCAGGATCGAGGCGACGGCGTCCGCGCGGTCGAAGCCCGTCAGGAGGATCACGACCGCGGCCACCGCCGTGCCGATGAAGGCGTAGAGGTCGGTCAGGATGTGCTGGTAGCTGCCCCGGATGTTCAGGCTGCGGCGGTCGGCCCCGGCCAGCAGCCACGTCACCGCGAGGTTCACGGCCACGCCCGCCAGCGCGACGCCGAGCATGAGCTGCGCGTCGACCTCCAGCGGCGAGACCAGGCGGCGGATCGCCTCGTACGTGACCAGGGCCGCGATGACCAGCAGCGTGACGCCGTTGGCGAGGCCCGACAGGATCTCGCTTCGCTTGAGCCCGTAGGTCAGCCCGCCGCGGGGCGGCCGGGCGGCCAGGCCGAGCACGACCAGCGAGAGCCCCAGGGCCCCGGCGTCGGTGAGCAGGTGGCCCGAGTCCGAGAGCAGCGCCAGCGAACGGCCGACGATGCCCGCCACCACCTCCGCGACCATGAAGCCGGCGAGGAGCGCCAGCGCGAGGACCAGGCGGCGGCGATCAGCCCCGGCGCCCGCCACGTGCACGTGGCCGCCCGGGCCGTGGTGGTGAGCCATGAGCGCAAGTCTACGGCGGGGAACAGGTGTTCCCGGCCGCCTCGCCGAGCCGCCCGCGCAGCTCCACCCAGCCGACCCGCCGGGCCTGGTCCGCGGCCCTGCCGTAGAACGCCACGCCTTCGGCCTCCAGCCGCGCCCGACGGCGCCGGGCGTCCGCCTCCTCGCCGGCCAGCCGGCCGCCGCTGCCGAGCACGCGGTGGGCGTTGGCGAACGCGGGGTGCTGGGAGGCGAGCCGGCCGGCGAGCCGGGCCG
>Ga0126369_10002290_pt1 | contig 13577 bp, 10 predicted proteins | sample PanSoiMetaPlot_1_FD_109646 | JGI IMG/M metagenome (GOLD analysis project Ga0126369, IMG submission 109646) | Tropical forest soil microbial communities from Panama - MetaG Plot_1 | ecosystem: Environmental > Terrestrial > Soil > Tropical forest > Bulk soil | place: Panama | collected 2016-02-17 | reverse complement strand
CTGGCAAGAGCTGTACGGCGGAGATAAAACGGTCCTGGGCCGAAGTCTGCGCATCAGCGGACGCCCATTCACCGTTGTCGGCGTGATGCCGCGCAACTTCACTTTCATTGAGCCGGAGGTTCGTCTTTGGATGCCGCTGGCCTTTAGCCCCGAAGAGAAAACCGCGCATCACAACAACAACTGGTACCACATCGGACGGCTAAAGCCGGGGGCCACGCTCCAGCAGGCCCAGGCCCAAGTGAACGCTCTCAACAACGAAAACCTTGAGCGTTTTCCAGAGCTAAAGGAACTCCTGATCAACGCGGGGTTCCATACCACCGTGAAACCGTTGCAGGACATGCTAACCGCAGGCGTAAAGGGCACTTTGTATCTCTTGTGGGGCGGCGCGTTCCTGGTTCTGCTCATCGGAGGACTCAATATTGCCAACCTCGCTTTGGCGAGGCTGGCGATGCGGCGGAAGCAAATCGCGACGCGGATTGCGCTCGGCGCGAGCCGCGCGCAATTGGTGCGTCAACTCATCCTCGAAAATGTAGGCTTGGCATTGCTCGGGGGCGCAGCTGGCATCGTGCTAGGTGCTGGGGTGTTGCGGGGCCTGAACGCGATCGGGCTGGAGCATTTTCCGCGTGCCAACGAAGTTCGTATGGATGGGACGGTGGTTTTGCTTTCTTTGGCGCTATCGCTCGCTGCCGGTCTCTTTGTCGGGCTGTTTCCGCTCGCCGGAATTTCCAAGATCGGCATCAGCGACGCACTGCATGAAGAATCCCGTACAGGCACGGGAGGAAAAAAATCGCGTCGCGTGCGCCAATTGCTCGTCACGGCGCAAGTTGGATTCGCGTTTACACTGCTCATGGGCGCGGGACTGCTGCTGGCAAGCTTTCGCAACCTGTTGCACGTCGATCCCGGCTTTAAGCCCAACGGCGTTATCTCCGCCTCGATTTCCTTGCCACCATCCAGGTATGCCAAAGATGATGCGTTGCGCAGCTTCATGAACCGCGCACTATCTGCGATTCGTAGCCTCCCTGGAGTCTCCTACGCGGGCGCAACGAGAGCTATTCCCCTCGGCGGAAATCACAATGACAGCGTGATTCTCGCGGAAGGCTATCAGATGAAGCCGGGCGAATCGCTGATCTCTCCTCTGAACATCGGTGTGACTTCGGGTTATTTCGAAGCCCTGGGCATTTCCATGGTCCGAGGCCGGCCGTTCGATGAACGCGACAGCGAGACGGCTCCCCGCGTGATTATCGTGGACGAGCGCCTGGCGCGGCATTTTTGGCCGAATCAGGATCCCATCGGCAGGCGCATGTACTTTCCCGGCGCAGACTCTAAGGACCTTATGAAGGTTAACGAACAGACCGTTTGGTTCACCGTTGTCGGCGTGGGGCGGACGCTGCGCTACGAAAACCTGGATGATTCCGGCGCAACCGTTGGCGCGTACTATTTGTGTAATTCTCAAGACCCCTCGAGAACATTCACGTTTGCCATCAAGAGCGCCGGGGATTCCGCGTCCACCGTTCGCTCTCTGCGAGCTGAAATCTCGCGTCTCGACCCCGAGTTGGCTCTCTTCGACATTCACTCGATGGACGAGCGCATTGACCTTTCCTTGGCATCGCGCCGGACTTCCATGCTACTGGCGAATGCTTTCGGCGGCGTGGCGCTGTTTCTGGCGTCGCTGGGAATCTATGGCGTGCTCGCGTATCTGGTGGCACAGCGCACGCGGGAAATCGGCATTCGGGTGGCGCTTGGAAGCACGCGAAGCGGCATCCTCCGGCTGGTTTTGTGGGAAGGATTCAAACTGGTCGCCACGGGATTTGTCCTGGGGATTGTTGGTGCTGCATCCTTGCAAAAAGCCGTGGCCACGCAAATCTATGGCATCCAGCCTTACGATCCTCTGGTGCTAGCGGGCGTCATGGCCCTGCTGGCGAGCATTGCGCTGGTGGCTTGCGCGGTTCCGGCGCGTCGCGCGATGCGTGTGGATCCTGTGGTTGTATTGAGATACGAATAAGAGACCAAGGTGGCCCTCCGCAAGCAGAAAGAATTAGGGTCGCCGGTGATAAAAAGCTAGAAAGACAAAAGCGTGACGAGAGGCCTTATGCAGAAGCTAGCCTTGCTCTTCCTTTTACTATGCCCTGCAAGCGTAGAAGCGCAGCAGCGATCGCGGGTGATTCTGGCAGTCTTCGCTCATCCGGACGATGAGACGACGGTGTCCCCGGTTCTGGCTCGGTACGCGCGGGAAGGCGCCAAAGTTTACCTGGCCATCGCGACAAAGGGTGAAAAAGGAGCTAACCAGCACGCGGGAATTCCTGCCGGGGACCCGCTCGCGAAAGTGCGGAAAGAGGAAATTGCGTGCGCCTGCAAGCAACTGGGGATCGAGCCGCCCATCTTGTTTGAACTGAACGATGGAGAGCTGGGCGCGATTACGAATCCTCTCGGCCAAAACATTCAGGCCGTCGCCGACAATGTCGAGAAGCTGATTGCGAAATTGAATCCGCAAGTGGTGATTACCTGGGGGCCGGAGGGCGGCTATGGACACCCGGATCATCGACTGGTTTCGGACGCCGTCACGCAAGTGGTGCAATCGTTAGCTGGTTCGGTGAAGTTGGTGTACCCGGGGCTTACTGCAGAGCAACTGAAAACAGCAAGTAGCATTTGGCCGGACGGAATTCATTGGCACTCCACCGACGCGAGCTACCTGACGGTACGCGTGCCGTTCACACCAAAGGACCAGGCGGCGTTTCACTCGGGGCTGGAATGCCACAAATCCCAATTCACCGCGGATCAAATGCAAAAGGTGGAGAAAGCGCTCGACGCCGCGCGGGAGGGCGTTGTGGCGTTTCGCCCGTGGTTTGGAAATTGGAAGGCCAATGACCTCTTGCAGTGAGACAGGCAGCGCGACCTTCCAAAACAATGGGTGAATGGTTAGGCGGCGAAGGCGGCATCTTGGCTCTCAAGGATAAGACAATCGAGCCGGCTAGATTTGTCTATCCCTTTCCGCCGCGGGAATAATTGTGGAGGTAGCTAAGGAGCCACAAGGCATGGGGTAGGGGTAGACAGCGTAGAAACATCGTGTTACTGTTTTTTCCCGTACCGCCATCCTCGCGCCAGGCGGCTGGGCTCTGAATAGGAACCTGCCACGCGTTTTTGAGTGCGGCCCTTACCGGGCCGCTGATTGGGCGGGCCGCGTAGCGGCTCTGCTTTTGGGCAGTCCCGGCGGGTGTGGGACTGACCTGACGCTCAAAAGACCCTCCCCTCGAGGCAAACGAAGCCGTCTCTTATTGCGTACTTTTTCTTGTTCCCGGCTGGCGAACAGGACGAGGGCGGTTCGCATCGAACTACAAAGCACGCAATTCGAGGAGCAAAGGGGACACCTTGCTTAAGCTGCGAAAAGTGGAGATCGTAGGCTTTAAGTCGTTTTGCGAACGCACCGTGGTGACGTTCAGCGGCTTGGGGACGACGTGTATCGTCGGGCCGAATGGGTGCGGCAAATCGAACGTGGTGGACGCCATCTCCTGGGTGCTGGGCGAGCAGAGCCACAAGTCATTGCGTGCGGAACGCATGGCGGATTGCATCTTCAATGGAACGACGAAGCGGCCGCCGCTAGGAATGGCCGAAGTGACCATTACGATGGAGGACCCGGAGCTAGCGGAAGCGGCGCGGTTTGTGATGGAAGGTGCGGCCCAAACGGCAGAAGAATCAAACGCAGAGACACAGAGCACACAGAGTTTCACAAAGAAGAATGAAGCTTCAACAGGGACATCTGACACGGAACAAAGCCAGACAGAACCGCTGAGTCAGGCTGGTGGTCAGAGGGGAGAGACGGCCGAGGAAAGCGGCGGCAGCTTCAAGAAGCTGTTCAAGAGAAGGAAAAAGGGCGAAGACAAGCCTACCGCGGCAGGCAAGCCCGTGCTCGCCACCAAACCGGGCGAAATCATGGTCAGCCGCAGGCTCTATCGCTCCGGGCAGAGCGAATACCTCATCAACGGCCGCGTGGCGCGCCTGCGGGACATTCAGGAAATGTTCATGGGCGTGGGTCTGGGGCCGGATTCGTACGCCATCATCGAGCAGGGGCGCATCGGGCTGATCCTTTCGACCAAGCCGATGGAGCGGCGCGCGATCATTGAAGAAGCCGCAGGCGTGACGAAATTCAAAACCAAGAAGCGGCTGGCGGAAGCAAAACTGGAATCGTCGAAAGTAAATCTGGCGCGTGTGAACGACATTGTCGTCGAAGTGGAAAAGCAGCTGGGCTCGCTGAAGCGCCAGGCCGCGAAGGCGCGGCGGTATTCGGAGATTCGCGACCAGATGCGCGGGATCGTGCGGCAGATGCTCGCCGGTAAGGCACGCGAACTGGATGCGGCTGCAGAGAGAGTTGCGAAGCAGCTGCAAGAACTGAACGGCGCGGAAATGCAGCGGGCGACCGCGATCCAGCAAATGGAAGCCGAGCAAGACCGGCTGAATCAGCGAATTTACGAACTGGATGCGGAAATCCGGCAGAACCAGAACGTGTTGAACCTGACCGCCCTCGAAGTGGACCGCAACGAGAATAAGATTGCGTTCAACCGGCAGCGCGCGCAGGAATTGGCAGGGCGCCACGCGCAAATGGACGCGGAGCTGAAGCAGGCACGCGCGCAGGCTGCAGAATGGGAAACGCGCAGCGCCACGCAAGTGCAGGCGGTGACCCTGCTGCGCGAAGAATCGGGCGTGTTGAACGCTCGCGTGGAAGAGCTTCTGCAGCGGGCCGAGCAACGAGCGTCACAAATTCGCGACGCCGAAGGGCGCATCGAGGCGTTGCGGCGGTCAGCGTCGGAAGCCGGCGAGAGCCTGCTTCGCCTGCATGGCGAGCAGAAACAGGCGGAAGAAGCGTTTTCACATCAGTCCGAGGCTCAGCGCAAACTGGAAGCGAACGAACACGAGGTCCTGGAAACCTCGATGCGCGCGCGCGATGACGCGGAGCGGGCAGCCCGCGAACTCGAGGCCGCTTCTGGCCAGCTCAGCGCCCTAAAACAAAACGGGACGGAGCTGCAGGCGAAGATTGGCGGCTTGCGCGAACAGCGCGACGGGCTCAGAAAAGAAGCAGACGCGCTGCGCGATTCCCTGGCAAGCGTGCGGGCGCGGCATTCCACGCTCACGCAGATTTTGAACGACCGGTCGTACACCGCCGAGGCCGTGCAAAAGCTTTTCGCGGCCAACGAACGGGGAAGCGGCCAGCGATTCCGAGCCGTGGGCGTGCTGGCAGACTACGCGGAAGTCGAAGAGAAACACGAAGCGGCGGTCGAACAGTTTCTGCGGGACGAGTTGGAATTCGTCGTCGTGGAGACATTTGACCACGCACGCACAGGCATTTCCATGCTGCGCGACGAAGTTGGCGGCAGGGCTACCTTCTTCGTGGATTCGTTGCGCAACTTGAAGATCTCCAACGAATACGAAGCGATTGTGAATTTCCGTCCGAATGATGGTGTGATTTCGCGGATGGATAAGCTCGTGGAATTCCGCGATCCGCTGGGGCCGGCGGCTAAGCAATACCTGCCGCGGCTGCGCAGTGCGTATTTGACGGACAGCGCAATGGCGGCCGAAAAGCTTGCGCGTGACAATCCACAATACGCGTTCGTCACGCCGGACGGCACCTGTTATCAAGGCCGTATGGTGACCGGCGGGCGTCCAGACCAGGCAGGGCCACTGGGCATGAAGCGCGAGTTGCGCGCGCTGAACGCCGAAGTGCTGCAGCTTGAACATCAAATGAACGAAAAACAGGCCGCTCTGGAGAAGGTGGCCTCTGAATTTCACGCGGGGGAACAGGCGTTGGAGGAAATTAACGGCAAGCTGCGCGACATGGAACGCGGAGTGATCTCCGCGCAGCATCGCCACGGAAACATGCAGACCGAATTGGCGCGCCTTGGAGCTGAGCTGGCCGTTTGCCAGAATGAGCTGGCGCGTGTCCGCAAGGAAGCGGAAAACGCTCGGGAACGTGCGCAGCGCGCGAAGCACGAGCATGCCGCTGCCGCGATGAATCGCGCGGAAGCGGAAACGGAGAGTGCGCGGCTGGCGGAAGAACTTGTTGGGCTGCGAAGTTCCGTGCAAACCGAACAGCAGGAACTGGCAACGGACCGCGCGGGACTGGCAGCGATTAATGAACGGCTTGCTGCGGCAGAGGCGCTAGCCGCGCGGCTGCGGGAAGAACGCGCCGAGATGGAACGCCGTGAAACAGCGCTGCAGCAGCAGGTAATGTCCATCAGCGAGGAAACCGCAAGCCTGGCAAAGCAAAGTGAAGAACTAACGCAACAATTGGAAGGGCTGCGCGGCGAGAAACTACGGCTGGAAGCGCGTCAGAAGGAATTGGAGCAAGAGTGGGAATCTGCGCGCACGCGAGTCACGCAGACGGAAGATCATTTGCGGATGGGCCGCCAGGAATTGCAGGAGCTGCGTGAGCAGAAGAATCACGCGGAAGTGGAACGTGCGAAAAACGAGTCCGACCGGGAACACCTGCGCGAGACGTGCCTGAGCGAAGTGAACGCTCAGCCGGAGGATTTGATCGCCACGGAAGTCGCATTCATGAGCGGCGAAGAGCTGGCTACCGCGGAAGCCAACTACCGCGAAATGAAGCAAAAGATCGAAAACATGGGTGCGGTAAACATGATGGCGCTCGAAGAATTCAACGAATGCGACCAGCGCTTTACGTTCCTGACACGAGAGCGCGACGATTTGTTGAAGTCCATTGCCGACACCCAACAGGCCATCCTCGAACTCGACCAAGCCACCAAAGAAAAGTTCGAGCACGCCTTCCATGCCATCAACAAGAGCTTTTCGGATGCGTTCCACGCGATTTTTGGCGGCGGCATGGCGGAAATGCGCCTGACCGAGCCGGATAGCTCCGGGGACGCTGGCATTGACATCGTTGCTTCGCCACCAGGCAAGCGGTTGCAGAATGTGCTGCTGCTTTCGGGCGGCGAGAAGGCCATGACCGCGCTGGCGCTATTGATCGCGATTTTCCGCTACCAGCCGAGTCCGTTCTGCATCCTGGACGAAGTGGACGCGCCGCTGGATGAAGCGAACGTTGGCCGTTTCACGAAATTGATCGGCGAGATGAGCGACCAGACGCAGTTCATTGTCGTCACGCACAACCGCAAAACCATGGAGATTGCGCCGGTACTTTACGGCGTCACCATGCAGGAGCCGGGCGTGTCAAAGCTCGTCAGCGTACGCTGGGAAGAAAGCGGGAGTGAAGACCCAAATACAAAAACGGCAGCAGCTTCCGCGGCATAGCGGTCTCGTTCTTGCGATAATCGAAAAGAAACAAAACAGAAATCCCTGAATACGTCCTTCGCATTCTTTATTCTACGGATAAAGCATTTCAATGATTTTTTCACGATTGCGTTTCGCACAGTTTTCCACTGCGCGCAGGTTTGACTTCGCAATGCGGTGCGCTAGAATGCGGAGCGCCAAGTCGGGGAGATTTCCGAGTTGTCTTCAGCTCCAGCCATGAAAGTCCTGAGGGAGACGCAATTCGCCGGATTGTCGCCGAGCGCACGGGGCAAAGTGCGCGACATCTACGATTTGGGCGACAAGCTGCTCATCGTCGCCACCGACCGCCTCTCCGCGTTCGACGTCATCCTCCCAACGCCGATCCCCGACAAAGGCCGCGTCCTCACACAGCTTTCTCTCTTCTGGTTCGAGCTGCTAAAAGATGTCATCCCCAACCATGTCCTCAGCGCCACGGAATTCCCTGCTCCGTTCGATCAGTTCCAAGAAGAACTCGCGGGCCGGTCCATGCTGGTGCGAAAGACGAAGCCGTTGCCAATCGAATGCGTCGTGCGCGGCTACGTTTCGGGCTCTGGATGGAAGGATTACCGGACCACGGGAAAAATCTGTGGAATCGCTCTCCCTAATGGGCTGCTCGAATCCGACCAGTTGCCGGAGCCGATTTTTACTCCCGCAACAAAAGCAGTGAGCGGCCATGATGAGAACATTCCTTTCGAGCAGGTGGAAAAGATGGTTGGCAAGGAACTCGCGGAGAAAGTTCGCGACGTCAGCCTGCAACTCTACCAACGCGCTTCCACCCACGCAGAGCCCCGCGGAATCATTGTAGCCGACACTAAATTCGAGTTCGGCATGCTCAACGATGAGCTGATTTGGATTGACGAAGCGTTGACACCGGACTCGTCGCGCTTCTGGCCCGCCTCCAATTACAGCCCCGGCGGACCACAGGCATCTTTTGACAAACAGTTTGTACGAGACTACCTCGAACGCATGCGCTGGCCGAAGACCTCGCCTGGGCCGGAACTGCCTCCCGAGGTGGTCGACGCCACTCGCGAGAAATACCGGGAAGCGTACCGCATTTTGACCAGCCACGAGTTGCCGTAAGAACAGGGCCCCGATGCTAACGCCCAGCGGAGTGTGACCCGTGAAAGATCAATTGGAAGGGCTCGTCAATCAAATGGTGGAGCGGGGAATCTTTTTTGACGAGGCCATCGAGGAATTTGAAAAGCGCTTCATCAAGCGCGTGCTGGACCGCGCCAACGGCAACCAATCGCGAGCTGCGCAGCTCCTGGGCATCCACCGCAATACGCTGAGCCGGAAGATTGAAGAGTACAAACTAGATACCAACGGCCACCGGCGCCGGCCGCGCTGAATTCAAATTCTTTGGTTTTGGTAGCTAAGTTTCAAGTAGAAGACCTCGCTCTTCGGCAAACGAAATCCTGACTTCCCCGAAAAACAAAGCGGCTCTCGCGAAATATTCGGAGAGCCGCTTTTATAAGGAGCTCGGATTATCGAGAAACCTAGCTTCGCCCGCTCGGCTTTCTGGCAGGCCGGCGCACCGGGGGCTTCTTGGGCGTACCCTTTTCCTTCGGGATGTCTTCGGCTTTCACCTTGGCCTTATCCCAATGTAGGAAGAAGGGCTCAGGGTCGTACGCAACCAAAGTCCCGGTAAAATGGACAGCGCTTTCTTTTTCCACGCGCCCGGCTTCCGGCTGGCCCACTACTTTCACACCCATATTTGGATCTTTGGCGGCTTCAAATTCCGCGTCGCTGGTCACAAAGGCAATCTTAAGCATAATCGGATCGCCGGGCGTGACTTCAATCACCTTGCCCGGAACCTCAGGAAATTCCAGGCCGCACGCCGCCAGCCACGTCAGCTTGCTCTTGTCGCCTCCCGCTTTCAGGTCGGTGAACACCGAGGCGATGGTCATATCCTTTTGAACAGCGCTGATGTCCGCCGCACCGGGCAAGGAATAGCTACTGGGGCGGTCGGCCGAACTCCCTGCCAGTTGCAGAAGCTCGTTCAACTCCCCGTCAACCAAACTGTCGCACACGTTCCCACCCTGATAATTCGCCATCTGGGCTCTTAAGTACTTCTTCACCTGATTGGACTGCGCTTGCGTTGCGCCCTTGGAAGTCACGGCCTTCCCGAAGTACCAGAAGGCGTCCATCCATTGCGGCGGCGTCATGGCCATGTAGGCTTTCCCAAGGTTGTAATTCGTACTCAGGTCGTCGGGATTCAGCGCCAGAATCGCTTTGTAGGATTGCACTGCTGCGGCAAAATCCTTGGCCGCCTGGGCCGCAGTAGCACACGTAAAGTGGAAAAGAATCGTGGGCTGCAGCTTTTGCTTCTTGAAATCGTCGTCGGTTACGGCCTCCGGTTTTTTCACTTCGTCCAACGCTTTCAAACCAGCCGTACACGCCTCGCGAGCTTTTGCCGCCCCTGCCGCCTGGTCGTTCGGTTTCAGGGTCGCATAAGCCAGCGCACGCGCATACAACACCCCGTAGCGCGTCCCCGCATCCACCTTTTCGCTGCCCAGCGCGACGGTCTTGTCCGCGTACTCCATCACCTTGTCCGGATTCTTCAGTTGGTTGTAAGCATTTACATAGAGGGGATAAACGTAGACCAGAAGCGCGGAATTCGGATACTTGGCAACAAAATCATCCAGGCATTTGACCTGCGTCGCGGGCACTTTCTCGGCGGCGCACGCCTGCTCCTGGTTGTATTCCACCAGCGTGTAAGGCTGTTTTGTGCTGTCCTGGCCGCCTGCAGCGGCCTGTCCGCGCAGGCTACTTGAATTTCCAAGAGTCAAGCCAAGTGCCACCGCCAGCACCGTGCCCACCCGTTTCCATGTTCCGTTCATTCCGGCTTCTCCTCGCTGAGATTCCGTGCGTTCATCTTTGTGTTCCGGCGCAACCCGGAACCTTTCACCGAGAAACATTCTGTCTCGGAAACCTTGGGATTATAGGAAAAGCCGCGCCAAATCCGCAACCGTTATCCTCGACGTTCGTCCTGATGATTTTTCCTGTGCCGCGGGACCACTTCAATAGTTCCGCAACAGCGAAAGATGACCGCCGCCGCGGAAATCTCTGATAATAGGATGAGTTTCGCACAAAAAGAGTGGCCCCGGGGAGGAAGAATTCCTATGGCTGGAATAAATAGCGTAAATACCGAAAGCGTTCCAAGGAAGCTACTTGACGGTGATGTAGCTCTGGTTACTGGCGGCAGCCGCGGCATCGGTCGCGCCATCGCGCATCGCCTGGCAACACTCGGCGCTTCGGTCGCGATTTGCGGAAGAGATCCCGCAGCGCTGGAAGACTCCTCAAAAAGCCTGCAAAAGCTGGGCGCGCGCGTGTTCTCTCAAGTTGCCGATGTGATCCAAGCAGCGCAAGTGTCCGAGCTTGTCACCGAAACCGAATCCCGGTTGGGTCCGATTCAGATCCTGGTGAACAACGCCGGAATCGGCCTCTTCGGCCCGGCTCACGAAAAATCAGCAGCGGACTGGGATCGCGTCTTGGACAGCAATCTGAAAAGCGTCTTTCTTGTGTCGCGCGCGGTGATCCCTTCGATGATCCGGCGCGGCTCGGGAGACATCATCAATATTAGTTCTTTGGCTGGGAAAAACACGTTTGCCGGCGGCGGGATCTATTGCGCCTCCAAGTGGGGCCTGATGGGTCTTTCCGGCTGCATGATGGAAGACCTTCGCGCGCATGGCATTCGAGTAAGTGTGATTTGTCCCGGGAGCGTAGCCACGGAGTTTTCCGGCAGCCAGCCCAAGGATCCTTCCAAAGCCTTGCGCCCTGAGGACGTGGCCCACGCCGTACAAGCCATCGTCACACAGAGGCCGGGAAGCTTCCTGAGTGAAATCCATCTCCGGCCCCTGCGGAAGTAGAGCCGGCGTAGCCGGCAAAGCCATACTTTCCTCTTGACAATAATCGTTTACACGACTATTATTCCACTCGTGGCCCCCAAAACCAAGCCGCGGCGCCCGCAAGCCCCGCTCGAAGAGCGCATCTTTATCACTTTGCTGAAAGTGGCCGACGCCCTCGGGCAGGAGGCGGAGCAGCTCACCCGCACAGCCGAATTGACGGGAACGCAATACAACGTTCTGCGCATCCTCCGCGGCGCGGAGCCTGAGGGCCTGCCTTGCCGAGGCATCGGCGACCGCATGATCACCCACGATCCGGACATCACTCGCCTGCTCGACCGTATGGAAAAGCGCGGCCTGATCACCCGCGAACGCCAGAAAGACGACCGTCGGGTGGTCAAGACGCGTATTACCCCGCACGGTCTTGCATTATTGAAGCCGCTGGACCAACCCATGCGGGATTTGCACAAGCGGCAGCTGCGCCACATGGCCGGCAAGCGACTAAAGACTCTCTGCGGCTTGCTCGAGGAAATCAGCACAAACAAGCAGGAGTAACGCCAAACGGATGTACGCATCAAATCCAAACTCAAGAAAAAAGGAATACTCACGATGAACCGATACCTGTATCGAATCACAATACTCGCAAGCATGGCCTTGGGGCTTTCGCTGCCTTCCTCGGCCGCTGGCTCCACCTGGCAGATTGACCCGCAGCACTCTTCAGCCCAGTTTGCCGTGCGTCACCTCGGCCTCTCCACAGTGCGTGGCGCTTTCAGCAAGCTGAGCGGAACGTTGATGCTCGATGATCAGGACATCACCAAGTCCACTATTGAAGTCAGCATTGACGTGAACACCGTGGACACGCGCGAACCGGACCGCGACAAGGATTTGCGCAGCGAACGCTTCTTTGATGTGGCGCACTTCCCCACCATGACTTTCAAATCGAAGAAGGTCGAACGGGTTGCCCCGGGAAAACTCCGCGTCACCGGCGACTTGACCATTCATGGCACCACCAAGGAAGTGGAGCTCGATGTAGACGGACTCTCGGCTCCCGTAAAGGATCCCTGGGGAAATCAGCGCGTCGCGGCCTCCGCAACCACAAAAATCAATCGCCAGGATTACGGCGTGAAGTGGAACGCCAAGCTGGATAACGGCGGCGTGGTCGTAGGCGACGACGTGAACATCACGATTGACGTGGAATTGATCCAGAAAGCGGCGGCAAAGTCAGGCGACTAATCTCCGCCTAAGGATACGCGCAGCCCAGGCAAAGCGGCGCGAATGCACCGCCCGCGTTGCCGGTATCATCTAAGCAAGCGTTCGAAGAAAAGGTTAAACACATGCACAAGGCAGCGGTAACTGATCATCCGGTCCATGACCTGATTCGCAATCGCTGGAGCCCGCGCTCTTTCTCAAACCAGCCGGTTGCGCCGGCGGTCCTTGCAAGCCTGTTCGAGGCGGCGCTGGGCGGCTTCCAGCTACAATGACCAACCTTGGGCCTATCTCGTGGCTACCAAAGAAGACCCGGAGAATTTCAAAAAGATGCTGGGCGTCCTGGTGGAATTCAATGCCAGGTGGGCTCAGAACGCCCCGGTGCTGGCAATTTCCGTGGCCCGCCGGAACTTCCGTCACAACGGCACGCCGAACCCCGTCGCTGTTCATGACCTCGGCGCGGCTAACGCGCAATTGACCGCGGAGGCTACCTCGCGTGGCTTGCTCGTTCACCAAATGGCGGGCTTTTCTCACGACAAAGCGCGCCAGACTTTCGCTATTCCCGAAGGCTGGGATCCCGTCTCCGCCATCGCGATCGGCTATCCCGGTGACGCACAAACTTTGCCCGAAGATTTTCGCAAATCGGAGTTGGCTCCTCGGACACGCAAGCCCATTCGCGAATTCGTAATGACAGGCAGTTGGGGCCATACTGCCCCTTTCGCGGCAAAATAATCGAGGAGACCAGACCTTCGCCCAGCCATGCATCAGGCCTTCGATTTCCTCATTCGCCACGGACACAGCGTGCTGTTCGTTTGGGTGCTCACCGAACAGTTGGGTGTGCCGGTTCCGGCGATGCCTCTGCTCCTCGCGGCAGGCGCCCTTGCCGGCACAGGGCACATTAACTTCTTCGCTGCGCTTTTGTTTGCAGTGTTGGGAGCTCTCACTTCGGATTCTGTCTGGTTTCAACTCGGCCGCCACAAAGGCATCAAGGTTCTCCAGCTTCTCTGCCGCATTTCCCTCGAGCCCGACTCCTGCGTGCGCCGGACCGAAGGCATATTCTCCAAACAAGGGGCGCGCTCGCTTTTGGTCGCAAAGTTTCTTCCGGGCTTAGGGCTAGTTACGCCGCCGCTCGCCGGAATTTTTCGCATGCGTTTCCGGCGCTTTCTGTTGTTTGATGCTATTGGGTCAACATTGTGGGCAGGAGCGTTTCTCGCGCTCGGCTACGCCTTTGCCGGACAAATTGAGCGTGTGGCG
>Ga0126369_10002289_pt1 | contig 13580 bp, 14 predicted proteins | sample PanSoiMetaPlot_1_FD_109646 | JGI IMG/M metagenome (GOLD analysis project Ga0126369, IMG submission 109646) | Tropical forest soil microbial communities from Panama - MetaG Plot_1 | ecosystem: Environmental > Terrestrial > Soil > Tropical forest > Bulk soil | place: Panama | collected 2016-02-17 | reverse complement strand
CGGGTGGCACCAGCCGGAGTTCGACGCCTTCGAGTACCCGTTCGACCACCTGGTCGGCCGCTTCGGGGAGCAGCTCGCCGCGGTGCGCGACCTGCTGGCCGGCGGCCGCGTCAGCGCCGGCGGGCGCTTCGTGCGGCTGCGCGATGCCCAGGTGCTGGCGACCACGTCGCCGCCGCCGATCTGGGTCGCCGCGAAGGGCCCGCGGATGCTGCGGCTGACGGCGCGCTACGCGGACGGGTGGAACCTGGCCTGGGGCGGCCCCGACCCGGGCTGGCTCGACGAGCCGCTGGCCGGGCTGCGGCGCGAGCTCGACGCCGCGGGCCGGGAGCGGAGCTCCTTCACGGTCTCAGCGGGCATCTCCTGGGTGCCGAACGGCGGTCGCGGGTCCGCGGAGCTGGCGCGCACGCTCGACGCGTACGAGGCTGCGGGCGTGGACCTGGCGATCCTGTCCCTGGCCGAGGGGCCGAGCCGGGCCACGCGGCCGGAGTACCTGGAGCGGGCGGCGGAGGTGCTGGCCGGGCGCTGAGGCCTGTCTGGCCGGCGACCGGCGAGCCGCGCCTGCGGCGAGGCCCAGATGGTCAGCGGACCGTCTTGATCGTCAGCTCCACCGTGCCGGCCGGGACCTGGACCGACACCCGCTCGCCCGCCTGCTTGCCCACCAGCGCCCGGCCGACGGGAGACTCCACCGAGATTCGGCCGGAGCTCGGGTCGGCCTCCACGGCGCCGACCAGGTAGTACACCGTGGTCTCGCCCTCGCCGTCCTCGACCTCGATCGTGGACCCGGGCTCGGCGACGCCGGAGTTGCGGCCTTCCGCGATGATCTGGGCGCGGCCGATCATCTCCTGCAGCTCGTAGATGCGGTCGTCGAAACGGGCCACCTCTTCCTTGGCCTGCTCCAGTTCCGGGTTGTCCTCGATGTCACCCGGCTGCGAGGCCTCCTTCATCCGTTCGAAGGCCTCCAATCGTCTCGCCTGCACTCGTACGAGGTCCTGCTTCAGCTTCTGCAGGCCCCCTGCCGTGAGCAGGACTGGTTCGCTCAGGTCCATGCCCCAGCCGATAATACGCCCGATGACCGGTAATCCAGACATGGCTGATGCACTTTTGATCGTCGATCCTCAGGTGGACTTTTGCCCAGGCGGCACACTGCCCGTTCCTGGAGGCGACGGCATCTTTCCTGCGGTCAATCGAGCGTCAGCAATCGTGCCCCTGACGGTGGCAAGTCGCGACTGGCACCCACCCGACCACATCTCGTTCCAGGCGCAGGGCGGGCCCTGGCCCGTCCACTGCGTGGCGGGGACTCGGGGCGCCGAGTTCCATGCCGATCTCGAGGCGGATCGCATCGCGAAGGTGTTCAGCAAGGGCACGGATCCGCGGCAGGAGGCGTACTCGGCGTTCGACCGGACGGGACTGGCCGACTGGCTCCGCGACCGCCACATCGGCAGGCTCTACGTGGCGGGACTCGCCACCGACTACTGCGTGCGCGCGTCGGTCCTGGACGCGCGCCGCGAGGGTTTCGACGTCGCGGTGCTGGAGGACGGGATCGGCGCGGTCGACGTCGCCCCCGGGGACGGCGAACGGGCGCTCGGCGAGATGCGGGAGGCGGGCGCCGCGGTGGTCAGGAGCGGCGATCTTGACTGAGCCCAGCGCTGCCGAACGAATCAACATGGCCTGCTTCGAGCTGTCGAGGCAGGTGAACGGCCTGGAGTGCAGCGTGCCCCAGGCCTCGCCCCTGGCGCGAACGCTGCTCCGCGTCGTTGGGCGCGTCGTCATCGACACCGGCGCGCCCGGGGCCGACGCCGCCGTGTGGGAGAACACCGAGGTGATGGCGCTGCGGTGGATTCGCGAGGCCCTGGAGCCGCTGGGCTACGACGTGCGGCCCCGGCCCGACTCGGGTCGGCCTGAGGTGCCGTCCGCGGGCGACGAGTGGGAGTAGCGCGGTGTCGGTGACGACGTGCCCGAACTGCGGCGCACCGGTCCCGGCCGGCACCTGGACGTGCCGCTACTGCCACGCCAGCGTGGACCCGGCGCACGCGACTGTGCCCTCCCTCGCGCAGGTGGCCGAGGTGCTGGAGTCGAGCGGGAGCTCTCTCGACCGCGCGCTGCCCGGCCTGGTGGCATCGCTGGAGGCCGGGCTTCCCGGCGCCGTCCGGGTGGACCGCGACGGCGGCGGGCTCCTCCGCCGCGGCCCGCAGCGCATCAGATCGGTCACGGCCCGGATCGGGGAGTACCGCTTCGCGCTGACCCGGCAGGACGAGCGCATGGTTCCGACCGTCGTCCACGAGGTGCGCGGCATCGTCCTCCGCACCGACACGCTGCCGCCGGGCGAGTGGCTCGTCCGGCTGGGCGACCAGCTGCGTGAACTCGCCGCGCGCGCCGAGTCCGTCAGTCCCGCGCTGGCCAGGCTGCTCGGCCAGGACCGCTGATCGACCACTCGAGGAGGAAGCGACCGAATGGCCATCGATCCCAGCACCCAGACCGGCGCGCTCCCGGAGGCCGCGCGACGCCGCCTCGAGGACCTGAAGCAGCGTTCCGCGGGCGGTCACCGGCTCGCCACCACGGACTTCAGCGTGGACGAGTTCCTGCTGGTCCAGTCCCTCGGGTTCGAGCCGGTCGGGATGGTGGTCGGCAGCTCCGTCTACCACGTGGGCTATCAGCGCGGCTCCTGGAACCAGAACATGGAGCTCCAGGTGCTGACCGCCGCCATGTACAACGCGCGCGAGCTGGCCATGTCGCGCATGGAGGCGGAGGCACAGGCGCTGAGCGCGTCGGGGGTGGTCGGGGTCAGGCTCGACGTCCGGTTCCTCCAGTGGGGCGAGCACATCGGGGAGTTCATCGCCGTCGGCACCGCGGTGCGCCAGAAGGACGGCCAGGACTGGCGGGCGGACGGCGGGGTGCCGTTCACGTCAGACCTCTCGGGCCAGGCGTTCTACAAGCTGCTCAGCGCCGGCTACCGCCCCCTCGGCCTGGTCCTGGGCAACTGCGTCTACCACGTCGCGCACCAGTCGTTCGGCTCGATGCTCCGCCAGGTCGGGCAGAACACCGAGGTGAATGTGTACACCCAGGCCCTCTACGAGGCACGCGAGCTGGCGATGACGCGCATGCAGGCCGAGGCCGAGCGGATGAACGCCACGACGGTCGTCGAGACGCGCCTGGAGGTCGCCACGCATACCTGGGAGTACCACGTCATGGAGTTCCTCTCCATCGGCACCGCGGTCAGGCCGATCACGGGCGACGTGAAGCCGGTCTCCCCGCAGCTCGTGCTCGGAGTGGATCGCTAGGCGCTCAGCGTCCGGCCTGGTCCTTGAACCACGCCACCGTGCCCTCCAGGCCGTCCTCGAGGGAGACGCGGGGCTGCCAGCCCAGGCGATCGCCGATCAGGGTCGAGTCCAGCGCAGAGGTCCGCTGGTCACCCGCGCGGGCCGGTCCGTGGACCTCGGGCGCCGGGATGCCGATCAGTTCCCGCACCAGTTCGAAGACCTGGTTGACGTCGACCTGGCGGCCCGTTCCGACGTTGAAGTGGCCCGTCACGTCCTCGGCGTCCAGGACGGCCAGGTTGGCGCGGACCACGTCGTCGACGTGTATGTAGTCGCGGAAGTAGCGGCCATCGCCGTTGATCACCGGCTGCTCGCCCGCCAGCATCTTCATGCAGAAGATCGCGACGACGCCCGCCTCGCCGTGCGGGTTCTGTCGCGGACCGTAGACGTTGGCGTAGCGCAGGGCGACGTAGCGGAGCCCGTGCTGGACGCCGTACGCGTGCAGGTAGTGCTCGAAGCTCAGCTTCGCGACGCCGTAGGGCGACACGGGCCACGCGGGGTACGTCTCCGGCGTGGGCAGCACGTCGGCGTCGCCGTAGAGCGCGCCGCCCGTGGACGCGAAGAGAAAGCGAGCGCCGAGCTCGCGCGCGACCTCCAGGAGGTGCAGCCCGCCGACCAGGTTCACTCCGGCGTCGAAGAGCGGCTCGCGGACCGAGCGGCTCACGCTCATCTGGGCGGCGTGGTGGCAGATCACGTCCGGCCGCCAGTCCCGCGCGACCGCCGCGGCCTCGGGTTCGCGGATGTCGCACCGCTCGAACGTCGCGGCGGAATGGACCTGCTCCCGCACGCCGGTCGAGAGGTCGTCCAGCACGAGCACCTCGTCGCCGCGGTCGATCAGCGCGTCGACGATGTGTGACCCGATGAACCCGGCGCCTCCCGTGACGATCACCTTCACGGGGATCAGAGTGTAGGAGACTTGCCGCGATGCAAACGCCGGACACGATCCGCGCCGACTTCGACCGCATCGCCGACCTGCCAGACGTGCGGTGGGACCACAACCACCACTACCATCCGGTGCTGCTGCGCCACGTGCCCCCTGGCTGCGCTGAGGCCCTCGATGCCGGCTGCGGGCTGGGCGACTTCACCCGACTGCTGGCGGCGCGCTGCGGCCACGTCACCGGCCTCGACCTGTCGCCGAACATGCTGGCTCGGGCCCGGCGCCGCTCGACCGGCGTGGCGAACGTGGACTACCTGCTCGCTGACATCATGACGGAGCCGCTGCCGACCGGCGCCTTCGACTGTCTGACCTCCATCGCGCTCCTGCACCACCTGCCGCTGGACGCGGGGCTGCGCCGCTTCAGGGACCTGCTGCGGCCGGGCGGGGTGCTGCTCGTCCTGGACATCCGCCCGGGCGGGTTCCTGCCCGCCGACCTTGTCTCCCTCGGCGCGTCCACGGCGCTCCTGCTGCGGCACACGGGCCGCCCGCGCGAGGACCCCGCCGTCCGGGCCGCGTGGGAAGAACACGGCCGCACCGACCGCTTCCCGCCCCTGGCCGAGGTGCGCGAGGCGTGCGGACGCGTGCTGCCCGGCGCCGACATCCGAAGCCACCTGATCTGGCGCTACTCCCTCGTCTGGCGAAAGCCCTGAGCCTTCCGGACCAGCAGCTTTCGCTCAAGCCGCTGCAGCCGCCACTCCAGGTCGGTTCGGAAAGCGCTTTCCGGTGGCAGGTGCGCCAGCGCCTCGGTGACGACCTCCTGGGCGGCGGCGAGGTCGCCGAGCGACCACTCCAGCAGCCGGGCCCGCGCGATCGCGAGCCGCGGCTCGCGCGTGGCCTCCCGATCGACCCCCGCCAGCAGCCGCTCCGCAGCGCGGGGTCTGCGGCGACGGGCCAGGCGCCTCGCCAGCAGGAGCGCGGCGTGCGCCGACTCCGGCCCGTCGGCCAGCTCCGCGGCGTTCCGCAGCGCCCGCCAGCCGTCTGCGCGGCGGCCCGTACGGAACAGGTAGCGACCGAGCGCCAGCCAGTCTGGCCCTTCCATCCAGGGATCGCGGCCCTGCAGCCGGTGCTGCAGCCTGGCGTGCAGGTGGTACAGGCTGACGACGTCCTGCCGGTTGTGCTCCAGGGCCCTCGGCAGCAGCGGGCTCCAGCCGTGGCGGAGGTAGCCCAGGTACGCCTCCGGGACGAGCGCGGAGGCCAGGTCGTCCTCGCGCTCGAAGCCGAGGAGCCGTTCCTCGACCACTCGCAGGGTGCAGCGCTCCAGCCGGTAGCGGAGCAGCGCCCGGGTGACGTTGAGCAGGTCGACGTGCGGCGGGTGCGCCAGCTCGCCGGGCATGCGCGCCATCACCCACCTGGTCCGCAGCAGCGGCAGGTCGAACCGGCTGCCGTTGTACGTCGCGACGCCGTCCGCCCGCGCAAGCTCCTCCTGGACGAGCGCGAGAAAGCCCGCCTCACCCGCGGGGTCAGCCAGGAACACCTGGGTGAGCTCGAGGCCTGCGGCGCAGGGCCGGCAGACGGCCACGGCGAACACCTGCGTGCCGGTGCCGCCGGACAGCCCGGTCGTCTCCGTGTCCAGGTATGCGTGCGGCACGTCCGGGGCAGGCCCGGGCAGCCGCCCGGGCGCCAGCATGTCGGCGAAGCGCCACGCCGTACCGTGCGCGGTCGGCACCGCCTCGAAACCGGGCGGCACGACCCGCTCGACCGCGGGCTGCCGCCGCGGCGCGGCGGGCCGGCCTAGACTGGCAAGGCGCTCGCGGAGAGCAGACGGAGGCACGCTTCCTTGGCTCCGTCGACACCGCCCAGCGGTCCGATGCAGGACGGGCAGCCCGCGACGCACGGGCACTCGCGCACCAGCTCGGCGGCGTCGGCATGCAGCGACGTGTGGAGTTCGTAGAGCCGCCGGGCGCAGCCGACGCCGCCCGGGTACATCTCGTAGATCGTGACGGTCGGGCGCCGCGTCGAGGTCGAGCGAACCTCGCCCTGCGCTCCGAGGTCCCTGGGATCGCACATCAGGTGCAGGCTGGCGACGGTCCGCAGGGCGTGGGCCATCCCCTGCAGGCCGGCCTCGAGCGCCTCACGGCCGAGCGCCGCCCACCGTTCCGGCTCCATCGAGGTCCAGTACGCCGTGGTGTGGAGTGTCTGCTCGGGCAGGCGGATCGGGCCGGCGCCGATGTTCTCGTGCGTGTGGAACCGGATCTTCTTGAAAATCGTCGCGAGCGACGTGAGCTTCACCTCGCCGTGGCTGCGGTCCATGTCCGGCGCCGACTCGTGCTCGAACGTGTCGAGGACGTTGACCGAGACCCCCATCAGCGCGTCCGTGTAGTAGTCCACGTCGACGGGCCGCACGTACGCCTTCTTCTCCTCCCAGTCCAGCCGGTCGACGTGGTACTGCGCCCCGTCCTGGAGGTAGATCGCCTCCTCGTGCAGCATGACCTGGGCGGTGAACTGGTCCATCTCGCCGATCACCTCCGGGCGCGCGGGGGAGGTGTCTACGATCACGACGTTGTCGGCCGCCAGCCTGCGGAGCGAGACGCCCTCCGCGGGGAAGGCGTCCTGCGCCCAGAAGGAGCGACCGCTGGACCGGGTGACGACGCCGTCCTCCTCGAACAGGCCCAGCAGCTCCTCGACGTCGGCGCGGCCGAAGCGCTCCCCGTCCAGGAACGGCAGCTCGAAGAGCCCCGCCTGGAGATGGCCCGCGAGGACGAGCAGGTTGTCAGGGTCGATCAGAGCCTCCTCGGGCGTCGCCTCCAGGAAATACTCGGGATGCCGGACGATGAACTGGTCGAGGGGAGCGCTGGACGCCACGAAGACGGCGATCGAGCCGGAGCGCCGGCCGGCTCGGCCCAGCTGCTGCCAGGTCGAGGCGATGGTGCCCGGGTAGCCGACCATGACCGCCGCCTGCAGCGTGCCGATGTCGATGCCGAGCTCCAGCGCGTTGGTGCTGACCACGCCGTGCACCTCACCAGAGCGGAGGCCCGCCTCGATCTCGCGACGGTGGAGCGGCAGATAGCCGGACCGGTAGCCGCGGACGCGCCGGCCCGCGTCGAGACGAGGCAGCAGCGACTCGCGGAGGTAGCTCAGCATCACCTCGACCTGGAGGCGCGACCGGCAGAACACGATGGTCTGGACGCCGTTCCGGATCCACGGCGCGGCGATCCGCCTGCCCTCCAGCACCGAGCTGCGCCGGATGCCGAGGTTGCGGTTCAGCAGGGGCGGGTTGTAGAAGATGAGCCGGCGCTCGCCCCGTGGGGCGCCGCTGCGGTCGACGAGCGCCACCTGGTCCTCCTCCAGCAGGCGCTCCGCGAGCTGGCGCGGGTTGGCGATGGTGGCCGAGGCGCAGATGAAGCGGGGGCTGGAGCCGTAGAACTCGCAGATGCGCTTGAGCCGCCGGATCACGTTGGCGACCTGGCTGCCGAACAGGCCGCGGTACGTGTGGAGCTCGTCGATCACCACGTGCTCCAGGCTGGAGAACAGCTTGCGCCACCGGGTGTGATGGGGCAGGACGCCGGTGTGGAGCATGTCGGGGTTCGTGAGGACGATGTGGCCGCCCTCCCGCACGGCCGTGCGCTGGCCGGGCGGCGTGTCGCCGTCGTACGTACTGACCCTGACGTCGAGCGGGAGCGGGGCCGTCAGCGCGCCCAGCTCGGCCAGCTGGTCCTGGGCCAGCGCCTTCGTGGGGAAGAGGTAGAGTGCGCGGCTGCTCGGACGTTCGAGCAGCCGCTGCAGGATTGGGAGGTTGTAGCAGAGCGTCTTGCCGCTCGCGGTCGGCGTGACCACCACCAAATGGCGACCGGCGCGCACGTGCCCGTAGGCCTCGGCCTGGTGCGAATAGAGTTGCTGCACGCCCCGGGCGGCGAGGGCGGCCGCGAGGTCCGGCCGGAGGTCGGCGGGGAGCGGCGCGAACTCCGGCTCGCGTGCGGGGACGACGTGGTCGAGGGTGACGTCGCCGGGGAGCTGGGTGGGGTCGAAGGGCGGAACGGGTGCCATGACGCTGTCACGACGGTATCCGAACAAGTGTTTGCCGGTCAAGAGCGGGCGCGTGTAAGGAGCGCCCCGCGCTTGCTAGCCTCGTGGGCGATGAAGTTCGCGATCGTCTCCGACGTGCACGGCAACCTGGTGGCCCTCGAAGCGGTGGTGGCCGACCTCGAGCAGGTACGGCCCGACCTGGTCGTCCACGGCGGCGACCTGGCGTTCAACGGCCCCCGACCAGCGGAGTGCGTGGACCGCATCCGCGAGCTCGGCTGGCCCGGAGTGATCGGGAACATGGACGAGGCCCTCACGACCCGGCAGGGATCGACGCCTCGCATCGACTGGGCGGTCGAGCGTCTCGGCGACGAACGGCTCGGCTGGCTGCAGTCAAATCCGATGGAGTGGCGCGACGAGGACCTTGCGCTGGTGCATGCGGCCCCCGGCGACCTGTGGCGAGGGGTGCCGGTGGACACGGGCGACGCGGAGCTGCGCGCGATCTACGGACCGCTGGGCGCGCCGCTCGCGGTGTACTGCCACATTCACCGTCCGTACGTGCGCGTGATCGGGGACCTCACGGTGGCGAACACGGGCAGCGCCGGTCTCCCCATGGACGGCGTCCCCCGCGCTTCGTACCTGCTCGTGGAGGACGGCCGCCCGGAGGTCCGGCGAGTGGCTCACGACCTGGAGCGCGCCGTGGCCGACGTGATGGCGTCGGGCCTGCCGGAGGCGGAGCAGCTCGCCGGCGCCTATCGGATCGCGCGATGGTCCGCCTGAGGGCGACGCCACCGGCTGGCGGCGCGCCGTTGGCCGCACGACTTCCGGCGCCTGCGCTCAGCGGGGGGCGACCTCCCAGCGCTGGCCCTCCCGGGTGTCCGTGACGCGCACGCCGAGGGCGGCAAGTTCGTCGCGCAGCCGGTCGGACGTGGCGTAGTCGCGCTCCGCACGCGCCCGGTCGCGACGCGCCAGCAGGTCGGACGCGCCCGGCGGCAGCTCCGCCGCGGCCTCGACGCCCCGGCCCAGGTCCAGGCCGAGCACCCGGTCCCAGTCGAGCAGCAGCGACGCGCGGGCACCAGGGGCCAGATCCGACCGCAGGACCTCGGCGACGAGCGCCATGGCGCCCGGCAGGTCCAGGTCGTCGGCGATCGCGGATCGGAAGCGCTCGTCGAAGTCGGCGGTGGGCCCGCCGGGACCGCTGCGCCACTGGGCGACGCGGCTGCGCAGGTGGCGCAGAGCGCGATCCGCGCCGGCCAGGCCCTCGACCGAGAAGTTGAGCTTGGTCCGATACCTGGCCTGCAGCGCCAGGTAGCGGAAGGCGAGCGGGTCGTAGCCCTGCTCCTCGATCTCAGTGATACGGAAGAAGTTGCCCGCCGACTTGGCCATGCGGGCGCCCGAAAGCATCAGGTGTTCGCCGTGCATCCAGTACCGCACGACCTGGTGACCGAACGCGCCCTCCGACTGCGCGATCTCGGCCTCGTGATGGGGGAAGACGTTGTCCGAGCCGCCGGTGTGGATGTCGAACCGCTCCCCGAGCAGGGCCGTGGACATGGCCGAGCACTCGATGTGCCAGCCGGGGAACCCCGGTCCCCAGGGGCTGTCCCAGACCTGCAGCCGCTTGTCCCCCGCGGCCTTCCACAGCGTGAAGTCGCCGGGGTGGCGCTTGCGCGGATCGGGCTCCCCCCGCGTGCCGGCCAGGAGCTGCTCTGTCGAGTTGCGCGAGAGCCTGCCGTACTCCGGGAAGCTGGCGATGTCGTAGTAGACCGTGCCGGCCACCTCGTACGCGTGCCCGACCTCGATCAGCCGGGCGATGATCTGCTGCATCCTGGGCACGTACCCGGTGGCGCGCGGGTAGTGCTGGGCCGGACGGATGCCGACCCGTCGCGCGTCCTCCAGGAAGGCGCGCGTGTAGAACTCGGCGATCTCCTCGGCGCTCCTGTTCTCGAGGCGGGCGCTCAGCAGCATCTTGTCCTCGCCCCGGTCGAACTGGTCGTCGGTCAGGTGGCCGACGTCGGTGATGTTCATCACCTGGGTGACCCGATGGCCGAGGTACTCCAGCACGCGGCACAGGACGTCCGCGAACAGGTACGTCCGGAGGTTGCCGATGTGCGCGTAGCGATAGACGGTCGGTCCGCAGGAGTAGATCCGCACCGAGCCAGGTTCCAGGGGGTGGAAGTGCTCCCTGCGCCGGGTCAGCGTACTGTACAGGCGCACGGTGGTATCCATCGTAGGTAGGTCAAGTGAAGCTGATTCGACTCGATTCCAGCCAGGTGACCGCCGCCGCCGTGGCGGGCAGGGTGCTCACGCACGACATCGGGCACGGCCTGCGAAAGGGGACGGTGCTGGGACCGGAGCACGTGGAGCCGCTGCGCGACGCCCCCGAGGTGCACCTCGTCGAGCTCGACGAGGACGACGTCCACGAAGACGACGCGGCCCTGCGGCTGGGGCGGGCCGTGGCCGGGTCGGGCATCCGGGTAGAGGGACCCAATCAGAGCCAGGTCCGGCTGGTGGCCGAACGGCGCGGGCTGGTGCGCGTCAACCCGACGGCGGTCGACCGGCTGAACCACCTGCCGGCGGTCGGCGTCTTCACGCTGGTCGACGGGCAGGCCGTCGAGGCCGGCGAGGAGGTCGCCGGGGCCAAGGTGACTCCGGTCGCGGTGCCGGGCATGCTCGTCCGCGAGGCGGAACGGGTCGCGGCGACGGCCCGACCGGTCATCCGCGTCGATCCGTTCCTGCCCCTGCGCACCCTCGTCGTCGTGACCGAGCGGCTCAAGCCGAGGGCGCGCGAGCTGTTCGCCGTGGCGGTCACGCGAAAGCTGGGCTGGTACGGCTCGGACGTGCTGGCCGTTCGCGAGGTCGCCCGCAGCGGCGAGGCGGTGCGGTCGGCGTACGAGGAAGCGCGCGCGCTCGATGCGCGCCTGATCCTGTTCGCGGGCGCCTCGTCCATCGACCCGCTCGACGCCGCGTACGCGGAGCTGGTCGCCGCCGGCGGTGAGCTGCTGCGGCAGGGGGCGCCGGCCCACCCGGGGAGCATGCTCTGGCTGGGCCGCCTGGACCGGGCGGTGGTCCTGGGCGTGGCCTCGTGCGCGGGATTCGGGCGCGACACGTCGCTGGACCTGGTGCTCCCGTTCGTGTTCGCGTACGGTGAGGCGGACGAGCTGGACTTCGCCCGGCTCGGCTACGGGGGGCTCATCGAGGCCGGGGCCGGCCGGCGCTTCCCGCCCTACCCGGTGGCGCCGGCGTAGGCGATCAGCGGCATCTCGAGTCCCTCGGGCCAGGCCTCGCGGTCCATGGCCACGAGGAAGGCGTCCACCCGATCGACGAGCGGCTCCAGCTCGACGCCGCGGTGGCTGGGCAGGTACGGCCGCAGGTAGTCGGCGCCGCTGCGCCACTTGTTGACGGTGCCGCGACGGTTGCGGCGACGGTAGTGCAGGCAGCCGGCGGCCACCTGGATGAGGCCCTTGTAGAAGCCGCGGTCGGGCCCTTCGCGGTCGGGGGTCCAGGCCTCCTCCCACGCCTCGTGGGCCTCCCAGTAGAGGCCCCGGTTGAACAGCTCGACGCCGCGCTGGAGGGTCACCGTCACGCCATTGAACCAGGCCACCGGGGAACACTCCCGGTCTTTACCGCCCGTCCCTACAATCCGCTGCATGTCGGGGGCGCTCGCCGAGTACAACCGTCTCAACCTCTCCAGCGACCCGATCTATCGCTACGTGCGCCTCACCAAGCCTGGCGGCGTGCCGGGAGACGCCGCCGAGCAGGACCTCGTCGACCACCCCTGGCTGCAGCGCCTGCGCCGCATCCACCAGATGCAGAGCGCCTGGTGGGTCTTCGCCACCGCCGAGCACTCCCGCTTCCAGCACTCGCTCGGGGCCATGCACCTCGCCGGCGAGTGGGGCGCCCACCTCTACCCCACGCTCCGCCAGCAGCATCCCGACGTCCCCACGCAGCCGCTCGTCGTGGAGACGTTGCGCCTCGCGGGGCTGCTCCACGACGTCGGCCACGGTCCGTTCGGCCACTTCTTCGACGAGAACTACCTGAGCAGCTGGGGCATCGACCACGAGGTCGTCGGCCGCCACCTGATCCTGAACGACCTGGCACCGCTCGTGGGCGGCCTCGCCGCCAGCCCCGACGCGGACTTCGCGCCGGGCGAGCGGGTCGACCCCCGCTGGGTCGCCTACCTGATCTCGCCCGAGCCGCTCGCGGACTTCACCGCACCGAGCTGGCTCGACGTGCTCCGCCCGCTGCTCATCGGACCCTACTCGGCCGACAACATGGACTACGTGCCGCGCGACTCGTACAGCTGCGGAGTGGCGGCCGGCCCGGTCGACGTGCAGCGCATCCTCCACTACTCCTTCGTGTCCGAGCACGGCCTCACGCTGCACAGCCACGGCGCGGAGGCGCTGTTCATGTTCCTCAGCGCACGGCTGTACCTCTATCACCAGGTGTACTTCCACCGGACCGTCCGCCGCATCGACCTGCAGCTCCGTGAGGTGTTCAACCCGACGATGGACGTCCTGCTCGGCGGAAACCCGCTGCAGCGGCTCCCCGCGTTCCAGCGCCTCAACGAGTGGTGGCTCTTCAGCGAGGTGGACCGCTGGACGGGCCAGGACGACTCCGGGCTGCGCGCCCTCGGCCAGGGCTGGGCCGACATCGTGGCGCGGCGGCTCAAGTGGCGGCTCGTCTACTCGGGCTACGTCGAAGCCCGGGACGTGCCCGGTGGCGCCCTCACGCTCGGCCGGGTCGAGTTCGCGCGGCGCATCCGCGAGCGGCTTCGCCCGGGCCTGCGCGGCCTGGAGTTCGAGGTCGACGTCGCCGCCCAGGAGTCGCGCGCCTTCAACCCGATGATGGAGCGCCAGGACATCCTCTTCTACGACCCGCTGGAGGACAGCTACCAGCACTCGCGGGTGCTCGACCTGTTCCGGCGCCTGCCCGTCCGGATGGCGATCTTCCGCATCTTCGCCCGCGACGAGCGATGTCGCGGCGAGCTGATCGAGGCGGCCCACCAGGTGCTGGCGGCCGCATGATCCCGCTCGACGAGATCCGCGCCGCCGCCGACCGGGCGCGGCCCTACGTCCGCCGAACGCCCCTGCTCCCGCTCGAGGACGGCCGCTGGTTGAAGCTCGAACTGCTGCAGCCCACCGGCAGCTTCAAGGTCCGCGGCTTCCTGGCGGCCGCGCTGGCGCTGCCGGCGGCCCGTCGGGCGCCTGGACTGCTGACGGTCAGCGCCGGCAACGCCGCCCTGGCCTGCGCCTACGCCGCCAGGGCGCTGGACGTGCCCTGCCGGGTCGTCATGTTCGACACCGCGCCGCCGCCCAAGATCGACGGCGTCCGTGCCCTCGGTGCGGCGCCCCTGCTCAAGACCCGGCCCG
>Ga0126369_10002288_pt1 | contig 13581 bp, 10 predicted proteins | sample PanSoiMetaPlot_1_FD_109646 | JGI IMG/M metagenome (GOLD analysis project Ga0126369, IMG submission 109646) | Tropical forest soil microbial communities from Panama - MetaG Plot_1 | ecosystem: Environmental > Terrestrial > Soil > Tropical forest > Bulk soil | place: Panama | collected 2016-02-17 | reverse complement strand
CAGAACCTCGAGACCCCACGCGTGCACCGCGCGCCGCGTCGCCTCCGCGTGCCGGTCGTGGCGCGCGAACACGTTCTCGAGGCCTTCCTCGCGCAGCATGCGCAGCGCCTCGCGCAGGCCGTAGAGCAGGTTCGTCGCGGGCGTGTAGGGGAAGTAGCCGGTCTTGTTGCTTGCGAGCATCTCTTCCCAGCCCCAGTAGGATCTGGGCAGCTTCGCGCCTTGCGAGGCTTTCCGCGCCTTCTCGCTGAGCGCGTTGAACGACAGCCCCGGCGGGAGCATCAGCCCCTTCTGCGAGCCGGCGACCGTCACGTCGACGCCCCACTCGTCGTGGCGGTAGTCGATCGAGGCGAGCGAGCTGATCGTGTCGACGAGGAAGAGCGCCGGGTGCTTCGCCGCGTCGATTCCCTTCCGGATCGCGCCGATCCGGCTCGTGACCCCGGTGGAGGTCTCGTTGTGCACGACGCACACCGCCTTGATCGCGTGCCCCTTGTCCTCCTTCAGCTTGGCCTCGACGACGGCCGGATCCGCGCCGCGGCGCCAGTCGGTCGCGACGAACTCCGGGGCGAGCCCCAGCTTCGTCGCCATCTTCTGCCACAGCGTCGCGAAGTGCCCGGTCTCGAACATCAGCACCTTGTCGCCCGGCGAGAGCGTGTTCACGAGCGCCGCCTCCCAGGCGCCGGTGCCCGAGGCGGGATAGATCACCACGGGCTGCTTCGTCTGGAAGACGTGCTTGAGGCCGTCGAGCACCTCGTGGCCGAGCTCGGCGAACTCCGGGCCGCGATGATCCATCGTGGGCATGTCGATCGCGCGGAGGACGCGGTCGGGCACGTTGGTCGGGCCGGGAATCTGCAGGAAGTGACGGCCGCTGCGATGGGTCATGAGCGTTCTCCGTGGAGAGTGAGGGATGGTAGAGAAGGGGCGCGACCGAGGCAACGGCCGCCGCTCGCATTGCAGCATCCGGAAACCGCCGTCGTCGGGCACTTTCGGCCCAAACCGAGCGGCGTATCATCCGCGAACACGTCCTAAGGACCTCAAGCAATGACCCTATCGATCGATGTCGTCTCAGACGTCGTGTGCCCTTGGTGCTTCATCGGGAAGCGGCGGCTCGAGGCCGCGCTCGCGCTGTACGCGAAAGAGCGGCCCGACGCGCCTGCGCCCGCCGTCTCGTGGCGGCCGTTCCAGCTGAATCCCGACCTGCCACCCGAAGGCATGCCCCGCGACGAATACGTCCAGCGCAAGTTCGGCGCGCGCAGCGGGGGGGTCTACGATCGCGTCACGATGGTCGGCCGGCAGGTCGGCATCCCGTTCGCCTTCGACCGCATCGCGCGCCAGCCCAATACGCTTGCGGCGCATAGCTTGATCGAGCTCGCCCAGGCGCGCGGCCGCCAGGACGAGGTCGCCGAGGCATTCTTCCGCGCCTACTTCCTCGACGGCGTCGATCTCACCAGCCGGGCGAACCTCGCCGCGATCGCCGCGGGCGCGGGCCTCGATCCGGCCGAGGCGGAGACGTGGCTCGACAACGCCAGTGCGCGCGAAGCGGTCGCCGCGGAGGACTCGCGCGCCCGCGAGATCGGCATCCAGGGCGTTCCGTTCTTCATCTTCGGCGGCCGCGTCGCGGTCTCGGGCGCCCAGCCCGCCGAAGTCCTCCTCGACGCGATGAAGCAGGTGGAATCGATCCCGTCCGAAGCGTGAACGTCTTCGATCTCAAGTTCCACCCTGGCGCGGGCGGGGCGGGCCTCGCCACGCGGCTCAAGCGCGAGATCCAGGGCGACGTCCTGTTCGACCGGGCCACCCGCGGTCGGTACTCGACCGACGCGTCGATCTACCAGATCGAGCCGATCGGCGTCGTCGTGCCGAAGACCGAAGCCGACGCGCTCCGCGCGCTGCAGATCGCGGTCGAGGCCGGCGTGCCGATCCTCCCGCGCGGGGCGGGCACCTCCCAGTGTGGGCAGACGGTCGGCGCCGCGCTCGTGATCGATCATTCGAAGTCCCTCGACGAGGTGATCGAGTTCGATCCGGCCCGGGCGACGGCCACGGTGCAGCCGGGGATCGTGCTCGACCGGCTCAACGCGTTCCTCAAGCCGCATGGGCTCTGGTTCCCGGTCGACGTGTCGACTTCCGCGCAAGCCACGATCGGCGGGATGACGGGCAACAATTCCTGCGGCTCGCGCTCGATCCGCTACGGCAATATGGTGCACAACGTCCTCGCGGTGGACGCGGTGCTCGCCGACGGCTCGCAGTTCCGCTTCGGCCCGAGCGACGAGCTGGCGCGGGGGTCTGCCCCTTACCGCGCGCTCGTCGAGAAAATCCACGCGATCGTCCGGCGCGAGGCGGACGAGATCGCGGCCCGCTGGCCGAGAGTGCTGCGCCGAGTCCAGGGCTACAACATGGACATGGTGCAGCCGGGCCCTGCGGGCGCCGACATGGCCCCTCACAACCTCGCGCATCTCCTTGTCGGCTCCGAAGGCACGCTCGCGTACTCGCGGCGCGTGACCCTGAAGCTCGCGCCGATCCCGAAGCACAAGGCGCTCGGGGTATGCCATTTCCCGGCCTTCCGGCGCGCGATGGAATGCCCGCGGCACATCGTCAAGCTCGATCCCGACGCGGTCGAGCTCGTCGACCGCACGATGATCGAGCTCGCGCGCGGGAACCGCGCCTTCGAGCCGATCGTCGCGCGCTTCATCCGCGGCTCGCCGGACGCGATTCTGCTCGTCGAGTTCGCGGGCGACGACCGCGACGCCCAAAAGGCGAAGCTCGCGCAGCTCGTCGAGCTGATGGGCGACCTCGGGCTCCCGGGGAGCGTCGTCGAGGTGCTCGACCCGAAGCTCCAGAAGGACATCTGGGAGGTCCGCAAGGCGGGCCTCAACATCATGATGTCGATGAAGGGCGACGGGAAGCCGGTGTCGTTCATCGAGGATTGCGCGGTGCCGCTCGAGCACCTCGCGGAGTACACCGACCGGCTCACGCGGGTGTTCGAGAAGCACGGCACGCGCGGCACCTGGTACGCGCATGCGTCGGTCGGCACGCTGCACGTGCGCCCGGTGCTGAACATGAAGGCGGGCGGCGCGAAGCAGATGCGCGCGATCGCCGAAGAAGCCTGCGCGCTGGTCAAGGAGTTCAAGGGCTCGGCGTACTCCGGCGAGCACGGTGACGGCCTGGTGCGCTCCGAGTGGATCGAGCCGATCGTGGGACGCCGCCTCACCCGCGCGCTCGAGGAGATCAAGGCCTTGTTCGACCCGAAGGGCCTGATGAATCCCGGCAAGATCGTGCGGCCGCCACGGATGGACGACCGTTCGCTCTTCCGGTTCAAGCCCGGCTACGCCCCGGTGCGGATCGACGAGGCGCTCGACTGGTCGGAGTGGAACGTGCCGGGCGCAGCGAGCCAGGGCTTCGCCGCGGCCGTAGAGATGTGCAACAACAACGGCCACTGCCGCAAGTTCGATGCCGGCACGATGTGCCCCTCGTACCGCGCGACCGGCGACGAGCAGCATCTCACCCGCGGCCGCGCGAACACGCTGCGGCTCGCCGTCTCGGGGCAGCTCGGTCCCGACGCGCTCGCCTCGGACGCTCTCTACGAGACGATGGACCTCTGCGTCGGCTGCAAGGGCTGCAAGCGCGAGTGCCCGACCGGCGTCGACATGGCGCGGATGAAGATCGAGTTCCTGCACCACTATCACGGCCGCCGCGGCTGGCCGCTGAAGGACCGCCTGGTGGCATTCCTGCCGCGCTACGCGCCCCTCGCCGCGCGGCTCGCGCCGCTCGCCAACCTCCGCGACCGCGCGCCGCTCGTCGCGAGGCTGACCGAGAAGCTCGTCGACCTGTCGGCGAAGCGGAGCCTGCCGACGTGGCAAGCCCGGCCGTTCCTGCGTTCCGCCGCGGGGCGCTATCAGGTCCGCGCACCCGCCGACTGCGACGTCGTCCTGCTCGCCGACACGTTCAACAACTATTTCGAGCCCGAGAACGCGACCGCGGCGCTGCGGGTCCTCGAGGCTGCGGGCTACCGTGTCCACGTCGCGCGCGCGGCGAACCGCGAGCGGCCCCTCTGCTGCGGGCGCACGTTCCTCGCGGTCGGGATGATCAATGAGGCGCGCCGCGAAGCGCGGCGCGTGCTCGACGCGCTTGCGCCCTACGTCGCGCGGGACATCCCGATCGTCGGCCTCGAGCCCTCGTGTCTGCTCACGCTGCGCGACGAATTCGCGGCACTCGCGCCAGGTGACGAGACCTCCAGGCTCGCCGAGCATGCGCTCCTCTTCGAGGAGTTCCTCGCGCGCGAAGCCGACGCCGGCCGGTTGCAGCTCAAGCTCACGGGTCTCCCCGAGATCAAGGCGCTGCTGCACGGTCATTGCCATCAGAAGGCGTTCGGCGCGATGCCGGCCGTCGAGCGGGCGCTGAAACTCGTGCCGGGGCTTGCCGTGGAGACGATCGAGTCGAGCTGCTGCGGCATGGCGGGTGCGTTCGGGTACGAGGCGAGCCACTACGAGGTGTCGATGCGGATGGCGGAGCTCTCGCTCCTGCCGAAGGTCCGCGCGGCCGACGCGGCGACGCTCGTCGTCGCCGACAGCACTAGCTGCCGCCACCAGATCGCCGACAACGCCGCGCGCGAGGCGCTGCACGTTGCCCGGGTGCTCGAGCGCGCGCTGGGCTAGGCACTCGCCACGAGTAGCGCGCGGCCACCGACGCCCGCGCTAGACTACGCGGCTCCTCGCTCCGCCGCTTCCATGGACGCCGTCAAACCCCCCCTCTTTGCTCGCCTCGCTGGCGTCGTCCGCTTCCTGTTCTGGGTTCTGCTCGTCCTCATCGTGGTCTGGCAGATCCTCGGCTCCGGGGCGCGGGACGCGGAGCGCGCCGCGGCGTTCGCGAAATTCCAGGAGGAGCGCAAATCGCGCGTGATCGCGCTGATCCACCGCCAGGACCGGGTCAGCATCCTCGGCATCCCGGTCGCGAGCTACATCTCGATCGAGGACTCGGAGTCGATCCTGCGTGCGATTCGCCTCACGCCCGACGACCAGCCGATCGACCTCATCCTGCACACGCCCGGGGGCCTGGTCCTCGCGTCCGAGCAGATCGCGCGCGCATTGCTAGAGCACAAGGGCAAGGTGACAGTGTTTGTTCCGCACTACGCCATGAGCGGCGGGACGCTCATAGCGTTGGCCGCCGACGAGATCGTCATGGACCCGAACGCGGTGCTCGGCCCCGTCGACCCGCAGCTCGGCTCGAGCCCCGCCGCGTCGATCATCAAGGTGATCGAGCAAAAGCCGATCGAGCGCGTGTCCGACCAGACGGTGATCCTCGCCGACATGGCGCGTAAGGCGCAGGCGCAGGTCTACGCCGTCGTCAACGAGCTCCTGCAGGGGAGCGGGCAGATGCCCTCGGACAAGGCGGCCCAGACCGCGAAGGCCCTCACCGAGGGCCGCTGGACCCACGACTTTCCGATCAGCGTCAAGCTCGCGCGCGAGCTCGGCCTCAAGGTGTCGACCGACATGCCGAAGTCGGTGTACGAGCTCATGGAGCTCTACCCGCAGGCGGCCTCGCGGCGTCCGACCGTGCTCTATCTCGACTCGCCGCAAGGCGCGCGCGACGGCGCGGGCGACACTGCCCCGCCACCGTCGCGCCCCGAGCCCCGCAAGTGACCGATCCCGACCGGCTGCCCTCCCGTTGAGGGGGCTGGCGCTTGTCCCCCGATTGGCCCACCCTCGTCGCGCTGGCACCGATCGCCTTCGCGGGCGCCGTCGTCTACGGCATCACGGGCTTCGGCGCAGCGCTCGTTACGATCCCGCTCGCGACGCATCTCGTACCGATGCCCTTCGCGCTCGCGATGTTTGCCGTCGTCGATCTGGTGAACGCGCTGCGGGTCGGTCTCGAGAACCCGCGCCTCGCGGTGAAGGCGGAGGTGGTGCGCATGGCGCCGATGATCGTCGTCGGCGTGATCCTCGGCGTGACCGCGCTCGTGAACCTGCCGCGCAAGGCGGGCATGATCGCGCTCGGTGCTTTCGTCATCCTCTACGCGCTCTACAGCCTCGCGCACCGCGCGCGCATGAGAACGGTGGGTTCGCGCTGGGCCTATGTCGCCGGCCTTGCCGGTGGGATCACCAGCACCCTGTTCGGCGCGGGCGGGCCGCCGTACGCGATTTACCTGTCGCACCGGCCGCTCTCGAAGGACGAGTTCCGGGCGACGCTCACCTTGACGACGGTCGCGAGCATCTCGCTGCGGGTCGTGGCCTTCCTCGTCACCGGGCTGCTGCTCGACCCGAAGGCCTGGATCGCGGCGGCGATCGCGGTTCCCGCGGGCCTCGCCGGGCTCGCCGTCGCGCGGCATATCTTCCGGCGCGTCTCGCGCGAGACGCTCACCCGGCTGGTCGCGCTCATGCTCCTCGCGTCCGGCGCGTCGCTGATCGCTCGGGCGCTCGGCTGAGCGGTCTCCGGTACGATCCGCACCGTGATCGGGGGGATGAAGAAACGATGAGCACCGGCGCGCTCCTCCGCCTGCGCGGGATCTCGAAGACCTACCCCACCGTGAAAGCGCTCGACGGCGTGGACCTCGCGATCGATCCGGGGGAGATCCACGCAGTGCTCGGCGAGAACGGCGCCGGCAAGAGCACGCTCATGAAGATCATCTACGGCGCAGTGCAGCCCGACGCCGGGGAGATCGAGTGGCAGGGTGCCCCCGCGAACGTCACGAGCCCGGCCGAGGCGCGCGCGCGGGGCATCGGCATGGTGTTCCAGCATTTCGCGCTCTTCGAGTCGGTGACGGTGGTGGAGAACGTCGCGCTCGCCTTGGCCGACCGCATGCCGCTCAAGCAGCTCGCGCAGCGGGTCGGCGAGGTATCGGCGCGCTACGGGCTGCCGGTCAAGCCGTGGCAGTACGTCCACGACCTCTCGGTCGGCGAGCGCCAGCGGGTGGAGATCGTGCGCTGCCTGCTCCAGTCGCCGAAGCTCCTCATCATGGACGAGCCGACCTCGGTGCTCACGCCGCAGGCGGTCGACCAGCTGTTCGAGACGCTGCGCGCGCTCGCCGCCGAGGGCACCGCGATCATCTACGTCAGCCACAAGCTCGACGAGATCCGCCGGCTCTGCGACCGCGCCACCATCCTGCGCGGGGGGAAATACATCACCGAGGTCGATCCGAAGCAGACGTCCGAAGGCAGCCTCGCCGAGCTGATGATCGGACGCACGTTCCCGCACACGCAGCGGCGCGCCCATCACAGCGGCCCGGTCGCGCTGGAGCTCGTCGAGCTGTCGGCATCCGGCGAGGGACCCTTCGGCACGCCGCTCCGCGGGCTCAACCTGCGGCTGCACGCCGGCGAAGTACTCGGCGTCGCCGGGATCTCCGGCAACGGCCAGGCCGAGTTCCTCGCCGCGCTTTCGGGCGAGTCGCCGGTCGCGGACGCGCGCGCCGTCGCGCTCGCCGGCGAGCCGATCGGGCAGCTCGATCCGGGCGAGCGGCGCCAGCGCGGGCTCGCGTTCGTCCCCGAAGAGCGCCTGGGCCGCGGCGCCGTGCCGAGCATGAGCCTCGCGCAGAACGCCCTGCTCACGGGCTACGGGCAGGGCATGGTGCGCCACGGGCTGGTGGACGCGACCGCAGCGACCGGCTTCGCCGCCGCGTGCATCAAGGAGTACGACGTGCGGTGCGGCGGGCCGGCGGCGCCGGCGCAGAGCCTTTCGGGGGGCAACCTGCAGAAATTCATCGTCGGCCGGGAGATCGGGCAGCGCCCGAAGGTAGTCGTGCTCGCGCAGCCGACCTGGGGCGTCGACGTCGCCGCGTCCGCCTTGATCCGGCAGCGCGTCATCGACCTCGCGGTGCAGGGCGTCGCGACGCTCGTCGTTTCGGAGGACCTCGGCGAGATCCTGGAGATCTGCGACCGCGTCGTGGTGATGGCGGGCGGGCGCCTTTCGCCGGTGCGCGACGTGTCGGCGACGAGCGCCGAGGAGATCGGGCGCTGGATGGCCGGCGGATTTCCCGCCGATGCGGACGCCACTCCGCATTGAGCGCCATGCTGCCCTTCCAGCTCGTCCGCCGCGCCGTGCCGTCGCGTGCGATGCAATGGCTCACGCCGGTGCTCGCCGCGGCGCTGACGCTGGTCGTCGGCCTCGCGATCTTCGCCGCGCTCGGTCAGGATCCGGTGCGCGCGTTCCGCGTCTATTTCGTGGATCCGATCAGCGACGCGAACGGCGTGAGCGAGCTGCTCCTCAAGGCCTCGCCGCTCTGCTTGATCGCGCTCGGACTCGCGATCGGGTTCCGCGCCAACGTCTGGAACATCGGCGCCGAGGGGCAGATGTACCTCGGTGGGGTCTTCGCGACCGGCATCGCGATCCACTTCCAGGAGCACTGGGGCGCCTGGACGCTGCCGAGCATGATCCTCGCCGGCGCAATCGGCGGGATGCTCTGGGCGTCGATCACGGCGTTCCTGCGCGCGCAGCTGAACGCGAACGAGATCCTGGTGAGCCTCATGCTGACCTACGTGGCCGACCTCCTCGTCAAGTACCTGGTGTTCGGCCCGTGGCGGGACCCGAACGGCAACAACTTCCCGATCACCGTCCAGTTCGCCGACGACGCGCTGTTCCCGCTGTTCGCCTCGTGGTGGGAGTGGTTCGAGGGCACGCGCCTCAACGCCTCGCTCTTCATCACGCTCGTGGCGATCCCGCTCGCCTGGGTGTTCGTCAAGCGGACCTTCCTCGGCTTCAAGCTCGCCGTCGCCGGCCTCGCGCCGGCGGCCGCGCGCTACGCGGGCTACTCGGAGAAGCGCGCGATCTGGGTGGTCCTGCTGATCGGCGGCGCGTGCGCCGGGCTCGCGGGCGTGAGCGAGGTCGCCGGGCCGCTCGGGCAGCTCAACGACCGCTGGACCCCCGGCTATGGCTTCACCGCGATCATCGTCGCCGCGCTCGGACGGCTGAGCCCGCTCGGGATCCCTCTCGCGGCCCTCCTGATGGCGCTGCTCTATATCGGCGGCGAATCGGCGCAGATCTCCCTCCAGTTGCCGCGAGCGATCGCGCTCGTGTTCCAGGGGCTGCTCCTGATGTTCCTCCTCGGCTGCGAGGTGCTGGTGAACTTCCGGCTGCACCGTCGCGGCGCCGCGCTCGCGTAGTCGTCATGGACTCGATCAACCCGCTCGTCGCCAGCGCCGTCGCCGCGGCGATCCCGCTGATGCTCGCCGCGCTCGGGGAGCTCGTCACCGAGCGCTCCGGTGTCCTCAACCTCGGCGTGGAAGGGATGATGCTCGTCGGGGCGGTCGCGGCGTTCGCGGCCGTTGCGCACGGCGGCGGCCTCGGCGCGGCCGTGCTCGCGGGGGTGCTTGCGGGCGCGCTCGCGGCGCTCGCCTTCGGCGTGCTCACGATCTCGCTGCAGGCGAGCCAGGTGGCCACCGGGCTCGCGCTCACGATCCTCGGCACCGGCATCTCGGCGTTCCTCGGCCGCGGCTACGTGGGGTCGCGCGCGGCCGCGAGCTTCGAGGAGTTGCCGATCCCGGGCCTCAGCGCGCTCCCGCTTGTCGGGCCGTTCTTCTCCCTCACGCTCCTCGGCTACGTTGCGGTGGCGCTGCTCGCGGCGATCACATGGTTTCTCTTCCGCACGCGCGGGGGCCTTGTCGTGCGCACCGTCGGCGAGTCGCCGGCGGTCGCGCGCTCGCTCGGCATGCGCGTCTCGCGCATCCGGTATGCTGCGACGCTGTTCGGCGGCGCGATGGCGGGCCTCGCCGGCTGCTACTACGCCGTCGCGCAGTTCAAGATGTGGCAGGAGGGTCTCACTTCGGGCAACGGCTGGATCGCGCTTGCGTTGGTGGTGTTTGCGACCTGGCGCCCGTTGCGCGTCGCGATCGGGGCGCTCCTCTTCGGGGGCGTGACCGCGCTCGGCCTCTATCTGCAGACCGTGGGCATTCACATCTCGGCCTTCGCGCTCGCGAGCCTGCCCTATCTCGCGACCGTCGCGGTGCTGGTGGCGACGTCCTCCAACCAGCTCGCGCTGCGGCGCAACGCCCCCGCTTCGCTCGGCAAGCCGTTCTTCGATGGCGACTAGCACTGTTTGATCACGAGAGGGAGAACTGCAATGACACTATGGAAGAAGCTGGTCCTTGGGGTGGGCGCGCTCGCCCTCGCGTCGGCTGCCGCCGCCCAAGCGCCGCTCAAGATGGCCTGGGTCTACGTCGGCCCGGTCGGCGACGGCGGCTGGACGTACGCGCACGACCTCGGACGCAAGGAGGTCGAGAAGAGGCTCGGCGCAAAGGTCCAGACGACCTACGTCGAGAGCGTGCCCGAGGGCGCGGACGCGGAGCGCGTGATCCGGGACCTCGCGGCAAAGGGCAACCAGATCGTCTTCACGACCTCGTTCGGCTACATGGAGGCGACGCTCAAGGTGGCGAAGTCGTTCCCGAAGGTGACGTTCTATCACGCGACCGGGTTCAAGTCGGCGCCCAACGTCGTCATCTACAACTCGCGCATGTACGAGCCGGCGTACCTCGCCGGGATCATCGCGGGTCACATGACGAAGAAGAACTCGCTCGGTTTCGTTGCGTCGTTCCCGATTCCGGAAGTGGTGCGCAACATCAACGCCTACACGATGGGCGCCCGCAGCGTGAATCCGAAGATCACGACCAAGGTGGTGTGGGTCAACACGTGGTACGACCCGAGCAAGGAACGCCAGGCCGCGGAGACGCTGATCGGTCAGGGCTGCGACGTGCTCCTGCAGAACACCGACTCCTCGGCAGTGCTCCAGACGGCGCAGGACAAGGGCGCCTATGCCTTCGGCTGGGATTCGAACATGACGGCCTACGCCCCGAAGGCGCACCTCGCCTCCGCGATCGAGGTGTGGGGCGGCTACTACGTCCAGGTCGCGGAGGCCGCGCTTGCCGGCAAGCCGATCAAGACGACGGTGTGGGGCGGCATGCCGGAGGGGATGAACGACCTCGTCGGCGTGAACGCCGCGCTGCCCGACAACGTCAAGAAGCAGGTCGCCGACAAGAAAGCCGAGATCGTCGCTGGCAAGTTCCACGTGTTCCAGGGGCCGATCAAGCTCCAGGACGGCTCGGTCAAGGTTGCGGCCGGGCAGGCCCTGACCGACAAGGAGATCGACAGCATTAACTGGTACGCCGAAGGCGTCGAGGGCAAGCTGCCGAACTAATCGCGCGAGGGTCTGCAGTGAACGCCGATCTCGACTCGTTCATCCGCGGCATCCCGAAGGCCGAGCTCCATCTGCACATCGAGGGCACGCTCGAGCCCGAGATGGCGTTCCGGCTCGCGGCGAAGCACGGCACGCGGCTGAAGCACGACTCGGTCGACGCGCTGCGGCGGGCCTACGAGTTCGACGACCTGCAATCGTTCCTCGACCTCTACTACGAGGGGGCGGGGGTGCTGCGCGACGAGCGGGATTTCTACGATCTCACCCGCGCCTACCTCGAGCGTGCGCGCGCCGACGGTGTGGTGCACGCGGAGATCTTCTTCGACCCGCAGACCCACACCGACCGGGGCATCGCCTTCGGCGCGGTGATCGACGGCATCCACCGCGCGCTCGCGGAGGGCGGTCGCGACCTCGGCATCTCGTCGCGCTTAATCCTCTGTTTCTTGCGTCACCTTAGCGAAGAGGAGGCGTTCGCGACCCTCGAGCAAGCGCTGCCGTATCGCGACCGAATCGCCGCGGTCGGGCTCGATTCCTCCGAGGTCGGGCATCCGCCGGCGAAGTTCGCGCGCGTATTCGCGCGCGCGAGGGAGGAGGGCTTCGCCGCCGTGGCGCATGCGGGCGAAGAGGGACCGCCCGCGTACATCTACGAAGCTCTTGACGTGCTGAAGGTCGTGCGCATCGACCACGGGGTGAAGAGCGAGCAGGATCCCGCGCTCTGCGCCCGCCTCGCGCGCGAGCAGGTGCCGCTCACGGTCTGTCCGCTGTCGAACGTCAAGCTCAGGGTCTTCGACCGGATGGCCGACCACAATCTCAAGCGCCTGCTCGACCTGGGGCTCGCCGTCACCGTCAACTCCGACGATCCCGCTTACTTCGGCGGATACGTCGCCGAGAACTACCGCGCGGCGGCGACCGCCCTCGGACTCGGGCGCGACGAGATCGTGCGCCTCGCGAAGAATTCGATTACCGCTTCATTCCTCGAGCCCACCGACAAGCGGACGTGGCTCGAGCGCATCGACGCCTACGCGCGCGAATGAGTGACCCGCTGCTCTTGAACGACTGGCACCCGGTTGCCGATACCCGTGCGCTCGGCCCCGGAGCGATCGGGAAGGCGACGCTCCTCGGGCGCGAGCTCGTGCTGTGGCGAAGCGCCGACGGCGCCGTGCGCGCGTGGGAGGATCGATGCCCGCACCGGGGTTCCCGCCTGTCGCGCGGGCGCATCGTGGACGGCGGGATCGCGTGCGCCTACCACGGCTGGCAGTTCGATCCCACCGGACGGTGCATCGCGGTCCCGGCGCATCCAGGCATCCAGCTGCCGGAGCATTTTCGCGCCACGGCTCACCGCGCCACGGAACGCTACGGACTCGTGTGGGCGTGCCTCGGCGAGCCGCGGAGCGACGTGCTGCCGTTCCCCGAATACGAAGACCCGAACCTGCGCAAGGTACTGTGCGGCCCGTACGAGGTCGAGTCGAGCGCGCCGCGCATCATCGAGAACTTCCTCGACATGGCGCACTTTCCGTTCGTCCACCCCGGCGTGCTCGGCGAGCCGGGACGAAACGAGGTCCGGGACTACGAAGTACGTTCGTTCGACGACGGCACCGGCTGGGGAGGCGTCGAGGCGATCGGCTGCTTCTTCTGGCAGCCCCAGACGAACAGCCTGTCGCACAGCGGGACGGACGTGGAGTACGCCTATCGCGTGACCCGACCGCTAACCGCGATCCTGAACAAGGTTCCCGAGGGGCAGGGCGGCTTCCGCGAGGCGATTAGCCTGCATGTGCAGCCGGTCGGCGAGGAGCGGAGCGTCGCGTGGATCATCATGGCGATGACCAACTTCGTGCAGCTGGAAGAGGAGCTGCGCGCGTTCCAGGACCAGATCTTCCTACAGGACAAGCCGATCGTCGAAAACCAGGTGCCGCTACGCCTGCCGCTCGCACCGCGCGCGGAACTGCCGGTGCGAGCAGACAAGCTCGCGGTCGCTTACCGGCGTTACCTGCGCGAGAAGGGGATGCGGTACGGCGTCGTCGCCGAGTGAAAATCCAGGGAGCATTCCATATGAACTCACGTCGCGATTTTCTTCGCCGCACGCTCGGCGCGGGTCTGGCGCTGGCGGCTCACGGCTCACAACAGGCGGCAGCACAAACACCAACCGCTCAACCCGCCCGCAAGCGGATGATCGTCGATGCGCAGGTTCACCTCTGGAAGGCGGAATCGCCCGATTGGCCTTGGGTCCCCGGCGCCACGCCGCAGATGCCCGAGCCGTTCACCATCGAGAAGCTGGTGCCATTGATGGACGAGGCCGGCGTCGATCGCGCCGTCATCGTGCCGCCGTCCTGGCCCGGAGATCGCAATGACTATGCCCTGGAAGCGGCGAGTCGATATCCGCGTCGCTTCGCCGTCATGGGCCGCATTCCGCTGAAGAATCCGCAATCGGCCGCGCTGCTGCCGAAATGGAAGGAGCAGCCCGGGATGCTGGGCGT
>Ga0126369_10002287_pt1 | contig 13583 bp, 11 predicted proteins | sample PanSoiMetaPlot_1_FD_109646 | JGI IMG/M metagenome (GOLD analysis project Ga0126369, IMG submission 109646) | Tropical forest soil microbial communities from Panama - MetaG Plot_1 | ecosystem: Environmental > Terrestrial > Soil > Tropical forest > Bulk soil | place: Panama | collected 2016-02-17 | reverse complement strand
GCGCCGACGAGTGAAAGCCCGGTGCCCGGAGACATCATCGGGAGTCCGGGCAATACAGACTGGAGCCAAGTGATGTTGAACACCCAGCCGCAGAAACCGGCGGCTCCGATTGCGATCGCCGTCAGCGCCGCAGCGCGCGGAAAAGCGGCGCGCGCGGATGTTCCTCGAGCACTTGACCCTTGCATACTCAGAGCACCCTGCGGCGCGCAGTCTACGCCTGCCCGAGACGCCGACCAACGGGCGAAGAGCCCGAGCGCGCTCTTACTTGCGCCAAAAAGTCGGCGTGAAGACGACCACGAGCGTAAACAGCTCCAGCCGACCGAGCAGCATCGTTATCGTGCACACCCAAGTCTGGAAATCGGTGAGCGACGCGTAGGTCGTAGCTGGCCCAACCTGATTCAGGCCCGAGCGCATGTTGTTGATGCAAGCCACGACCGCTGAGAACGCGGTAATGAAATCGAGGCCGGTCAGCGCCAGCAGGAGGCTGGTGCCGACGATCGTCAGCCCGTAGACCAGCATGAATGCGAGCACCGCGAAGATCACGTTGTTATCCACCGGCTCGCCGCCGAGCTTGAGCGGCACCTCGGCGCGCGGGTGAAGAATGCGGGTGAACTCGCGCACTGATTGCTTGAGCAGGACGAGGGCGCGAATCATGTTCATCCCGCCGCCGGTGGAGCCCGACGACGTTGCAAAGCAGGAGAGATACAGCATCCAGAGCGGCGCAAAGCTTGGCCAAAGGTTGAAGTCGGTGCTCGCAAAGCCGGTAGTGCTCGCGACTGATACGACGTTGAACGCGGCGTAGCGGAGCGCCGTCCAAAATCGCGGGTAGTAGCCGACGTGCCACAGGTATGCGGCGATCAGCAGGGCGCTGCCGAGCATTGCCAACACCACCAAGCCGGCCTCCGGATCCGCGGCGTAAGGGCTGAAGCTTCTGCGACGCCAAGCGCGAAAGTGCGTTGCGAAGTTGAGGCTGGCAATCACCATAAAGACCACCGCCACCGCCTCGATGGTTGGGGAGTTCCAGTAGGCGAAATTCGCATCGTGAGACGAGAACCCGCCGAGCCCCATCGTCGAGAAGGCGTGGATGATGGCGTCCAGCCACGTCATGCCTGCCAGCTTGAAACAGACGATGCAGGCAACGGTGATGTATACGTACACGACCCAGAGGCCCTTGGCGGTCTCGGTGATCCGCGGCGTGAGTTTGGTGTCCTTCATCGGTCCGGGGGTTTCGGCCTTGAAGACCTGCGCGCCGCCGACGCCGAGCAGCGGGAGGATCGCGACGGCGAGCACGACGACGCCCATTCCGCCCATCCAAATGAGTTGCGTGCGCCAGATGTTGATCGACGGCGGCAACCTGTCCAGTCCTTCGAGAATGGTCCCGCCCGAAGTGGTCAATCCCGACACTGTCTCAAAGTACGCGTCGGTGAACGATAGATTCGGTAGGTGCAGGATGAGCGGCAGCGTCGCAAACGCCGGCGCTAGCGTCCATGTCGCGGCAACCAGCAGAAAACCGTCACGGACTTGGAGCTCGCCCTCGTGGCCGCGCGTTATTAGCCACAGGGCGGCGCCCGTTCCAAACGTCACGACCAGCGCCTTGTCGAAGGCGACGCCGGCGCCGTCCGCGAGGAGGTGCGAGATCGCCAGGGGAAACAAAATCGACAGCCCGAAGATCATCAGCATCATCCCGAGCACTTGCGCCAGCGGCGCGTAGCGCGCAAGCGCGCCGGGGTGAGTACGGGTCGTCGAGGGCACGATCGCTGCTGCCTAGCAGGCCGCTAAACGAATCCAAACCCCACTTGAAACAGCTTCTCGACCTTTGGAATCACGCGCTTGTTCGAGACGAACATGATCACGTGATCGTTGGGGCAGATCGTCGTGTCGTGGTGCGCCATGATCACCGCGGCGTCGCGCTCGCTGGCGACGACCCCGCTCACTCGCTCGAGCTCCGGCTGCGCGCTGCGACGCACGATCGCGCTGATCGTCGAGCCGCGCGGCAGTTGGATCTCCTCAACCTTTTTGCCGATCACTTTGCAGGTTCGCTCGTCGCCATGGGCGACGAGCTCGAGTGCTTCCGCTGCACCGCGGCGCAAGCTGTGGACGGCGACCACGTCGCCGCGCCGAATGTGCTGGAGGAGCTTCCCGATCGTCGCCTGCGCGGGCGAAATCGCGATATCGATTTGGCCGCTTTGCATCAGCTCCGCGTACGATCGGCGATTGATCAAAGCCACAACGCGCCGCGCGCCCATGCGCTTGGCGAGCAGCGCGCTCATGATGTTGTTCTCGTCATCGTTGGTGAGCGACAGGAAAAGATCCATCTCGCCGATCGATTCGCTCTCGAGCAGCTCTTCGTCGGTCGCGTCACCCCGCAAGACGAGCGCGGCATTGAGCTGGCCAGCGATAAATTCCGCCCGCGCCTTATTGAGTTCGATCACTTTGACTTGATAGTCGGACTCGAGTGCGCGCGCGAGCCTGAGGCCGATGTTCCCGCCCCCGGCGATCATCAGGCGTCTCACCGGCTTGTCCATCTTCCGTAGTTCGCGCATCACTTGCCGGATGTTGGCGGTATCGGCGAGGCAAAACACCTCGTCGCCGGCGCGCATGACGGTATCGCCGTCCGGAATGATGGCCTGGTCGCCGCGGAAAATTGCCGCCACTCTCGCGTCGACCGACGGGACGTGCTGGCGCAGGTCTTTGAGCGGGTGCCCCACGAGCGGCCCGCCCTCCACCGCGCGAACCGCGACCATCGTCACGCGACCGTCCGCGAAGTCGAGCACTTGCAGCGCTTCCGGAAATTCGATCAGGCGGGTGATGTAATCGGTGACAATGTCCTCCGGACAGATCGCATAGTCGACGGCGAAACCTTCATCGGACAAGAGTTCCGGCCGCCCGAGAATCGAGCGCGATCGCACGCGCGCGATCTTGGTTGGGGTGTTGAAAAGGTTCGCCGCGATCTTGCAAGCGACGAGATTGGTTTCGTCTGACTGCGTCACTGCGATCAGCATGTCGGCGTCTTCGATCCCAGCGTCCGCCAGCGTGCTCGGGTGCGCGGCGCTGCCCACTACGGTCCGCAAATCGAGCTTGTCCTGCAGATCCTTGAGGCGCGTCGGCTCCTGGTCCACCACGGTAATGTCGTTCTGTTCGGAGACGAGGCTCTCGGCGAGCGTCGATCCGACTTGTCCGGCACCGAGAATGACGATCTTCAAGGCGAGGTTCCCTGATTAGGGCGCGGATTGTAGTCGCTTTCCCGCCCCGGTTCCGCTGCCGCGGCGGTGCCACCGATCGTCATTCTTCTTTCTTCGCCGAGTTGACCCCGAGCTGCTTCAACTTGCGGTAAAGGTGCGTTCGCTCGAGACCGGTCTTCTCCGCGATGCGGCTGATCGAGCCTTCGCGCGCCAGGTGATGCTCGAAGTAGGCGCGCTCAAAAGCTTCACGCGCTTCGCGCAACGGCAGATCCAGCGATAGGGAGGCGAGTGCGGGCTGGCGGTCAATCGCGATCAGCACCCGCTCGACGTCCTCGGTGCCGACCTCGTCGTCGAGCGCGGCAAGCGCCGCGCTCTGCACTGCTTGCTGTAACTCCACCAAGTTGCGCGGCCAGCTGAAATTGCGCAGCGTGTTGAGCGCCGCGGTCGAAAACGTACGCGGTGGACAGAAGCGGGCTTCGACGAGTTGTGCAAGAAGTGCGCCCGCGATTTCCGGAATGTCTTCAGCATGTTCTCTCAGGGCTGGGAGCGCAAGGGCCAACTGGGAAAGCTGCGACAGCAACTCCGCACTAAAGCCCCGTTCCGCCAAGAGGCGGTGAACATCCTCGGCGGTGAACGAAACCAGGCGTACCTTGTGACCCTCGGCCCGCGCAGCGACGAACGCGAGATTCTTCTGCTGCAAACGGCTCAAACCGGCGAGCTCCTCAATGAACAGGATCCCGCCCGCCGCCTGCTCGAGAAGACTCTGCGGTGCTTCGGCGAGTCCAACCGCCGCGTTGACCCAAGGCGTCCCGGGATGCTGTAGCGCGCGCGCATGCAGCTCCGGCATCACTCCGTACTCGCCGCGCAGCAGCAACGGCGCGCCGATCGGCGCGAGCTGCGCGAGGCGCTTGCGCAAATCCACGATCAATCTCGACCGGCCGAGGTTAGCGAGCGTGAGCCGCGCGAGCGGCGCGGCTTCCGCGCCCCGCAAGACGCGCTTCACTGTCGCGAGAAGTTTCTGCATCGCGACTGGCTTTTCCAGGAAATCCATTGCGCCGATGCGGGTCGCTTCCACTGCGGTGTCGATCGTCGCGTGACCGGACATCATCACCACCGGCATCGTGAGCTGTCCGTTCGCCGCCCACTCCTTCAGCAGCGAAATCCCATCGGTGTCGGGCATCCAGATGTCGAGCAGTACGAGGTCGGGGCGCTCGCGCATTCGGCTTTCGCGCGCGCTAGCCGCGTTCTCCGCCAGGCGCACGCTATAACCTTCGTCGGCGAGGATCTCCGACAGCAGCTCGCGGATGCCGATTTCGTCGTCAACTATCAGGATAGAGGCCATAGGGCTCACGCAGCCAGGGGCAGGGCGACTGTGACGGTAGCGCCGTGGCGGCCCGTCACCATATTCTGGTTCTCGATGCTTACCGTACCGTGATGCTCGTCGACGATCTTCTTGACGATCGCAAGCCCCAACCCGGTGCCCTTAGGCTTCGTCGTTACGTACGGTTCGAAGGCGCGCTGCATGATCGACTCGGCGAAACCGCCGCCGTTGTCTGTGACACGGAGCCGCACGTGGTCGTCCGCGCGTTCGGTGCGCACTTCGATGCGGGGTTCGGAATGTCCAACGAGCGCGTCCTCGGCATTCTGCAGCAGATTGTGGATGACCTGCCGAAGCTGCTTGGCATCACCGCGTACCGGCGGCAGGCCGGGCTCCAGCCGCGCAGTGATGCGCGCCGATGCGTGCTCGTAGAGCGTGAGCAACTCGCCAACCAGCCAATTGATATCGAGCGCTTCGAGCGTCGGCGCGGGCATGCGGGCGTAGTCGCGGAAGTCGTCAACCATGGCCTTCATCGCCGCGACCTGATTGATGATCGTCTCGGTCGCGCGACGAAGCGCTTCGGCCTCGGGGGCTGGCAGTTTGTTGGCGAGTTTCGCCTGCAAGCGCTCGGCAGAAAGTTGTATCGGCGTGAGCGGATTTTTTACCTCGTGCGCGAGGCGCCGCGCGACTTCGCCCCACGCGGTAGCGCGCTGCGCAGCGATCAGTTGCGTTACGTCGTCAAACACGACGACATAGCCGACACCGCCGGGAAGACGCGAACCCCTCACGAGCAACATGCGGCCCCGATCTTCGAGCTCGAGTTCACGCTGCCATGACTCTTCCGCCCCGCGCTCCTTGAATCCCTCTCGGATCGCGTCCGCCAGGGTATTGAGCGTACGGGAACCGGCGAGCGGCCTGCCCACGCACGCGCTTGGCTGCTCGCCCAGGATCTTGGCGGCGCCGGTGTTGGCCACTTGCAGGCGGAAGGAATCGTCGAACGTGAGGACGCCGGCTGAAAGGTTGGCGAGGATGTTTTCCAGGTAGGCGCGCGCGTTTTCCACCTGCTCGCGGTTTGCCTCGGCCGCGGCGCGCGCCTCGTCGAGCTGCGCGATCATGCTGTTGAACGACTTCGTGAGCACCCCAAGTTCGTCGCGGCTCGTGACCTTCGGCCGGCGGCTGAAATCACCGCGTGCCACCGCGTGCGTTGCCTCGGCCAGCTCGGCAAGCGGTCCGGACAGACGCCGACTGAGCACAAACGCCAGCGCGAGAGCAGTGAAGAGCGTAAGCAGCAACGTAAGCGTCAGCGTAAGCAGGTAAATCCGGTTCAAGCCGGCACGCAGCAGCTCCAGCTCCTTGTAGTCGCGATACACCGATTGCACCGTGTCCGCGCTTTCCGCGAGATTGGGCGGCACGCTTTGGATGAGCTGGAGCAAGCGCGGCTCGTCGCCGATCAATCCCCCGGCGACAGTCGCGATCACGCGCAGCCGCAGCCCTTTTTCTCCGTAGGTCTCGATCGCGGCGTAGTCGCGCGACTGACGGACTTGTCGCAGCACTGACGCCGGCGGCGTTTCGAGCACGAAGCGGGACGGGTCGCGACTTGCCGCCGCAACGAGCGCCCCGCTCGTCGAGAGCAGCACGACCTCATCGGCTCGCGCCTGGTCGCGCAGCCGCTCTAGGGCGGCCGGCTGCTGTGCCGCAGGCATGTCGGAGAGTTCCAGCACCATCAGGCGCGCTGTGCCGCGCAAGTCGGCGAGCATGTTGTCGAGCGCCGTCTGACCGAGCTTGAGTCCGCTTTCGAGCGCGGCGTCGACTCGGACGTCGAACCACGACTCGATGCTCTTCGCCAGGAATTGAATCGACACGGTGTAAACGAGCGCCCCCGGCAGCACCGCCATGGCGGCGAACAGAACGAGGAATCGCAGCGTAAGCCGGGAGCCGAACAGGCGCGCTTTTAATGCACGACGCAACGCGACGAGCTGATAGCCGACGAGACCAAATAGCGCCGCGGCGATCACCGCGTTCAGCACGAGGAGCAGCGGATAGTGCTGCGCGAACAGCGAAGTGTTCGCGGCCGCTGCGGCGAGCAAAAATAGTAGGATGCCTCCCAGGGCTGCGCTCGCGACGAGTAGGTAGGTCATCGAACGGCCTCTGACGCGGTGATGGCGCCGCTCACGTCCCACTTCCTCCACCGCGACGCAAGCGTCCAGTCGCGACTTGCGAGCGCGCTCACTTGGAACGGCTTGGGAAGCTGCGCGGTGTCGAGTCGCATTCGTACGTAGGCGTGGTAGACCGTGTCCGGTTTGAGCGCGCCGCGCGGCAGAACGTGCCAGCCGCGCACCCGCGACAGGGCACGGACCGCGTCGTCGAGCTTTGTGTAACTCTGATGCAGTGCGCCGGTGCTAACTCGAAAAGTGCGTGTGAGCGCGTGAAACGAAAGCCGTAGGGAAAGCTCTGCCGCACCGATCTTCTCATCGAACCAGTACCAGCGCGGGCGGAAGATCTCGAACTCCACCACGAAGTAAAGCGGTACGCCGTTGTCAAGCGCATCCTCGAGGCGTGAGTTGAGCTCAAACGCGAAGTCGGCGTTGAGGGTGATGCCGTCGTCGCCAGCGGCGAGACTCACAGCCTCGACGTCGACATCATCCGCCGCTGCAACCGCGGACGCCAGTGCAGTCGCCGCTAAGACAACCCCTAGCGCACGTCGCATGCGTCAGCAGGCTGATGCGAACGGGGACGGGTGGAAAGGGAGAGAACCCGGTCCTTCCCTCGCCCGTTTTGAGTCCTCAGAATCGGTACTGCAAAAGGCCCCGTCGTAGGGGAGAAGTGCTCCCGCGAATTGTTCGCGCGCGACCTATCGGACCTTTGCATCACACTTCTAGATCTTTTCCAGCAGCGCATAGAAGAAACCGTCGTGCTCGTGCGTAGGCAAGAGCTGCCCATCGCCCAGTTCTGGCAAGGACAGCCGGCGCGCGTCAGCTTGCCGCGCGGCAAAGCTTTGTACGACCGCGCTGTTTTCCTCTGGGAACACGGAGCAGGTCGCGTAAAGCAATTTACCATCCGGGGCGAGCGTCTGCCACAACGCGTCGAGCAGCCGCGACTGCTCCCGCGCGAAGCCCGCCAGGTCCGACTCGCGGCGCAACCACTTGGCGTCAGGATGTCGGCGCACGACTCCCGAGGCACTGCACGGCGAATCGAGCAAGATACGATCAAACGGTCGACCGTCCCACCACTCGGCGAGATCACCGGCATCGCCGACTCTCACGCTCGCACGCAAGTCGAGCCGCTCGAGATTCGCTTCGATGCGCGACGCACGCGCAGCGTCGTGATCTAGCGCGAGCAAATCGACATCGACGAGCTCGAGAATGTGACCCGTCTTGCCGCCAGGCGCCGCGCAGGCGTCCAAGACGCGCAGCCCGTCGCGAAGATCGAGCAGCGGCGCCGCCAACTGCGCCCCTAAGTCTTGCACCGACGCTTCGCCCTCTGCGAAGCCCGGCAGATCATCGACGCCGCGAGGACACGCTAGCAGGACACCACACCTGCCGCGGCGGGACGCGGGAATGCCTCGATCCGCGAGCTTCGCAACATACATCTCGGCATCGAGTTTTCGGCAATTCACTCGCAGAGCCATAGGTGCATGCACATTGCCGGCGACCAGCAACTCTTGCCACATCGTCGGATACGCATGTTCGATGCGAGCGATCCACCACTGCGGATAGCCGAAGCGGCCGACCGCGTTTTGTGTTGCGTCCGCCTCGAACGCCTCGCGGCGGCGCAGAAAGTTGCGCAATGACGCGTTAACGAATCCGCGCGCCGCCGCGTGTCCGATTTGCGCGCAGGCCGTGACCGCCTCGTCGACAACCGTATATGGCGCACGCCGCTCGTGTCTCAGTTCGTGGAGCGCACAGAGGAGCAGCGCGCGGACCCTCCGCTCGGGGAGCGATCTGCGCGCTAGCGCCTTTAGGATCAGATCAGGCGCGCCGAAATCGCGCAGCGTGCCGTAGCATAAGTTTTGGATCGCCGCACGAATGGCTGGCGGTACAGCGTCGCTTCGATCGAGTCCCGTGTTCAGGCTTTCACCGGCGAGCACCCGCGCGACCACACGGCTCGCTGCCGCGAGGGTGTCGGCTAGAGGGGGTGATTGCGACACGGGGACACGAAGCGCGCGAATTATATCGGCGTCGGTGCAAAGCGCCCGGCCCGGACGCGCGTCCCTACCTGCTCTCGCAGCGCGCGCCAGCGGCTCACGCCATCGCGCGTAGGCGTGCGATTCGTTCCTCTGTAGACGGGTGCGTGCTGAACAGGCTTCTCCACCCACCGTCCACCAATGGATTGATGATCATCATCTGCGCCGTGGCCGGGTGCGCCTCGGCGGTCGCCATCGGCACACCACGCGCATACGCGTCGATCTTTGCCAACGCGTCCGCGAGCGCGTGTGGGTCACCTGAGATCTCCGCACCACCCTCATCCGCCCCGAATTCACGCGCACGCGAGATCGCGAGCTGGATGAGCATGGCTGCAATCGGCGCGACGATCATCACGACGATCGCCAGGATCGGGTTGCCACCGCCTTCGCGGTCATCGCTGGAGCGGCCGAACAGCATGCCGAAGTTTGCTAGGGTGGAGATCGCGCCGGCTATCGTTGCCGAGATGGTCGAAATCAAAATGTCTCTGTGCTTAACGTGTGCCAGCTCATGGGCAATCACGCCCCGCAACTCGCGCGCAGTGAGCAGATGCAAGATGCCGGTGGTCGCCGCCACAGCAGCGTGGTCCGGGTTACGGCCGGTCGCAAAGGCGTTAGGTTGGTCTTCCTCGATCACATACACGCGCGGCATAGGCAGTCGCGCACGGCCTGCAAGTTCCCTCACGATTCGATAGAGCTGCGGCGCTGAGCCCTCGTCCACTTCCTGTGCTCGGTAGAGACTTAGGACCATCTTGTCGGAGAACCAGTAGGCGAAAAGATTCATCGCGCCGCCGATCGCGAGCGCGAGGAGCATGCCTTGCTGACCGCCAATGACTGCACCGATCGCGCCGAATAGCGCGATGATCCCCGCCATCAGAATCCCCGTCTTGAACCAGTTGCCGATCATTGGAGTTCCCTTCCGTGGAACGCTTGATACCCGAACGCTTAGATCGGGCTTCCCGGTGAAGATTCAATGGCCCTACTCGGGACAGCAAGCTGCTCGAAGCTCTCCTCAGGCGAGATGCTGAAGCCACGTACAAATTCGGCAGCAGGCAGCCGCCTGCCCCCGGCGCGCTGGATTTCCTCCAGCCGTAAAGCGCCCCGTCCGCACGTCACTGTGACGCCCTGCCGATCAACGCCTAATACGCGGCCCGGCACGCCAACCGCTTCGACCGCACTCGCGCGCCAAACCTTGAGCTCGCTGCCGCGCAATCGCACTGTGGCGCCCGGAGAGGGATTGAACGCGCGAACTTGGCGTTCGATGGTCGCGGCCTCGGCACGCCAATCGATGCACGCTTCCAGCTTCGCGATTTTCTTGGCATAGGTGATGCCGTCCACCGGCTGGGGTGTTTCCACCACCGTGCCGAGGGCGATTCGCTCTAGCGCGTCGATGATGAGTTCCGAGCCAAGCGCCGCCAGCTTGTGATGCAACGTGCCAGCGGTGTCGTCGCCAAGAATCGGCACTGCCGCGCGCAGGAGCACCGGGCCCGTATCGAGGCCGGCATCGATTCGCATGATGCAGACACCGGTTTCCGCGTCGCCAGCAAGGAGCGCGCGCTGAATCGGCGCAGCGCCTCGCCAACGCGGCAGCAGCGAAGCGTGAATATTCAAAGCGCCGTAACGAGGGATGCCTAACACCGCCTCCGGCAAGATAAGTCCATAGGCGGCGACCACCGCGACGTCCGGCTGGCAATTCCGAAGGTCAACCTGAATACCGGGGTTGCTGAGCGTCGCCGGCTGTGCGACTGGGATGCCACGTCGTTGTGCGAGTTGTTTCACGGGGCTTGCCGTGGCGACGAGGCCGCGGCCGGCCAGCCGATCTGGCTGGGTCAGCACCAAGACGATTTGGTGTCCTCCGGCGACAAGGCTCTCAAGGGCGGGGACGGCAAAATCCGACGTTCCTGCAAAGATGATCCGCACGGCCTTTTGGCAGGCGAAGCGACTAGACTCCCCGCCTACCCAATTCAAGCAGTCTGCCGGAGCTGCTTTTGCATCTTGGCGCGGATGCGCGTCTGCTTTAGTCGCGACAGGTAATCAACGAACACTTTGCCCAGCAAATGATCCATCTCGTGCTGGACGCAAACCGCAAGAAGCCCGTCGACTTCGAGCTCGAATGGCTCGCCAGCGGTATCGAGTGCGCGCACCTTCACGCGCTCGGATCGCCTTACCGTCTCATAGATCCCAGGAACGGATAAACAACCCTCTTCGCACTCCCGCTCGGTATCGCTGCGCCAAATGATCTGCGGATTGATCAGCACCAGCAATTGATCGCGCGTGTCGGAGACGTCGATCACGATCACCTGCCTGTGTACATCGACCTGCGTTGCAGCGAGCCCGATCCCCGGCGCGGTGTACATTGTCTCCGCCATATCTCGGACGAGCTGCTGCACACCCTCATCGACGCGCTCGACCGGCTTTGCGACCTTGTAGAGCCGCGGATCCGGGTACCGCAGGATGTTGAGAAGTGCCATAAATTACTTGCTGCGTGAAATAATTATGTGCAGAATTTGAAGGACGTCTTTAGACTTACGCATTAGTCCTAAACAAATCAAACACGTACCCCTTGCGTCTCCGATCGGAGCGAGGTAAGTCATGATGAAGAAGTCTAGCACGGCGGTATTTCTCGCCCTCGCGTTTCTGCTCTCGCTCGCCGCTGCACAGCAGCCGGCCGAACCGAGCGGGTCCGGTAACGTGCTTGAGCTCCAGCCGAACGCCCCGGACAGTTATGTGGTGCAGCGCGGCGACACCCTTTGGGATATCTCCGCCAAATTCCTCAAGGAGCCCTGGCGTTGGCCCCAGATTTGGCGCTTGAACAAAGAGCAGATCAGAAATCCGCACCTCATTTATCCCGGCAACGTGGTGCGCCTCGACCGCAGCGGCCCGAGTCTCTCCCTTGAGACGCCTGGTCGAGAATCCACCGGTAAACCAGGCGGAACCGGACGGCTAGAGCCCCGTGTTCGCACTGAACCCCTGGCGGTTGAAGCGATCCCGACGATCCCGTACAGCGTTATCGAGCCCTACTTGTCTCAGCCGTTGGTGATCGAGCGTGGCGGACTTGACGGGGCGCCCCGCATTCTCGCGACCCAAGAAGGCCGCTACAACATCGGCACCGGTTCGCGCGCCTACGTCACTGGAATGGGAGACGCCAAAGAACCGATCTGGCAGGTCTATCGTCCTGGCGGCGCTTTGATCGACCCGGAGACAAACGAGACGCTTGGTTATGAGGCGATCTTCCTGGGGAACGCGCGTCTCACTCGTCTGGGCAACCCAGCAACGATACAGGTCGTCTCTTCAAAGCGCGAGATCGGCGAAGGGGACCGACTGTTGATCGCACCGCAGCCGCAGATCTTCAGCTATGCGCCACACGCTCCCGAGAAACCTGTCCGTGGCCGCATCATATCCGTGTACGACGGTCGAACCGATGCGCGCGTCGACTACTATCGAGCCGGGACTGCCGGCAACTACCTGACTGTCTGGGAAACGGGCCCGCTGTCCATCGTCGCCATCAACAGAGGCGCCCGAGACGGTCTAGAGCCCGGCAACGTGCTCGCGATGTATAGCAGCTTCACTGTGACGCGCGATCGCAGCACCGGACCGTTCTATCTCGGGAGCCCGCGCCCAGTTCCGGTCCAGCTGCCCGAGGAGCGCTATGGCCTGATGTTGGTATTTCGCGTGTTCGAGGGCATTTCGTACGCACTCACGCTGCAGGCCGAGCGCCAGATCACGGTCGGAGACGTCGTCACGCAGCCTTGATGGCGCATTGAACAAGGGGGACTCATCCCCCTCCTTAGATCAGCCTCATAACAGGTTGATCGGTGTCCCACGATAACGAGCTTGCAGGCTGGATCAAGCTCACTCTGGTGCCCGGGTTAGGCGGCCAAGGTCTTCGCAAACTTCTTGCCGATTTCGGGTTGCCTACACGCGTACTCGCGGCCGGTCGCCAAGCGCTCGCCCGTGTAGTCGGCGACTCGCTTGCCGAGCGAATCCTCGCTCAGCAGGAAGATCGAGCTATCCACGCCGCGCTGCATTGGGCTGAAGGGTCTGGTCACAAGATCGTCACGCTCGCGGACACGGAGTATCCGCGCCAATTGCTGGAGATTCACGATCCCCCGGCGCTGCTCTATATCGTTGGCGACTCGGCGCTCCTTCAGCGTTCGAGCCTCGCGATCGTCGGCAGTCGCAACGCAACCGCCCAAGGCGCAGCGAACGCCGAGAACTTCGCGCGGGTGTTCAGCCAAGCCCGCCTGACCATCGTGAGCGGACTCGCACTCGGCATCGACGCGGCCGCGCATCGCGGCGCGCTCGATGGCGCGGGTTCGACGATCGCGGTGCTCGGCGGCGGGATCGATGTCGTCTATCCAGGCCGAAACGCAGATCTCTACGCCGCGATCGCGGACCGCGGTGCGCTCGTCTCCGAATTTCCGTTGGGCACACCGCCGCTCGCGTCCAACTTTCCACGACGCAATCGCGTGATCAGCGGATTGGCGCGTGGCGTGCTCGTAGTCGAGGCGGCGCTAGCGAGTGGCTCGCTCGTCACCGCGCGCCTTGCGGCTGAGCAAGGACGCGACATCTTCGCGGTGCCTGGCTCGATCCATTCGCCGCTCTCAAAAGGATGTCACGCGCTGATTAAGGAGGGCGCCAAGCTCGTCGAGAGTGCTCAGGATGTGCTCGATGAGTTGCGTGTCACTGCGCCGACAATCGCGCCGCCACCGATGCCGCAGGAAAAAGAACACGAACTGCTACGTCACATGGGACACGACCCGTGTAATGTTGACAGTCTTTGTCAGCGCAGCGGCTTGACGCCGGAAACCGTATCAGCGATGCTGTTGCAGCTAGAATTGGAGGGAAAGGTCGCAACCCTTCCCGGCGGACAATATCAACGCATCGCCTAGAGCCCGCAGCG
>Ga0126369_10002286_pt1 | contig 13584 bp, 5 predicted proteins | sample PanSoiMetaPlot_1_FD_109646 | JGI IMG/M metagenome (GOLD analysis project Ga0126369, IMG submission 109646) | Tropical forest soil microbial communities from Panama - MetaG Plot_1 | ecosystem: Environmental > Terrestrial > Soil > Tropical forest > Bulk soil | place: Panama | collected 2016-02-17 | reverse complement strand
GATCCTGAGTGGCGACACCGACCGGACAGGTGTTGAGGTGACAGACACGCATCATGACACAGCCGAGGCCCACCAGCGGCGCGGTCGCAAAACCAAATTCCTCCGCTCCGAGCATCGCCGCGATCACCACGTCGCGACCGGTCTTGAGCTGCCCATCTGTCTCGAGCCTGACGCGGCTGCGCAGATCGTTTAGCAGCAAGGTCTGATGGGTTTCGGCCAGCCCCAACTCCCAGGGCACGCCCGCATGCTTGATGCTGGTCAACGGCGCGGCGCCCGTACCGCCATCATGCCCGCTGACCAGAATGGTATCGGCATGGGCCTTTGCTACTCCCGCAGCAATCGTGCCCACGCCGACTTCGGCGACAAGCTTCACGCTGATGCGCGCTTGCGGGTTGGCGCATTTCAGGTCGTAGATCAATTCCTTCAGGTCTTCAATCGAATAGATGTCGTGATGGGGTGGCGGCGAAATCAGGCCGACGCCCGGCGTCGAGTGACGCACATGGGCAATCTCCGGATAGACTTTGTGCCCGGGAAGCTGTCCGCCTTCGCCGGGCTTGGCGCCCTGGGCGATCTTGATCTGCAACTCGCGAGCATTGACGAGATAAAGGCTGGTGACGCCAAACCGGCCTGAAGCGACCTGCTTGATCGCGCTGTTGCGCGAATCACCGTTTGCGTCGGCCTGATAACGCGAAGTGTCTTCGCCGCCTTCTCCGGTGTTGCTCTTGCCGCCGAGGCGATTCATCGCGATGGCTAACGCTTCATGAGCTTCTTTGCTGATCGAGCCGTAAGACATGGCGCCCGTTTTGAAGCGCTGCACGATCGATGCGACCGGCTCGACTTCGCTGAGGGGAACCGGATCTTGGTCGCGCTTGAAACTCATCAATCCCCGCAGCGTGCACAAATCGGCTGACTGGTCGTCAATCAGCTTGCTGAACTCTTTGAAGGTGTCGTAGCTGTCCGTGCGGCAGGCATGTTGCAGCTTGTGAATTGTCCGGGGATTGAAAAGATGATATTCACCTTGCCGCCGATAACTGTACTGGCCGCCGCCCTCGAGGTTCGCCTCTGAAGAGTCATCAACGAAACCACGCTGGTGCCGGAGCCGAGCTTCTTCGGCGACCACATCGAGACCGATGCCGCCAATCCGCGAAGCCGTCCAGGTGAAATAACGATCGACAAAATCCTGATCGAGACCGATCGCTTCAAAGACCTGCGCCCCGCAGTAGCTTTGAAACGTCGAGATGCCCATCTTGGAAATGACCTTGACCAGTCCCTTGTTGATGGCCTTGGTGTAATTCTTAACAGCGTTTGCGGGGCTTACCTGGGTCAGCGTGCCGTCGGCCGTCAACTCTTCCAGCGTTTCAAACGCCAGGTAGGGATTAATGGCGGCCGCGCCGTAGCCGAGCAACAGGGCGAAGTGATGCACCTCGCGCGGCTCGCCGCTCTCAATTACAAAGCCGACTTGCGTGCGCTTGCCCTCGCGCAATAAGTGATGATGAATGGCCGAAACCGCGAGCAGCGCGGGAATCGGCGCTAATTCCGGCGTCACGTCGCGATCAGACAAGACGATGATGCCGAAGCCTTTCGTTATTGCCAGGCTGGCCTGCTGGCATAAATCGTTAAGCGCCTCTTCCAGCGCCTGCCGGCCGCCGGCCACCGGAAACAGCATGGCCAACGTCAGCGACTTGAAACCAAAATAGCCGGAGGCTTCCAGGTGCTTTAACTTTTCGAGTTCGGCATTGCTGAGGATTGGTGACGGCAGTTTGATTTGGCGCGCACACTCAGGTGACGGATCGAGCATATTCGCTTCCGGCCCGACCGTCGTGGTGGTCGACATGATCAGTTCTTCCCGAATGGGATCGACCGGCGGATTTGTTACCTGCGCAAAGAGTTGCTTGAAATAGTTGTAGAGCAGTTGGGGGCGTTCAGAGAGGACCGCCAGCGGGGTGTCGTTGCCCATCGACCCAACGGCTTCGTTACCGCTGGCCGCCATCGGCTGCAGCACCAGCTTTAACTCTTCGTTTGTATACCCGAACACCTTCTGCCGGGTTATTAATTCCAGCAGATTGAGTTTTCCCGAGACCTGAGGCGCCCGAATGCTCTCGAGGGAAATCAGGTTTTCGTCCAGCCAAAGCTGATAAGGATGCTCTGCGGCCAGTTGCTCCTTCAATTCGTCATCTTCAATCAGACGGGCCTGGGCCGTATCGACCAGCAGCATCCGGCCGGGTTCGAGCCGGCCTTTGCGAACTATTCGCTCCGCGGAAATGTCCAGCACGCCGACCTCGGAAGCCATGATTACCAGATCGTCGTTGGTGACGTAATAACGCGAGGGCCGCAGCCCATTACGATCGAGCACCGCGCCGATAGTGACGCCGTCAGTGAAGGCGATTGAAGCCGGGCCGTCCCAGGGCTCCATCAAACACGAATGATATTCATAGAAGGCCTTCTTGGCTGCGCTCATCGATTCATGACCTGAGAACGGCTCAGGGATCATCATCATGACCGCATGGGGCAACGAGCGCCCGGCGAGCGTCAGCATTTCCAGCACATTGTCGAACATGGCTGAATCGCTGCCGTCCGTATCGATGACCGGAAGGATCTTACCCAGGTCCGCCCCGAACAGACGCGAACGAAACTTGCCTTCACGCGCATAGGTCCAATTGATATTGCCGCGCAGGGTGTTGATTTCGCCGTTGTGGGCCAGGAAGCGATAGGGATGAGCGCGGGCCCAGCTCGGAAAAGTGTTGGTGCTGAACCGCGAATGCACCAGCGCCAGCGCTGATTCGAATGCCGGGTCGCGCAGATCTAAATAGAAACTCGCCAGCTGCGGCGCGGTCAGCATTCCTTTATAGACGAGGGTGCGCGAGGACAAGCTGGCTACATAGAACATCCCGCGTTCGTGTATGCCGCGCTTGGCGCGTCGGCTGACCCGCTTGCGAATGGTCAGAAGTTTTCTTTCAAAGGCTTCGTTATCCGGCGTATTCGCGCCGCGGGCTATGAAAATCTGGCGGATTACCGGTCTTGAAGCCAACGCCGTCGGGCCGATTTTGCGGGCGTCGGTAGGTACCGTGCGCCAGGCAAGGACCCGCTGGCCTTCTTCCACGACGATTTGCTCAAACAACTCTTCGCACTCATGCCGGTTCGTGGTTTTGGTCGGCAGGAAAACCATCCCCACGGCGTAATCGCCGGGCGGCGGCAGGCGCAGGCCGGCGCGCTCAAAAAAGACGTGCGGTATCTGCACGAGAACCCCCGCGCCGTCACCGGTGTCGGGTTCACAGCCGCAGGCCCCACGATGCTCGAGCCGCTCGAGGATTTCGATCGCCTGCTCGATTATCCGGCGTGATTTTTGGCCCTTGATATTCACCACAAAGCCCAGGCCACACGAATCGTGTTCATAGCTCGGATCGTAGAGGCCTTGCTTTGCTGGATGATCTCCTAACGCTTTACGCACAATTCTCCGTGATAAAAAAAGCCATCAACATGTGCGTTGATGGCCTTCGTTAAGGTGGATGCGGCAAGCCATCAAGTAACCCTGACGCTTTTAACTACAGAAATGAGCGTGCCACTAACGCGATCGGGCCGCACGGGCGCTGAATAATCAGAACGCATCGATGATTTCCACCTCGGATGCCGGCCAGCCGCCAGCGATCCTCCCTGATTTCACTCGCAATCTACACTCTCTTGAGCCCGCTGCATAATTTAAAGTTTTTTGGTTGGCATAAATCCTACGCGGGATCGCCTGAGTACGAATCGGTGCCGACATTTTTGTCGTGATAGCCAGCGCGTACTACAAAACTGTACGCAGGAGACGGAATGTTCTTCACAGGGGAACTACCTTCCGGGCTGCGTAGATAGCCAGATAAGCCGCAATCAGGCAAGAACGCCGGAGGCGGTACGACCTTTGCTGCTAAACGCTTCGAACTGGTTTGGATGATTATGAATTCAATCGACCCAATCTTGCCGCTGAGCCAGTCCTATCGCGATAGGGTGCTGGCGCACGCCGCCAGCCGTCTCGATCGCTGGCCTGCCGATGCGCCGGCGCGGGAAGTGACGCAATCGCTCCGCACGTTCCTCAAGCTTGAAGATCGCCGGCTGCGAATCCACCACGAACTCGGGGCTGCAGGCACTCATACCGCCGCTGCGCGCGCCTTTGTCCTGGACATTGTGGTGAGATTCGCCTTTGCGCGCGCAAGTGTCGCGATTGCTCCCGGCGGCGCCCAGACTGGTTGCGCGCTCTTGGCCATTGGCGGCTACGGACGCGGCGAACTGGCTCCGTTTTCCGATGTTGATTTGCTTTTTCTTTACAGTGGCCAGCGCCTGAGTGAGATGAAGTTGCTGTCAGAGAATCTCCTGCGATTGCTTTGGGATGCGGGACTCACCGTAGGCCATACGTTTCGCACGGCGGGCGATTGCACGACGGCAGTTCTCGAAGACGAGCACCTACGGACCGCCCTGGTGCATGCGCGTTTGTTGGCCGGGAATAAGTCTCTTTTCAAGTCTCTGCGAGATGGTCTGGAAAAGGACCGGCGGCGTCGGGAAGACTATTTTCTGGCGGCGATCAAGCGCGAGCATGAGTTGCGGCGCGCAAAATTCGGCGCTGTGGTTGGGGTGCAGGAACCGAACGTCAAAGAGTCTGCCGGCGGCTTGCGAGACTATCAGACGGCGCTCTGGCTGGCGCATGCTCATTATGGTTACACCACGCTGACTGAGTTGCGCGCCCACAATCTGGTTGAAGAAGATAAGGCGCAGAAAATAATTCGCGCCCACGATTTCATGTGGCGAATCCGCCATGCGTCGCATTATTTAATGAATCGCAAGAGCGACAGTCTGCTCCTGGATGTTCAGCCCAAACTGGCAAAGCAATTTGATTATCAGGCAGACGCGTTTGCGCTCGGCTCGGAACGGTTGATGCGCGAGTATTATCGTCATGCCCGCGAGCTAAACATGTTTAGCGAAGCGATGTTCGGGCTTTCTGTGGACGAAACCGGCTTCAGACGATTCTGGCGCAAGGGATCGTTGGGACCGATAAAGGAACCATTTTTCATCAGGAACGGGCGATTGTGTTTCGACGGCGAGCCGAGTTCGTTTCAGCAAAATCCCGTGAGCATCTTGAACGCCTTCGCCCTGGCCCAGGCCGGGCGCGTCTCGTTTGGCTTTCGCTTGCGGGGGGCTATGGATGAGAGCATCCGGACGCTTAGCGCTGACTTTCGCCAGGAGAGGACCGTGAACTCCAGTTTCATTAATCTCTTAGGACGCCGCGGGCGGGCCGGGTATGCGCTGCGGCTGATGCATGAAGTCGGATTTCTGGGACGACTCATACCGGAATTTGCGCGGATTCGCTTCCTGGTGCAGCACGATCTATATCATCACTACACAGTTGACGAGCATACTTTGCGGGCAGTCGAAACACTCGACGACTTACATACAAGTGAGGATCGAAATCGCGCCGCTTTCCGTCAGACGTTGGAAGAGATTGATGATCCGGCGATGCTCTATCTGGCGGTGCTGTTGCATGACATTGGCAAAGGCCGCGGCGGCGGCCACCTGGCGCGGGGCATGAAGCTGGCCGAAAAGATTTGCGCCCGCTTGCAGCTCAAAGAGTCTGACGCGCGGAAAGTCGTTCTGCTGGTGAGGCTGCATGTGGCCATGTCCCACATCGCCCAAAGGCGAGACTTGAATGAAGCGCGCGTGGTTGCGGAGTTTGCCCGCTCAGTTGAGTCGCTGGACGTGCTTAACATGTTGCTGTTGTTGACCTACGCGGACCTCAACGCTGTCGGGCCCGGGACGTGGACCGAATGGAAAGCAAATCTGTTATGGGACCTTTACCGGCGTGCCAGAAGGGTCCTCACCGGCGCTGATGCCCCGGTCGAAGACGAGGCGGACCTCTATCAATACAAACACGAGATTGGCGCCATTTTACCTGCGTTGCCGATGAGCGAAATCGAGCGGCACCTGGCCCTTTTACCTGGACGCTATTCACGAATAACGACCCCGGCGGCTGCGGCTGCACACCTGAGGATGGTGGAGAATCTGAAGACCATGCGTCTCGATTCAGCCTGGGAGCGGCAGAGTGCGGCGGCCACCAAGCTTACAGTCTGCACCAGGGATCGCCACGCGCTGTTTGCCGATTTGGCGGGAACACTGGCCGCGCACGGGGTCGAGATTCTGACAGCCGAGCTAAACACTCGAGATGACGGTGTGGCCATTGACGAATTTGTTCTGCGCCAGGCGGCCACGGGCCGCGCCATCGAAGACCATCATTATCCCAAGCTGGCCGCGGCGCTCGATCGCGCGGCCGCCGGGGAACTCAGCGTGGCGGCGTTAATCGAAAAGTGGGCCAGCCGCAATGCGCCGCGGAAGCGCCGTTCGCTGACGCCGGCCCGGCGGCGCAGCCTGCCGCGGGTTTCCTGCGACAACGAGATGTCCACCGCGTCAACCATCATCGAAGTGCATGCGCTCGATGAACCCGGATTGGCGCATAAGATCGGCAGCGTCCTCGCCGGTCTCGGCCTGGAAATCGTTTGTGCGCGAATTGCCACGGAAAGAAGCGACGCGCTCGACGTCTTCTATGTGACGGACAGCAATGGAGAGAAGCTCAGTGACGAAGCAATGCGCGCGGCCGAGGCGGCGCTGTTGAAGGCTCTGGGGAAATCAGAAACGAGTTCCAGGCAGAAAAAGACCGAAACTACTTCAGAAAGAGGGGCAGATGAAAAAAATCGAGGCGATTATCAGACCGCATTTGCTTGATGCTGTTAGAACCGCGCTCCAGGAGGTCGATGTGGTAGGTATGACAATCGGTGAAGTGCAGGGTTACGGCCGGCAGCGCGGTCACACCGAAACTTATCGCGGGGCGGAGTATCGAATAGAGTTTGTCCCTAAAGTGAAAATTGAAGTGATCATCCCCGATGAAATTGAGGACACCGTCGTGAGCGCGGTGGTCAGAGCCGCACACACCGGGAAATTCGGAGATGGCAAGATTTTCGTGACCCCGGTTGAAGATGTGATACGCATTCGCACCGAAGAAAGAGGCGAGGCTGCCTTATGAGGGAATAGGTCCCATTGGTCCCATCGGTCCCATCAGTCCCATATGTCTCATGGGACTAATGGGACTAATAGGACTCATAGGACCAATGTGCTTTAGAAAGCGCCCGTGGGTATCAAATCCAAATCGGTGTTGTAGCCTTCCTCACCGTGCTGGCTCAGGTCCAGACCTTCAATCTCATCGTCCTTGGCCACCCGTAATCCGATTAGCAAATCGACGATTTTCAGAAGGATGAAGGTCCCGGCCATCGCGAGCGCAACGGTAATTCCGATTGCCGCTAGCTGGTTCAGAACCTGTACGCCATGTCCCTCCAACAGGCCAACCGGCAATGCCGCTCCGGAAGCATCCTTGAAAACCGCATTGACCGAGCCGGTGGCAAACACGCCGGTGAGTATCGCGCCTAAGGTCCCGCCGGCGCCATGCACGCCAAAGGCATCGAGCGAATCGTCATAGCCAAAGCGCTTCTTCACCACGGTCACCATGAGAAAACAGAATATGCCGGCGGTGAAACCAATGATGAGACTGGCCATGGGCGTGACGTAACCCGAAGCCGGAGTGATGGCTACCAGTCCGCAGACCGCCCCCGAAATCGCGCCCAGCACAGTTGGTTTTCCCAATCGCACCCATTCGATTGCCAGCCAGCCGAGTGTCGCTGCGGCCGCGGCGAAATGGGTTGCCGCGAATGCGCTGGTGGCCAGCTGGCCGGCGGCCAAGGCGCTGCCGGCATTGAATCCAAACCAACCCACCCAAAGCATGCAGGCGCCCATGACGCTCAACACCAGGTTGTGCGGGGCCATGATCGTTTTCGGAAAGCCAATTCGCTTGCCGAGATAAAGGGCGCAAACCAAAGCCGAGAAACCTGAGGCGATATGCACGACCGTGCCGCCGGCGAAATCGAGCGCGGGAATACGCCCTCCTAAAGTCGCGCTCAAGAGACCACCGGTTCCCCAAACCATGTGGGCCAGGGGAAAGTAGACAATCGTGACCCAAAGCGTGGTGAACAAAAGCATCGCGCTGAACTTCATGCGTTCGGCGAAAGCGCCGCTGATCAGCGCCGGCGTGATGATCGCGAACATCAGCTGAAAGAGCATGAAGGTTTGCTGAGGTATGGTCGCGGCGTAATCAGGATTGGGCTCACCGCCAACGCCGCGCAGGAAAAGGTAGCTCAATCCGCCGATAAACGGATTGCCGTGTGCAAACGCCAGGCTGTAACCATAAACTGCCCAGATCACACTCACTACCGCCATGAGAATGAAACTTTGCATCATGGTGGCAAGCACATTCTTCTTGCGCACCAGGCCGCCATAAAACAGCGCCAGACCCGGCCCGGTCATCATCAGCACCAGCGCCGCAGCCACCAGCATCCAGGCGTTGTCGCCGGCCGACTGGGCCGCGCTGGTTGCCGATTCGATCTTAGCGAGGCGATTTTCCAGCGATTGATTTGCCGTTTGCCCGAAAGCGCTGATTGAGTAGCCGAGAACAGATAGACAGGTAAGGGCTTTGAAAGATAAGCGCAGGTGCTTTCTCACAATGAACTCTCCTTCGGCATTGGCCGCTCGGGCTAACAGAAATGGAGCATAAACGCCGGGAAACCCGTCAACTTCCATGCCACCCAACGTCGCCGGGCGATGACGCGCCTGATTCCGCAAGTTAGTCCGGCCAAAGAGGGAATCGCCCGGTTACAGGCGGGACTCAGAGCATTTCGGGGTTTCTTCCCGAAGACACATTTGTCGAAGCACCCTGGGCCAAACGACAAAAATGTCGCACCTTCGGGGCCGGTCAGGTTTTCGTCAAATGAGGCTGCGGTTGTTCAACGGCAAATCACGCGCGTGTGCTAGTATGACGAAAATCAAACCACGGCTATGGAATTATCACAGCTCGAATTCTTTATCTCAGTCGTTGAAGAACGCGGCTTTTCGAAAGCGGCCGAACGCGTCTTTCGTACGCAGCCGGCGGTGAGCATCGCCATCAGACGGCTCGAGGAGGAAATCGGCACGCCATTGTTCGAGCGTTCACAGAAAGCGCCGGTGCTGACCGAGGCGGGCGAGTTGTTCTATGACTACGCGCGCCGAATTCTGGCGCTGCGCGATCAGGCCATGGGCGTCGTCGGCGAATTGCGCGCTCTGAAGCGCGGCAGAGTGCGGATTGGCGCCAACGAGAGCACCTCGCTTTATTTACTGCCGCACTTGATTCTCGATTATCGGGCCAAGTATCCCGACGTGATGGTCGAGATCTCGCGCCACACGTCTGAACGGCTGCCCCGGGAGGTCCTGGATCGCAACGTAGACTTTGCGTTGATGGCCTACGAGCCGACCGACAGTGAATTGGAAAGCTTTCAGGTGTTGCGCGATCCCCTGGTGCTCGTGGTCTATCCCGATCATCCGTTGGCGGCGCGAGATTCCGTCTCGGTTGAGGAGCTCGGGCCGGAATCGTTTCTGGCACACAACGTGAAGACGGGATCGCGTTACCAGGTGATGGAGACGTTTGCGGCCCATCACACGCCGTTGAATATCACGCTCGAGTTGGCCACGGTCGAAACTATCAAACGTTTCGTGCAGCTCAAGATCGGCGTGGCCTTTGTGCCACGCATGTGTGTGGAAGAGGAGATCGAGCGCGGCACGCTGGTGTTGGTGCCGGTGGAAGATTTGTCTTATGTGCGCACACTTTGGGTGACTCGTCGCCGCGGGGTTGAGCTTTCTCCCGCGGCTGCGGCTTTTCTCGAGATCCTGCAGGAGCAGGCGCACTCAGTTCGGAATTCAGAGGGAACGATCGTCAATGTGGCCTCAGGCGATTAGCACAATTAATGATTGGATAAATACAGTTATTTTGACTTCACTGACCCATCCACTTACGATCTCTTCCCTCCGCATATGACCACCGCACAAGCAGAAGCGCGAAAGCTCGCGACGTTCCTTGAAACCGGCGAGACACTGGCGGGCACGCTCGATTTGAAACGAGCTGTGTCCCGGGTGCTGGAAGGATTGGGCCGGCATCACGGGATGATTCGCAGCGCGCTCACTCTTCTCGATCAGGAGACGCGGGAACTGGCAATCGTGGCCTCGCACGGACTCGACGAGGACGGCGCCCGCCGCGTGCGCTACAAACTGGGCGAGGGAATTACCGGACGCGTGGTGCAAAGCGGCAAACCGATCGTGGTGCCGCAAGTAAGCCGCGAGCCGATGTTTCTCGATCGCCTGGGCGTGCGCAAGAAAGTCCTGGCCCGGCAGGAGTTGACCTTTATTTGTGTCCCCATCCTGGTCAACCGCAAGGCCGTTGGAGCGCTGGGCGCGGACATAAAATATAAGGCGGACCGCGATTACGAGCGCGCCACCAAATTTCTCTCGATCGTGGCCACCATGATTGCGCAAGCCATCAAGATAGACCACGTGGTCGAGGCCGATAAGCAACGGCTTGAGACAGAGAATATTCATCTGAAGCAGGAACTGCGCGAACGCTACGATTTTAGCCACATCATCGGCAACTCGAATCCTTTGCGGCAGGTTTATGAACAGGTCACGCAGGTCGCGCGCGCGAACACGACCGTGCTATTGCGAGGAGAGTCAGGGACCGGTAAAGAGTTGATCGCCCACGCGATTCACTACAACTCACTGCGGGCGCATAAGCCGTTTGTCAAAGTAAGTTGCGCGGCCTTGCCGGAAACTCTGATCGAATCGGAACTCTTCGGCTATGAGAAGGGCGCTTTCACCGGCGCGCAAGGCCGCAAGAAGGGGCGCTTTGAAATGGCCGATGGCGGCACGCTGTTCCTCGACGAGATTGGTGATCTGAACGTGTCGACGCAGATTAAGCTGCTGCGGGTGTTACAGGAGCGAGAGTTCGAACGTCTGGGCAGCACCGAGACGATCAAAGTCAATGTGCGGCTGGTGGCCGCCACTAATAAGGATCTGGAAAAAGCGATCGCCGGCGGAGAATTTCGCGAGGATCTCTACTATCGACTGAATGTTTTCACCATCTTCATGCCGCCGCTGCGCGAGCGGAAGTCAGATGTTTTGCTGCTGGCAGATCACTTTCTGGAAAAATTCGCGCGCGAGCATCGCAAGCGAATCAAGCGCATCTCGACGCCGGCCATCGACATGCTGGCCAGTTATCATTGGCCGGGCAATGTTCGCGAGCTGGAAAACATAATCGAGCGCGCGGTGCTGGTCTGCGAGACCGGCGTTATCCACGGCCATCACCTGCCGCCGACGCTGCAGACGGCTGAAAGATCGGGAACGGAGCCGCGTTTCTCTCTGGACGCGGCAGTGGCCGCATACGAGAGCGACATCATCCAGGACGCGCTCAAAACCACGCGCGGAAATCGCAAGCGGGCCTCCCAGTTACTCGATACCACCGAACGAATCCTCGGCTACAAGGTTAAGAAATACGGAATCGATTGCGACCGCTATCGCGGATGAGATAGCGGCCTACCGGTAACGCAAACTGTCAGTTTGCGGCGCAATCCATCAGATTGTGTTACGAATATCACCCGCGCTGTCGAATCTCTGACAACGCTACGGCGAGGGCCTCCAAATCAAGAGGCTTGGTGAAGTGTGCGGCGAAGCCGGCGTTGGTCACCTGCTCGATGTCGATTGATCTCCCAAATCCAGTCAGGGCCAGCACCGGGGTTTGCTGGTGCGCGGGCAAGGCTCTCAGAGACCTGATGAATTCAAAGCCGTCCATTCCCGGCATCGAGATATCGGACAGGATGGCGTCGAACACTCTCTCTGAAGCGAATTGCAACGCTTCTGCCCCGCTGATTGCGGTGGTCACCGCGGCATTACTTCGTTCCAGTACATACCGGAGCATCTCCACCGTGTCCTCTGAGTCATCCAGCACCAGCACCGCCATATTCTTTAATGACGGCGATTCTTTGAGCCCTCGAAGCGCAGCCTTAGCGTCTCTCTCAGTGTCCAGCAGCGGGAGCCGAACGACAAAACTCGCGCCGCTCCCGAGACCTTCCGAGTGAGCTTCAACCTCGCCGCCGTGAAGCTCAACCAGCTGGCGCACCAGGGCCAGGCCAATCCCCATTCCCGAATGGCGGCGGTTGGTGCCGGCGTCGGCCTGGCGGAACATGTCGAATACATGCGGCAGGAATGCAGGATCAATTCCTTGTCCCGTATCTCTGATCGTAAGTAAGCCGGAGCTACCGCTGGCAACTGCCTCGATAGCTATCAGGCCCGCAATCGGCGTGAACTTGACGGCATTATTCAGCAGGTTCCAGACGACTTGCTGCAGACGCAAGGCATCGCCGGAGACCAGCATCTTCTCATCATCGACCCGAACCTTAATTTTGATTCGTTTCGCGTCTGCCTCGGCGCGAATTGTTTCGATGGCGTTCTTAATTAGGGTTGCCAACCAGACGGGCCCGAAATTGAGCGAGACTTTGCCCATTTGCAACCGCGACAAGTCGAGCAAATCGTTCACCAACTGCGATTGCGATCTGGCATTGCGCGTCAGGGTCTCGGCAATCTGCCGCAAAGTGTCTGAGGCGGAAACGTCCGGATGCTTCAGCAACAGTTGGGAATAGCCGAGCAGCACATTCAGAGGATTGCGAAGTTCGTGAGACAGAGTGGCCAGAAACTGATCTTTCAAGCGGTTCGCGGTTTCGGCAGCGGCGCGGGCTTCATGCTCGCGTTTCAAGAGCAGTTCGCGCTCGTGTTCGGCTTCGCGCCGCACGCGGTGAAGATTCAAGTGTGCCTCAATGCGGGCCAGCAGTTCGCGGGCCGAAAAAGGCTTGATCAAATAATCATCGGCCCCGGCCCCCAACCCTTCGATCTTCGATTCTTCACCGGCGCGTGCTGAGAGCATCAGCACCGGGATCATTCTCGTTCTTTCATCGTCACGAATCGCGGCCAGCAGCCCAAAACCGTCAAGCCGCGGCATCATGACATCGGTCAGCACCATGTCCGGCGGGTTTTCCTTCAGTCGTTGCAGGGCAGCTTCACCGTCGCGGACCGCTTCGACGTCGTAACTGCGTGACAATAGCCGGACGACATATTCGCGCATGTCCGCGTTGTCGTCAGCCAAAAGGATCCGCGGTCTATTGGCGCTCCCGTTACTGGTCTTGAATTCATCGCCCGGTTCATCCAACAGCGATAATGGCCGCTGCCCGGTCGTCTCCTCCGGCAGCCAGCGCATCAGCTCTTCCACGAACGGCGTAGCGCCCAAAGCGGTTGAGGCCAAGGTGCGCTCGCTTTGAATTCGATCTATGGGCAGGTGGGCCCGGCCCCTGGGAATCGATACGATGAAAGTGCTGCCGCTCCCGACCTCACTCACCGCGCTCACCAGTCCGCCATGCAACCTGGCGAGTTCCTGAACCAGGGCGAGGCCGATCCCCGTTCCCTCGTCAGTGCGCCCGTGCGCTCCCTTTACCCGGTGAAAACGTTCGAAGAGTTTCGGGACTTCATCTTCAGGAATGCCGATTCCCGTGTCGCGCACCCGCAACTCAACCCGGGCGTCAAACTCACGCAGAGAGATCTCGATCTCGCCTGAAAGCGTGAACTTGAAAGCATTTGAGATGAGATTGAGCACGATCTTTTCCCACATCT
>Ga0126369_10002285_pt1 | contig 13585 bp, 12 predicted proteins | sample PanSoiMetaPlot_1_FD_109646 | JGI IMG/M metagenome (GOLD analysis project Ga0126369, IMG submission 109646) | Tropical forest soil microbial communities from Panama - MetaG Plot_1 | ecosystem: Environmental > Terrestrial > Soil > Tropical forest > Bulk soil | place: Panama | collected 2016-02-17 | reverse complement strand
GCGGTCGCCGACCTGTTCCTGCAGGTGAAGCCGCAGCGTGATTTCGAGGTGCTGTGGGCGCTGCGCGCCCTGGTGAAGGGCCGGCGCGTCGATCCGGCGATCGAGAAGCTGACCGGCGTACCGCTCGCCACCCTCGAGGATCTGGCCGGGCGCATGAAGCGCTGCCGGTACGGCGTGCTCTTCTTCGGCATGGGGCTCACGATGACGCGCGGGCGGCATTTCAACTCCGGGGCACTGCTCGCTCTCGCGACCGATCTCAACGAGTTCACCCATTTCGTCGCCAAGCCCGTCCGCGGGCACGGCAACGTGACCGGCGCGGACAACGTGGTGTCGTGGCAGACCGGCTTCCCCTTCGGCGTCAACCTAAGCCGTGGCTACCCGCGCTTCAACCCCGGCGAGTTCACGACCGCGGACCTCTTGGGGCGCGGAGAGGTCGACGCCGCGCTGATCATTGCCGCCGATCCGGGCGCCAACTTCCCGCAGCGGGCGATCGACCACCTGCGCAGCATCCCGGTGATCGTGCTCGACCCGAAGCCCACCCACACGAGCCAGCACGCGCGGGTCGCGATCACCACGGCAACCTACGGCATCAGCGTGCCCGGAACGGTGTATCGGATGGACGATGTCTCGGTGACCCTCCGCACCGCCCTGCCGTCGCCATACCCCAGCGACGAGGCGGTGCTTACCCGCATCAAGGCTCGGGTGCGCGAGCTGCTCGGGGGGAACCGCGTCCCCGCCGCGCGCGCCGCTTGAGGGAAGCGGCAGCGCGAGGAGCCGAGGGTGCTGCGCATCGCGAACGGCCGCGTCTACGACCCGGCGAACGGCGTGGACGGCGAGGTGCGCGACGTTTGCGTCGCCGGCGGCAAGATCGTGAGCGACGTCGCACCGGAGGCGAAGCAGATCGACGCGCGCGGGCTGGTGGTGATGCCCGGTGGGGTCGACATTCATTGTCACATTGCTGGCCCGAAGGTGAACCTCGCTCGGAAACTGCAGCCGGAGGACCACCGGATCGACGTGCACCCGCGCACCGTGGCCACCCGCTCCGGGGTCGGCGGCACCGTGCCTTCGACGTTCGCCACCGGATACCGGTATGCGATGCTCGGTTACACGACCGCAATGGAGGCGGCCGTGCCGCCGATCAGCGCGCGCCACGTTCTCGAGGAATTTCACGACACGCCCGTCATCGACAAGGGGTTCTACGCGCTGATGGGCAACAACGTGTTCCTCTACAAACTGCTGGAGCAGGGGCGGCGCGAGGAGTTTCGCAACGCGCTCGGGTGGTGGCTCGCGGCGTCTAAGGCCTACACCGCGAAGCTGGTGAATCCCGGCGGCGACGAGGCGTGGAAAGGTCGCCGCAACGGCAATGTCACCAAGCTGGACGAAAAAATCGACTCCTTCGAGCTGACCCCTGGCCGGGTGATCGGCGCGCTCATCGAGGCGGTCGACGAGCTTGGGCTGCCTCATCCTGCCCACATCCACTGCAACAACCTCGGGCATTCGGGCAACTACGCGACCACGCTGGACACGATGCGGATCGCCGAAGGCCATCGCGCCCACATCACGCACATCCAGTTCCACAGCTACGGCGAGCCGCTAGGCAAATCCAGTCAGAACCCGACGTCCAGGGCGAAGGAGATCGCCGAGTACGTCAACACGCACCCCAACATCAGCGCCGACGTCGGCCAGGTGATGTTCGGCAAGTCGACGAGCATGACGGCGGACGCGCCGCTCGCGTACATGATCTGGCGATTCGGTGGGGGCCGGTGGGTGAACGCCGACACCGAGCACGAATCCGGGTGCGGCATCGTCCCCTTTGCGTATCAGGACCGGGTCTATACCCACGCCCTGCAATGGGCGATCGGTTTGGAGCTGTTCCTCCTCGCGAAGGATCCTTGGCGGATGGTGTTCTCTACCGATCATCCGAACGGCGGCTCGTTCATGAGCTACCCGCGATTGATCCGGCTCCTGATGGACCGCGAATTTCGGCGCGAGGAAATGCGCAAGGTCAATCCGAAGGCGCTCGCCCAGACGGCGCTCGCCGACGGGCTCGACCGCGAGTACACCCTCAACGAGATCGCGATCATCACTCGCGCCGGTCCAGCGCGGCTGCTGGGCCTCGCGAATAAGGGGCATCTCGGGCCGGGTGCGGACGCCGACATCACGATCTACGACGAGGACGACGACAAGGAGCGGATGTTCGGCGCGCCGCGCTATGTCATCAAAGATGGGCAGTTGATCATCGAGGACCACGAGTTGCGGTCCGACCACGAAGGGCGGGTGCTGCACGTCGCCCCCGATTACGACCCAGGAATCGAGGAGGTGATCCGGCCGTTCTTCGAAGACTACTATTCCATCCGCTTCAACAACTACGCTGTCGCCGACTCCTATCTCGGGAAGCACGAGCTCATCCCGACCGCGGTCCAGCGAGCCGCCGCAGCGGGCGAGGGGCGGACGCGATGATCCCGGCCCGCGCTTGCTCGTGCGATGTCAAATGCTGATCGACGACGTCGTTATCGTCGACACGTTCGCGGAAGCGTTCGCGATGTGGGGCGCGCGCGTGCTCATCACCGCGGAAAACGAGAAATGGGCGCTTGCGGCGGCGCGTTCGATGACCGGCTTCGCCACGTCGGTGATCGGATGCAAATGCGAGGCCGGCATCGAGCGCGCGGTTCCCGCCACCGAGACGCCGGACGGGCGGCCGGGAATGGCGGTGCTTCTGTTCACAACCAGTGAAGACGGCCTCGCCAAGCGACTCGTCGAGCGAGTCGGGCAGTGTGTCATGACTTGCCCGACGACCGCTTGCTACAACGCGCTAGCGAGCGAGAGTATGGTCGTGGTCGGCGGCAGCCTCCGCTACTTCGGCGACGGCTTTCAGGCGAGCAAGCTTCTCGACAGCCGCCGCTTCTGGCGGGTGCCGGTGATGGACGGGGAATTCGTCGTGGAGGAGCGCTTCGGCGTTCAACCCGCCGTCGGCGGCGGAAATCTTCTGCTCCTGGGCGAAGACGTGGCGCCGACGCTCGCCGCCGCCGAAGCGGCGGCCGCGGCGATGCGCACGGTGCCCGGGGTGATCTTGCCGTTTCCCGATGGCGTTGTGCGGAGCGGCAGCAAGGTGGGGTCGCGATACAAGTCGGTCATCGCGTCGACCAACGACGCGTATTGCCCAACCCTGCGAGCGGTCGCCACAGCATCCCAGCTTCCGGATGAGGTCGGCTGCGTGCTCGAGATCGTCATCGACGGCCTTGACCTCCCGGCAGTAGAGGAAGCCATGCGACGCGGGCTCGCCGCCGCGCCGCGGTCGGGGCTGAGGCAGATCTCGGCTGGTAACTACGGCGGGAACCTCGGCCAGTACAAGATCGCGTTGCGCGATCTGCTGCCTGGCGCACGCCGGGAAGGCTGAACTCGGTGCCGACATGAGCCTGACGCTCACCTTGCATACCGAGCCCGAGGTTCCCTTGGAGGCGGAAGCGCTCAAGCCGGAGCGCTTCGAGGGAATGACCGCGGCGCAGATCTCTGCAGTCACCGTGCTCTACGGCAATCAGCAGGCGCCGCTCGGCGACTTCTTTCGCGTCGCCGGTCAGCCCGATGGCGAGCTGTGCATCCGCGGCGACGTCACGAGGGTGAAGATGATCGGGGCCGGGATGACCCGCGGCCGCGTCGTCGTCGAGGGCAACGCCGGCATGCATCTCGGGGCCGCGATGAGCGGCGGAGAGATCTTCGTCGCGGGCAACGCCGGTGACTGGGTCGGTGCGGAGATGTCGGGCGGGTCGATCGTGGTCAAGGGGAACGCCGGCCATCTCCTCGGCAGCGCCGCACGCGGCGGCCGGGTCGGGGTACGCGGCGGCGAAATCATCGTGCACGGCAACGCCGGCAACGAAATCGGCAGCGGGATGCGGCGCGGCTTCATCGCGGTGGCCGGAGACAGCGGTGACTTCACCGGCGTCAACATGCTCGCTGGCACCGTGGTGGTGCTCGGGCGGCTAGGGTGGCGGACCGGCGCGGGAATGAAACGCGGTTCGATCGTGTCGTGTCATCCGGCCGAGTTGCTGCCGACGTTCAGCTACGCTTGCACCTACCGGCCGGTATCGCTGCGCCTGGTGTTTGGGCACCTCCGCGCGCGGGGCCTTCCTGTTGCCCAGGAGCACTTCGCCGCGCGCTACCATCGCTGGAGCGGAGACGGGATCGAAAGCAATCGCGGCGAAGTGCTGCTCCTCGCGGCATGAGCGCGAAGCGGGTGCGTTCTTTGTCCGCGAAGAGCGATGCGAGTGTTCTACTATCGGGACAGCGTGTCCTACACTCGTAGCATCGCGCGCGCCGCCGTTTGCGGATGCGGGAGATCGTGGCACACTAGATCGCCTGTCGCGATCAGCGGGATCCTTCCGGAATGCAGAAACCCTCCTCGGCCGACGACGCGCAAGCCAAGCGGTTGACGGTGCGAGTGGAAGCGCCGGCACGGCTTCACCTCGGTTTCATCGACGTCAGCGGCAGCCTCGGCCGCCGTTTCGGCAGCGTCGGCCTTACGCTCGCCGACTTCTCGACTGTCGTCGAGCTGCGGCGCGCGGACAGGCTCGAGGCGCACGGCCCGAGCGCGGCGCGCGCGCGCCATTTTCTGCAGCAGCTCGTCGACGAATACGACGTCGCGGCGGGCTGCGTGCTCGAGGTGCGACGTGCGATTCCGGAGCACGTCGGGCTCGGCTCCGGCACCCAGCTCGCCTTGGCAGTCGGCAAGGCGTTCGGCGCGCTGTTCGATCTCGCGGTACCGGTCGCCTCGCTCGCCGCGCTCGCACAGCGCGGTGCGCGGTCGGGCATCGGCGTCGGCGCTTTCGAGCAGGGCGGCTTCGTCGTCGACGGTGGGCGCGGTCGCGGCGGCGATCATCCGCCGGTGATCGCGCGGATGCCCTTTCCGGCGGGTTGGCGCGTCCTCATCGTGCTGGACCACGGTGGTCGTGGTCTTTCCGGTGAGGCGGAGCAGGCGGCGTTTCGCAGCTTGCGCGCGTTTCCGCAAGAGTGCGCGGCGCACCTCGCTCACCTCGTCCTGCTCCGCGTGATGCCGGCGCTCGCCGAACAGGACGTTGCAAGCTTCGGCGAGGGCATCGGCGAGATCCAACGGACGGTCGGGGACTACTTCGCCGCCGCGCAGGGCGGACGCTTTGCGAGCCCGGGGGTGGCCGAGGTGCTCGCGTGGCTCGAAGCGAACGGCGTCGCCGGCGTCGGACAGTCCTCGTGGGGACCGACCGGCTTCGGCATCGTCGGGTCCGAAGTGCGCGCGCATGCGTTGCTCATCGAGGCCCGCAGCCGGTTCGCGCATCGGCGCGAGCTCGAGATCGTCGTCGCGCGCGCCCGCAACCGCGGACACGAGCTGGGGCGGTGGGGTGCCGTGCAGCCGGCGACTGGGGCCCCGCGGGCCGCAAGTGCCGACGGGAGCGGCTGAGGCGTGGAAAATCCCCTGATCCTTCACCTCTTGACGCCCGCGGCGCAGGCGAGCCCGTTCGACGTGAACATGGCCTACGACGCCGGATACGAAGCGGTCGTCCCCTATACCGGCGTGACACTCGCTGACGTGGCCAACCTCACCCAGGATGCGATCTTCTCGCGCGGGCCGAAACGCGTGCGCCGCACCGGGATCTTCATCGGCGGGCGCGATCTCGACCTCGCGCTCGATATGCTCGATGCCGCGAGGAAGGCGATGGTGCCGCCCTTCGAGGTGTCGGTGTTCGCCGACCCGAGCGGCGCGTTCACGACCGCCGCGGCCGTCGTCGCGGCGGTCGAGCGGGAACTGCACGCGAGGCACGGGAGCGAGTTCGTCGGTCGGCGCGTGCTGGTGCTCGGTGGCACCGGCCCGGTCGGGACCGCGGCGGCGACGCTCGCCGCGCAGGAGGGCGCGATCGTCGAGCTGGCGAGCAGTACGGACCTGGACCGAGCCCGGGCCGCCGCCGATCGGATCCGGATCCGCTCCAAGCTGGCCGTGAAGCCCGTGCTCGCCAATAAAGGATCGCTGCCCGAATTGCTCGGCGAGGTCGAGGTGGTCATCGCCGCGGCCAAGGCGGGCAGCGAGGTCGTGCCGGCGGCGTCGCTCGCCGCCGCGCGCGCGCTGCTCGTTGCCGCGGATGTAAACGCGGTGCCGCCGGCCGGGATCGCGGGCATCGGCGTGATGGACAACGGTGCGCCCCTTGGCGCCGCCGCGTCGGGCAAAGCGGTCGGCATCGGCGCGCTCGCCGTCGGCAACATCAAGTATCAGGTCGAGCGCGGACTGTTTCAAAGCATGTGCACATCCGAAAAGGCGCTCTACTTGGATTTCCGCCATGCCTTCGAGAAGGCGCGGGAGCTCGCCAAGGCGGGCCGCTGAGCCCGCGCGACCCATGCCGCCCAAGCTCGTGATCATCGCGACCTCGGGCCGCGCGCTCGCGCAGTCCGCGGTCAAACGCCGCCGCCAAGTCGTCGTGCTCGACGCGTTCGCTGACCGTGACACCCGCGCGGCTACCGAGGTCGTGCGGGTCGCGGCGGACGAGGGTATCGCGCTCGACGCCGAACGGCTCCTGACCGCGCTTGCCGTGCAGGCGCAGGAATCGGCCCCGGACATCGTGATCGGCAGCGGTCTGGAGCACGCGCCTGAGCTCGCGTCGTGCATCGCCGCGCATGGCCGCGTGTATGCAAATCAGCCGGCGACCATAGCGGCGCTGAAGGATCCTGAGCTCGCCGCCGCGCTGCTTCGCGCCACGGGATGGGATGTGCCGGTCACCCAACGCGATCCGCCACGCGACCGGCCGGGATGGTTGGAGAAGCAGGCCGGGGCCACGGGTGGCGCGCATGTGCGCCGCGCCCGGAATGCGCCGGCCGGCGCGCAGGTCTACTTTCAACGCGAGGTCCGCGGCCAGCTGATGTCGGTGACCTTCCTTGCCGACGGGGAACGCGCCTGGCTCCTCGGCTTCAACCGGCTGCGCACGGCGCCGCACGGGGAGGCTGCATTCCGCTATGGGGGAGCGGTCGGAAACATCGCCGTGGCAGCGCCGTTGCGCGCTCGAACGCAGTCATGCCTCGATCGACTCGTACGGGTTACCGGCTTGCGCGGGCTGGCCGGCGTTGACTTCGTGCTCGCCGGTTGCAAGCCGATCGCGATCGAGATCAACCCGCGCCCGACCGCGACCTTCGAGCTCTATGACGACGATGTCCCCGAAGGCCTGGTGCACTGGCATCTGTTGAGCTTTGAGCGCCCGGTCCCGGAGCTCGCCGAGCGGCTCGGCCGGGAACGCGCGGCGTGTCGCGCGCTCGGCATCGTCTATGCGGACGAGCCTGTCCCGATTCCGACCGATCCCGATTTTCCCGACTGGTGCCGCGATCTGCCCTGCGGGAAAACGACGATCGCGGCTGGAGCGCCGGTCCTCTCGGTGTTCGCCGACTCGGCAACGGCGCAGGAGGCGGAGCGCGAGCTGAATGCGCGTACCGGCGCAGTACGGGAGCTGCTCGCTTCCTGGGTAGGGACGGCGCAGCGTGCGGTCGCCTGAGATGACCACCGCGTTGCATAGCGCGAGTCCGAGAGTGAGCGTGAACGCGCTCGCGGCGCCGCGGGTCGCCGCGCTCGTTGCCGCGGCCCCGCAGCTTCGCCTCGGCGTCACGCTGAGCGAACAGGGCGCGACCATCGTCGACGCGGGAATCGCGGCGCGCGGCGGCTTGGAAGCGGGGCGGCGGATCGCGGAGATCTGCATGGGCGGATTGGGCTTGGTCGCGCTGGCGCCCGGCGATGCAGCGCTCAGCGGGCTCCCCGAGGTCCATGCGCACAGCGCCGATCCGGTAATCGCGTGTCTTGCGAGCCAGTATGCGGGCTGGAGCTTGTCGCATGGCGAGGGCAAGGGTGCGTTCCAAGCGCTCGCCTCCGGGCCGGGGCGCGCGATCGCGCGGCGCGAGACGCTGTTCGAAGAGCTGGGATACGCCGACCGCAGCGACCGCGCCGCCTTCGTGCTCGAGGTCGATCAGGTTCCGCCGGAGCCGGTCATCGCCAAGATCGCGCGCGATTGCGCGCTCGCGGCCGATCGGATCACCATCGTGCTGACGCCGACTCGCAGCCTGGCCGGAACGGTACAGGTCGTCGCGCGCGCGCTGGAGGTCGCACTGCACAAGGCGCATGCGCTCGGGTTCGCGCTCGAGCACATCGTGGACGGAACCGGCGCCGCGCCGCTGCCGCCGCCCGCGCCGGACTTTCTCGCCGCGATGGGGCGCACGAACGACGCGATCCTGTTCGGGGGCCGCGTAACGCTGTACGTGGATGCTGCCGACACCGATGCGGCCCGGCTCGCGGAAAGGCTGCCCGCGTCCGCCTCGCGCGACTACGGCAAGCCGTTCGCGCAGGTGTTCAAGGATTACCAGTTCGATTTCTACAAGATCGATCCGATGCTCTTTGCGCCGGCCGAGGTGACCGTCTGCAATCTCCCTTCGGGCAAGAGTTTTCGCGGCGGCAAGCGCGATCTCGCGCGGCTCGCCGAATCGTTCGGAATATGAGCGCGCGCATCGCCATCATGACTTCCGCCCCCGGTTGGCACGGGCGCAGGCTCGCGCGCGCGTTCGCTGCGCTCGGCGTCGAAACGCGATTCGTCGCGCTCGGCGATTGCCGCGTCGACCTCGAGGCGAATCGCTACGGAATCGTCGTCCCCAGCTTCAAGACGACGCTGCCCGACGGCGTGTTCGTGCGGGAGATCGCGGCGGGGACGTTCGAGCAGGTGACATTTCGGCTCGCCGTCCTGCACGCGCTCGCCGAATGGGGCGTACCCGTCTACAACAGCGCCCGCGCGATCGAGCGCACCGTCGACAAGTCCATGACGTCGATGCTGCTCCGCAAGGCAGGGATCGCGACGCCCGGGACCTGGGTGTCGGAGCAGAACGCCGCCGCGCGTACGGCGCTGATCCGCGAGACCGCGCGCAGCCACCGTCTGGTGCTGAAACCGCTGTTCGGCTCCCAGGGCCGGGGCTTGCAGCGCCTAGGCGCCGGCGACGCGCTGCCCGCCGCGGCCGACTACGCGGGCGTCTACTATTTGCAGCGTTTCGTCGAGAGCGAAGGGGGCGACGCGCGCGACTACCGCGTATTCGTCGTCGGCGGGCGCGCGGTGGCCGCTATGGTGCGGCGGGGCTCGGATTGGGTGCACAACGTCGCGCAGGGGGCGCGGTGCGAAGCGGCCCCGCTCACGGAGGATCTGCGCGAGGTTGCGGAGCGCGCCGTCCGCGCGATCGGCCTGGATCACGCCGGGGTCGACCTGATGCGGGCGCACGACGGCCTCCCGGTGGTTATCGAGGTCAACGGTATCCCGGCGTGGCAGGGCCTGCAATCGGTCTCACCGGTCGATATCGCCGCGCAGCTCGCGGAGGATTTCGTGCGCCGGCGCCTTGCGCCGGCGTCGAAGGCGGTGCCATGAAACCGGTCGCATCGGCGGACGCGATCGCATCGGCATTCGTCGATGCGTGTCTGCTCGACGTCACGGCGCTCAAGCCCGGCAACGTCGGCTTCCATGCCGGCGGACACGGGATGGGGCCGCTCGACTTCGTCCGCAGCGCGGAAGCGGCAGCGCCAGCGATCGTCGCGAGCGCGGCCTCGGTCGGCGAGCGAATCCACTGCGCGGTCGCCGCGACGCGCCAGGCGGTCGGCGCCAACACGAACCTCGGCATCGTTCTGCTGGCGGCGCCCGTCGTGCACGCGGCCGTGCAACGCCGGTTGCCTTCCGCGACCGACGTGCTCTCGGAACGGCTGAACGAGGTTCTGGGGAGCCTGACCGTCGCAGATGCCGAGCGCGCGTTCGCGGCCATCCGCCTCGCCCGGCCCGGCGGTCTCGGCTCGGCCGTGCGGCACGACGTGCACGCGCCCGCGCAGGCGAGCCTGCGCGAGGCGATGCGCGAGGCCGCGGATCGCGACATGATCGCCCGGCAGTACGCCGACGGCTACGCCGAAGTGATCGCAACCGGCCTCGGGCGACTCGCCGAGGCTCGCGCCCGAGGGCGCGACTGGCGCTGGACGACGACCGAGGTCTATCTCGCGTTTCTCTCGCGCTATCCCGATTCGCACATCGCGCGGAAGTTCGGAGCGGAGCAAGCGATGATCCTCCGCGACGAGGCAATCGAGTACGCTCGCGTCGTCGCGCGGGCGCCGGACCCCACTGCCGTTAGCGAACCGTTGCTGAAGTGGGACAGCAACTTGAAAGCGCGCGGGCTCAACCCGGGCACGAGCGCTGATCTCGCGGTGGCGAGCCTGTTCCTGCAGTTCCTGCGCGCGCCGCACGCCGAGGATTACCCGCATCGCGGCGAGCGCCGCGACGCAGGCGAGGAAGTGGGAATCTTTCCCACAGGATGAGTGGCATCAACCACGAAAGGAGACGCTGGTCATGGCAAAGATCACCAAGGTATTGGTCGGCGAGTCGCTGGTCGGCGACGGCAACGAGGTCGCGCACATCGACCTCATCATGGGGCCGCGCGGCAGCGCCGCGGAAGCGGCGTTCTGTAACGCCCTGACGAACAACAAGGACGGGTTCACCTCGCTCCTCGCAGTGGTCGCCCCGAACCTGCTCGCGAAGCCGCCCACGGTGTTGTTCAACAAGGTGACGATCAAGGGCGCGAAGCAGGCCGTGCAGATGTTCGGTCCGGCCCAGGCCGCGGTCGCCCGCGCGGTGGCCGATTGCGTCGCCGACGGCACCATTCCGGCCGAGGAGGCGAACGACATCTTCGTGTGCGTCGGCGTGTTCATCCACTGGGAAGCCGCGAACGACCAGAAGATCTACGACTTCAACCACCAGGCGGTGAAGGAGTCGATCCAACGCGCGGTGGCCGGCACGCCTACGCCGCAAGAGGTGGTGCAGAAGCGCAACTCGGTGAAGCACCCCTTCTCGCCGAAGTAGTCGCCGCGCGGGCGCTGCTAGCCTAGGCAGCGGCCAGCGAGCGCCGCGCGATCCAGCGTGCCGTCGTGGATCGCGCTCGCAGCGAGCACGGCGCGGATGCCCATGGCCTCGAGCCGATCGAGGTCGTGGGCGTCGCGCACGCCGCCGGCAGCGACGATGCGCTTGTCCGGTGCCTGGGCGAGGGTCGATCGCAGGCGCTCGAGCGACGGCCCTTCGCCTGCGCCGACGCGATCGAGCGTCATCACGATCACGCGCTCGGGCCAGAGGTCGGGCGAGTCGAAGAGCCGAGCGGGACCCAGCTGCTCACCGCCGCGTGTGTCGAGCGAGAGGATGGCGTCGGGCGCCGCGCCGCGCATCGCGGCGAGCGCGTCCAGGGACGCGACGCTCTCCGACCCGATCACCGGCGTCCGCCGCTCGCGCGACCACTCTCGCAAGTCGCCCGCTGCGCTGAACCCCGCGTCGAGCGACACGCCGAGCGCCGGAAACTCGGCCTGGATGCGATCCAGAAGCCCGCGGTGGTCGCCGCGGCGCTGGATCGCGTCGAGGTCCGCGACGTAGATCGTAGGGAACGGCGCGAGCGCGAGCAGCGCCGCGATGACCGCGAGCGGATCGCTCGAGGGCGCGAGCCGCGATTGCAGCGGCCGGTAAGTGGCGCGCTCGCCGCGGCGCGCGTGCACGACCTGCCCGGCCATGAGATCGACGACGGGGATGACCAGCATGGCAACGCGCGGAGACCCGGCAAGCGAGTGAAGATTTTCGCGTACGAGCATATCACCGGCGGCGGGTTCATCGACTCGCCGCTCCCGCGAGCGCTGCGCGGCGAAGGCGAGCTGATGCTGCGCTCTCTCGTCGGCGACTTGGCGGCGCTCTCCGGCGTCCGCGTCGTCACGATGCTCGACCATCGCGTCGATCTCTCGGATCTTCCCGCGGAGTGCTACGTGGTCCGCGATGCCGGCGAGTGGCGCGTCGTCTACGCGGAGCTGATCAGGACGAGCGACGCGCTGTGGCCGGTCGCGCCGGAGACCGGCGGATCGCTCGCGAGCCTGTCGTCCGCAGCGCTGGGGGCCGGCCGGATCCTCCTCGGCAGCCGTCCCGAGGCGGTGCAGCTCACGGCGAGCAAGCGGCGGACCGCGCGGGTGCTCACCGAGGCTCACGTCGCCGCCGTGCCGACGTTCGGCTTGGAGGATGCGCGCGCGCTGACGACGCACGGCGCATGGGTCGTCAAGCCCGACGACGGTTGCGGCTGCCAGGACACTCGCCTCTACCGCAATCGCGACGCCGCGGTGCTCTGGATCGGCGCCCAGCCCGAACCCGCCCGGTACGTGACGCAGCCTTACGTGCCCGGCGAGCCGGCGAGCCTGTGCGCGCTGGCCCGCGACGGATCGGCCTGGGTGTTGAGCGTCAACCGGCAGCGCATCGCCGTCCGGAATGACTCGTTCGTGTTCCTCGGCAGCGTCGTGAACGGCCTCGCCGACGACGATGGCGGGCTTCGTCGCCTGGTCGAGCGAGTGGTGCAAGTCGTCCCAGGCTTATGGGGCTATTTCGGCATCGATCTCGTGCTCGGCGAGCACGGCCCGGTGGTGGTTGAGATCAACCCCCGGCTCACGACTTCGTATGCCGGCCTCGGCGCCGCGCTCGAGTACAACCCCGCCGCGCTGGTACTCCAGCTGCTGGATCGCGAACATCCGTTCGCGCTGCCCACGTTTCGCCGGAACCGGATTGACGTCGATGTGACCTCGCTCGAGGGCCACGCGTGATCTTCGGCTGGGACCTCGGCGGCGCGCACGTCAAGCTCGCGGTGCTCGACGCGGATGGAAGTCTCGCTCGGGTCGCGCACGTTCCGTGCCCGCTGTGGTTGGGCCTCGAGCACCTCGAGTGCGCGCTGCGGGAGTCGGCAGGTGCCCCCGGGCGCGCCCGGCACGCCCTGACGATGACCGGCGAGCTCGTGGATCTCTTCCCCGATCGCGCGACCGGCGTCGCGGAGATCCTCGCGACGTTCCAGCGCGTCGTCGAGGGCTGCGAGCCGCTCGTCTTCGCCGGCGACCGCTTTCTCGCTGCGTCAGAGGCGAAAGCGACCTGGAGCGACGTCGCGTCGGCCAACTGGCTTGCCTCCGCGGCGCTCACGGCGACGCGCCTCCCGGAGGCGTTGGTGCTCGACATCGGCAGCACGACGACCGACGTGACGGTGATCGCCAACGGGCGGGTGCAGGCTCGGGGCGGAAACGATCACGATCGCTTGGCGAGCGAGGAGCTCGTTTATTCCGGCGTGGTGCGGACGCCGCTCGCGGCGGTCGCAGACCGCGTACCGTTCGGCGGAGACTGGGTGGCCACGATCGCGGAGCTGTTCGCGACGACCGGCGACCTCTATCGGATCAGCGGCGAGCTCGACCCTCGATTCGATCAGTCCCCCACGGCGGACGGGCGTCCACGGTCGCGGGAAGCGAGCATGCGCCGGCTCGCGCGCATGATCGGCTGCGATTTCGAGCCGGCGGCGGCGCCGGAGTGGGAGCGCCTTGCCCGGTGGCTGGCCCACGCGCAGCTGGAGCGGATCCGGCGCGCGTGCGCTCGCGTGCTGTCGCGCGGCCTGATCGGTCCGGACGCGCCGATCGTCGGGCTCGGCGTGGGCGGCTTCCTCGCCGCGCGGCTGGCGGCGGACATGCAGCACCGCTATATCGACTTTGCGGAGCTCGCCGGCATCGCGGCCGACGAGCGCCTCG
>Ga0126369_10002284_pt1 | contig 13591 bp, 12 predicted proteins | sample PanSoiMetaPlot_1_FD_109646 | JGI IMG/M metagenome (GOLD analysis project Ga0126369, IMG submission 109646) | Tropical forest soil microbial communities from Panama - MetaG Plot_1 | ecosystem: Environmental > Terrestrial > Soil > Tropical forest > Bulk soil | place: Panama | collected 2016-02-17 | reverse complement strand
CGGGAGCTTTCCGGCGTCGAACTGGGTCGGAAGCGCCGGAAGGCTGCAGATCAGCTGGTAGTAGCGCCTCGACCGCCAGTGGATCACGATGCCATCCTCCGACGCGGCGGCTCGGCCTGCTGCAGAGCGGCGGTGTCGACCACCACGGCGCCGCGAAGGAGCGCGCGGAATCTCGGCAGCATGTGCGAAAGGAGAAGCTCGCTGACGGCGCCCGGGGTGATCTCGACATGGACATCTTCACCTTCGAGCTTGACCCGAATCCCGCCCTGGACCTGGTCGCTCGCTCCAAAGGTCACGCCCTCGCGCAACAGACCACCGCCCGTTGAAAGCACGAAGTGCATCAAGGTCCCTGGCTTCGCCGACTCCGGCTTCTTCTTCAAATCGTCGAGCGACAGCACGGTGTCGGGCAGCAGCACCTCGACCGGTTCGCCAATTCGGGCGGCGCGACCTGCCACCTCGAGGATTAACTTCTGAAGGAACACCGGATCCTCCAGCGTTCCCTTCACCAGGCGGCTCACCATGTTCTGGAAGCGCTCGATCAGGTCGCTCTCCATCGACAGGATGGCGTCGCGGGTGGCGAGCCTCAGCGCGTCCTCGGCCGCTCCCTTCAACTTGGCCCCCTCGACCTTTGCGTTCGCGAGGATCGCCTCCGCCTGCTGGCGGGCCTCGGCAATCAGATCGGCGGCTTGTTGCCTGGCTGCAGCCAGCAACGCCTCTGCTTCCTGCTGGCCCTTCGCGATGCCGGAATCGCGGATTCGACCGATCAGGGCTTCGACGCCTGCGGACTCGCCCGGCGCCGGTGGCGCTGCTTCAGCTGGGGGGTTGACTTGGTGTTCTTTTGCCATGGTGGTCCTCACGCTTTCGGAATGCCGTTGCTGAGAATGAGAGCAAAGACGAAGGCGAACACGGCGAGCCCCTCGACGATCGCTGCCGGGGTGACGGTGATTCCGAACACCGTCGGCTTCTCCTTGCTCGCGTTAATCGCTGCGGCGCAACACTCGCCCTGCAGAATGCCGATGAAGAGGAGCGCGAGGCCGACCAGCGTGCCCAGGCTGAAGAGGCCCGGGGCGGTTGAATCCGCCACCGGCCGGTTGAGGGTGAACATGATCACGATCCCGTAGATGATGATCGAAGATGGCAGCACGGAGAGGCCGATGTATCGTCCGTATCCACCGTCCACCTCCATCACGGCGCCGCACGCCGCCTTTCCCGCGCGCGTGCAACCGATGGCGCTGCCAAGCGCCGCCAGCGCGACCGGTGCGTAGATGCCGATCCAGCCAATCAGTGCAAGCCTCGATTCCATTGCAGGACCTCCTAGGCCGCCTTCCTGGTGAAAGCGCGGTATTGCGCGCCTTCCTCAGGCAGACTCCAGTTGAAAAATTCGATCACATTCAGACGCAGGCCGTGCACTACGCCGCCCATGATCCCCATCGTCAGGTTGATGGCGTGGCCTACCACCAGCACCAGGATTCCCAGGGCCACCCCCACCCCCTTCAGCGCGAATGAGCCCGCCGCCAGGTGGTTGAAGGCTTCGGCGAGCTTGATCGCGGCCAACCCGAGCGCGAAAAGCCGCAGGTAGCTGAGCACGTCGCCGAAGACCTTGGAGACTTCGGTCAGCGATTTCAACCCCTCGAGAAACCGCGAGAGGAGCGCCTTCGGCGCGAAGCTGAACGGGTGCTCGCTGTTAAAGAGCAGCACGAGCAAGAGCCCGACGCCGACCGCGCGCAATCCGAGGCGCATCAAGTCGGGCCGTCCGGAGGTGAGCCCTGCCCAGAAACCTCCGAGCAGGATAGCCGTCCACCCGAGGGGGCCCAGCAATGCGACCGATCCGCGCCGCCGCCAGGCGGTGATCAGGTTGGCCAGCGTCAGGTGAGCAACCCCGATGCCAATCGAGATCTTCATCATCAGCTGATTGTCCTCTGCGTTGAGCAGGTGGGCTTTTCCGAGCCAAGTGCCGGGCGCGGGAATGACCCCGAAGTAGCTCCCCACCAAAACACCGTAGACCACAGAAGAGATCACCAGCGCGACGAGGAGCCCGCGGACGCCGCCCGGCGCGCGGCCCAGCCGTTTCCAGAATGCGATCGTTGCCAGGCCGATCAGCAAGCCGTATCCGGCGTCGGAGAAGATCATCCCGAAGAAGACAGCGAACGCGATGAGGACGGTCTTCGAGGGGTCCCACATCCGGTAGCTGGGGGTCCTGTAGAAGGTCACCAGGCCCTCACCGCTCTGCAGCGGTTTCGCGTTGTCGAGCAGCGTGGGTGGAATTTCGTTTGGGCCGGGCGCCTCGATGGTCAGGGCGAGCCGCCGTTCGCCGGCGTACTTGCTGAGCGCGCCGGTTTGCCTTTGAGGGACCCAGCCCTGCACCGCAAAAACCCCGTCGCGCTCGAGCGCCGCGTGGCCGGCCTGATCGCGAGCGGCGCGATCGTCGGCCTCGTCCAAGGCAGCCCGCAAAGCGCTGGTGTGCAGCGTGAGCCCGATGCGCCGGTAGTCCAGCTCCTCAATCTCGCGTTCCACCTCGGCCAATTTGGCGCGAACGGCGGAGAGCGGACGGGGATCGAGCGTCACCTGGGTGCCGGGCATACCCGAAGGTGCCTCGACCGCGCACACCACCACATAGGCAAAGCGGTGGTCGCGGTTGACCACGCTCCAGGGAAGGCCGACCGCAGCGAGTTGTTCCAGGCGGCGCAACGGAATCAAGTAGAACCAGAACCGAAGCGCTCCCTTGCGGGCCCAGTCGGGCAGCGCGAAGTTGCCCCAGGGCTCGAGCTCGGCGACGCGGGCGCGGAGCCGTTCCCGCTCCTCGTCGAGGGCGTGCCGGCGATCGCGGATTTTGAGCGTCTCCTGGATCAGAGCGGAAAAATCAGGTGGAGGACGCGGACCCGCGGGTTGGCGAAGCACCGGACTGTCCTCGAGATACTGGAGGGCCTCGCGCGCTTCGATGGCTTCTCGAGCCGTGGCCTGCTGCTGCGCCGCTGTCGAATGAAGGTCGTTGAGGTGCAGGCAGCCGAGGCGCTGCAGGCCGTCGAGCACCACGTCCTTCTCGGCTGCAGGGCCGTACAACGTTGCCTTTGAGAGGGGAACGATGGCCATCAGGGCGACCTCTCCGCCGCGCGTGCGGCTCCGCGCTCGCGGGCATGCTTGCCCTTGGCGATCTTCGAAGTCACCACCGCTGCTCGCTCCAGATCGGAGAGGAAGATCCGGATTCGGGCGATGTCGCGCTTGGCTTGGGGGATCAAGACTTTCTCGAAGAGATTTACCCGCTGCGTGACCCGACGAACCGCGCCCTGCATTCGCTCCACGCGCTGGCGGTACACACCGACTCGCAGGCGTTGAGTGGCCGCCTCCTTCAGGCAGGTCACCGCGTCGTCGAGCCACGCGGGCGTGGCGAGTAGCGAGTACTCGGCGATCTCGAACTCGACGTTGCTGAGCGTCGGCATGCGGATCCCGAGCAGGTTCTCCTCCCCGACTTCCACGCGCTTGACCCGCACCAGCCCGGAGAGCTTCGTCTCCGAGGTGCCGAGGAGCGGCAAGACAGCGGTGAGCGAACGGCCCGCCTGGGCCGCGGCACTCTCAGCACCAGCGAGCACCTCGGCGGCCTTCTTGTACTCTAGAGTAAGCTGCTGGCGTTTCAGCTCGAGCGAGGGCAGGAAGCGTTGGAAGAGGCGCAACCGTTCCCGCTGCTGCTGGAGGGAGCTTTTGCTCAGCGCAACCGCCATCGCCACTCCCGCTCAGGCCTGTGGCCCGGATGAAGGGACGGGCCCCGCCTTCGGCCGCGGGAAGTATTTGTCGATCAGGGCCTGCTTCATCAAAAGCTCTTGCGGCTCGAAGCACTCGGCCATGGCCTTCCAACCGAGATCGAGGGCCTCTTCGAGGGGCAGCGACGCATCGAGAATCATGAACCGCTCTTTGAAGAGCTCGGCGAAGCGGATCAGCTTGCGGTCGTAGTCGGAGAGATCGAAGGCCATCGCCTGCTTCTGCTGCGCGTCCTTCCCGCCAGAGTAGAGACGAATCATGGTGTTCATCAGCTGCCCGTGATCTTCGCGCGTCGTCTTCCCGATCACGTTCTGCTTGAGGCGGGAGAGCGAGCCGAAGGGATCCAGGACGCCGTCGTGCAGATAGAACTGGCCCTCGGTGATGTAGCCAGTGTTGTCCGGGACTGGATGGGTGATGTCCTCTCCCGGCATGGTGGTGACGGTAAGGATGGTGACGGACCCTGCGCCCTTGTAGCTGCAGGCGCGTTCGTAGCGGACCGCGAGCTGGCTGTAGAGGTCGCCGATGTAGCCCCGGTTGGACGGGACCCGTTCCATCGAGATGCCGATCTCTTTCAGCGCGTCGGCGTACGCGGTCATGTCGGTCAAGAGGACGAGGACCCGTTTCTTCTCCTCTACCGCGAAGCGCTCGGCGACCTTGAGCGCCATGTCGGGGACCAGCACCCGTTCGACGATCGGGTCCGAGGCGAGGTTTACGAACATCACCGCGTGGCCAAAGATCCCTTCGTCTTCGAAGGTGCTCCGGAAGAAGTAGTAGTCGTCGAAAATCAGGCCCATACCGCCGAAGACGATGATGTCCGCGTCGGCCTGAATGGCGATGCGCGCCATCAGCTTGTTGAAGGGCTCACCGGCGGACGAGAAGATCGGAATTTTCTGGCTCTCGACGAGGCAGTTGAACACGTCGATCATCGGGATGTTGGTGCGGATCATCTTTTTCGGGACCACGCGGGTGACCGGATTCACCGACGGTCCGCCGATGTCCACCTGGCGGTCGCCCACAAGGTTGGGTCCGCCATCCATCGGCGTCCCGTTGCCGCGGAACACACGGCCGAGGATGAATGGCGAATACGTCACCTGGGTAGGGTGCCCAAGGAACCGGACCGTCACGTCCGTGGCGAGCCCCTTGCCACCGCTGAACACCTGAAGGGACACTTCGTCCCGGTCAAGCTGGATAGCTTGCGCAAGGGAGCTCTCGCCGTCTGACGACTCGACCAGGGCCATGTCGCCGAGGCCAATGCCGGGAGCCTTGACCTTGAGGATGTCGCCAACGATCGCTGTCGCGCGTGTGTAGCGTAACAGATCCCCAGATGGCGACATGATGCCCTCCTTTTGTCGGCGCGGGTCGGCTTTGCAGGGCAAGCAAGCTTCACCCCTGAGAGTGATCGCTGCTATTGGACCAAGGACCAAGCGAGTGCGTGCTGGCCCTCGGTTGGTTGGGCGATGGTCTGATTGCCGCCCTCGCGTGAGGTGATTCACTCGGGGCGCGATGGGTCAGTACACCTCAGCTCCGCCTTCGCTACCGCTGGCGAGATTCGTCCGTCCCCTGGACCCGATCGAGCGCGTCTCTGAAGCACTTTTCGGCCTAATCATGGTTCTCGCGGTCACCTGCTCGATCAGCGTCGCAACGGCGGGCCGTGAGGAAGTCCGCACGATGCTGTTCGGCGCGATGGGCTGCAACTTGGTGTGGGGCGTCATCGACGCAGTCCTGTACCTGATGGCCTGCCTCGTCGACCGGAGAGAGGGCATCGCTACCTTGCGCTCGGTGCGCCGCGCTCCCGACCCAAAGGAGGGACAGCGAATCATCGCCGGCGCGCTGCCGTCCGTCGTTGCGTCCGTACTGCAACCCGAAGACCTGGAACGAATGCGCCAGGAACTGAACCGGCTTCCGGAGCCGTCGCCGCGTCTCCGCAGCAGGGACTGGCTTGGGGCGTTGGGGGTTTTCTTCTGGGTGTTTCTGATCATCTTTCCTGTGGCGGTTCCCTTCGTCTTTATCCACGATGCCCACCGAGCCTTGCGCCTCTCAAACGCGATTGCCGTCGTACTGCTGTTTCTCACCGGCTATGCGTTCGGACGGGCCGCTGGGCTGAACCCGTGGTGGACAGGGCTCGTCATGGTGGTCCTCGGCGGAGCGCTGGTGGCTGCTACGATCGCGCTCGGCGGATGACGCATCGAGGATCAGGGATTGGCCTTCTTGTTAAGCGAGATCGCCGCCGTCGCGACGTAGGTTGCGAGCAGGCGGTCGCCAACGCTGAGCTTCTCGATCTTGAGCGTTGGGCTGGCCCTCACCTCGTACATGTTGCCATCCAGGTCCCGGACGTGGACCACCCGGCTCTCGAGGTCGATGGCAGTGACCGTCACCGTCGATTGGACCGTCGCGACGGCAGCGCCGGCCGGTGGCTGGTCGGTCGCGGTGCGGGCTTCCGCAACCATCGCCTGCGACGGCGCAGCGGTGTTGCCCGCCGGTTGGTATTCGAAGAGCACGCCTTCCTGCACCTCGACCTCGATGGTGTCACCGACCGAGACCTCGTCGAATTGTTTCACCTCGGGTGGTACGTTGATCGTCTCGACGTGGCCGTACTCGCCCTTTAGCGTGAGCCTCCGGGAGGCGGTGTCCACCGTCTCCACCGTCCCGCTGAACTTATGGTAGCGGGTCGCCACCGCTTCGCCCGGCGTACCTGTGGAGTAGGCCTCCATCTGCCTTGGGCTGGAAGGTTTCGACGCGGCGCACGCTGAGAGCAAAAACCCTAGTAACGATGCAATCGAGAGGATGCGCATCGAAGCTACAGTCAGAATCAGGGAGAGCCCTTCGGAGGGTTCTTCTTGAGGACATCGCCGAACTTGTAGCGGAAGCTCGCCCCGGGCGTCTCCTTGCAGGCGTCGTTCAGCGCCCCGAGGAGGCTGCGCGCCCGATCGGGATTCAAAACCCACGCGTCGTTCCCGTGCTGACGGTAGAAAAAACCGTGGACCCAGGCGGCAACCATCGGCCGGATATCGTCGGGAAGTTTCAGATATTGACCGCAGCTTAAATTTTTCACGCTGATCGGTTTTGCATCGGCGGCCTGAGGGGCGGAGGCCGCGCCTGGTTGGGGCGTACCCTCAGCGGCGAGCGCGCGGATTGGGATTACCGTTAAGGTCAGCAGAACCAGTACTGAATTGGATCTCATGTCAATGCGACCTCCATACACGTGAATCAGAACGGGAGAGTCTTTTAGCGGTCCTGCCGTTCGCTGGCGAAAGCGAGCATCCCGATGGCCCGTCGGAGACGGCCGGCCAGCGACTTCGCGATCGCGCGGTACAGTTGATATCCAGCCTCTGGGTGGCCGGCGAGCGCCTCGTTCAGCCTTCCGGCCTTGATCACCAGCAGATCCGCACGCTCGAGCGCAGTCGCCGTCCCTCCCGCGGGTCCCCCATCTATCAGCAGCATCTCGCCCACCGTCTCACCAGTTCCGAATTGCACCGGCGGCGTCTTACCGTCCTCGGCGAGCAAGCGCACCGTTCCGTTCCGGATGACGAAGAGCGCGTTTGGCTTCTCCGCCGATGAAAACAGCACCTGGCCGGCCGACACCGAGGTCTCCTCGGCCGCCTGTGCCACCACTTCCAGCACTTGCTCGGGCACGTTCTTGAAGATGAACACCTGCTTCAGAGCTCGGACGGCGTCCATGGATTTCTCCTCCAATCACTTAGCCTGCGCCACGGGTCCCTGGGCCGCCTCCTGCAATTGCCACCCACCGCCGAGGGCGCGGTAGAGCAGTACCACTGAGGTGAGCTCATCGCGTCGCGCGCGTGCGAGGCTAAGTTCCGCGTCGAAGAGCTGGCGTTGTGCGTCCAGCACCTCGAAGTAGCTGGACACGCCGCCCTCGTAGCGATGGAGAGCCAGCCTCGCCGCCACTGTGATTGCCCTCACCTGGTCGGTCCGCGCCAGCCGCGCTTCGCGGAGCTTTTGGATGCCCACCGCCGCGTCTGCCACCTCCTGGAGCGCCTGCTCCACCGACTTGCGGTAGAGGGCCACGGTTTCCTCGAGCCGGGCTCGCGCCGCATCCTCGGCTGAGGAGAGCCGGCCTCCCTGAAAGATCGGGGCCAACAGGCCTCCGCCGATGCTTCCCGCAACGGCATCGCCGGTGAAGAAATTTGAAAGCGACGACGACTGTAGCCCAATGAATCCAGCCAAGGAGAGGGTCGGCAGCCGATTCGCGACCGCCACCCCCACCCGCTTGCCGGCTGCGACCACGCTCTGCTCGGCGGCTAACACGTCGGGGCGTCGCTCGAGGAGCTGGGCTGGAACTCCGAGGGGAAGATCAGGAGCCAGTTCGGTCTCGACAAGCGAGGTTCCGCGCGGGATCGGTCCTGGGGCCCGCCCAAGCAGGACGCAGATCTGGTGCTCCTTGACCGCGATCTGAAGCTCGCTCTGGGGAATCGCTGCCGTCGTGACCGCCAGGTCGGAGCGTGCTTGGTTCACCTCCAGATCCGATGCCACACCTTGCCGGGCGCGGGCCTCAAACAGGTTGACGGTCCCGCGCCGAGTCTCGGTATTCGACTTTGCAATCTCCAATTCCAGATCCAGCTCGCGCAACTCCAAGTACGCCTGCGCCACACCGGAGACGAGGGACAACAGAATGGCGCGGCGGCCATCCTCGGTCGCCAGGAGGTCTGCCATTGCGGCGGCGCTCGAGTTACGGACGCGGCCCCAGATGTCGATTTCCCAGAACAGATCCACTGAAGCGGAGTAGCGCCCGCTCCACGTCGCACCGGGGACGATCTGCTTTGACAGCGGCCGAGCGTAGGCAGCATTGATCTCAGCGGAGAGCTGCGGGTAGAAGTCCGCCTTGGCGATGCCCGCGAATGCGCGCGCCTCCTCCACCCGCGCGGCGGCGAGCACAAGGTCCTGGTTGTTCGCCAGCGCGGCCCGGATCAGATCTTGGAGCGTGGGATCCCTGAAGACCTCCCACCAAGGCAAGTCAGCGATCGAAGCAGCCTCCTTCGGCTGGGCGAACCGGTACTCGGTCGGGACACCAGCATCCGGCCGCTGGTACTTTGGCGCGAAGGAGCATCCCGCGGCGGTCAGGGCGACGGAGGCGACGAGCAGTTGCCTCATGCCGGGCCTCGCGCCAACCCGGTTGCCTCCTGGGGCGCGCGCTGCGGCTCGTGCTGCGGCTCCGACGGCGGGCTCGGCGCGGGCTCGGCCTTCTTTCCCGAGAGTCGCTCGACGGCGACGAAGAGCACCGGAACCAGCACGACGCCGAGCATGGTTGCCACCAGCAATCCCGCGAACACCGCCATTCCCATCACCTTGCGCCCCTCGGCGCCCGCACCCTTGGCCCGCACCAGCGGAAGGACACCGAGGATGAACGCAAACGAAGTCATCAGGATCGGACGGAGCCGAAGCTTCGCGGCCTGGAGTGCCGCCTCCACGTAGTCCAGCCCCTGGCGCTCGTGCGCATCCTTCGCGAACTCGACGATCAGGATTGCATTCTTCGCCGCAAGCCCGATCAGAAGGATCAACCCGATCTGGGCGAACACGTTGAGCACGTAGGACTCGCTCGCAAATCGCGAGAGGTAGAGACCCATGAACGCGCCGAACACGGCGAAGGGCGTACCCAGGAGGATGCTGAAAGGCAGCGACCAGCTCTCGTAGAGTGCCGCCAGGAACAAGAACACCAGCACGATCGAGAAGGCGAAGACCAAGCCCGCGGTTCCCTCCGCCTTTTTCTCCTGGTACGAGACGTTGGACCATTCGTACCCCATCCCCGGTGGCAGGACTTGCTTCGCGGTTGCCTCAAGCGCATCGAGCGCCTGGGCCGAGCTGTATCCAGGGGCCGGCTGCCCATTGATCTCCGCCGACCGATAGAGATTGAAGCGGTTGGTGAACTCGGGCCCGTTCGTGGACCTGGTGGTGATCACCGTATCGAGCGGGACGATTCCGCCCGTTGTCGTTCGTACCGAGAACAGCCCGAGGTTCCTGGCGTCGGTACGGTACTCGGGCTCGGCCTGCAGGTAGACCTTGTACGTTCGACCGAACCGGTTGAAGTCGTTCACGTACGTGCCGCCGAGCAGCGCGCCCAGCGTGGAGTTCACGTCGGTGAAGGGCACGCCGAGCTTGGTCACCTTGTCCCGGTCGATGTCGGCGAAGACCTGCGGAACGCTGGCCCGGTAACTGCTGCGGGCCGATCCGATCTCCGGGCGCTTGCGCACAGCTGCCAAGAACTTCTCCAGATTCTCGGAGAGAAACTGGGGCGTCCCGCCGCTCCGATCCTGGAGCATCATGGTGAAACCCGAACCGGTACCGAGCCCGATGATCGGCGGCGGGCCGAACGTCACGGCTACCGCCTCGGGCACCGTGGTTAGGAGTTTCCGATTGAGGGACTCCATCAGGGCGAAAGCGTGCTCTCCTTTACCCTTTCGCTCATCCCAGGGCTTTAGCGAGACGAAAATAAAGGCGGTGTTGGACGCGTATGCTCCTGTGACCAGCGAGTACCCGGTGATGGTGGTGACGTACTCGACACCCTTCGTCTGACCGATGGTCGCCTCCACCTTCTTGGCGACCGCGTCAGTTCGCTCGAGCGAGGAGGCATCCGGCAGCTGGATGTTTGCAAAGAAGTAGCCGTTGTCCTCGTCGGGGACGAAGCCCCCCGGGATCCTCGGGCCGATGAGCAGTGCAAGCACTGCGGGGATGGCAACGATAAAGACACTCCGGAATGCCTTCCGGACGAGGATTCCAGTCAGCGACAGGTAACCGTTGGTGAAGCGCCCGAAGATCTTGTTGAACCAGTCGTAGAAGGGCTGAAGGAATGAGCGCTTATTGCTCTTCGGCTTGAGGATCAGCGACGAGAGCGCGGGGGAGAGGGTCAGCGCGTTGATGGCGGAAAAGATCACTGAGACGGCGATGGTGATCGCGAACTGCTGATATAGGCGACCGCTGATACCCGGGAGGAAGGCGCACGGCACGAACACCGCCGAGAGCACCAGCGAGATGCCGATGACCGGTGCGGTGACCTCGCGCATCGCCTCGGCGGTAGCTTCCTTCGGCGTCTTTCCATGCTCGATGTGGTGCATCACGGCTTCGACCACTACGATCGCATCGTCCACCACAATTCCGATCGCCAGCACCAGCCCGAGCAGCGAGAGGGTGTTGACGGTGAAGCCCAGCAGCGGGAACACCAGGAAGGTTCCGATCAGCGAGACCGGGACGGTTAGCAGCGGGATCAGGGTGGCTCGCCAATTCTGAAGGAAAACGAACACCACGATGATCACCAGCACCACGGCCTCGAAGAGGGTGTGCACGATCTCATCGATGCCGGCGCTGATCGCGGCGGTCGTGTCGAGGGTTACCTCCTGTCGGATGCCCGGTGGGAAACGCTTCGAGATCTCGTCCACCGTTTTACGGACGCCCTGCTGAACCTGCAGCGCGTTCGAGCCGGGAGTTTGGTACACAGCGATCACCGCGGCCGACTTCCCGTTGAGTCGTCCCACCGCGTTGTAGAGAATCGAGCCCAGCTCCAACCGTGCGACGTCCGCGAGCCGGACCACCGAGCCATCCGGGTTGGCGCGAACGATGATCCGGCCGAACTCCTCCGCAGTGAGCAGCCGGCCGCGAGTCTGAACCTGATAGGTGAACTCAGTGCCCTTCGGCGCCGGAGGTCCACCGATCTGGCCCGATGGTTGGAGCAAATTCTGCGCTTTCACCGCGTTCACCAGGTCCATGACGGTAAGCCCCAAGCGCTGGAGCCGGTCGGGCCGCACCCAGATCCGCATGGCGTAATCCGAACCGCCGAACAGGGTGACCTGGCCGACGCCGCGGATGCGTGCGAGCTGATCATTGATGTTGATCAGGGCGTAGTTGGAAAGGAAATTCGAGTCGTACACGCCCGAAGGCGAGGTGAGCGTCACCAGCATCAGCGGGAAGGAGAGCGACTTCTTAACGTTCACCCCGTAGTTCTTGACGTCCCCCGGCAGGGACGGATTCGCCTGGGATACCCGGTTTTGGGTAAGCACGTTGGAAATGTCGAGATCCGATCCCACCTCGAACGTCACCTCCAGCTTCAGCGTCCCGTCGTTCGCGTTGACCGACCTCAAGTAGATCGAGTTTTCAACGCCGTTGACCTGCTGCTCGACCGGCGTCGCCACCGACTGCTCTACATCGAGCGCGCTTGCGCCCACGTATGTGGTGGTGACCTGGATCAGGGGTGGCGTGATGTCAGGGTATTGGGAAACGGGAAGGCGAGAGAGCGACACCAGTCCAACGATCACCGTGACGATCGAGATCACGATGGCCACGATTGGCCGCCGGATGAAGAAATTTCCCATGCTCACCTCGCGGGCATGCCAGGCTCGGTTCCCGGCGCGGAGGTAGGCGGCGAGGTAGCTTGCGCCAAGGGATCCGTGGGAACGACGGTCGCCTTCACCACCATCCCGTCGCGGACCTTCTGCAGGCCCTCCACGATGACCCGATCGCCTGGCTTGACTCCGTCCTCGAGGATCCAGAGGCTACCGACGCGGGGGCCGGGCTTCACCTTGTGGCTCTCGCACTTTCCCTCCGCATTGACCAGAACTACTGAGAACTGGCCCTGCAGCTCCTGGACGGCGCGTTGCGGAACCAGCAGCGCCCCAGAGCGGACCTCCTCCTTGTAGCGAACCTTTGCGTAGAGTCCTGGCCTCAGCAGGTGTTTCGGGTTCGGGAACGCGAGATCGGCGCGCAGCGTTCCCGTTTGGGGATCGACTGAGCGGTCGACCAAGATCAGGCGCCCCGGCTCGGGGTAAGTGCTGCCGTCCGCGAGCACGAGCCGCGGCCCCTCTGACTGCGGCTGCTGCGGCTTCGCGTCCTTTTGTGTGGAGATCGCCTTTAGTTCGCTGGCGTAGCGCAGGTACAGGGCTTCGGGCATGTTGACGGTCACCCGGATCGGATCGATGGACGATAGCGTGGCGAGTAGGGTGGGTTCGCCCTTGCCGACGAGGTCCCCAACCTTGCGCTGTGCGCGACCGGCAAGGCCGTCGATCGGAGCCGCGATGCGCGTGTAGCCTAGGTTGAGCCTGGCGTTCTCGAGCTCGGCCTTGCCAGCGTCTACCTGCGCCCGCGCTGCCTTTTGCGCGGCGATCGCGTTGTCCAGCTCCGCCTGGCTGATAGCGCGCTCTGCCGCCAGCGGGCGGTAGCGACTCACGTCCAAGTCAGCCTTGGACAGGGCCGCCTGGGCACGGGTGAGCGTGGCAGTCGACTCGGCAACCTTCTGCCGATATTGCGAGTCTTCGATGGTGAACATGAGCTGCCCCTTGTTCACCTGCGAGCCCTCCGTGTAATCAATCGATCTCAGGTAGCCCTCCACCCGCGCCCGCAGCTCGACGTCCTCCAAGCCGTTCATGGTCGCCGTCAATTCTGCGCCGATCGGTACGTCTCGCTGGATCACCTCGACGACGGAGACTTCGGGGATTGCGGGCGGCGGCGCACTCTTCTCTGAACACGCTGCGAGCACCACGGCTGCCGCGCCTGTTAGCATTCGGAAGCATGACCTCAAGGCAAAGCTTCTGTTCGGCGGGGTCACGGGTTGCCTCCTGAAGATCGTCCGGCTGCTCACGCGAACCGTATCCAAGCAGGGATTACACCGACATTGGCCTGAGTGCCTAGTGCTGAACGACTCCCTCCGGGCGGACGCTGCGTCGGCACAAGGTCCAATTTCTCGCTTGCCCCCCGCGTGAGAGACGGGCGGGGGCGAAAGGCTGCGCGTGGAGGAGGCGAAGCACATGGAGCACAACGAGAACGAGCGGGACGGCAACGGGAAAAAGCTCAAGAGAAAAGAGTACGAAAAAGAGCTGGCGAAGCTGCACGTCGAGCT
>Ga0126369_10002283_pt1 | contig 13594 bp, 11 predicted proteins | sample PanSoiMetaPlot_1_FD_109646 | JGI IMG/M metagenome (GOLD analysis project Ga0126369, IMG submission 109646) | Tropical forest soil microbial communities from Panama - MetaG Plot_1 | ecosystem: Environmental > Terrestrial > Soil > Tropical forest > Bulk soil | place: Panama | collected 2016-02-17 | reverse complement strand
CTGCCTGTTGGGCAACATCTCGAATTCTATAAGGCACAGTGTGCGCTTCTCACGTATGGATTGACTAAGGGCCAAACTTCAGCTGCGCCCGTATTATGCCAGCAAAATCAGCTGAAGCACGAATGGGATAACATGCCGGAGGGACGCCGGCCACCGCCACGCAGCACCTACCAACTCGAGTTTTATCGGATAGGTTTGATTTGACCACCAAGACCGTGCGCAGTGGGGAAGCGTGTTTCCCAAGAGGCAACAAACTTTCCCGTCTTCTCATAGGAAATCAGATTGTTGTGGGTATCGTTGGTCAGCAGGACGATGCGTCCATTGTGGTCTTCCGTCATCCCGTGGCAGTCCTTGACCGGGTAGTGCGCGCGATCCAAATCACCCCAATGACGCTTCGCACGATAGCGCAGGGTTCCCTGGCCCAGAACCTCACCGCCGCAAGCATCGTTTGACGAGTCAGCGTGTCCTTCCGTTATGAATTTGTCCGGTCGAAGTCCGGCGAAGATGCTTGCGCCCGCCAACGAATTGGCGGTGCGACTGAGAAGGGAACGTCGTGAGAGTTTGATGGGCATGCTAGGGCCTCCTGATTCATGTACTCAAGTTCTCTTCGACATCAGAACACTAATTTGTGCGCGATTTCCCCCTGCACACGATCGGCCGATGAGATCTTCGTCTCTGCCACATAAATGTGTTGGAGCTTCGGGAGGCGAGCTAGCGTGGGCAGAGCTCGCAGCGTAACTTGAGTATCGAACACGCTAAGAGTTTCCAGTTGCTGCAACGCTCCGAATGATTGCAGGCTCGCATCCGTGATGTGCGTGTGCATGAGACGCAGGATGCGCAAATGCTTCATGGCCGCGATTGTGACGGCAGATTTGTCTGTGATTGAGGTGTTGGAAAGGTCTGCGCTGACGATGTGATCCGTGAGCGCCGACAGGGCACTCAGCTCGTTGTCGCCAAACTTGGATTGCATCCACGCCGCATTCAGCACCAGATCGGAAGAGGCGCGCGATTGGTAGTCCAGCACATTCGGAAGACGCTGTTCAAACTGCGCTACTTCTGCCGCAATTTCCGCTCTTTGTTTGGCAACCGCGGCTGGATCGGTATCCGGGAAAATCACGTCTGCTATGGACGCTGCGTTGCCGCTTGACGCCGCATCGGCAGCCATCGTCCCGGAAGCTCCCCCGGAAATCCATTCATCGATCAGCTTTATTTCCGACGCGGAGAGCGGACGCCTTTCTGCCGGCATAAAGTCGCTGTCCGAGGGAGTCAACCTGATGCGGCGCAAGAGCTCGCTGCTTTTCGGATCTCCGCCTTTAATTTCGACACCATGCTTGCCGCCGTGCATGGCCGCTTCAAAGCTATCGAGGCGCAGGTTCCCTTTATGCTTGTTCCGACCGTGGCAAGTGACGCAGTGCTGGGCAAAGATTGGCTGAATGCGAGCACCGTAAAAAGTCCCAGCGCCTCCGTAGGGCGAATTCGGAGGCGCCTCGACCCCGGCGGATACACCCAACAAATCTGCGATCGGAGCCGGCATGTATTCGGTCAGGTGATTCTCGCCTTGCGAGACTTGACCGCCGCGATAACCAGCGAACGACACCGTTGTGACTGCTGCTAGCAAGACTACTGGATACACCCTCTTTCCATAAGTTGTCTCGGCATAAATGCGCAAAGCCCAACACAGCCACGTCAAGACAGCTGCCGCCAAGGCGGTCCACATGTGCTGTGTGACCAGCCTTCCTGAATAGCCACCGCTGCGCGCAAGGCACCAACCCAGTGTCACGGCCACAATCGATCCGACTGTTGCCACGCCGAGCACGAATCCGGTTGCGGGCGCTAAGTACGAAAATCTTCTAGTTCGTGCGGCCAACTCGAGAAGTGGAACCAGGATTAATAGGGCAATTGGCAAGTGCACGGCCAGGAGATGGAGCCGGCCGACGAACTGCATAAGCTGTGCGCGTTCGAGACCGTCTGGCGGTGCGACTGACGAAAAGCACACAACCGCCAAAATCGAAACGAGCGTGATAAGTCCGAATAGAGTTGTAGCTGAGAAGCGACGGGGCAAGAGCATTAGAGTTCGGCACCCCGCAGCAAACAAACGCAAAGACGCTTCATGCCAGAATCTCAGCCACGACTCGCGAGGGTTTTACGCTGGTCAGCTTCTGGTCGAGTCCCTGGAACGGATAGTTTAATTTTCGGTGATCGAAGCCAAGAAGATAAAGGATCGTGGCGTGCAAATCGCGGATCTCTACCGGATCTTTCGCTACCTCGTATCCCAGATCGTCGGTCTCGCCGTGAGTGAACCCTGGTTTTACCCCGCCGCCCGTCAACCAGATCGTGAAAGCCCCAGGATTATGGTCGCGTCCCGTAAACTTCGTCACTTGGCCGCTGCGATTTTCGCGCATTGACGTGCGGCCGAATTCCCCTCCCCACACGATCAGTGTGTCTTCGAGCATGCCGCGTTCCTTCAGGTCTGACAGGAGCGCAGCGATTGGCTGGTCCACCTCGAGGCAGCGCTTGACGAAGCCGACATTAAGAGAGTCGCCAGCATTTGAACCGTGGCTGTCCCATCCCCAATGGTAGAGCTGGATGAACCGCACTCCACGCTCCGCAAGGCGTCGCGCGACCAGGCAATTATTGGCAAAGCTTGCTTCGCCGATCTTCGAACCGTACTTCGTGCGAACGGCTTCGGGCTCTTTGTGAATGTCCATTGCATCCGTCGCATCCATTTGCATGCGGAAGGACATCTCATACTGCGCAATTCGCGTCACAGTTTCCGGATTTCCGAATGCGCTGTAATTCTGCTGATTCAGTTCATCGATCGCATCGAGCATACTGCGACGCTTGGCGGGACTTACGTCGGACGGGCTGTCCAGATACAGCACTGGCTCACCATGGGAACGGCACTGCACGCCTTGATAGACGCTGGGCAGAAAGCCGCTGCCCCAAAGCTGCTTCCCTCCATCCGGCGTGTTCCCACCGGAAATCAGGACAATGAAGCCGGGCAGATTTTGATTCTCGGTGCCGAGTCCGTACACGACCCAGGAACCCAGCGACGGATATCCCAGACGCGGATTGCCTGTCTGGACGAGCAGTTGCGCCGGAGCGTGATTGAATTGGTCCGTGCGCATCGACTTGATGAAGCAAAGATCGTCGAGATGCTTCTCAAGATGCGGCAAGCGATCGGAGATCCAATGGCCGCTGTCGCCGACCTGATGGAATGGATACTGCGGTCCCATCAGCTTGGGGACGCCAGTTATGAACGCGAACCGTTTCCCAGCCAACAAGGAAGCCGGACAATCCTGCCCGTCGAGCCGCACCAACTGAGGCTTGTATTCGAAAAGCTCAAGCTGGCTCGGTGCACCGGCCATGTGCATAAACATCACTCGCTTAACGCGGGCCGCAAACTGCGGAGGAAGGACAGAGAGCGGATGCTTGGAATCGCGCGTCAGATCGAGTGGCTGGGTATAAGCATTCGAGTCATCGCCGGCTTGCCCTAAAAGCGGGCCTGCCATGGTGCCCAGAAAGATCGTTCCCAATCCGCCCGCCACAGAGCGCAGGAAATGGCGGCGAGTCTGTGCCTCAAGGTTTGCGAATTGCCGTTCAGGATGCAGCGGATTCGACAAATCGAAATCGTTCATATCCTTATCTGGTTAAAGCCGCATCGAGATTCATCAGAACGCTCGCCACCGTTTTATATGCCTGAAACTCTTTGCGCGAGACGGTGGTTGCTGCGACCGAGACTTCAAATGACTTGAAGCTGGCCGGTTTCAGGGTCGCTCCCGGCGAAGAGCCGAGTGTCTTCTGGTAAAGCCCGCGCATCACGCCCAGTTCCTGGGAGCTGGGCTCCCGAGAAAGAACAAGTCGCGCCTCAAGACGCAGACGATCGTCGAGCGGGTTGCCTGAAGGGGCAGCCTCTTTCATCGTGCGCGCAGCCAGTGCGGCAGCAGCCTCGTCATAAACCGGATCATTGAGCGTTACCAGTGCTTGCAGGGGAGTGTTTGTCGAAATGCGTCGCGGCAAGCTGGTGGCGCGATCGGAGCCATCGAAGATCATAAAACTCGGATATCCGCTAGTCCGTTTCACGAATGTGTAGATCGCGCGCCTGTAGCGATTCGGGCCTTTGGCGTCAATCCACTTGTCGCGGTTGTAAACCGAGTTCCAAATGCCCGGAGGCTGAGGAGGCATTACAGGCTTGCCGCCCATCGTACGGTTCAGCAGCCCGCTGGCCAATAAAGCTTGATCCCGCACCATCTCTGCCGAAAGCCTTTGTTGCGGACCTCGCGCAAGAAGACGATTGCGTGGATCCTTGCGTTGCAGTTCGGGAGTCGTTACAGACCGCTGCCTGTATGTGGCGCTCGTCACTAATTCGCGCAAGAGCGCCTTCATGTCCCAGTGGAGATCGTTCTGAAAATGCAGCGCGAGCCAGTCGAGTAGCTCGGGATGACTCGGCGCATCGCCAACACTTCCAAAATTCTCCAGAGTTTCAACCAGCCCGGTTCCGAACAGTTGCTCCCAGTACCGGTTGACCGCCACTCGTGCGGTCAGAGGCTGACCGGGAGAGAAAAACCATTTCGCCAGCGTAAGCCGATCGCGCGGGCCTGCTGGAAGTTTTGGGAAAATTCCGGGTACGTCCGCGGCGAGATCCGGTCCGATCTTATTGAGGAAGTTGCCACGCTCGAATTCCCGCGTAGCCCTTTTTTCGTACGGTTCTTCTTCAGACATGACCGGAACGTTCACGCTGGGAATCCTGGCGAGACGTGCCTCCAGATCGGAGAGGCGACCGATGTCCTTCACTCGCTCGGCGTCTTGAATTCGCGAAGTGAACCCGGGATCACTACTGAACGACAAGCGCGCCCGCTGGATTTGTACTGGTTTGTAATCGATCTCCCGCGTCTGCTTCAGCGTAACTTCGATTTGGTCACTCGCGGCAGCGTGCAAAGGTTCCGCCAGGACGCCGACAATCCATCGAGTCCGAAACAGCTTGGGAACCGCCGTGAACCCGTCTTCGACCTCTTTCGGTGCTTTCCTAGCCGCTTTGTACTCGTCGTCTTTTTCGGGAGTGACAGATGTTTCCAGATTCTCAGTGGAGTCGTGCAAGAACCTGCCAAAGACAATCCGCTCCTTTTTGCCATCGGCGTGGACGACAAATGCTTGCACGCGGTCAACAATGAATCCATCCTCCGGTGTGTGGCGAGCCTTGTCGGCATCGATGGGGGAAACCTCCACCCGAATCGCAGTGATTGAAGGGAGAGCGCTTGCCTTCAATTCATAAACCGACCTCGCGGGTGTGGTCGCATCCGCGAATGCCTCGTCATCGCGCAGGTGAAATGTCCGGGCTGGCCCGCCACGAGCTCTTGCTGCGGTGAGTCTGGACTTGATTACCCGAATAGCCTCGAGTTGATTGGCAATATCTTCCTTCTTAAGTGCGGGAGGATCTTTGTCCTTCTTCAGATCCTCCAGATATCTTTCTGCGCCCGGAAGCGCATCAAGCAGTGCGGGTGCTTCGTCAGCCGCTGCCGAAACAATCGGGGCGTTCGTCCAAGATCCACTCTCAACCAACTTTCGATCAGCAGCGACCAGCCTTCGAACCAAGGGCCCGATCTCTTGCTGTATCCCCGCCGCGTCGGTGCATTTGGTTTTGTCCTTCGGAACTTTCAGGTTCGGAAAGTCATCGTCGCGATCGGCGTCATCCGAAGTGTTGAAGAACGCCAGAGACTTGTAATACTCCGCATGGCGGATCGGGTCATACGGGTGTGAGTGACACTGCACGCAGTTCATTGTGATGCCATTCAACACAGACCATGTAGTCGCGACGCGATCCATCACAGCGACGAGACGGAATTCTTCATCGTCAGTGCCGCCTTCCTGGTTATTGGGGGTCTGCCGATGGAACGAAGTTGCAATCCTGTCTTCGAATGTCGCGTTGGGCAGGAGATCGCCTGCCAGTTGCTTGGTCACGAATTCGTCATAAGGCAAGTTGCGGTTGAACGCATCAACAACCCAGTCGCGGTAGACCCAGACGCCTAGGCGAAGATTGTCAGCCTCGTACCCATACGAATCCGCGTAGCGCGCAAGGTCGAGCCACATCGAAGCCCAGCGTTCTCCATACGCGGGAGAAGCGAGAAGCCGGTCAACTTGTTTGTCGTAGGCATCCGGTGAAGTGTCCGCGCGAAATGCGGACTCTTCTTCCGCTGTTGGAGGCAGCCCGGTGAGGTCGAGGGACACGCGCCGCAGCAGTGCTGACTTATCAGCTTCAGGAGAAGGGCGAAGCGATTCGCGCTCCAGCCGAGCCAGGATGAACCGGTCGAGGGGATCGTGAACCCATTTTTCATCTTTTACGGCTGGCAATGCTTGGGCCCGCGGAGGCACAAATGCCCAATAGTCGGACCATTTCGCTCCCTGCTCGATCCACCGGCGAAGCAATGTGATCTGCTCCGCCGAAAGCGGATTGGCGTGGAATGGCATCCTCGTTTCAGGATCCTGAGACGTAACACGTTTGATCAATTCTGAGCCGTCTGGGTCGCTGGGCACAATGGTCGGTCGTCCCGATTTGCCTTTTCCCAGTGCCTCCTCGCGGAACGAGAACGAGACGCCTCCTTTCTGGCGCACCCCTCCATGACAGGAACTGCAGTTCTGATTGAGAATAGGACGAATATCGCGGCTGAAGTCCACTGGAGTGCCGGACCAGCGCGACAGAATCGGTATTCGGGAACAGCCTAGCCAATTTGTGGCCGTGACTCCCAACGTCACGATTACGAGAATGACCGTCGTTGGGAAACCGCGCGCACGGGTTACAGATGGCTTACCCATTTGGAACGGATCCGACTCTCTCGATAGAACCCCGGCGAAGAGCTAAACTGAGGGTTAACTTCGCGTGAAGATGTTAGCCAGCAAGATTTGGTGGTGTCAAGGCAGATCATTGAAACGCGGGCTTCTGTGAAACCGATTCCATGAATGCAAAACTTGCGTCGATATGCCGTCCAGAGGCTTTGACATTCAGTTATCGGAATGATACAAGGTGCAGCAGTCCTGAAACCGATTTCAGGAATATTGCAGACCGCGGGCTCAAGCTGTTTTGTGCATGGACGCTGCCACCCATTTCGAGCGAGATATATTGCGTCAGCCCTCCGAACTTGCACGCACATTGAACCTGCTGACAGGGCCGCTCCTGGCATCGCTGCAAGAAGCCGCAACGTTGGTGCGGCAGTCGAACAACGTTTTCTTGACGGGCATCGGAGCAAGCTGGCATGCCGCCGTCGGTGCTGGAGCTCTTTTCAACCAATGGGGACGTCCAGTTTGCCTGATCGAGGCATCGGAGCTTCTGCTTTTTGGATCGATTCCGTCTGACGCGGTGGTGATCGTTTTATCGCGCACCGGTCGCAGCATCGAGATCGTTCAATTGGCGTCAAAGATTCGCAACGCCGGAGCACGCCTGGTGGGAATCACTAACTCCCCTGATAGTCCGCTAGCGATGGACTCTACGGTTGCGTTGATTCCTCCGATCGCACTCGATCACGCGATATCTGTGAATACATATTCAACGCTCGCTTTGGCCGCGGCCGTCCTGGCGACTTGCAACAACAATGATTTCCGGAACATCTGCGACGCATTCTTACTCACCCAGAAGCAGTTACCGGATTGCATACGCACGTGGAGCGAGGCGATTTCAGCTTCCGATTGGCTCGTTCCTCGTGCGGCCTGCTACTTTCTCGCGCGCGGTCCGAGCCTGGCGAGCGCCTACGAATCGCGATTGCTGTGGGAGGAAGGCGCCAAGACACCGGCTACGGCAATGACTACGAGCGCATTCCGGCATGGGCCGCAGGAGGTTGTCAATAAAGGCATGCACTTCTGCATATGGCTCGATTCTTTGACCATGCGGGCGCAAGATCTTGCGGTCGCGAAGGACCTGCAGAAGCTCGGCGCCTCGGTCGCGTTAATCGGTCAAAACCTTCCGGAGAGCGCACCTGATCTCGCGTTCGCAGTTCCAGCAGTTCCACCGGCATGGCAGTTCGTCATCGATGTCATCCCGATGCAACTGGCTGCCGAAGCCTTGTCGCATCGATCGGGAGTCAACTGTGATTCCTTCCGAATATGTTCCTATGTCGTGGAGGATGATGACGGACTTCTGGGAAAGAATGGCAGTCGCAACAACACGTCACATTGACGTCATTTGCATTTCTATAAGAGAGGCTCTGTGTCTGGAAAGAAAAGCGAGAGTATTCTGCAGCGAATGCAAAGCGAGCGGCCCGTGCTGGGGGATGGCGGATATCTGCTCGAACTCGAACGCCGGGGTTGGGTCGACAGCGGATCGGGGCGCGAAAAAGTTGGCACGGGCAAGGGCAGCGGGCAGTTTACGCCCGAGGTTGCCGTGGAGCACCCCGACTCACTTCGCGAACTACATCGAGAGTTTCTTGCCGCAGGTTCAGAAGTTCTGCAGGCGCTAACCTTTTTCGGGACGCGCGAGAAACTAGGACGTGCCGGATATGGTGCGCAAACCGAAGCGATCAACGATGCGGCCGTGCAGATCGCGCGCGAGATAGCGCGAGACCGCGCTTATGTGGCCGCCTCGATTTCCCGGACCCAGCTTTTTGAGCGCGAGGGAAGCAGCGCTGCCTCGCACGTACGCGATCTGTTGAAAGAACAGATTGCCCTCGTTACTGCTGCCGGAGTCGACTTCCTGATCATGGAAACATTTTTCCATCTGGAGGAGATGCTGATCGGGCTCGAGTGCGCGCGCGACACGGGCCTGCCCGTGATTGCGACCATGACGTTCCGTCCCAAGCTGACGGAGTGTAGCGATGGACACTCTCCCGCTGAATGCGCCCGGGCGATGGTCGACGCGGGAGCGCATGCGGTTGGGGCGAACTGTGAGCAGGAACCGGAACGCATGATCTCGATCTTGCGTGAGATGCGAAACGCGGTAAGCGTGCCGATTGCGGCGCAGCCAGCAGCTTTTCGCACCACCGACGCAATGCCATGTTTTACGAAATTGCCCGAATTTCCCGACGGAATGGAGCAGATCCAGTTGCCACGCAGTTCTTTCGAGCAGTTTGCGGAGCGGGCCCATTCAGAGGGCATTCGATACGTCGGGGGGTGCTGCGGATGCAACGCCGCGTATATTCGCTCGGCGGCTAGCGGTCTGGCTGCATCTGCTACCTCGGCGGCAGAGGAAGTAGTGAGACTTCCTTGAAATCCACCTCGGGACCGGGTTCGTTCTGCAAGCCGATGTAGCCGGAATCCGGTCTACGACCACGCTCTGGATCGCTCGACTCCTTTTTGGCGGGAACTGAGTCGCCTTCGTGGAAATCGGTGATCTTTTCACCGTTCACAAAAATGATGGTGTGCGGCCCATCGATTGTGACCTCCATCGTGTTCCATTCCCCTAGGGGTTTGAGAGGATGTAACTGAGTTCCGGTGAAGCGGTAAAGGACTCCAGCGCGCGAGTATTCGTCAGGCCAATCTCCGATTTCGGCTTCGTAACCGCGATTCACCGGCATCCATGGCTCGGTCGGCCTTTCAGGGATTCGAATGAACAACCCGGAATCCGCATCTTTCGCTGTCAGCCTAAAAACTACCCGCACTGTCGCGCGTTCAATCTTCTCGCGCGTGTACCAGAGCAGGCCCATTCCTCCTCTGGTTTTCAAAAATCCGTCTTCCACCACAAAGGAGCCCGGCCCGACGTGTTCCCATCCATCTAGGTTCTTGCCGTTAAAGAGAGCCTGACGTTCGCTTTGCGCACCCAGCGAGCCTGCCAGCAAAGTCAGAAACAGCGCGCTTGTGGCCGACAAAAATGCAAGCCTACTTTGATTAAGTGATTTCATGGTTAAGTGGAGCTCGTGCCAACGGATCTCGTTCGCGATGCGCCGTTTCAGCTTGACACTCGATTCTCATCGACCTAGAATCTGCGAGCGCTGCAACCGGTTTCATGATTGTATCTTCTGGCGGGTGAGAATGGGTGGACAGGGCGTCGAACGCCGCGAAATTCTTCGATACATAGGGATTGCCTCAGTCGCCGCAACATTCCCCGGGTTTAGCCGCTGGTGTTTCGCCTGTCCTGCAGACCCATCACACAGCCAGAGCATGCCGTCTGGACAATCGTCGTACACGCCCTTGTTCTTTGCTCCCGAGCAGTTTGCCTTGGTCGAACACATCGCCGAATTGATTATTCCTGCGGATGATACGCCGGGCGCGAAGGAAGCCGGTGTGGCTGAGTTCATCGACTTCATGGTGGCAAATCGGGTTGCGGTGAGCCCACGAAGCGAAATCAGGTCCACGGCCGATGCGATCCGCCAGGGGGATGACGCGCAAGTGCAATTTGTTGGCGGCATTGACTGGATCAACTCGCGCAGCAAGTCAGAATTCCAAAAACTCTTTCTCGATTGCACCGTTGCACAGCAGACCGCTCTCCTGGAAGAAATCGCCTACAAAGCTAAGATCAAACCCACAACCGAGACCGGGCGCGAATTCTTTCAACTGATTCGCGATTACACGGTTGTCGGCTACTACACGAGCAAAGTGGGGTTGGAGAGTCTTGGGTATCCCGGACTGCGAACTGTGTGGCCCAAAATGCCGGGCTGCACCCATCTCAACGACCCTGAACATCGTCACCTCAAAACACCGAAATAGAGGAACCTGTTTTGCCTGAGAATACATTTGACGTGATCGTGGTCGGCACTGGAGCGGGAGGAAGCACTGCTCTCAAAGTGCTGTGCGAGGCTGGGTTGAACGTCTGCGCCGTAAATTCCGGGCCGCGCATGGTTCCCGAGGACGACTATCGCGGGCACCGGCAAGTCTACGATCTGAAGTATCGCGGATTCGGTGATCCGCTTCGTTTTGCCGGCAAGCCGCACCAGGAGCCGTATTCGGTTGAAGAATCAGAGTTCAGCGAAGGTCACAATCTATTCGAGCACGATATCGAGTACTCCAATTCTCCCGGGACGGATTGGTACTGGAAGCGTTGCAAGGCGACTGGCGGAAAAGCGAATTTTTGGGGACGCTCGTCCGCGCGTTTTAGCGACATCGATTTCAAGGCCGCCGACCTCGATGGGTTCGGTGAGAACTGGCCGGTGGATTACGCTGAGATTTCCCCTTGGTTCTCCAAGGCTGAGCGTTATATGGGCGTTGCCAGCACGGTCCAGAACCGGCCCAGCAACCCTGACGGCGAGTATCTTCCGCCCATGCCGTTCCGCTGCTTCGACTTTATTCTGCAGAAAGCCTGCGAAAAGATTGGGGTCCCATATCTGCCCGACCGTTGCGCACAGCTAACGGTCGAGCATAATAATCGTCCCGCCTGCCATTACTGCGGAAACTGTTCGCGTGGTTGCGATGTTGGCTCTTTCTTCTCGCCGACATGGTTCACCATCCCCGATGCCGAGGCGACTAAGCGGCTGACCCTTCTGACGAACGCCTTGGTTCGCGCTGTTCTGGTGGATGAGGACGGACGTGCCAAAGGCGTAGCTTACGTCGATCGCAACACGCAGCGTGAAGTTGAGCTGTATGCCAGCGTAGTGGTGCTCGCGGCGTCGTGCGTAGAAACTGCGCACATCATGTTGAACTCGAAATCGCGACACTGGCCAACTGGCATTGCGAATTCGAGTGGACAACTCGGCCGGAATCTCTGCGAACATCTTTACGGATGCCCTGGTTATGGATACTTGCCGCAACTTGTAGGGCAGCCGCCCACACCTGACAACATCGCCGATTCCACCGTTTCCTGGATGCCGCGCTGGCAGAATCTGAAGAATCCGCACGAAGAGAAGTTTATCCGCGGATATTCGGTGTATATGGGAGGCGGGTGCGGCGAGTTTCCGGGACACTATCGGCAGCTGGAAGGTTTCGGCAAACAGTTCAAGCGCGAGATCAAGCGATATTATCCGGCGACTGTCGGAGGGCTGATTCAGGCTCCTACATTGCCCAGTCCGACAAACTTTGTGGACATCGATCCCGAGAAGAAAGATATCTTCGACATTCCGCAGCTTCGCTTCCATTTTCAGTGGGGCGAAAATGAGTTGCTGATGTGGGAGCACTCGAAGCAGGTAATGATCGATCTTTTCAAAGCGGCCGGCGGCGAGATGTGGGGGGCCGATAGTGTGCCCAACCGTCCCGGAACCAGTTTGCACGAAACGGGTGTTTGCCGTTTCGGAAACGATCCCAAAAAATATGTTACGAACAAGTGGGCGCAGACCCACGACGTACCGAATCTCTATATTTGCGACGCCAGCATCTTCTCGAATTGCACCGATAAGACCACGACGATGCCAATCGTTGCTTTCACCATGCGAACTTGCGATCACATGCTGGATAACTTCCGCAAAGGAATGCACAAGCGCGCGTGAGTCCAGGAGCCGGTTCCCGCGGATAGATGTGGGTACGAAAGATTATGCTCGAACTCTCCCGTACGCTGAACCAGCGCTGGTTTTGGTACTCGGTTCTCACCATCCTTGGCTGGGCAGGATGGGCTTTGCTTTTGAAAATCGGCTCGGAGGAGATTCCAAGTGAGCCCTCCCTGTTCCTGCAAACCACCGGCATGATTCCTCTCGCTCTGATCTTGGTGGCCGCCGGTTCTTCCCGAGGTACTCAAAGTAAGCTGGGCGTTCTCTACTCGCTACTGAACGGAATCATTACGGGGATCGGAATTCTATGTCTTCTGGCCGCGTACCGCAGTGGTGGCAATACTTCGGTCGTCGCTGTGACCACGTCTTTGTATCCGCTGGTGACGTTTGCTCTGGCTGTGCCGTTGTTGCACGAGAAATTGACCAAGCTCCAGATCTGCGGCCTTCTGTTGGCCACCGTTTCAATTGTGTTGTTTTCCCTCTAGGGAAGTAAACATGCACCTCACTGCATGGCTGATGTTCACAATTCTGGCTCTGATATGTTTCGGAGTCGTGGGCTTGCTGCAGAAACTTTCTACCGATCTGGTTTCTGCCGAATCGGCGCTCGTGTGGCTGATCGTAGGGTTTCTGCTCCTTCAGCCATTTCTGTATCCGGGACGCGCGTTGCTGCACTACTCCTCGCGCAACATCGCGACGGTTTTTGCCGCCGGAGTGTGCAATGCCCTTGGGAGTTGGGCGATCTTGGCCGCTATGAAATGCGGCGGCAAGGCTTCGGTGGTGGTGCCTCTCACCGCCGTTTACCCCATCGTAGTGTGCCTTCTCGCCCCGTTGCTTTTGCACGAACACATCTCAGCCTTGCAAGGGATTGGTATCGTCTGCGGCTTGGGTGCGATTTTCCTTCTTGCCAGTTGAATGGAAACACCATGAAAAAAGCTCTGTCGAAATCGAAGACGCGAAAACAGCAGTCACAGTCCGCACGCTCCGTTGTTTCAAGTTCTGGCGACGGTCCGATTCGAGTTGGAGTTGTGGGCTGCGGCAATGTGATGGATACGGCCTACATGCCGGTGCTCGACAAGCTCCGCCATCAGGGATTCGTGCAGGTCACAGGTGCGTCACATACCAGCCGTGACAGGTGCCAATCCGTTCTCGAAAGATGGTCGATCCCGAAGTATTTTCCGAGCCACGAGCCTTTATGCAATTCGCCGGACGTTGATCTCGTTCTCGTTCTCACATCGATGGCTCAGCACGGCGATATCGCTCTT
>Ga0126369_10002281_pt1 | contig 13601 bp, 13 predicted proteins | sample PanSoiMetaPlot_1_FD_109646 | JGI IMG/M metagenome (GOLD analysis project Ga0126369, IMG submission 109646) | Tropical forest soil microbial communities from Panama - MetaG Plot_1 | ecosystem: Environmental > Terrestrial > Soil > Tropical forest > Bulk soil | place: Panama | collected 2016-02-17 | reverse complement strand
AGACGGCGGGTGAATTTCGAGCACGTCCATTACTCCGCGATGGCGATTTGCCTCGCCGCCCTCGCTTCCTCCGCGCTAGACTGCGAAGCCCGCGTGCGCTGGCTTTTGTGCGCACACCGTTGGTTCCAGAGAGTGGCAATGATCTGCCGCGAAATCATGTTCTCGGACGCAACAGGAAATCTGGCAAATGACTGAGCATCACCTTTTTCCGCGTCTGTTCAGCACGCTGAAAGTCGGCGAACGCATCTTGCGCAATCGCGTCGTGCTGGCAGCCACGCTGACAAACTACGGAGTAGGCCACCGCGTTACCGATCGGTGGATCAACTTTCTTGCCGAACGTGCCAACGGCGGCTCTGGGATGATCGTCACCGAGATCATCGCAGTCGATGCCGCGGCTCTGGCACACGATGCGATTGTGACCGGTTATGAGGCGCAGAACGAAGAGGGTTTCAAACGCGCCGCGGACGCGGTGGAGGGTGCGGGTGCATGCCTCGTCGCGCAGCTCTGGCATCCGGGACGTCAGCAGCTTTGGAGCCCGGTGCGTTCGCCCAAGGGCATCTCGGACCAGCCGGACGCCTATAGCTGGACCGTGCCGCAAGTCATGACCACCGACGAGCTGCGGCAGGTCGTCGATGACTATGCCTCGGTCGCCCAGCGGCTCAAGCGCTGTGGCTTCAGCGGCGCGGAGCTGCACGGGGCCCATGGCTATTTGATCACGCAAATCCTCTCGCCGTGGTCGAATCTACGCACCGACCGGTACGGTGGCTCGCTGGAAAACCGTGTGCGCTTCGTCGAGGAGGTCTCCGACGCGATCCGAGCGACTTGCGGGAAGGACTTCGTGATCGGTCTGAAGATGCCTGGCGACGAGGGGGTCGAGGGCGGCATCAATTGCGACGAAGCAGCCCGCATTACGGCAGTGCTTGTTCGTCACGGCACGGTCGACTATTTCGCGTACAGCCAGGGCAACTTCTCCAACAGTTTGGAAAACCACGTACCGGACATGCACTTTCCACGCGCGCATTTTCTCGAAATTCACAAAAAGATCCGGCCCGCGGCTGCGGGAACGCCGGTAATGGCGATCGGCCGCATCGCGACGCCGGCCGAAGCCGAGGGCGCGATCGCCGACGGAGCAGGCGATCTGGTCGGAATCACGCGCGCACTGGTCGCGGACGCCGACTGGCCGAACAAGGCGCGCGAGGGGCGCGTGCAACAGATTCGCCCATCGAGCTACGACAATGTCGCCTGGGGCGAGATTCATGCGGGCAAGCCGCTTGCTGAGATTCACAATCCGCAGTTGGGGATCAAAGGCGAGTCGAATTGGCGACCGCCGGCTGCCGTCAGGAAAAAACGTGTGGTCGTCGTGGGTGCCGGTCCGGCAGGCCTGCAGGCGGCGCGCGTCGCGGCGCAACGCGGGCACGATGTGACGCTCGTGAGTGCGTCGCGGCGACTGGGTGGCAAGTTGCATTGGGAGGCCCAGCTACCGGGTCGTGGCGAGTATCGCTACGTGCTGTCCTGGATGCAACGGCGACTTCACGACGCGGGAGCTAAGATCGAACTCGGGCAGACGGCGACGCCGGCCAGCGTGCTGACGCTCAACCCCGACACCGTGATCCTCGCTACCGGATCCAACTTGCGCCCGCCGAAGGACGTCCAGGGCGGACTGTCCGCTCGCGACTGGGACGGGTATCTGATTAGTGCGCGATCCAACGGCACGGCGGTCCTGTTCGACATGGACCACAGCGCCGCCACCTATGCGATAGCGGACGCACTTGCCGATCGCTACCGCAATCTGGTGCTGCTTACTCCGCGCACGTCCATCGCCCGCAACGTCAATTACTGCAGCGCAATCGGCATCCACCGCCGGCTATACCACGCCGATACGCAGATCATCGTAGCGGCCGAGCCGATCTTGTTCGAAGGCGACGTACTCACATGGCGCAACGTTTTCACCGGACGGGCACGTGACATCCCGAACGTCAGCCTGTTGCTCTGGTCTACGCCGCGCATTGCCAACGACGCGCTGGCCAAACCCTTGCAACTGACTGGCGTCGAAACGTATTTGGTGGGAGATTGCGTTGCGCCCCGCAATCTGCTCTGCGCCATTCATGAAGGCGAGGCAGCCGCCATGAGGATTTGACGGCGCCTTCAAGCAAGGTGATTACGCGCGACGATTAACGATCGAATTTCTTTCGGGTGCGCCGTAGACTCAATACCTTATCAGCGAACTTGATCGTCCCTCCATGTTGAGAGGTTTCAAAATACCGCACATCATCTGTGCTCGCATTGCCGATCGTTTGATCGGAGCTCACCACGAGTCTGACGCTGGCGTAGGCACTCGCATCTACCTGCGCATCAACCCAGTACCTCCACCATGCCAAGCCATAGTGTCGTTAAAGGTGCCATTTTCTAGACAACTCTGAAATTCGGCGTCACACCATCCAATCGAAAACCTTCCGCGCCAGTTGCCGGTTGTTTGATTGATATGCACCATGCTAGCGTGACAACCAGCATATGCTGAAGAACACGTGCCGGTCGTCGCCATTGTGAGGGATTTCTGCCACTTGGCGTCGGCGGCTGTAGAGAGCGCCAACACCGTAGCGATTGCCGAAAACACTCTCTTCATGGCCTCGCATCCCTCTCCAGATGTCCGCGTGGGAACCGGTTCCGCGCTTTTCGCCTCGCTATTAGAGCGGGTGTCGACGTTGGAATATCGTTAGCACGTCAACGAAAAGCAAGATAGACACGATTCAATCGTGAGCCAACAACATTCAATCGTGAGCCAACAACCTGAATACAAAAAAATATACCGATAGTAAAGCGCACCCGAGGGTGGCTAGGCGAGCACGCAACCGCTCTTGGGGGTCGCGCGGAATCCGTGTGCTTTTCAGCGATAGGTGCGTGCGAACTTCGTTGCAATGTTGTTCGTACGAATTGCAGATGTTCCGCTGGACTAAAAAACGCGCTGCGTGAAGCGCTCGTCGACTTATGCGGTCAACCAAATTGGCAGTACTCTATTGCACCGTAGATATCACGGGTTCAACCAATCGGAAAGGGTCTAATCGTCCTTTCCGATCGCGCGAGGCGGATAGTCGCCGCTCAAACGGCAGAGACGTTGGGGTCGTCAGCCCATCTAAACCTAGAGTCAGATGCAGCGGCCAGCGCACGGCAAAAGATGAATTCACAGGTCGCACAGGAAGTCTAGTGTGTTCTTCTGGTCGATTGTACTCAGCATATTGAACGCATTGACAAGTCTGCGTTGCTGCGCTCACGCCAGGTTTCGAAAGTGAGGATGGATTCGTACTTAATTGATCTTGAATAGCTCCGGGTCGAGCTTTTTCTTAGCATCAAGATTGTAAACTGCAATTGTGGTGCCGGAGCCTTGGTCGTCGGTGACCGTCCATTGCCGCAGCCTAAAATCCTTGGCGCCAAACATCAAGAGCAGGCGATGGGTTCCGCTGAAGAGCTGCCTCTGCTCGATTACTAGTGTGATAAACAGATTGTCAGCATAGACGCCCACCAAATCGGTACGACGTAGATCGATCTGGTCCTCTAGCAGAAACCGCAACGGTGTTTGTGAAAGTGGATAGGTGTCCTGCGTCGCGAGTTTGCGGTCACGCACCACGAGCGACTGGCCGTCGGCGATGAGCTCGACGCGGCTCGGCGGATCATAGTCGAACCGCATCCGCCCCGGCTTCTGCAAATAGAACTTGCCTCTGCTGCGACCGCCATCCGGCGCAACCTGCACGAAATCGCCCGCCAAGGTGCGAACGCCGGTCAGATACGCGTTAACCTTCTCGACTAACAAGCGTTGCCTGGAGTCGAATGGCATTGTTCCGCTCGATCCGGCAACCGTCGTTGTGGGTGACCTTAGAAGGTCGGCAGCCGTCTGGCTCACTCGCGGGGGCGCCATGGGAGGCGATGCCGACAGAACATCCGCCTTCGCAAACGGCGCAGGCCGGGGCAACGGGACATCGTCGGCGAGCGCCGAGACCTCTCCCAGCACGCTTAACAGCACCACGCCGACAAGACATGCCCGCCACGGTCTGCGCATTACGAGCCTCCACGCTTTTGGAGCGCCTGCCTATCGGCGGGGTATGGCGATTTTGCGACTCAGTCAGTCGCATCATCCTCTAACCGTCGGGCTAGACCTACATTGACAGCTCGCGATGCATCCTCCAAAGATTTCTTCGAGACACCACGGTGCGTTTGCACCTTGGGCAAGAATATTACCTTGACGCGCCGCGCTGCGAGGGCCGCCAGTACCGCCGCGGCACGGGTCGGCGGCGAAATTCGACCCAATTTCGCAAACCTGGATGAAGGCGTGACCCTTGAATGGCTCGAAGCCGCATCCCGGAGCACGTCGATCTCGATGGCATACAGTACGCCTGCATTGATCGCGCAGTGGGGAACAGGGGGACTTCAGCCTTTAAGGCAGCTGCGCATGATATGGAGCATCGTTTCCGCAAGGCCCCGCAATGGCGGCCCCGCCACGAAGCGGCGCAACGATAGCCTCGCCAGCAGCACTAACTACGCTGCCGGCTCTCCCTGATAGCGGCGTCCCGAATTCGGTGGCCGACAGCTTCAATATGCGGCCAAATGCTTAATCAACGATTATCGCGTCGTGGCTTGTCGCGGCTTCAGTCTTTTCTAAACGGCGGTTCTGCTGCGGCGAGCTTCGAGCGGATGGTAGGCGAAGGGGCGGCAACGTTCGCTCTCGGACCGGTTAGGCGACAGGTTCCTCAATCTGCCTGCCGCACGTTGTCTGGTGGATCATATCGCCACTGATGCATGGTGTCGCTTGACTGCCTGTATGGTATGGTTGAGGGTCTGATCGGCGCGGGTTTGGAGGACAAATAGGTGATCAATGTCGAACAGCGTGACCGCCTCAGCATCTTCCACATGAGGCATGGCAAGGCAAACGCGCTCGACACCGAGTTTTGTATGGCGCTCACCGCACGGCTCGAAGAGCATCGCAGTTCGGCCTCGCAAGCACTGATCCTCACCGGTCACGGGCAGATCTTTTCTGCAGGAGTCGATCTCCTGCGGGTCTTGGACGGCGGTTCAAGTTACCTCACCGCGTTCCTGCCTGCCTTACGTACTGTCTTTGAGGCGCTCTTCTGTTTTCCCAAACCAGTGATTGCCGCCATTAATGGCCATGCTATTGCTGGTGGGTGCGTCCTCGCCTGTGCCGCAGATTGTCGCCTCATGGCGACGCAGAGTGGACGCATCGGCGTACCCGAATTGCTGGTGGGTGTGCCGTTTCCCACGATTGCGTTGGAGATTATGCGGAGTATTACCGCACCGCAGCACCTCCCCGCAGTACTGTATGGCGGGGCGACGTTTGACCCAGTGCGCGCGCTGGAGCGTGGGCTGGTCGATGCACTCGTGCCCCCCGACACGCTCATTCAGCAAGCGGTTGCATCGGCCGAGAGCCTCACGGCCTTGCCGCCGTCTGCCTTCGCGCTCACGAAGCAGCAGATCCGCGTGCCGTTTCTGCGGCGAGTATGTGAAGATGGCGCTCAGTTCGACGTCACAGTGCAAGAACTCTGGGAGGCGCCAACCACACTGACCGCAATCCGAGCCTATGTCGCGCGTACGTTCAAGCGACCGTCCTAGGTCTGCGGCTGGGTTCGTGAACAAGTGGCTCAGCAAAGGCTTTCGATCTACTGGCGATGGCGATCGTGCTTTCCTGGACGGCCTAAGGCCAGCGACGAAACCCCTGACCTGGTCCGCCAGATGAACCTCGCCAGCCCAACTCTGAATCGCTCGCCGCATTCCCAGGGCGATTTGGAATCGCGCTCAATGTCCTAACTCGGGTCGCGCTGGTCGAACACGGCAGTTGGCCAATATTCGCCGACCCATGCTGGGGTACTAAACAGGAGATTGATGATGAACGGGTGTTGAATGAGCGTAGCCGCGGGAAAGAACCGCGGCAGCGCACCGGCATTGGTCAAACCGAATGTGAAATAACCAAAGCTTTCAATGAAGCCACGAAGGCTTTTCTGACTGCCGCCCATCTTGGCAAGCCCGAACTGGTGCAGCTCCGAGATGATGATGAACCCGCATTGCCCGACATCAGAGAATACCACCGTATAATGCATGGACCGCTGGGAATCGGTTTAATGCAAACAAATTCTTGTCTCCGCCAACACGAGGCGAACGACCATCGAAGTCGAGAACGTCAATCACCGAACGCAGGCTGAGCAATCCCGCTCGTACCCAAGAGGCTCCCCCCAGCGATTGCAAAGGCCAAGTCCGCCACGATCATTTTGCGTCCACGCAGGGCTTTAAGCGCATCAGTTAAGCCTGCTGGATTGATTCCCTTAATGCTCACCCTGCGCGTCAATCCAATTTAACCACCCCTAGACCCGAATCTGATCACGGGCCCCTATCCAGATCCAGTTGGCGAATACAAAATGACCGGGTACCAGTTCAGTCACGGCCCGCTTGACGCCCCAGGTGCCGTGGTCGGAGTAGTCGTCGCCACATAGAACGCCGTCTTCGGTTAAGAGCCCGACGGCCTGCCTGATCTGGCGCACGACGGTCACGTAGTCATGCGACGTATCCAGATAGATACAGTCGAAGCGCTCGCGACAGGCCCCGAGGAACACCGCGTCCCGCTCCTTGTACAGGGTCAGTTCGCGAGCGAAGCCAAGGCGCTCGAGATTGGTCTTGGCGGCCTCCAAACTTGGTGCCGGGCCGAAGCCGGCCTGCTGCCAGCTCAGGCTGCGACGCTCCTCCGGCCAATCGTCGCAATACTCATCAGAGAACTTGTCGACTCCGATGACATGAAGCGCACGGCCAAGCGCGCGCGCGGCGTCGAGCGCGAAGGCAACGTCGCGGCCTGCATAGACGCCCAGAATCAGCAATTTCTCGATCGGTCCACTCGCCAACAGGTGCTTAAAGAACGCGTAGTGTCGCTTGTCAGTGAAACCTGGCACCGCCGCGCAGATGGCGTCCGCCCGCCGCGCTTGCTCAGCAGAAAGCGCTGGAATCGTTTCGGCGAATCGGCTGAGCGTCGGTGATCGCGGTTTGGCCGTGGGTTGTTTCGCCGCCAGCATCTGCAGGAATATGTCACGAACGAGTTGTTCACGACTTTGTTGCGCGTTGTGCGATGCAAGCACACGCACCCCGGCGTCGATCATGGCCGGCGTTATCTGTTGCTGATCAAGCACAGCCCCTCGCCCTATCAGCGTCAACGAATCGCAATATACCGTGAAGCAAACCCAACGGGCAATGGTCCCGTCAGCCTGCTATTCGGCTGGTCCGTAGAACCCCTATTGTCGAAATACTGAAAGCAAGCTGCGCGTGAGCTGAGAGCCCGACCATGGCGTACCAGATCGAACCGCGTTCATCGGAGCCACTATCTAACGATTCAGGGCTGTCGTCAGCCGGATATACGTTTGCGGTAGGGACGCCTGCCCTCATCGTCCAGTTCCTCGACCTCGCTTAGTAGCTCCGAGATGCGCACGTTCTCCATCGCGCAGCCGCAGGTATCGGCGGCAGCACGAGTGACCACCGCCGCGGTAGAGTTCTCGGCATTCAGCCGTGCATTCGCCCTGGAAGCCGACATAGTCTTGATCAGAAGCCGAACCACCCCCCCCTCGAGGAAACTTCAACGTTAGTCGCGGCCGAAGATCGCCTCTGGGAGCAATGCAGACACGACAAAGTTCGGCGCGTCGACCACATTGGATATGCGAAGATCGACGGCAACGCTGCAGAGGACATAAGCCTGCTCCCGGCTAAACCCTCGCTTTTGCAATAAGGTCATCATGTTGAGCGTCGCATTGCGGCAGGCCAGCGTCAAATTTTCACTTTCGATTTCCCCCTTCGCGTTGATCGGCATGCCCATGACGCCAAGAAAATCCTTGGGCACTGTAATCGCCGGATCAGCAAAGAAGCCGCTATGAGAGAAAACAGGTCCGGCGAAGGTCCGCTTTTCCGCAAGACCCTTGAGCACTCTAAAGCGGACCGCCACGGTTGCTTGCATCTCGACAGCAGTGATGCACACCTCGCCATCGCCTTGCGCGAAATGCGCATCGCCGGTTGAAAAGAGTGCGCCCCTGGTAAACACGGGAAGCAAGAGCTTCGCCCCCTTGGTCAACTGCTTGACGTCGAAATTTCCGCCGTTCTCCCGTGGTGGGATGGTACGTAGACCTTCCATGCCACAGCGCCCGCCTGGCACTGCGCCGGCCGCACCCGGTGGAACCACAAAGCCCCCGGCGTCGAGCGAGCGCTGCTCGCGTTCGCTCCATTCCGTTAGCTTCTGTAACGAGGGGGCCGTCGCTGATATACCCATGAACGGAGCGCCTGGAATGCGGACACCCGGAATTTGGTCAGACGTTGCCCAGCCGTCGCGAATTTTCCAGTGTACGACGAATGGCACCGTCATAATATCGCGAAGAAAACCCATTCCCGGCATGATGACGCTGAACGCGGTCGGTTGCGGGATGATATCGAGGAACTCGACCTCGATCATATCGCCGGCCTCGGCGCCCTTGACAAAGACCGGTCCAGTCAAAGGATGGACAAGGCCGGTGTCAACGCGCGCGAGATCAGCGGCAGTCGCGCCCGGACGGATCTGCCCGTCGAGAGAGTCGCGAGTCTCCAATACCACTTCCTCGCGTTCGGTGACTTCCAATACCGGCGTGATATCGGGATGGTAACGATTGTGGCCGCTATGCGGCTCGGCCGCCAGGGGTTTTTTCCGATCGATGCGGACTGCGTGCATGTTCGTAGGACTCCCTCAAGTGAATGACACGGTAACTTTTGCGGAAAGGAAGGCATCGAAGTATACCGACTTGCGTGCGTGGGAAACCTGCCTGAGATTTTGGACGCGGTTATCTTGCTCGCGCAACGTCTGCGATTGAAACGGCGCCGCGCATGCAGTTCAACGACAAGCGAAAACCAACCGAGCGTCTAGGGAGCGGCTGGCGCCTATGCGTCTTGTCCGTGGCACGTTCCGAATGGACTTCCACCGTGTGCATCAGCCGCCTCCCATCAAAATCGTCTATGGGGTGAAAGCGAACGACAAACCTCGCCATCTCTGCATTTTGTCGCAGGAGAGCGCTGGTGGTGACCGCTTCCGCGAAGGAAAGCTGGACTTTCTTGGGCGACGCCCATCCCGCCATGATCGCGTTTGCGCTTCAAAGTGCGGTCAGCGCAAGGTGTTTCGCCTTTGTAGCCATTCGGTCGCCATTTTTGCGAGTTCGTCGAGGGCGTATTGCCGATCGACGGGTGATATCCCCTGGCACCCTTCTCGCTCCCATTGCTCTACAAGGGCGTTCCAAAAGACGCAGATCAATTCGCCGAGGATAGGTTGTAGTACCTGTAGTTCCGCGCGTATGTACTCCAAAGCCTCGGATTCGCTCATTTCGTTTTTTGACGTCATGGCTTCACCGTTTTGGGGTGCATCACAGAATCTTCCTTCGCACGTCCTTTCATCGACGGCGCGACACCCGGTCAGCGGACGCTGCATCCGCAAGCAAAACTAATAGCCAAGGGGAAATAATCGCTAAAATTAACTTACGCATCGTATTGCCTCAAACGATCGCGGCGCTTATTGGCACTTGCGCCGTAGGCCGAGATCTCTGTATGAGAGCGGTCGGCCTTCCCACGTGAGTCACTAGTGCATTTTAGTTGCCTAGCAAAATACGGATTGCGTCGTCGACGTCGAGTTGAGCGTCACGGCGTTGGCAGCTACAAGCTGCGTCTACAGTAGTTTAAGTTGTGTTCTGGCGTCCGGTGCAAATCTTGGGGGCTTGTCATCGTTTAATCGCCATCTTTATGCAACTTCTTTGTTGGCAGTTTGTAAATGCCGGGGGATCGCTAGTGCAAAACCCGGAACCCGTAGGGGCAAAACAATGACGATAGCCGGCACTGCACGCTTCAAACTCGTATTTAGAGTGTTGAAGGTGGAGTTTCGTCTATTGCGACAGTGCCTATTTTCGACCAAATCGCGAGCATCAAGCATCTCCATTTGTTACAGTGATGGCAGCACCAAAACATGGACGCTGAGATGAAGTGCCTCATCTCCACGGGTCTCGAGCCCGAGGATTGCCGTGTGCACTGCAAATAAGTTATCGCGCTATATCTGGGAGCGCTCGAGACTGCGATTTTTCGCACCACTGGCTTGAGAAAAGGCGCCGTCCGGAGACGCCCGGGCCTGGTCGCATCGTGGCGAACGCGGTTGCAGACTACGTCTGCCGGAACCGCGCCTCCAGAATCCGTATGCCAGGCGTGGATCTCGGCTCACCGTGCTGCGCGTCCGGGGGAGCTCTTCGAGTTGAGGGATTCACCCGAGATGGAGGAAATCATCAAGCCATCCGACAACCCCTGCGATCCACTGGAGGACATGCAGCTCGACCCCAATCAACACAGGTTTATCTGCCCCGATGTGGAACGGCCTGATCTCGAGCAGCTCATTGAGGCTTGCCGGTGACGCGAGCGAGGAGTTTCTGATCGGCTGCATTGACATGGGTTCCGCCTCAAAAAGCCACTCGCGAGCCAAGCCTGATGAGCTTGACGGTTTATCGACCTATGGGTTGCCGACCATATGCGGCGCCATGAGATCTCGAAAAAGGGGGAACTAAACTCGCTACTCTTGGGAAACAAGAGAAACCCCAATATCGAATCCGCTGTCATCCAAATTGTTGAGGCCGCCAAATAGCTCTCATGGTCGGACAAATCGCCGAAGAGAGGCCGAGAGAGAGTGTGTGCGCAGCTGATTTCGATATCATGTCAGCTTAACGACTGTGTCTCTGGCGGACTCGCGAGCTCTACCGTGGTGACGACCCCGGGCGCATGCTTGAATAAAGCGCTATGGGTGCATCGCGTAGCCGAGAACGCCCGCGAGGTTGGCCGGCGGTCGGGAGTGAGGAGATGGCTGATGAAGTTTGATTGCTTCGGCAGGAAGAATAAGTCATCATCGCCATGGCGCATGTCGGCGCCCTGCCGAGGACGCCGCCGTATGATGCCGACGGCGGGATACTCAAGCTCATCGATGGCGTGCTCCGTTATGTCGAGCGCCTACAAGCGGGCGGCGTCGACGCCATCATGTTCGGCAATGAGAATAATCGCCCCTACGTTCTCCAGGCCCCGCTCGAGGGGTCGCGGCCATGACAGCGGTCGTGGAGGCCGTCAAGCCTGCGCTGAGGCTTCCTTTCGGCGTCAACTACTTGTGGGATCCCAAGGCGAGCGTCGCCATCGGCGCGATCACCGGTGCAAGCTTCGTGCGCGAAATCTTTACTGCAGTGTTCGCATCCGACATGGGGCTCTGGCAGCCCGACTGTGCTGGTGCAGCGCGGCGGCGGCGCACATTGGGACGTTCGGACATGAACCTCCTGTTCAACATCAACGCGGAGTTCGCCCATTCGCTGGACGCGCGACCGATCGAGGAGCGCGGTGTTCTCATCCCTCGCCGACGCGATCCTCGTTTCCGGGTCGATCATCGGTCAGCCTGCTGACCAGTCGGACCTGCGCAAAGTGCGCGAGGCGATCACCACCGTGCCGGTGTTCGCCAACACCGGGGTCAGTATCGACAACGTCGCCGAAGTACTCTCGCTCGCCGACGGCGTGATCATCGGTACCCATTTGAAGATAGACGGCAATACCTGGAATGCGGTCGACGTCCACCCGTTTTCGGCTGGGATAGAGCACCGCCCCCGCTTTACCGGGCCCGCGAGCCGATGGCGCGCGATGCCAGCGCGACAGCGAGGTGGCGACGTGCGCTGGCGGCATGCGCTGGCATCGACATCGCCTCCTAGCGCAGGTCGTGCTGCCAGAAAATGCGGAGCAATGATCGAGTTGAGCCTAAAGCTTTGCTCAACTACTTTCAGCCGTAGAAACATCACGAGCGGCTGGCTCGGGCGGGCGGTGGAACTTATGGCTGCCGCCGACGCCGCGCCGGTGCAAAAGTCGAAGAGGTCGCACGGAACCGAAGACACATTCTTGACCAAAGGTGCGGCCCGCAATCGGTTGCTGCGGCACGATCGATGCGTTGATGAGGCGCTCACGCGGATTTGTTGACAGCTGCCAAGGTTCCTGCATACTGAAATCTGCCTTCATTAGCTGTGGGATTGCGCCATCGGTTAGCCGAGTTGCAAGAGCTAACGCATCATCTGCCGTCGGAAAAGGCAACACAGGTCGCGATGTCGGCGGCTTCAGAGACCGAGCGCGTCCTTGACGTTCGAGGGTGGATTAACCGGAATATAGAAGACGGGAGGACGTGCCGTGAAACTTCATCAATACGAAGCGCTTTTCGGCCTACCAACGAACCGCCGCAGGGTCTTAAAGGGAGCCGCCGCCGTTATCACCTTGCGCACGGCGCTTGGCGACCTTTCCAGTCCCGCCATGGCGCAAATAACGCTGCCGCCTGATGAGATGGCGCTGCGCAAGCAAATCCTGCAGATTCCGGGCGTAGGCAAGGGTTCCCCGACGGATGCCAACTGGCAAAAGGTCGGCGCTCTTTGCCTCGGTCCCACAAAGGCCAACGTCAAGGAAGGCGAGTTCAAAGGCGTTGAACTTACCTTTATGGGGCTCAATAACCAGAACCTACACAACTTCCTGTTCCGAGGTTTCCTCAAACCGTGGGAAGCATACACCGGAGCGAAGATCAACTGGATCGATCTTGCCCAAGCCGACTATAACCCGCGGCTTCAGCAAGCAATCGCGACGGGAACAGTCGACTTCGATATCCTCGAAATGGGCGCTCCCTTCGAGGGCGACGTTTGCGGCAAGGGTCTAGCCTCCGTGATGCCGGATTGGGTCAAGAAGCAGATAGATGTCGACGACTACTCCGACTACCTGAAACCCCCGGTCGGAACCTGGAAGGGCAAGACCTACCGTGTCTCGATCGATGGAGACTGCCACAACTTTAATTACCGCACCGACTATTTTTCAGATCCGGATCTGGCCAAGGCGTGGAAAGCCGAAGGCCATGAAGGCGAATGGGGCGTTCCCAAGACTTGGCAAAAAGTTCAGGAGGTAACAAAATTCCTCAAGGCCAAGAAGATCAAGGGCCAGGATGCCTGGGGCTACCTTGATGCTCCGAAACCCTGGGGCGGGTTCTGCTTCTATTTCCTGGGGAGCCGCGCAACGGCCTACGCCAAACATCCGGAAGACAAGGCCTGGCTATTCGACATCGATACGATGAAACCACGCGTCAACAATCCCGCGTGGGTGCGCGCGATTCAGGACGTCATTAACGCCCTTCCGTCGGAGCCGCCTGATCAGATCAACGCCGATCCGAACACGACAGGCTTCCAGCAGTTCCTTGCCGGAACCGGCTCGATGCTCTCCTGGTGGGGAGACATTGGCGAGGTGGCGAAGGCCAGCGATACCGCCGTCATTGGCGACGCGCTCGCCTTCGATATCCTGCCAGGGTCGGATGATGTCTACAATTCCAGGACTGGCAAATGGGATAAACTCGCAGCCGGCCCGAACTATGCGCCGAACTGTGCTTACCTCGGCTGGGGCATTTACGTGATGGCGCGGGTCGACAGCGATGCGCGTAGGCAAAAAGCTGCCTGGAGCGCTGCTGCACACCTCGGAGGTAGGGATCTGTCGATTTGGACCGTGATGTATCCGTCAGGCTTCCAGGT
>Ga0126369_10002280_pt1 | contig 13606 bp, 10 predicted proteins | sample PanSoiMetaPlot_1_FD_109646 | JGI IMG/M metagenome (GOLD analysis project Ga0126369, IMG submission 109646) | Tropical forest soil microbial communities from Panama - MetaG Plot_1 | ecosystem: Environmental > Terrestrial > Soil > Tropical forest > Bulk soil | place: Panama | collected 2016-02-17 | reverse complement strand
GTGGTGCAATTTCACTGGGGTGGGGGTACGCCAACCTATCTTTCGCCCGAACAGATTGAAGACCTGTTCGAATTTACCCGCGAACGTTTTTACTTTGCCTCCGACAGCGAAATCGGTATCGAGGTGGACCCTCGCGTCACCTCCCGCGCGCATCTTGAAACGCTGCGCAAACTGGGCTTCAACCGGCTGAGCATGGGGATTCAGGACTTTCAGCGCGACGTTCAGCAAGCGGTGCATCGCATCCAGCCGTTCGAAATGACACGTGACCTGCTATTGAGCGCGCGGCGGATGGGATTTGAAAGCATCAACGTGGATTTGATCTATGGTCTACCGTACCAAACGCCCGAAAGCTTCGCGCACACGGTAGACCAAATCACCGGCCTTAGCCCGGACCGCATCGCGCTTTTCAGTTATGCGCACGTTCCCTGGCTGAAGAAACAACAAGGCTCGTTCATCGGACATTTGCCTGCGGGCCTGGTGAAGTTTGAGATTTTCCGCACAGGCCTGATGAAGTTCGTTGAGGCCGGATACCTCTATATCGGGATGGATCATTTTGCCAAACCCGGAGACGAGCTGGCCGTTTCACAGCAAAAGCGAACGCTGCACCGAAATTTTCAAGGATACACGACAAAGGCGGGCGCCGACCTTTACGGCATGGGGATCACTGCGATCAGCGGCATCCAGTCTGCGTACGCGCAGAATCATCGCGACATTCCCTCATGGCAAAAGGCGGTCGACGAGCGCGGGCTCGCCACCATGCGCGGGTATCATCTTTCCGAGGAAGACCGCGTGCGGCGCGCGGTGATCAGCCGGCTGCTTTGCCATACACTTTTGGTGAAAGACGAGATTTCGCGCGAGTTTGGTGTGGACTTCGACGAGCATTTTGCAGAAGAGCTCGAGCGTTTCGAGCCGTTCCGCGAAGACGGGTTGGTGCTGCTCGAGCGCAACGAGATCCGCGCAACCTGGCTGGGCCGCATTTTCATTCGCAACCTGGCCATGGTTTTCGATCCGTACCTGGAAAAACAGCAGCTTGCAGCCAAACCGCTGTTCTCAAAAACTCTCTGACAAGGATGCGCACCCTACCGTGACCCGTCACGTGCAAACCCTGGTGGTTGGCGGCGGTGTTTCGGGATTGGTCTGCGCACACGCGCTGCAGAAAGCGGACGTGGAAGTTTTGCTGATTGAAGCCTCGGCGCGACCCGGTGGGGTGATTCATTCGGCCAGGCGTGACGGCTATTTGCTGGAGCTTGGGCCACAGAGCTTCTCGGGCACGGCTCAAATGCGAAGCCTGTGCGCGGAACTCGGAATAGCCGACCAGCTACTTGCAGCTCCGCCGCGCGCTCCCCGCTATGTCCTGCTCAACGGAACACTTCAAGCCGTTCCCCTGAGTCCGCCTGCATTTTTCAGCAGTTCGCTGATCAACGGTTCAACGAAATGGGCGCTGGTTCGCGACATTGTCGGCAGGAGCGCTCCACCTGAGAGTGACGAATCGGTTGCCGCTTTTGTCCGCAGAAAATTCTCTGACCAGCTTCTCGAGCGTCTGGTTGGGCCGTTTGTCTCTGGCGTGTACGCGGGAGACCCTGAAAAGCTCAGCATTCGCAGTGCCTTTCCACAGGCCTACGAAGCCGAAAAAGCGACAGGCAGCATCGTTCGCGGCATGATGCGGTTGGCCAAGAGAAAGAAGGGCCCGCGCGAGCGCGCCGCGTTGAATACCTTTCGCGAAGGCAACGAAACCTTGACACGTACCCTGGCGAACAAGCTTGGCACGAGGGTTCTTACGAAGACGGGCGCGACCAACCTCTACCGGCAGAACGACAGCTCTTTTCACATTTCGCTGGAAGGTAACAGCAACGATTCTGTGTCAGCAAAGCATGTGATTTTTGCAACGCCAACGGATGTAACGGGAAAGCTCCTCGCTCAGATTGATCCCTCGTTCGAACCGCTTCTGAGCACTGTCGAGTACGCAGCCGTTGCCGTGGTTTCGCTCGGCTATGCGAAGAAAGATGTCGGCCATTCGCTCAAGGGGTTTGGTTTTCTCGTTCCGCGCTCTGCTGGTCTTCGCATTCTCGGCACCGTCTGGAATTCCTCGCTCTTTCCCGACCGCCCGCCAGAGGGCCATGTTCTTCTCACTAGCTTTGTGGGCGGAGCAACGGACCCGCACGCCGCGAAGCTGAGTTCCGAGGAGCTCTCGGGCCTCGTGCACCGGGAAATCGCTCCCCCGCTGGCGATTCACAGCGACCCCACTTTTTGCAATGTCACCATTTGGCCGCGTGCGCTTCCGCAATACAATCTCGGCCACGGTGGCCGACTCGCTTCGATTCACAAGAACCTGGCGCGTTTTCCCGGCCTTTTTTTGACCGGAAATTATCTGAGCGGCCCAGCCATCGGTGCATGCGTGGAGCAAGCCCTGAGGGTCGCGGAGCAAGTGAAATCGCAGACCGCCTTGTAAGGCCGGCTGTTGGTCAATCGACTATTTCTTGCCATAGCGCAGCGCCAAGCGAACCTCGCGCCGCATGCCGGCTTCTTCAAACCTCCGCTGCTCTTCTTCCGTTTTCACAATCAGCGGCGGAACTGGTTTCGGCTTGCGCGTGTGCTCGTCGATGGCTACAAACGTGACGAAGGCGGAGGTGGTGTGCTTTTTTTCGCCGGTTAAAGCATTCTCTGAGAAAACTTCTACCCCTACCTCGAGTGATGTGTGAAAGACGCGGTTGACTTGTGATTTCAGAATCACAATTTCTCCCAAGTTTACCGGGTTACGAAAATCGATGTAGTCCACCGACGCGGTCACCACGTAGCTATTCGAATGGCGGTGCGCCGCCATCGCCGCGGCCATATCCACCAGATGCATCACTTGCCCGCCCAGCAGTTTACCGAGCGGATTGGTCTGCGCCGGCAAAACGATTTCCGTCATCTCCGACCGCGATGCACCGACCGCTTTGCCCTCAACGCTCGCTTCCCCGCGCTCTTTCCTCGTCCCCTTCGCTTTCATGCGGATCCTCTTTTATCGCGTTTGGTTGCTCTTCCGCGCCCCCGTATAATACGGGACGGGCCGTTCCTGCAAGCGAACAATAAAGGTGCGCATGACCGAGCAAACGCCCGCACAAAAGAAATCCCGCCGGCAAGTGCTAGAGGAGTTTGTTGCGCAAAAGCCCGACGACGCCTTCTCGCGTTACGGCCTGGCGCTTGAATGCATGAACAGCGGCGATTCCGCCGCTGCAGACCAGCACTTCCGGGCCCTCCTCGAGCACAGTTCCGGCTACATTCCCGGCTACCAAATGTATGGGCAGTTCCTAGCCCGCGAACACCGCGTTGGCGAAGCCCGTCAAGTCCTAGCCGCGGGCATTTCCGCGGCTGACAAGGCAGGCAACTCGCATGCGCGCTCCGAAATGGAAGCGCTTTTGAACGAACTCGCCTGAGTTCTGCTGAGCTCAGTCTTCCAAGGTGGGCAAAGTCTTGAGCACTTCCGCTGCTCGCGGGCGGTTGCGAACCGGCTCATCCTTCCGGATTTTGCCGTCGCGGAATACGAGCACGCGCTTGTCGAACTCCGCGATGTCATGTTCATGGGTCACCATGACAATCGTCAGGCCTTTGTCGTTCAGATTCTGAAAGACTTCCATGATCTCGACTGAGGTGCGGCTGTCCAGGTTCCCGGTGGGTTCGTCTGCGAGCAGAATCGAGGGACGGTTCACCAGCGCCCGCGCCACCGCTACGCGCTGTTGCTGTCCACCCGACATTTGAGAAGGGAAATGCTCGGCGCGGTCGGCCAAACCGACCATCGCCAGGGCCTCCGCGGCTCGGTTGTGCTGCTCTTCTTTGCTCACTTTGGAATAAAGCGTCGGCAGTTCCACATTCTCCAAAGCCGTGGTGCGCGCGAGCAGGTTGAATCCCTGAAAAACGAACCCGATTTTCTGATTACGAATCAGAGCCAGCGCTCGCTTGTCATGCTGGGAAACGTCCACGCTCTCCAGCAGATAGCGTCCCGAGCTGGGCCGGTCGAGACAGCCAAGAATATTCATGAACGTTGACTTTCCGCTGCCGCTTGCGCCCATCAGCGCCACAAATTCGCCGCGGTGCACGTCTACGTTTACACCACGCACCGCATGCACACGCGTTTCGCCGAGGTCGTAGTATTTGTGAACGTCCTCCACCCGAATAACGGCGTCTCCGTTAGCGGCCACGTCGACTCGCGCTTCGGCAGGGTTCGCGGTTTGCTTCGTGGTTGGCATCGAGGTTGAGCAGAAGATCTCTATCTTCGGATTCCCGGCGCACCCGGCGCGGAAGATTTGGCCACCACGGATCGAATGATCAATTCATCTCCTTCTTTCAATTCTCCCTTCGCCACGGCCGCGACTTCGGTATACGAGTGATCGGTAATTCCCAGCGACACCTTTACCGGCTCCATGGTGTTGTCCGCGTGCAACTTCCACACCACCGCGCTGTCCGATTTGGGAGTGCGCGGCTGGTTCTGCGCTCCTCCGCCTCCCTGACCGCCATCGCCGGCGGCGGGATCCTCACTTGCTTTTCTTCGTTCGCTCTCGATTCCGTATTGCTTGTACAGCGCCAAGATTTCTTCGGGGGGTAGCGGAGGCTTGTACCGCAGCGCGGTATTGGGCAGCTTCAGGACGTTACGCGCCGTGTCCACTGGAATGGTCACGTAAGCCGTCATTCCCGGAAATAACTTCAAATCGGGGTTAGCAAATTCGATGATGGTGTCGTAGGTCACCACATTCTGCACCGTGGTGGCGTTCATGCGCACTTGGCTTACTTTTCCGGTGAAAGTCTCTTTGGGAAAGGCGTCGACCTTGAACGTGACGGGCTTCCCTACTTTGATATTTCCCACGTCGGACTCGTCCGTCTTGGCGTACACAAGCATCTTCGTCAGGTCTTGCGCGATGGTGAAAATGGTTGGAGCTTGCAATGAAGCGGCTACGGTTTGCCCCACGTCGACATTGCGCGCCACCACGGTCCCGTCAATCGGCGAGCGAATCACCGTGTAATTGAGGTTCGTCTGCGCGACCTCCAGCGCCGCTTTTTTCTGCGTGACCTGGGCCTCCGCCTGTGTGACGTTTGCTTGCGCCCCGCCAACTGCAGCGACCGCGGAATCGTAGTTGGCTTTCGCAAGGTCGAGCTGCTGCTGGCTCATGACGCCTTCCTTGCTCAGCTCTAACGTCCGGTCGTAGTCAGCTTTGGTCTGCACGCGGGCGGCCTGGGCTTTATCTACATTCGTTCGCGCCGCCACGAGATTGGCTTTGGCATTCTCCAAGTCCGCGTTTGCCTGCTGCACCGCGCCCTGAAACAAAGAAGGATCGATAAGCGCCACAAGATCCCCTTTGTGCACCCGCGAATTGAAATCCACGTAGAGCTTCGAGATGGTGCCCGACACCTGCGAGCCGACTTGGACGGTGATTACGGCATTGATGGTTCCAGTGGCTTCCACAACGTCGCGGATGTCCCCGCGGTCTACTTTGGCAGTGAAGTGTTGGGCTTGCGCCGTGCGGTTCCACCCCAGCACGATAACAAGCGCGGCAGCGACACCAACGCCGCCGAGTATCAGCCATCTTGTTCTAGGTTTCATTCCTGTCCTAACCGCTTAATTGCACAAACTTGATTGCTCATTCGTAGCGCAGGGCCTCGATGGGGTCGAGCAAAGAAGCCTTCCGCGCCGGATAGTATCCGAAAAATACCCCGACTGCCGCCGAGAAAAGAGCCGCTACCACTACGGCTTCGAGAGACATCTCCATCGGCCATTCGAGCGTTTTCCCTACAAGATACGAGCCCAGGATTCCAAACAACACTCCGGCTCCGCCGCCCACCAGACTCAACATCACCGACTCGCCAAGGAATTGCAGTTGAATGGCTTCTTCCGTCGCGCCGACGGCCACACGCACTCCAATTTCGCGCGTGCGCTCGGTGACGGAAACCAGCATCACATTCATGATTCCGATTCCACCGACAACCAGAGAGATCGAAGCGATGGCGATCAGAAGAACGGTGAGCGTCTTGCTGGCTTCGAGCTGCGCCTGAATAATGTCTTCGGGGTTGCGAATGTTGAAGTCGTCTTCTTCTTCCGGGCGCAGGTGGTGGCGGTCGCGCAGAATCGCGGCGGCTTCCTGGCCCGCAGGCTTAACCGAGCCCTGCGAGACCGCGGAACACAAAATGTCGTCCAGCCAGGTTATACCGCTGATTTTCTTCATGGCCGTGGTATAGGGCATGATGATGATGTCGTCCTGGTCTTGCCCGGACATCGAAAGCCCTTTCGGCATCAAGGTCCCCACGATCTTGCAAGGCAGGTCCTTGACTCGCATCACTTTCCCAATAGGATCGTCAACGCCAAAGAGCTGCTCGCGCACCGTGCGACCGATGACGCAAACATCGGCGGCGCGGTCTACGTCATCCTGGGAAAACGCTGCGCCCTGGTCAATGTACCAGCGGGCGATATCGAAGTATTCCGGCGAAACACCGCGGTAGCGCGTGTACCAATTCTGGTTCGCATAGATGATTTGAATGTTGCCATCGACGTTCGGGGACACGCTCTTGATCAGCGAAACTTGATTCTTGATGGCCACTGCGTCGGCGTACACCAAGGACTTTGTGCCGTGCGTGCCTGTTCGAACACCGTTAACCGCGCGGCCTCCCGCTTCAACCCAGACAAAATTGTCGCCCAGATTGTTGAGCTGCTGCTCGACGCGCGCCTGGCCGGCTTTGCCAATGGCTACAACGCAGATCACTGCGGCGATGCCGATGGTAATGCCCAGCACCGTGAGCACGCTGCGCATCTTGTTGCGCAGCAGCGCCACGACCGCCGATCGCAATAGCGCGCTGTAGTTCAATCCCTCTCTCAATTCTTCTTACAAAGCATTTTCGGCACCCCAAGATAAATGGGGGATAAATCACGGACTTACGAAAATGGGCCGTAGCAAACTATTTTTCCACCAACGCGAGCGCATTGCCAGCATCGCAACGGCGCGATACTGGCCGCATTCCGACGCTCAGATAAACTGACCAACTCGCCTCGGTTTGGTATCATTTGGTATGGGAATCATGCGGCCAGAGCGCATTCCGCTTTTTCCGTTGAACGTCGTCCTCCTCCCCGGCGCCGCCCTGCCCTTGCATATTTTCGAACCGCGCTACAAAGAGATGATCCAGGGTTGCCTTCAGGAAAAATCAGAATTCGGGATGTTGCTCGCGCTGCCAAAAGGCGTGGCCAAGGTCGGCTGCACAGCGGAAATTTTGGAAGTCGTGAAGCGCTACAACGACGGGCGGGTGGACATTGTGACCGCGGGCCGCGCTCCCTTCCGTGTTGTGGAATTATTCGAAGAGAATCCCCTTCTTGAAGGACAGGTGGATTACCTCGAGGACCGCGGCGGGCAAGCCAATCCAGTGCTGCAACGGCAGGTCGTCGAGCTCTACGAAGCCTGCCACACGCTGCTTTTCGAGGATTATCCGAAAAACCTCGAAGGAGCGCCCGTAGAGGAGCTTTCCTATCGCATTGCGAGTACTCTCCCGATGGACCTCCTGTGGAAACAGCAAATCCTGGAGTTGCGTTCGGAAGAAGACCGGCAGGAGCGCCTGGTGAGCTATCTTCGAGAGTGGGCGCCGCATCTACAGAATAGTAAGGTCATGCGGCAACGCGCCGGAGGCAATGGACACGGGTTGAATTAGCTTTTTGTGCGGTCCACCAAGAGTGGGCTGCGGAACGGGACCCCATCATGGCAAACACAACCGAATCCTCAAGACCATCCCGGCCCCGCACGTTGGGCGAACTCAAACGTATCCCCGATTTCGATCCGCGCGGTGCGGCGCGCTCCGTGAAAGATGAAATCCGCCGGAACTTGCTCCGCGCCCTAGAGAAAGCCGAGACCTTATTCCCCGGCGTGCACGGTTACGAAGACACGGTAGTCCCGCAAATCGTAAACGCTCTTCTGTCGCGGCACAACTTCATTCTTCTGGGGTTGCGCGGGCAGGCCAAGAGCCGCATCTTGCGCGGCCTCATCAATTTGCTCGATTCAGAGATGCCCGTGGTGGCGGGTTGCGAAATTAATGATGACCCGTTCCAGCCGATTTGCCGGGCGTGCCGCGAAAAAATCGCTGCCGAGGGCGACCACACGGCTCTCGCCTGGATGCCACGCGAGCATCGCTATGTCGAAAAACTCGCCACGCCGGACGTCACCATGGCGGATATTCTCGGGGACGTCGACCCCATTCGCGCGGCGCGGGGCGGGCGTGATCTTTCCGACGAACTCACGATCCACTATGGACTCTTGCCGCGTGCCAATCGCGGGATTTTTGCCATCAATGAATTGCCGGATTTGGCAGGGAAGATTCAGGTCGGACTTTTCAACATCATGCAAGAGGGGGACATTCAGATCAAAGGTTATCCGCTACGCCTGCCTTTGGATGTGCTTCTCGTGTTTACGGCAAACCCGGAAGACTATACGGCGCGCGGAAAAATTATCACACCACTCAAAGACCGGATCGGCGCGGAAATTCGCACGCATTATCCGTCCAGTTTAGAAGAAGGCATGCGCATCACGGCGCAGGAAGCGTGGGTGGGCCGCGATTCGACTCGCAAAGTCGAAGTGCCGGCTTATTTGCGCGAAGTCGTGGAGGAAATTGCGTTTCAGGCGCGCGAAGACAAACGAATCGACCGCCGCTCGGGCGTAAGCCAGCGGCTGCCCATCACTACTTTGGAGAGCGTGGTTAGCAGCGCCGAGCAGCGTACAGCGCGGATCGGTGAGAGGTCCACGGTTGCACGACCGGCCGATGTCTATTCGGCGCTCCCGGCAATCACCGGAAAGATGGAGCTGGAGTACGAAGGCGAGTTAAAGGGCGCAGACACGATTGCGCGCGAACTCATTCGGACCGCGTTCGGCCGCGTCTTCAGCAAGCATTTTGCCGAAGTGAACTTCCAGTCCGTGATTCAATGGTTCGAGCTTGGCGGCGAGTTGAAACTGCCGGAAATCGCGACCGCTGTCGAGCGCTGCCAACAGCTTTCAAAGATTCAGGGCTTGATGGAACACATCGGGAAGCTTGGCATCCAAGATCGAAAGGACCCCGCCACCGGAGCTGCCGCAGCGGAAATGATCCTGGAAGGGCTGTGGGCGCATCGCCGGATCGGGCGGAGCGAAGAGCGCGGCTTCCATGCGGAAAAGCCGAAACAGATAGAGCATCGCGAACGGGAATTTCCAGGCGGGCGGCCACCGCGACGTCAGTACAACTGACGACTCGATAAAGGGTCATTACACCGAGGAGCACGCAACCGGGATCTTTGGATGCCGGGAAAAACTGAGCGACACGTACCATGAAACTCGTCAAGTTTGGCAAATATACAGGCGAGCCGGCCGACACCATCGACCTGGAAGAGTTGGTCAAGCGCCTCGGGAATTTTTTCCTCCAAAGCGGGTTCGAGTCGCAGTTCTACGGTGTTTCGCAGATGGATCCGGAACGTTCGATGGAAGCGTTGCGGGAAGCAATTCTGCGCGCTCTTCGAGAAGGCGACCTGCTGCCGGACGGCGCGATGAGCGACGAGCTGCGGGAAATGTTGAACGATCCCCATGCCATGAATCATGAAGCGGTAAAGGATTTGCTCGACAAACTCACCGAGCGCCTGGCCAATGAGGGCTTCATCAATCCGCAGCAGCCGCCGCAAGTTACGCCGCCTCCGCAAACTTCGGCTCGTGGACAGATTGGCCAGCCGCAGGACCGCACCGAAGCACGGTTTGAAATCACCGACAAGACCATCGACTTTCTGGGATTCAAGACGTTGCAGGATTTGCTTGGTTCTTTGGGACGCAGCAGTTTTGGGCGCCACGACACGCGGGATTTGGCGACGGGGGTGGAATCCGGCGGCGTTTCCCGGCAATACGAGTTTGGCGACACATTGAACCTGGACATCAGCGGAACGCTTTTCAACGCCGTGCGCCGCGAAGGAGCGAAGGTTCCCATCGAAATGAATTATTCGGACCTGATGGTCCATCAATGCGAATACCAAAGCTCCTGCGCCACCGTGGTGATGCTCGATTGCAGCCACAGCATGATTCTTTACGGCGAAGACCGATTCACTCCGGCCAAGCGCGTGGCCATGGCGCTTTCACATCTCATTCGAACGCAGTATCCAGGCGACACGCTGAGCCTCGTCTTGTTCCACGATTCCGCGGAAGAAGTACCGCTCGCAGAGTTGGCGCGCGTGCAGGTGGGTCCTTACTACACCAACACGCGGGAAGGCCTGCGCATGGCCCAGCGAATCCTGCTGCGCCAGAAAAAAGACATGCGGCAGATTGTGATGATCACCGACGGAAAGCCTTCCGCCCTGACGCTCGAAGACGGCCGAATTTACAAAAATGCGTTCGGCCTGGACCCCTTCGTTGTTGGGCAAACCCTCGAAGAAGTAAACAAGTGCAAGCGCGCGGGCATCATGATCAACACGTTCATGCTGGCGAGCGACTACTCGCTGGTGAATTTCGTCCAGAAGATTACGCAGATGTGCCGCGGCAAAGCGTATTTCACGACGCCGTACACGTTGGGCCAGTACCTGCTGATGGACTACATGTCTCGCAAAACGAAGCAGATTCACTGAAATTCGCGTTCACTTAACTTGACCTGGTCGCCCGCCCAGAGTCACTTTGTCTTCGAAGAATTTCCTGACCTGAAAGAGGATGATATCCGAGCTTGCCTGGCTTTTGCTGCTGACCGTGAACGCAAACTGGAACTGATCGGCGAGTGAAACTTCTCATCGACGAAACCATTCCTCCCCGCTTAGCGGAGTTGGTGGCTGACCTCTATCCTGGCTCATGGGCGTCAATGTGGGCTTAAAGTCTTCTCCGGATTTCGAGATTTGGGACCATGCCAAGGCCCAATGGCTTCACCATTGTCTCAAAGGACTCTGACTCCTGTCCGCGAAGTGTACTTCTGGGATCTCCGCCCAAAGTGATTTGGCTCCGTATCAGAAACTGTACGAGCGCCTATGTGGAATCATGGCTTCGAAAACAGCATGGCGCTATTTCACAATTCATTCAAGAAGGCCCCGGCACATGCCTCGTGTGCCTCGTGCTGGACGATTGTGTCGTTGCCCGCGTGTCTGTATACTCGCGCCGGATTCGGTTGCCTTATCCGACACTTTTGGAAACGAGGTCTGCCCGATGAACCTCTCAAAACGCGCTGTGTGCCTTTGTGCCTTGCTGCTTGCAACATCAGCGGTCGCGGATTGCCAGGAAAAGAAAGAAAAGCAGGAAACCCCTGCCCCGCGAAGTAAGGATGGCAAGAAATTATTTGGCACCGCGGAAGCGCTGCGTCTTGCGCGTGTGTTTTCGCCGCGAATTTCGCCCGACGGCTCGCGCGTGGCGTACCTCGTCGCCGAAAACAAAATGGAGAAAGACAAGCCTTGGAAATCGGTGACGCAGCTGTGGCTCGTGCCAACGAGCGGACCGGCGAGCGCGGCGCGGCAATACACGCGCGGCGAAGAGAGCGTTTCTGGTGTTCGATGGTCGCCCGACGGCAAGATGGTGGCCTTCCAGATGAATGCGGGCGAAGACAAGGACAAGAAACCGCAGGTCTGGTTCATGTATGTGGACGGCGGGGAGCCATGGCAAGTCACAAAACACAAATCGGGCGTGCGTTCGTTCGAATTCTCGCCAGATGGAAAGACGCTGCTCCTTGTGGCAACTGTGCCGGAGCCCGAAGACCAAGAGAAACGCACAAAGAACAAAGATGACGCCGAAGTCGTAGACCACGACATGAGAATGGCTCAACTTTGGACGTGGAGCGTCTCCTCGGGCGAGGAAAAACAAATTACCAGGGGTGACTTCACCGTCAGTGACCCACGGTGGTCGCCGGACGGCACGCACATCACTTTTACGAGCAATCCAACGCCCCGGCTCGATGATGGCAGCTTGCAAACCGCTTGGGTGCTCGATGTCGGAGGCGAAAAGCAGCGCAAACTCTCCGATACGACCGACTTCACGCACACGGCGCGGTGGTCGCCCGGCGGCAAATGGATCGCTTATCTGGTCAGCCGCGACGGCCCCTTTTACCAGACGAACCTATATGTGGCCGGCGCCGATGGCGGCAAAGGAAAGAAATTAAGCACCGGCTTTGAACTTAGTGCAGGCGAACCGGTCTGGTCCCCGGATGGCAAGACGGTCTATTTCAGCAGCAACACCCGCGAGTCCGTGCAAATCTTTGCCGCGGATCTTTCCGCTGGTTCTGTTCGCCAACTCACAGAAAGGCCAGGGGCCATGAACCTTGCCGAAATCAGCCTGAACGGTCAGACCGCCATTGGGACTTGGAGCGATCCTGAGCACCCAGCCGAGGTTTTCCGGAGCGATTTGAAATTCAGCTCGATCCAGCCCATCACGAGTCAGAATGCCTGGCTCGGCGACTACGCGCTAGGCGGAACGGAAGTCGTGAAATGGAAAAGCAGCAAAGACGGCATGGAAATCGATGGCATCGTGACCAAGCCCGTGGACTTTGACCCGTCGCGAAAATATCCGTTCCTCCTGAATCCACACGGCGGGCCAACGGGCGCATCGCTACTGACATTCAATCCCACGGAACAAATTATGGCCGCAAACGGTTATTTGCTTCTCGAACCTAATTTCCGCGGATCAACTGGCCGCGGAGAAAAGTTCGCCGGCGCGAACCAGAACGATTGGGGCAACGGCGATTACAAGGACGACATGAGCGGAGTGCAGTCGATGGTGGACAAGGGCTGGGCAGACTCGGATCGCCTCGGCGCGTTTGGCTGGTCGTACGGCGGCTTTATGACCATGTGGATCGACACACAAACGGACAAGTTCAAAGCCATTTCGCCCGGCGCAGGACTTCCTGATCTTTACTCGATGTATTCGCAAACGGACATTCATCGCTACATGACGATGTTCTTCGACAACAAGGAGCCCTGGGACAATTTCCAGGAATACTGGGACCATTCGCCCATGAAATACATCGAGAACGTGAAGACACCAACGATGATCCTGCACGGCCAGTCGGATACCCGCGTGCCGATTCCGCAGTCGGAAGAGTTCTACCGCGGGCTTTATCAGCGGCACGTGCCTGTGGAATATGTGACTTACCCCAGGGAAAATCACGGCTTCGTGGAACCGCGGCACATTCAGGACCGTTGGCAGCGCTACCTCGTGTTCTTCGGGAAGTATCTGAACAATCCGCCTAAAACCGAGCCCGAGGACGTTGTCGACCGTCTGAGCAAAGACTTGCCCTAAAAGCTCGCCTACGCATCGTTGGGCGGCAAAGCGATGACTCGGTGCTAGCCTGGAAATCTCACAAGGAATAAGGACGAATCGCTGAATAGAAGTGGAAAAAGGCCGCTTTCTCGGGCATAACTGCGTTGTTCAGGCGTAGTCAGTGTCCGAAGAAAAGAGGCCTTTTCAATGACAGAGTGTAGCGAGACTCTCTTCCCGTTTGAAGCTCATTTTTCACGGCAAGTGGTGGCCCAGTTCGAGGGGAGTTGGCTGACCACGGAAGGTGGTTCTCTGCTCCTGCGCCAGGCCGATCGCAAGATCGGCTTGCTGCGGCGCGTTGCGCACTGTTTTGCAGATTATCGACAGCCGGAGCGGATCGAGCACCGCTTGGAAGAAATGCTGGCGCAACG
>Ga0126369_10002277_pt1 | contig 13611 bp, 13 predicted proteins | sample PanSoiMetaPlot_1_FD_109646 | JGI IMG/M metagenome (GOLD analysis project Ga0126369, IMG submission 109646) | Tropical forest soil microbial communities from Panama - MetaG Plot_1 | ecosystem: Environmental > Terrestrial > Soil > Tropical forest > Bulk soil | place: Panama | collected 2016-02-17 | reverse complement strand
ATAAGAACTTCGCCGGTCTATTCGCCTTTCTCGATGTCGTCTTTGGGACTTTCTACCTGCCCAGAGGCCAGCAGCCGCGGTGCTTCGGTGTCGAGGGGGAAGATGTACCCCCGACGTTGCTTGGCCAGCTGCTGTACCCGTTTCGGCGGCGGGCCGCGCACCCGATGCTCTAGGGCAGGGGAGCCCTTTCCCGCCTTTTTGCATTCCGTGTAACAAAAACGGTCGCCGGCAGCCGTTTTTGTGACTCAAGGCGACGTGGCTGGACCTGGCATCAGCTGCTCGTGCACCTTTCATCGAGGGCGAGCATCATTATGGCTCCAACCATGGACGAGGCGTCGTCACCTGGAAAGTGGACCGTTTTTGCTCTTGTCGCCATCGGCGTGTTCATGGCGACGCTCGACACCTCGATCGTCAACATCAGCCTCCCGTCGATTGCCGCTCACTTTCAGGTTCCGGTGGGGGGAGCCATCGAGTGGGTGATCATCGCCTATCTGGTGGTCGTCGCGGCGGCGCTCCTGACCGCGGGACGACTTGCGGACTTGGTAGGCCGCAAGACCCTGTGGGTGAGCGGTCTCGCGCTTTTCACCCTGAGCTCGGCTATCTGCGGCGCGGCGTGGTCGCTGAAGGCGTTGGTCGTCTTTCGGGGGCTACAAGGTTTGGGAGGCGCGTTGTTGTTGGCCGTTAGTCCGGCCATGGTGACCACCGCGTTTCCCCCGACCGAGAGAGGTCGAGCGCTCGGTTTGATCTCTCTGGTCGTGGGCACTGGAGTTAGCGTAGGCCCAACGCTGGGAGGGATCATCACCCAGACCCTGAGCTGGCGCTGGATCTTCTACGTCAACCTTCCGATCGGAATCGTCGGAATTGTCGCGACTAGCATCTTCCTCACCGAGCATCGAGTGCCCAAGAGGGGGCGCTTTGATCCGGTGGGTGCGCTGCTGCTTGGGTTGGGGCTGGCTGGCCTCACCGGCGGACTGTCGTTTGGGGGAGAGCTGGGATGGAGATCTCTGCCGGTAGTCCTGATGCTCGTTGCGGCGGTGGTTTTCCTCGGAACCATGATCCCGTACGAGCTGCGACATCCGGAACCGACCCTGGACCTGCGCCTCTTCAAGAACCGCCTCTTCGCAGCCTCGGCGGCGAGCCTCACCTTGAGCTTTCTTTCGTTGTTTGCGGTGGGCTTCATGTTGCCTTTTTATTTCGAGCGGCTGCGTGGATTTGACACCGAGAAATCCGGGTTGCTCCTCACGCCATTGCCCTTGATGGTCGCCATCTTCGGACCGATGAGTGGGGTACTGGCCGATCGGGTGGGCACTCGCTGGCTGGCTTCGCTGGGAATGACGATCAACTGTGCGGGCCTGGTGCTGACCAGCCAGCTCGGGCCTCAGAGCTCGACGGCCGACATCGTGTGGCGCTTGATGGTCATCGGCTTTGGGCAGGCGTTGTTTCAGTCGCCGAACAACAGCGCGTTGCTGGGGGCCGCGCCACCGGATCGCGTAGGTATCGCTTCTGGGATTCTCGCGACCGGCCGATCCGTCGGACAGAGCCTCAGCGTGGCGTTAGCGGGAGCGGTATTCACTGGGACCGGGGGAGCCGAGGCCGCGCATGCGTTGCTTCGTCCGGATGCGAGCGATCCCGAGCGGCTGGTCGCCTTGCAGCAGCAATTCACCGCTGCGTTTCGAGCAACGCTGTTGACCTGCGCGCTGTGCGCCGCGGTCGGCGTCTTCACCTCGCTCATTCGCGGTCCGGAAGAACGGGCGGCACCAAGGAAAAGCGTTGGGAAAGTGGTGGCGTAAGCCATCGAGCTCCCCATGGGCGAATTCAGTAGTCGAGAGTTCTGAACGAGTGGTAGTGGCTCGTCGGCTCTATGAGCAAGAAGACCGCCCCCCGGCGCGCCGACTATCCCTACGTCAAGAAAGTGACGACCCGTTGGATGGACAACGACGTATATGGGCACGTCAACAACGCGCACTACTTTTCCTATTTTGACTCGGTCATTAATGAATACCTGATTTCGGAAGGCGCTCTCGACCTCCAAGGCGCGGTGGTCGGCTTCATGGTGAGCTCCCAGTGCGATTACTTCGGCCCTTTGAGCTATCCCGGGATTGTCGAAATTGGCGTCAGGACGGAACGCATCGGCAACAGCTCGGTGACCTACGCGGTGGCGGCATTCGCGGAAAGCGATGATGCGGCGCGCGCGGCCGGTTCCATGACTCACGTCTTCGTGGATCGGCGAACCTCCAAACCGGTGCCGCTGCCCGCATCCGTTCGCCGAGCGCTGGAAGCAATCGCCAAAAAGCCCAGCGGGGCGTCGCGGCGGAGCGAATGATCTGCGTTCCAGCCATGGCGTGGATACTGGCCTCCGCGGCCACTTCGGCCGAGCAACCGCTGGATGTGCGCGAGCCACCTTTTTCCGAGTTCGACTTCAGCTGGATGAACGGCAGCAACCCCCAACCGGCATCCTTGCTGGTGATGGGCCCGGTGACTTGGTCGATCTACGTGGACGTCTACTACGCGTGGCAGTTCCGGCGACCGATCGATCACACCATTTTTCCCACCACCGCTGCGCCGCGACACAACGAAATCTCACTCAACTTGGCTCACCTCGGCGTGGACTTGACCGGGTTGGAAGGTCCAATCGGCAGGTTGTACCTACAATATGGATCGACCGTTGAAACCATCGCTGGCCAAGACACCACGACCACGCGCGGATTCTTTCTTACCAACCGCCTGCTCCAGTACGTCGAGCAAGCTGCGGTGGGCTGGCACTTTCATTGGTTGCACGGCGCAAACGCGGAAGTCGGAATCTTTCCGTCGTACGTTGGGCTGGAGAGCTATTTGCCCGAGGAGAATTGGTCCTACACCCACGCTTTTCTCTCGGACGCGACGCCATATTACTTTTTTGGATTTCGCGGCCAACTGTTCACGAGCACTCGTCTGAAGCTCGAAGTGTGGATTGTGAATGGATGGCAGACCTTCGGCAAGTGGCACGAGTCGCCGGGCGGGGGATACTTGTGGAATTGGCGTCCCCAGGAATGGTTGTCGATCGTCAACTCGCTTTACGCCGGCAAGGAAGTCGAGGGCGATCCGAGCTCCTTGCGGGTGTACTCCGACAACAACCTGCAGATCCGCTATTTCAAACGAGAGCGCGGATTTTTTCGTTCGGCGGCGATTTCGATCGTCGGAGATATCGGCTACGAGCACCGCAGCAACGCTCCCTCCGGTGCGATGGGGGGCATCACCTTGTCGAACCGCTTTGAATGGACGACTCAGTGGAAAAGCGCGCTGCGGTTTGACTTTCTCTACGACGAGACTCAGGCAATTTCACCCAAGTTCCCGGTGGGATCTGCATACCCATGGACCGGCAGTAATCCGTTCGCCGCCGGCGGATTAACCGTCACCACGGATTTTTGGCCCAGTCCGTGGCTGGTGCTGCGATTGGAATACGCGCATCGGATCGCCAACCAGCCGCTGTACACCGGACACGGAGGCATCACCGGCCCCGGAGGCCGATCGCCCCAGAATCCCACCGACGCGGCGAGTTTTACCCCGGATCTGCAGCGCAACGATGACCGCCTGGTGCTCAACATGACCTTGCGGCTGTGACTTCAGCGGCGAAAGGGCTCGACGAGCTGACTCCAGTAGCCGTCGGGCATCGAGTGGGTGCCGAGCCCGTAGGCGGTCGGCCATCGCCGTGCCGGCAAATAGAAGGTGCCGAACGCCCGATCCAGGAACGGAAGATGGACCGCGAAATTCTTGTCGAATGCCTCGCGCTCGAGGGCGTGATGAAAGTGGTGAATTCGGGGGTGACGAGAAAGGGCTCCAGCCAGGCAAAATTGCCTTTGACGTTTGCGTGGATCCAAACGGCGTGAAAGGAAACGAACACCAGGTAGGCCGTCATTACCGACGCATGTGCACCGAGCCAGGTGAGCGAAAACAGCACGCAGGATCGGATGAGCAAGGCATCGATGGGATGCATCCGGGAGCCGGCGAGCCAGTCCAGCGCCTCGCTGGAGTGATGAACAGCGTGCAATCGCCACAGAACCGGGAAGCGATGAAGCGCCCGGTGAGCCCAGTACTGCGCGAGATCCGCGATGAGCACCGTCAAGAGGAGCTGTAGCGGCCAGGGTATCGACTGCACCCGTGCGTGCCAGGCGTTGAAAGACAACTCCTTACCAAGCCAGATCGCCGGGGCCAGCGCCGCGAGCGAGAACAGCTGGACGCCTATGTGGCTCACCAAAAAGTGGGCTCCATCGGTGGTCCACCCAGGTCGAAAGGCGCCTTGGGCGGATCGCAGAGGCCAACTTCGCTCCAGCGGAACGAACACCGCGGCGAGCAGCAGCAGGTTAAGGAGGAACCAATCCAAGCCGAGCCCAGTGCGTGCAGCGACATGCTCGGGCAGCGGGATCGAGCTGCCGCCCAGCACGGAGGCGATCAGGCAAAGAGCGAGCCCAGTGATACCCAGGACCTTTCGCCGCCTCAAAGCGAGGCTAAGGCCTCCGCAGATGAACGACAGGACGAGGAAGAGCTGGACGATGTGCCTCAGGATTGGGATCGAATAGTGTGATCTGAACTCGGAAGTCGTCAGCCACTCGGGAAAGCGGAAGCAGAGAACGCCTCCCAGCGCCAGCGATCCCATGAGAACGGACAGAACCCCGCTGGTCCATCCGGAGCCGAGCTCAGTGGATTGATGGTCGCCGAACGCGCGCTTGAAGAGAGGGTCCAGTGACACGTGAGCGACCCGTGTGTGCCGGGAAACGACTGGCCGGGGCTGAAAGATTTTACGGGTGCCGAGGTCGCTTCGGCAATGAAGGTCTCTGTCGGAATTACGAGCTGGGGCTGGCGATCATCTGAGCGATGCGTCGCGCCTCGCGGCTGATTTCGCGCAACATTCCTGTCGGGACGACGTTGAACCCGCAGAAGTGCAAGCCTGGAAGCAGGTTCGCGCCGTTCCGCGGGGCGCCGTTTTCATCGAGAAGCCCCTCGGCCCCTTCCAGGAAATCGGAGATGGATGGGCGATAGCCGGTAGCGAGCACCACCGCGTCGAATGCGCGCTCCTTGCCGTCACTGAATCGAACAGTACTCGCGTCGAACGATTCAACCCCGGGCAGGACCTCTATTTCACGGCGGCGAATGGCTGCGACGGTACCGATGTCGAGCAGTGGAATGCGATGGTCGCCGCGGATCTGCGCCATCGGGCCGTACGGGAGTTGGCGCAACCCGAGATCGGAGAGTGAGCCGATGGTGAGCCGGGAAACGATTTTGGCGACCGCGTCGGCGACCCGGGTTGGCAAAGCTCTGAGAAGGATACCCCAGGCGAGAATCGGTAACCCGAGGAAGTCGCGCGGCACGATGTTGACCGGGCTGCGCACCGAGAGGCTTGGACGCGCGCCGTGCTCACGAAGATCCAAGGCGATCTCACCGCCCGAGTTGCCGAAGCCGATGACCAGTACGTTCCTGCCAGCCCACGGCTGGCCGTTGCGGTATTCGGAACTGTGGATCACCGGGCCCTTGAAGCTCTCGATGCCAGGCCACCCGGGACGCTTGGGGATGCGCGTATAGCCGGTGGCGACGACGACGTGGCGGGACCGCCACGCGTCGCTTTCCGTCTTCGTCAGCCAGGACTCCCCGTTGCGCCTCACTGAAACGACGCGCTGGTTGAATCGTGGAACGAGGCTGAATCGTGCCGCGTACGATTCGAGGTATTCGATGACCTGCGCCCGAGAGGGATATCGCGGCGCCTTGCGGGGAAAATTCATGTGCGGCAGCGTGGAGAGGCCCTTGCTCGTGTGGAGATGGAGCCGCTCATAGTGCCGACGCCACGCTGAGGCGATGTGCTGGCTTTGCTCGAGGAGCACGAACGGCCGATGACCGCGCTTAAGGCACGCCGCGGTGGCAAGCCCGGCGGCGCTCGCTCCGATGATCACCGTCTCGCTCTCGGTCTCCAGCATCTCAGCTGCCGAATACGTCCTTCAAAAAGGCGAGCAACGCCGCCCAGGACTTCTGGTCCGCCTCGGCGCTGTAAGCCAACGCAGGCATCCCCGCCTTGTCGGCGTCGGGGTTGGTAAAGGCGTGCTTGGCACCTGGATAACTGATGATCTCGAACTTGGCGCCCGCCTCGGTCATTTCCTTGCGAAAAGCGTCCACCTGCTCCGGTGGAATCGTCGGCTCGGCGTCGCCGGTCATCACCAAAATCCGCGCCTTGATCGCTCCAGGCTTGGCGGGGGTCTGTGCCTTCAACGAGCCATGGAATGTGGCAGCTGCTTGCAGGTCGGCTCCCTGGCGGACTTCGTTGAGAAGTACGCCGCCCCCGAAGCAGTATCCGATCGCCCCCAGCTTCGTCGGGTCCACGTGCGGGTCGTTCTTGAGGAATCCCATCGCTGCTTGGAAGCGCGCATCCATAGTCTTCGGATCCTTGCTCGCTTCGGCCACGAAGGTTTGAGCTTCCTTGGGATGGGTGGTGACCTTCCCCTTGCCAAACATGTCCAGCGCGAAGGCCACGTATCCGGCTTTGGCGAGCCGCAGCGCCTGGTTCCGCGCATGCTGGTTGTGGCCCCACCATTCGTGGACCACCAGGATGCCTGGCCGCTTTTCCTTCGCCGAGTCGTCCCAGGCGAGAAAGCCCTGCAACGGGGTGGTGCCATCGGTGTAGTCCACGGCTTTCGTTTTCACCGCGGCGCCAGCTGTCGAGGCGAAGGAGAGAAATGTTGTGAGCATCCAATGCGCCTTCATTTTTCCTCCGGTCAAGTTCGTTGGGCGGGCCAGGCTAATGGACGCGGATTGGCCGAGCCACACAAAACGTGCGGTTGTCACTGAGCTTTGCGGAGCAGCTCGCCGAGCTCGGCGAAATTGAGCCGCTCGGCGCCCTCGCCCATCGCTTGAACGCCGTACCCGCCCGGGCTGTAGCGCGGCAGCACGTGCACGTGCAGATGGAACACGTGCTGACCCGCGTCTCTGCCGTGATTCCAGCCGATGTTCATCGCCAGCGGATGAAGCGCCGCAATCACTTTGCTCATCACCGACTTGACAGCGAGAAAGAAGCCGCCAACGAGCTCGTCGGGCAGCTCAGTGAGTGTCGCCGCGTGCTTTTTGGGAATCACCACGACGTGTCCTCGCGCCACCGGATACTTGTCCAGAAAGGCCATGGCGTCGGCGCTCTCGAAGACCACTTCGGCTTTCACCTTCCCCGCCCCAATGTCGCAGAAGATGCAATCGCTCACGGTGCGCCTCCTTGCTCATGCTCCCTCTTCATTGATCCCGGTGTTCCGCGCAAGTGTTGCGTCGAACGAGCAAGACGCTTGTTAGGCGCTTGTCAGCTATCCGGTTCCCTGGTTGGAAACTTGGTGACGAGACAAACGCTGCCAAGGTGTACCTCGACTCCTTCTTCCGACATCACGTCCCTGCCCCGATGATGAGCCCTAAACTAAAATTCGCGTGAGTGTCTAGGTTCACGGGCGCCGTGCTCTTGCTCCTTGTCGGGGGTACGGTCCTCTTCATCACCTGGCTGTTTAGGCGGACTCGACTTCGCCGCGTTCGCCGCCAGCCGCGGCTTCGGTATCCGATCGTACTCGCCCATGGCGCGTTCGGCTTCGACCAGATCAGGGTGGCGGGGCGACGGCATGTCTACTTTCGAGGCGTTCCCGAGCGCCTCAGGGTCATGGGCATCGAAGTCTATCGACCGCGGGTACCACCCATCGGCTCGGTGGTGGCTCGCGCCGAGAGGCTGTCGTCGGCGGTTCGCGCCCTCTCGGCCAAGAAGGTGAATCTGATTGCGCACAGCATGGGCGGCCTCGATGCCCGGTATGCAATCTGCCGACTGGGTTTGGCCGACCGAGTGGCTTCGCTGACGACTATTGGGACTCCGCATCAGGGCACTCCGCTCGCGGACTTGGGGATCAGTGTCCTGCGGCGATTCCGGCTCCTGTTCAGCGCACTGGTGGACGTGGACGTGTTTGCCGATCTGACCAGCGAAAGTCTGCTCTCCTTCAACCGCGAGATCGGTGATGCGCCGCAAGTCACCTATGCGAGCGTTGTCGCTCGCGGCGAGCGTGTGGCAATGAACCCGCTTCTTTGGCCGAGCCACATCTACTTGAGCGAATGCGCGGGAGCGAACGATGGCATTGTTCCAACAGCGTCACAGCGCTGGGGAGAATTGATGCGTGAAATCGTGGCGGACCACTGGGCGCAGGTCGGTTGGTCCTCATCCTTTGACGCGCCAGCGTTGTACGAGGATTTGGCCCAGGAGTTGCGCGCGCGAGGTTTCTAGCTTCTCGGTCCCTACAGGCCAATGCGACGTCTCAGAGATCGCGCTGGCGGACCAAGGCGGGTAGTCCGGCTGTTGTCGTGGGACAGCTTTTGCGTGACGCGTCTGAGCAAGCAGGCAGGCCTAGTAAAGGAAAACCAAGTGGTCGTAATCGGGGAAAGGCGTGTGACATCTGGGCTCAATCCATCCCGCGAAGTTGCGTACATCTGGCACTCTCTGTCCTGACATCCCGCAGATTCTTGCCTCCCTGGTCAGTCACCTTAATTGAACGGACGCCGGGCTGATATTCGTGACACTTGGGAGAATAGCTACGAGGTAAAATCGTGACGCGTGAGCGGTCAGATCACGGGCGATCTCGCGGCTCACGAACGTACCTTCCCGATCGTTGGCTGTGACACGCGGGCGGAATCGTGCGCCGAAGAAGCGACGCTATCCTCAGTCGGTTGCTGTGACATCTAGGGGGACGAACTGGGCTCCGCCGAGTTTTGGCTTTAACTTGATAGCGAGCAGGCGAGCTGTGACACTTTGGCGGAGATATGAGTTCGAGACACTAAACCCCAGGGCCATTGGTTGGCTAGGGCGTCCGGTCCACCGCCCTAGTCTGGTAGGCGAAGACGGTGCGAAAGACCTCGTCGACGTCGAGGAGCTCGCCGATGGTTGCTCCGGCTTTAATCTTTTCCTAGAGGAAGGGCTCGGTCTCTTGCAGGTGCTGAGCCGCCTGCAGGATGGCGGCGGAGTCTTCGCGAGGAACGACCACAACTCCGTTGCCGTCCACGACAACGATGTCGCCGGGCGATACTGGACCTCCAGTGCACTGGATGGGCACGCGATAAGTGTTCGAACCTTGAAACCTTCGAACGGCCAGCTTCCACCAATCGGAATTCGCGTGCTGCCTTTCAAAGAGGCTGCTGCAGTTAGCTGGGCTGGCTAGGAGGCATTTGCCTGCTTGGGCGAGAAGGCCGAGTAGGGTACGCCGCGCAAATAACGCATCAGTTCCTGAAAATATGATCCAGCAAGAACAATGCCCGGTTCTTTTTTCAGCGCGACGTTCTCAATCTCTGGAATGCGAAACCACGGCTCTGAAGCGAACGCGTGATGAAAGCCATGCAAGTGGAAGTTGAAGCTCCCGAGGAAGAAGCGCTCCACCGATCCGGCGCGAAAGACCAGCAACTGCCCACCGCGCGCATGCTCGAGAAACTGGCGCAACTCGCCCAATAGGAATGCAAGGGATATGAGTGGAAAAATCCACAGTGCGAAGTACCAAACCCAACCAAGGCTAACCGCAAACCCACCCAAGAGGACGCATTGCACTAAGACCAGCTTGATGAGCTCTGCGGGGTTGCGCGAAGAGCCCTTAAAAACAGGAGCGGCCGGACGGCGCGAGGGCACCGTAGAGGGCGGTCTTCCCAGCAACGTTCGAGTAACCCAAGCGATGTAGCGTGCCCCCGTGGCGGTGAGGAGCGTTTGAACGATAAACTGCGCCCGCTCTTCAGTGCTCCAATCCCAGTAGTAGCGGTCCGGATCGTCGATGGTTCCCACCAGTCGATGGTGCTCGAGATGCTTCTCGCGCATGGAGAGGAAACGCATGCCAAGCGGGAACGAGAACAGATACATCCCGAGGACGTCGTTGACACGTCGAGAGCGAAAGAGCGTCCGATGGTATGTGTCGTGGGCCAAGATGGAGATCGCGTGCATCCGCGCCCCAATAACAATGAAGGACAGGACATAGACCCATGGATTGCGCCAGAGCGCGAAACTGATGAGAGCCAGAGCAATAGGCGCATAGGCGCATCCGATAGCCCAAATACCGAGAAGATCGTGAGCAGGGGTTCCCTTCTCGACCCTCATGGCTAATCCTTCCGGCGCAAGAGGATGCGCATCTGTCCGCACGTTCCTTGAGTGACGATGGCTAAGTACTCGAGAGCGGTGAACAGGCTAAGCAAGAGGAAGTTCCAAACGCTTCCACGAGTCATGATCTCGACCGGCGGAAAGAGTCGAGCGGCCAACCGAGGCCAGCGCGGCTGCAACACGGAATGAAAGCTCCACACCCAAAAGACTGGCGCGGGGAGGTACGTCACGCTCAGGACCTCAAATCCCGCCCGCTCGGCCAACGCAGAAAACGTGCGCGCGTCGAAGAGAGACCAGTGCCGAGGGTAGTGAAAGCCGCCCCAGTGCGCCTTAAAAAAGCGAAAATCAATACAGTCCGTATTGGGCGTATCGAGTATTGCGTACCCGCCGGCCTGGAGCGCCGCCCGAGTTGTCTGGAGAAACTGAAATGGGGATTCCACGTGCTCGATCACGTTGGAGGAGTAGACGAGATCGAAGGTGCCTAAAGGGATCTCAGTGGTGATTTCCTCAACGCGCTTGGCGGTGACCCGGTGACCGTGCTCTCGGGCGATGCGCGCAGCATCGTCGTTCATTTCCACGCCATAAGTTTCGGCCTGGCCGCCCAACGCTTCTCGCCAGTAATTGAGTGGCGTTCCGTCTCCACAACCAATGTCTAGAATTCTGTACGGCGGAGGATGTGACTCCCGAAGCGTCCGAGCCATGGGGCGAAAGCGGCGCACGTTCCGGGCTTTGAACAGATTGGCCAAAGCAGAGTCACCGCTCGGGGCGCGCTCAGTCTTCGTCAGGCGAGTGTAGGCGTAATAGTTCGGGGGATAGATGGTCCTCAGCTCCGACGGCGCAGGCCGTGGATTCAGATAGACCAACCCGCAACGACACCTCTGCATCGAGAACAAATCGCTGGTCGTGTTGTCGTATTCGTGATCTTTCCCGGTGGCGATGATCTCTCCTTCCGTTGCCCCACAATGGGGACAAGCGACGCGAACGGTTGCAATCTGCGCTTTCGGAGCTCGAGGACTCGCTGGCTGGGCCTTCGCTAGCGCCCCCGCTTTCAGAGCGACGGGCATTGCCGAAAAATAGCAGGGCGGAATCGCTTTCCAAATCCCGCGGGCTAACGATGGGTGCGCGAAGTAGGAGCAACACGTACGCCCACGGAAATCGCTCTAGCTGTTTTCGATGCGCCACGCGCGTTTTGCGCAAATTGGGCCACAAAATTTCGCACAGGTCAGCGTCAGCCATTGCCCAGCAAGACCGGGATGTCGTTCGAGTTGATGTTAGCCACGATCAAGTCCTGTTTCGTGGGGTCGACGAGGCTGGCCACGGCAATGGAACTGGCCGGCGCCCATCGCCCGAAGGCTCTGCAGGCCGACAAGCACGATCCGTGGGCGCGTTTCCCCCGCCGCCTTTTTCCTGGGACGCCTTTGAATATCGACTTGACCCTCGGTGCGTGCGCCATGTATCTGCTTCTGCCACTGTTCAGCCCGCCCGGGGGGTCTCTTCAAAGGGGGGTAGCCTCATGTTCCCGAGCACTCGCTCTTGCTTTTCGGCTTGTGTAGTGGCCGTGTTTATCCTCACCGCCTGCGGTTCCTCTCAGCCTACGGTTTCCACAGCGGAAGAGTCGTCCGCCGACAACAGTGATTCCATCGATCCATCTCGTGAACTGCTGATTACCGACCTGAGCGTTGTGAACGACGGGAGGACAGTTTACAGGGCGCGCGGCGGAGACGACCAGACAAGCGACGCATGGAGCTTCGGGCGACTGATGGAAAACATGTCCGGAAACCACGCGGTCTCGGATTTTGTTCTACGGTGGCTGCGGAGTTGGGAAACCGACCAGCTTGTCAACGGTTTCACTGCTCCGGCGCGCCCTAATATCCGAAGCATGGTGATCGACCCGTGGCGGGTCGCCAGCGGTTGCCGTCAAGGTAACAGCCGATGCACGTTGGACTTCACCAGGGCGCCCTTTCGCCTGCTCGCGATAGTCTACCGACCAGACCTACGCACCTTCATCAATGGGAGCGGCAATGCGGGACAAGGCCGTTTCGTTTTTGGCGCTCTGGACCGCACCGGCACGAAAATGCTGTTCACCGTCATTTTCGAATATGCGCTCCTTACCGAGGATCAGGATGGCGTCTTCGCCTGGGCTCAGCGATTCCATGAGCTCAATGGCGTTCCGTTTGGAGCCGACTTCAACGACAACCTGCAGCAGATTACCGACGACTTCGCCGGACGAAATGTCAACGAGAGAGGAGTAAACCACAGCGCCCTTCTGCAGCTGAGGACGAACGAGGTCGCTCTCGTCGTGTCGTCCTGCTCCAGCGACGCAGATTGCCCCGGTACGACGTGCAATACCACGATTCGATTTTGTATGGCGCGATCGCGCTGGGAGCTGCGCGAATTCACGCTTTCTCCCTCCACCGGCTACTTGCAGCAGGCAACGGTGAAGCAGACGCCGGACCTGTCCTTTGACCGGGGAGGCGCAAACGCGAATCGATTGGTGAGTTACCTCAACGACCCTTCCAACCACGACGCCATCCTCAATGGAACCGCTCAGCTGGACCCGAGCTTTCTGGGCGCGTCGGCGATCTTTTTTGGCCCGCCCCTGTTCCCACCTCCCAACTTCCTTTGGAACCCGTTGGGCGTGAACGAGGACCTGCGCCACGCGTTTGCCCTGAACACCTGCAGCGGGTGCCACTTAAACGAGACGGGCACGCGCTTCCTCCAGGTCCTTCCGCGGGATTCCGGCGCCGCGGCGAACATCTCGCAGGTTCTGAGGGACGTTTTCATTCCCCAGCGTTCGGCTCAGTTGAGCCAGCTCTTGGAAGGCCAGGACGACGAAGACTCAGGGGATCACCACCATTCGAGTGGGGAGAACTGAAACCCTTCATCGGCAAACTCAGTAGCCGAGCTGCGATTGCCGAGGCTTGCCGGCCTTGTCCGGGACAAACGCCGGTGACGGACGATCGCTTGTGACGCTGACCGCGACCTCGACTGGTCCCTCCTTCACGGAAATCTCTCGCTCGGTGGGCTTGAGCGACGTCTCGTGCCAGGCGAGGATGGAGTAGCGACCGGGGGGGACTCCGCGGATGGCGAAATTACCTCGCCGATCCGCTTGAGCGTAATACGGAGAATCGACGACGTAGATATAGGCCGACATCGAGGAATGGATGTTGCACAACAGGTCGACCGGACCCGGCGACTTGAAGGTCTTGTCACGCGAGAGGCCCTTCCGGTACAGGCCGAGGTCGAATTCGTTGGGACGAGAGAGAGAAAAAACGTTGTGGAACACCTCGTCATCATTCTGAAATGAGACGGTCGAGCCGACGGGAACCGCCAGCACCCTGGGAATGAACGTCTTGGACTTCTGGATCACGGTTTTCACGGTGGGGCGAGGCCGCGGCGTCGCTCCATCGATCCGCTTAAGCCATACGACGCTTCCTCCAGCTCCAGTGGCTCCTCCTCCGGTAACCACGCCGCGAACGGTGACGCTCGGCGGCGCTGACGGAGCT